>ERZ773110.959-NODE-959-length-25442-cov-35.000670_pt1 | contig 25442 bp, 24 predicted proteins | sample MGYA00580568_ERZ773110 | MGnify/ENA primary metagenome ERZ773110 (study PRJEB29015, sample SAMEA2737870) | human gut metagenome | biome: human gut; feature: human-associated habitat; material: faeces | place: China | collected 2012 ... | reverse complement strand
CCGCTGCCGGACGATTCCCCACTCCTAGGGAGCCGAGGGCGAATATGGGAGACCTTAACATATTAAGCAGACCAGTGTGCTGGTCTGTAATTGAGAGAACCAACAAATACGCTGGTTCTCGATACATATTGAAGCCGGACGAGCTGTCCATTCCAGGACAGCTTGCCCGGAGCAAGAGTGCAGAGAGCGCAGCTCTTTGCCCCAGTGATATGATGCTGTGCGTCATATCCTACTGGGTATTATCTGGCGCAAAATGGCGGCAGATCCAGCAGCTCCGCTGCTGCGCACTCTCCCGGCAAGCTGTTGAAATGAAAGAAGCCTCCGCTAAACCTTATACCAAAATCAGGAAAAAGTAATCAAAACAGGTTCACTTAGGGAGCCAATAATAGGCCTACGAGGCCCACGACTTTAGTGATTTCAGGTGCTATAATAATTGCAGAGATGCAGCATCTTAGTGATTCCCCGCAAAGAAAGAATAGCGATGCAACAAGAAATGGGAACGATGCTTCCTACTTTCATTGAAAATTGGGAACTCTCAGTTCCTGTTCGATTCCAAGCTTCTCTGCTATACTTTTCTTGCAGAGCAGAAGCAAACTCTTCTAAGCAGAAAGCGACGAACGCCAAGATCTCCCACTGAGGGAAGGAGCGATAGGCCACTTTCTTTGCAGTATAACAAACACATAAATCCTTTTCCGAAAGGATTACCTTTCGATTCCGAGAGAAGATTTCAAGACACGGTCTTGAAATGCGAGACTCGTTGCTTAGAAGAATTGTATCACTTCTGTGATTTGATCGCACGAGTGGCCGTACACAAAAAATACAGGAAAAGAGGGATGTCTATCTGAAATTAACACGACACAACGGACGAGCCGGAAGCCACGGCACCTATAACCCAAAACACAATGACCGGAGTTTCAACCTTTCCAACAGTGAGCACATCGACCCTGAACGAGCCAAGGGCAACATCTACTGGGACTGCTTCCACGGTTTCCGCTCGGCTCTTGCTCCACCCGACCCGGATGATCTGGCGGCGACCTTCTCGGAGGTAGAACGACAATTTTACGAGAGCAGCTATTCCAACTTTGTGGAAAGCCAGAACGAGCGCAATGCCAAAATCCGGCACACGGAACGCAACCGCTCCATTCCCGACCTGCTGTCCAGCCGCAAGACCTGCCCGGAAGAGACCATCTACCAACTTGGAACGCTGGATGAACACGCTTCGGCAGAGGACTTGCTGAGCGTCGTCACAGAGTTCATCGAGGAGTTCAAAGCCAAGTATGGCGACCATGTTCATGTGCTGGACTGGGTACTGCATCTGGACGAAAGCACACCCCACATCCACGAACGTCATGTGTTCGACTGCGAGAACAAGTACGGCGAAATTGCACCCCAGCAGGAAAAGGCGTTGGAAGCGTTGGGCTTCGAGCTGCCCGACCCGGACAAGCCCCTCAGCCGCCGGAACAACCGCAAAATCACCTTTGATGCCGCCTGTCGAAAGATGCTGTTCGAGATTGCCAAGCGGCACGGGCTGGAGTTGGAGGAAGAAGCGGAGTATGGCAACCGCAAATATTTGGAAAAGCAGGATTTCATCCTTGCCAAGCAGAAGGAGCAGCTTACCGCCCAGCAGAATAAGCTGGACGAGTTGACTTTGAAAGTTTCGGACATGGAGACCCTGCTGGAAGATGTTTCAGCAGCGGCCTACGACAAGGCGGTGGAGGTCGTGACGGATGTGGTGCGCACCGAAACTCGCAAGGAAGATATGCGAATGATCGAGGACACGAAGAAGTGGGTGCTGTCCCCGGAACGCAAGGCTCCCAAAGCCACGAGGGAATATGCCGCCCACCGTTTGGACACCGTGCTGGACAAGTTCCTCAAGACCATGCAGACCACCGCTACACGTCTGCAAGAGAAGCTGCTGAAGCCGGAAGTCCGGCAGAAAGGCAAGGAGCAGGTCAAGGAGAAAGCACGGGATTCCGTTCTGCAACTGCTGAACCGCTTGCAGGCAGAACAGGCGCAGCGGAATCCATCTGCACTTTCAACTGCGGAAAAGTCAGAAAATCGTTTTCAATAATAGTACGAGGTGATGTTTATTGAGCAAAGAAGTCAACGAAGAACGCACTCCCCGAACCGTTGAGGATGTGAAGGAGATGCTGTCCAAACATTCCAATGGCGAAATCCAGCGGACAATCCAAAGCTGCATCACGATTTTGCAGAACGACCATGTGCTTGCCGATGCCATCCGGCTGAACCTGTTGAGCGAGCGCATCGACATTGTAAAGCCCGTAGGCTGGCCCCGCTCCGGTAAGACGCTGAACGACACCGACATGAAGTATATCCTGCGCCGGATGGAGAAATACGGCATTTCCAGCGAGAAGAAAATTGAATCCGCTATCCGCATCGTTTCCAACGGGAACCGTTACCACCCCATCCGGGACTACCTGAACGGCCTGAAATGGGACGGCACGGAGCGGATAGCCCACGTCCTGCACCATTTTCTCGGTGCTGCGGAGGACGAATACACTTGCGAAGCCATGAAAATTTTCCTGCTGGGAGCCATCAAACGAGTGTTCCAGCCGGGATGCAAATTTGAAACCATGCTCTGTCTGGTGGGCGGGCAGGGGTGCGGGTCGCCAGTGGCGACCTCAAAATGCTATAAGCATTTTGAAGCACCGATCGAGCCGACAGGCGAGACCGGGGAAGTCCACTTTCTTCCGGCTGCTGGCGGTCAAGGACGAGTGGTTCTCGGATGACCTGCGGCGGCTGGACGATGACAACGTATATCGCAAGCTGCAAGGTCACTGGATCATCGAAATGTCGGAGATGATCGCCACCGCCAATGCCAAGAGCATCGAGGAGATCAAGAGCTTTCTCAGCAAACAGAAGGAGACCTATAAAGTCCCCTACGAGACCCATCCTGCCGACCGTCTGCGCCAGTGCGTCTTTGCTGGCACGACCAATCGGCAGGATTTTTTGCCCCGTGACCGCACAGGAAACCGCCGCTTTATTCCCATCCCGGTGGATGCGGAACTGGCCGAAGTTCACATTCTGGACAACGAGGAGGAATCCCGTGCCTATATCGACCAGCTCTGGGCAGAAGCTATGACCATCTACAACAGAGGCAACTACAAGCTGGCGTTCAGCCCCGCCATGCAGGAAACCCTGCAAGCCCATCAGCAGGACTTCATGCAGGAGGATGCGCAGGCTGGCATGATCTACGCCTTTCTGGAGGACTACACGGGTGACCGGGTGTGTTCCAAGCAGCTGGGCTTTCCCTTCTGATGAACAGCGGTTACACGTCTGGTTACAGGTTTGGTTACGCCGCAGTTACACCGAAAAATCCGCATGACTGCTGCGTTTTCCGCTTTCTGTAACCATGTAACCTTAAAAAGATAAGAAAAAGTATAAAGCTCACCGGATGTCCTGTGTGCAGAAAAAGAGAATTTTCCTGCCCGGTTACAGGCGTTCGGTTACAAGGAATTGGAGGTCTGCCTATGAAGGAAGTCCCTATTTGGGAAAAGAGCAATTTGACGCTGGAAGAAGCTGCGGCTTACTCTGGCATTGGCATCAACAAGCTACGTTCATTATCGGATAAGGAGCATTGTCAGTTTGTGCTGTGGGTGGGTTCCAAGCGGCTCATCAAGCGGCGCAAGCTGGATGAATATCTCGATAAAGCCTACTCTATCTAAAATCAGACGTGCCAAGTGAGCCTTGATGTGGTATACTGAGGGTGTCATATCAAGGCTCTTTCCATTCAGGAAAGGAGTTTGACGATGTCAAGAAGAAAAGACAATAAAGGACGTGTTCTTCGGACAGGAGAGAGCCAGCGAAAAGACCTGATCTATCAATATCGCTACACTGATGCTTTGGGAAACCGAAAGTGCATCTATGCGTCGGATCTTAAAACCTTGCGTGAAAAAGAGGATGAACTGCAGAGAAGCCTTGAAGACGGCCTTGACTATGCAGGCGGCGAAATTACGGTATACGAACTGCTGCAACGCTATCTTTCGCTGAAGTGCGGTGTCCGCTATAACACGAAGGTTGGGTACGGCTTTGTGATGAACATCGTACAAAAAGAACCATTCGGGGCACGAAAGATCCGGGATATCAAGGTGTCGGATGCTCAGCGTTGGATGATCAAACTGCAAAAGGAAGGAAAGGGCTACAGCACCCTGACCAGCATCCGGGGCGTTGTAAAACCGGCTTTTCAGATGGCCTATAACGAGGAAGTTGTGCGGCGCAACCCGTTTGATTTTAAGCTGACGGATGTGGTGGCCAACGATTCGCAGAAGCGCATCTCCCTGACCGAGAAGCAGCAGAAGGTATGGATGAACTTCATCCGAGAGGACAAGAGTTACGCCAAGTACTACGATGAATTTGTGGTGCTGCTGGGAACCGGAATGCGCGTCAGCGAATTCTGTGGTCTGACCCTGCAGGATCTGGATTTTCAAAATCGCAAGATCCGTGTGGACCATCAACTGATCCGGGAGAGCGGCGGCAAATACTACGTTGAGAAAACCAAGACAGAGTGTGGCCGCCGGTTTATCCCGATGACGGAGGACGTGTTCCAGAGCCTGCAGAACCTGCTTGCAAACCGCAAACGACTGAAGAATGAGGTCATCATTGATGGCTACAGTGGGTTTCTGCTGCTGGATAAAAACGATCATCCGAAGGTGGCATTGCACATCGAGAACGAGATGCGTTGGGCGATGAAAAAGTATCGCAAGCTGTACCCGGATGCACCGCTGCCGCACATCACGCCTCATGTGTTCCGGCATACCTTCTGCACCAACATGGCAAATGCGGGGATGGATATCAAGGCGTTGCAGTATGTGATGGGGCACTCCGATGCAAGCATCACGCTGAATGTTTACACCCACGCAAGCTATGACCACGCTGCGGAACAGATGGCGAAACTTGTCGATTTTCCGGGGTCGTCTGACCGGCAGGAGCGAAAGATGTCAGGTTGATATAGCACGGTTTGGTACACCATTACTACACCATTTTGCTGAAAAGTTATGGAGAACAGCGTAGAGATGCGTGAAAAGTACCCAGAATCAACATTGGAAAATAATGCGGTGTATCGTATTATAAAGGCTTGTGGAGGGATGTGTAAGGAATGACAAAGATAATTTTTTTGTGCCACGGCAATATCTGCCGCAGCCCCATGGCGGAATTTGTGATGGGGGACTTAGTGGAAAAGGCTGGGCTTTCCGCGCAGTTTGAAATTGCCTCGGCTGCCACAAGCACCGAGGAGATCGGCAACCCGGTCTATCCGCCTGCCCGGCGCAAGCTGGCGGAGCACGGCATCTCCTGCGCGGGTAAGACCGCCCGGCAGATGACCCGGCGGGACTACGAGACTTACGATTATCTTATCGCCATGGATCACAACAACCTGCGGAACATGGCACGGTTTGTGGGGGGTGACCCAGAGCACAAGGTGTCCTTGCTGATGGATCACACCCGCCGCCCCGGCGATGTGGCAGACCCGTGGTACACCGGGGACTTTGAAGCTACATGGCAGGATGTGCTGGAGGGTTGCACCGCCCTGCTAGAAGAACTGCGATAAAAAGGGGAAGGGTATGACAGAACGTTATTGCGAAGGTGAACGGTTTACCGGCCTGTCATTTGCAGGGGAAGCCTTTGAAAGCTGCGATTTTGCGGACTGCGTATTTGTGGACTGCTCTTTTTCAAAATGTGAGCTGGACCACACCACCCTGAACGAGTGTCGGTTCGTGCGGTGCGAGATCACCGGGCTGCGGAGCGTGTCCTCCTCAGTGCAGTCGCTGGATTTTGAGGACTGCCGCCTGCAGGAGATCGAGTGGGCACCGTTGCTGTCAAACGGGGCCTTCCCGGACCCCATCCACACGCTGAAGGACTGCAGCCTGAAATACAACACCTTTACCGAAATGAACTTCAACCGCTTCGATTTTTCAAACGGAAACGAGATCGTAGGCTCCATGTTTGCCAAGTGCGAGATGCAACTGGCAAGTTTCAAGGGCACAGAGCTGCACGAAACGGAGTTCTACCAGTGCGATCTGCGGAAAGCGGATTTCCGGGAGGCCACCGGCTATAAGGTGGATATTCTGGGCAGCCGCCTGAAGGATGCCAGGTTCTCGCTGCCGGAGGCGGTAAATCTGCTGGCTGATTTGAAGATCAAGCTGTCCTGAACAGGGAGGGCAACAGCCACACCGCCATCAAGCGGAACTTGCAGAAGCCGGAAGGCGGCCAAGGCACAATACGATAAACGCAAAAGGGAGCTCTGCCCGGACATTGGTCCGGGACAGAACTCCCTTTTTTGCTTTGTGTTTCACGAAAAAAGACCTGATACACCGACAAGGACAAGGCAGAAAAACACCTTGCCTAGGTCTGCTGCTTTCGGCAGAACGACAGAAATTTTCTTTAAAATTTGTGCAATTTTCAACGGAAGCAAAGTGACCTGCAGTCAGCACTTTATTATTTTAACACGGTAAAGGCTTTTTGCGGCGTCTCCTGTCGGAAATGTATCCAAAAGCTGTTCGCGCTTTAGTCATACTCATTTGACAGAAACTGCTTTTTTCGGTATCCTGTCCGTATCACGAGGACGGCGGGCAGAAAATACCCGCTTTTTTTCGTTTATTCTGTATTTATAGGAAGGACAATCTATGGCAACCATGAAAGATATCATCCAGAGCCCGCTGCTGCTGGCGCTGGTCATCGGCGGTCTTTTGTACATTTCCGCATTCTCGCTGGTCTACTTCAAAAAGGCCTACGACCACTGTTTGGAGTTGGGCATCACCCGCAAGGAACTGAGCAACGTGATCAAATCCAGCCTTATATTTTCCGTCGTGCCCAGCCTTTCCATCGTGGTGGGTCTGTTCGTGCTCATTGCGGTGCTGGGCAGCGTGTGGGCATGGTGGCGGCTGTCGGTCATCGGTTCTCTGTCCTACGAGACTATGATCTCCAGCTCCATTGCGCAGGTGCTGGGCTATGCATCCTCTGCGGAAATGCTGGAAAGCGCCACCGGACGGCAGTTCGGCGTGGTGATGATCCTGATGAGCGTGGGTATGCTGAGCGGTTTCCTGATCCTGCTGCCCCTCGGCAAAAAGCTGTGCAAGAGCGTGGACCGCTCTGCAGCCGAAAACGGCGGCAGCACCTGGAAAAACGTGCTGTCCGGCGTGTTCATGCTTGTGATGTTCTCGGTATACATTCCCATTCTGCTGTTCACTGACAATGTGCAGGCTGCCGTTATGATCACCGGTCTTGTGATCGCCATTGGTGTGGGTGTGCTGGCAAAGCGCCCGGGGCTTGCATGGCTCAATAACTTCGTGATGGCATTCTCCATGCTGGGCGGTCTGATCTCGTCGCTGGCGTGGGTACGGATTTTCGGTTGAGGAGGGAAACGGACATGAGCAAAGCAAAGACTGAGACCAAAATGGACTCCTTCCAGAGCTGGGCGCACCGCTGGGGCCGTGTGGGTACTCTGATCGCCCTCATTTACATGGTGGCGCTGCCCTTTGTGGTGCTGGCTGCCTACGACAGCATCCCGTCTCTGGGCGAGGTGTTCAACGTGAACACCTTTTCCATCCTGCTCATCTACATCCCGGTGGGCTTTTCGGAAGCACTGAGCTACACCCCCATTCTGGGCTGCTCGGCCTATCTGGCCTTCATCACCGGCAACATTATGAACCTGAAGCTCCCGGTGGCGGCAAACGCCATGAACCTGACCAAAAAGCAGCCCAATACCCCGGAGGGTGAGGCCATTGCCTCGGTAGCTGTTGCGGTCTCCTCCCTGATGACGGTTGCCATCCTGACGCTGGCAGCGGTGTGCGCCTCCTTCATCAGCCCGGTATTCGAGCTGCCCGCCGTCAAGACAGCCTCCGGCTACCTGCTGCCGGCCCTGTTCGGCTCCATGGCGCTGGGCCTGTTCGCCAGCTCGTCCAGTGGCAGCAAGGTGGTCAAGGGTGGCATCAAGGGGGTGCTTCCGGTGCTGATCATCATGACGGTGCTCTCCCTCGCCGCACGCCTTGCGGGCTACGGTTCCGTGCTGGGCGGACTTGTGGGCATCTTTATCATCGTGATGCTGCCCATCGGCATCCTGACTTCCTATGTGCTGTGGAAGAAGGGCAAGATCCAGGTAGTGGACAAAGAGCAGAAGTAAAGCAATCGGAACGGTCTGGATCCTGTATGGTACAGGGCTCAGGCCGTTTTGCTTTCATTAGGGGGGCAGGGGTGACTACTCCGCACCTTCCGAAAATTGACAAATAATTCTCAATTTTAGTATTCTCAACGAGGCCATTGAGCAGATCAGCTTTCAGGCTGTGAAGGCCCGAGCCTTTGCCGCGGGCAGATAAAGGCATAGAATAACAAAAAAGTCTGAACTGAGGCATGAGCCACCGGTTCAGACTTTTTTCATACTATGAAAACACCAGCTGCTGCGGATAGCAGCGTGCAGTTCAATTTGTTATCAGCACTCGTCGTACTGTTTTTGCAGATATTGCAGGCACTGGACTGCGTTTTCCGGGGTGGTGTTCTCCAAGGTGGCGAACACATAGGGCTTCTGTTCCTTGGCAAACCGCAGAATGGTGCGGTAGTCGCCCATACCGCCCTGTCCGGCACCGGTGGCAGCCAGCTGCCCGTCGGCGTCCTGCAGCAAAAAGTCCTTGAAGTGGATCATGGCCACATCCTTGCCCAGCAGCTCAATGGCCTCGGCGAACACTTCCTCCCGCTGGTCTACGTTTTCCATGTTCAAAAGGTTCACCGGGTCGAGCAGAATCTGCAGATTGGGGCTGCCGATCTCGTCCAGCACGGTGCGGGCGCGGCGGGCGTCATACACAATGTGTCTGACCACCGGCTCAATGGCAATGGTCACGCCGTACTGCTCGGCGCAGCGCACAACCGGCTTGAAGTTCTTGATAAAGGTAGCAAGGGCGGCATCGCTGCGGCACTCCGGGCAGAACTTGTACTCCGCGTTGGGTGCACCGGTCTCGGTGCCCACCATGCCGCAGCCCAGCAGGCTGGCAAAGCGGATATGCGCATAGTACTTTTCCTGAATGGCGTGCAGGGCAGACGCATCCGGGTGCGCCAGATTCAGGTAGTTGCCCAGCACCGCAATGTCCAGCTCATTTTTTGCAAACAGACGGCGCAGATAGGCCGCGTAGCCGGGGGTAAGGGCAGAAGGGGTGTTGGGCACCTCCTTCAGGGATTTGCTCAGTGCCAGATGCACGCAGGAAAAGCCCTTCTGGCGTACCAGCGGCAGCACCTGTTCAATGGGCAGCTTTTCTGCGTCGTGCAGACGTAGACCGAATTGGATCATGCTTGGTTCCTCCTTTGATATGGGTGCGTTTTTACCATTATACACCAAAACTGTCTGCGGGGGAACACCTTAAACGCCTTTTAGCGCTGCTGATCGTTGCCCCGGGCAGTACCTGACAACGCGAGTGACGCAGAAGTGTGTTAAAAAGTGTGATATAAAGAAGATAAAATACGGATTTGTTAGCTTGTTTGTTGGATTATGACATAATTTCGGGCATTTCACAACACATATAAAAGCAAAAATCCCACGATACACGCCGCTATTCTAGCGGTATATCGCAGGATTTTTCTTGGAGCTGGTGACAGGAGTTGAACCTGCAACCCACTGATTACAAAATAGTCTTGTTACGAGTTTGACCGTTTTTGAATGTTCTATTTTATATAGAATCACCGTGCTTTTTGTATTTGTTCGTTCACCTTCGAATCACTGTTTTTTCGTTCAGTAAGGCACAAATAAGGCACTTTCCGGGAAATGTGCCTTACGGTGTCCACTGTGGACACGATAGCCACGCAGAGCCGCAGACAGAAAGAAAACAGCCCACAGGCCCGGCGGGGTTCTTCCGCGCTTCCTGTGGGCTGTATTGCGTCTTTGGGCGTGTTATGCGTGACTCTTTTCTCGGATACGGTCAAACACACCCGTCAGGGCCTCCGCCGCTGCTGCATCTGCCGAACGGATGAACCCGGCGTAAATGTCCGTGGTGGTGCTGGTCTTGGCATGGCCCAGACGGCCCGACACGGTGGTAACAGGCACATGGGCCGCGATCAGCAAGCTGGCGTTGGTGTGACGCAGGCTGTGGAAGTGTACCGCCGGGAGATTATGAGCGGCCAGAAACCGCCCGAACCATGTTGTCACGTCGTCCGGGTCCATTGGTGCGCCGTTCCACTTGGTGAAAAGCAGGTCGTTTTCCACTCGCTTCCCCTCGATCTCCACCCGGCGCACCCACTCGGAGCCAATTTTGAACCGTTCTGCCTTTTGGTGCTGGCGGTATTCCTGCAAGAGCTGCACACAGTCCGGCCCGACTTTCACACACCGCCGAGAGCGCTTTGTTTTAGGCGGGTTGAACACCGTACCTTTGCCCGGAATGTGCTGCAAGGTGCGTTCAATTGAAATCGTTCCCGCGCCCATGTCGATATCGGACCACCGCAGGGCGCATATCTCGCCCCGGCGGGCACCCGTGAGCAGGGCAAGCTGTGTGATAACGCTGTACTGTGTGGGCGCGTCCTGCAAGGCTTCCAGCAGGCGCACAACGTCTTTTTCTTCCAGCGCCCGCACGTCCACTTCCTGCGCCTTTGGGGCTTCTGCGCGCTTGCACGGGTTCTCTGCTACAAGCCCCCACTGCACAGCCTTGGTGAACACGCTGGACAGCATCCGGTGATAATGCTGCACCGTGTTTCCGTTGAGCCTGCCGCCTGCCTTGCTATGCTCTATAAAAGCCTTGGAAAGGGGCAGCCCGGCGGCGCTGGCTACCTTTTCGGCGGTTGCCCGGCTGACGTTTCTGCCTCTGTACAGTGTCGCCATTGTCCGCTCGGACACTCCCGCCGCCTCCGCGATCTGGCCGCGTCTGCCCTTTGGCAACTGTTCCAGCAAGGCCGGAACCGCAGTATAGGCGCTATCTTCCCGCACACCCTGCTCTTCGAGGTTGGAATAAAAAGCCATCAGGTGCGAGGGCTTGACCTGGCACACCTTAAGTTGCCCCAGCCCGGCAGAAATGCGCTGTACAAGCCGCCGATAGTCGTACACGGTCTTGGGCTTGAGCTTCTTTTCGGCGTACTCTGTGAACCAGCGCTCTATCAGGTCGTCCACCTTCATGGAAGCATCCAGCGAAATGCCGCTGCGCACTTCCTGTTCAAAGGCATCTGCCTGCCGCTGCAATTCCTTTTCCAGCTTCTTTCCGGTCAAGCCCGGCGGGGGTGTATAGGTGCGGTTGACCAGCACTTGACGGCCCTGCCGATCATAGCCGTTGGAGACCCGGATGCAGTAGGAGCAAGTGCCGTCCTTCTTTGTGCGCTTTGTGATCTTTGCCATAGATTCACGCTTTCTCTGCGGGTGTGTTTTCTTCGGAATCATCCCCGGCGGGGTCAAAATTCAATTCGCTTGTTGGAATTTCACAATCAAATGCTGTACTTTGATACACTTTCTCAATATCTGGAAGAAAATCAAGACTTTTGTGGTCTTCGCTACTCAATTCTTCAACATTTTCTTCAATTTCGCCTAAAATTCTTCCCTGCAAAGTAGTTTCAGTATTGACATACTTGTTCACGCTTTCCGACAAAGCAAGAACAACGCGGTCAATTATTTGCTCCATAGCATATTGATCGAGTGCCCTTTTGCCCTCGTCAAGTGTGTCCAACGCATAATACGTCCCATAAACATGGTATCCATTGTACAGCTGGTAAATGGAGGTATAATCGCATTTTCCATAAACTGCTGCTAATAGTTTCACTATTGCAGGACGTGCGGCATCTCTTACTTTATCTTTTTGATATAATTCTCTCTCCCTAGAAGCTGTAGCCAAATCCTCAAGATGGGACAGGTGCAACCAACTTACGCCCAATGCATCTGCTATTTTTTCAATTGTTTCAATTTTGGGCTTTTTTATTCCTCGTTCATATTGGCTGATGGCTTGAGGTGTAACGCCAAGTCTACGAGCCAACTCTGCTTGCGTGATACCAACGGTAAGGCGTGCATTCTTTATTCCGATTCCGATTTCTTTTGCGGTTGCCATCTTTGTTCACTCCCTTGGGTTTATTGTATCGCAAACTAACTAAATTGTAAAGCAAAAGGTTTATTTCACTCATTGACAAAACCAAAAGGTTGATATATACTTGTGTAAACCAAACGGTTTATATGAAAGGATGGATAAAAATGCGAATCGACCGTGTAAAACTCATCGCAGAGATGGCCCGGCGGGATATGCGGGTTCAGGAGCTGGCAGATAAGGCCACAGTATCCCGCGCAACTGTTACCGCCTTGCGTGGCGGCAAGTCCTGCAACGAAAATTCAATCCGCCGGGTTGCCAATGCATTGGATATTCCTGTAGAAAGCTTACTTGAGGGTGTCGGAGGGGAGAAAATTTCATGATTCACCTTATCCGGGACTACTATTTGAACGTGGACAGGCAGAGCGGCGGATGCTACATCGTTGGAAAGGCTCAATCTTGCGTTTCAGATCGTGTTTTACTAAGTCGGACAAGATATTATACTACCTTGTCCGTTGCCTTGGCTTCTACGGCAGAAATCGCGCTCCGTGATGCTATCGCCGCCGGGGATGTGCAGACCTTGCAGCAGACTGTACAGGAATTGCGCTGCATTCGGGACGAGATCATAGCCGCTATAGGCGGTAAGGAGGTGGAACAGAATGGGTGATGTGACACGTTTTCGGAACTATCCCCAGATGGCGACAGTGAAGAAAGCCGCAGAGACCTTTGGTGTGTCTCCAAGCTATCTGCGCAGGCTCTGCAAGGCCGGGAAGATCATCTTTGTCAATACCGGTCATGTTTGGCTTATCAATCTGGATAGCCTTGCCCGGTACTTTGACAAAGGCGACCCGGGCCCGGCGGAAGCCTCTCAGAATGTGGGAAAAATCCGCCGGGTGGAGGCTAATGGGGCGAATTGGGGGCATTGTTTTGGCGAATAAGAGAATGTTTTCCGTGGATGTGACCGAGACAGACGCCTTTTTAGAAATGCCGCTGACGGCACAGGCATTGTACTTTCATTTAGGGATGCGGGGTGATGATGACGGCTTTGTATCAAATCCGCGCTCTATTGTGCGGGTGTCAGGATGCAGCGAAAGCGATTTGGTAACATTGGCAAAATCTGGCTATATTATCACATTCCGTTCCGGCGTAATCGTGATAAGTGACTGGAAAGTGAACAATAACCTCAGAAATGACCGATACAAACCGACCACGTTTCAAGATGAGCGTTCCATGCTTTCCGAAACAGCGAACAAACGCTATATTTTGAACGGTGGCAACCAAGTGGATACCAATGGTATACCAAGCGACAACCAAATGACGCCCCAACCTAACGTAACCCAACGTAACCCAACCCAACGTAGCAGTAGTAGTAAGGCTGCCGCTGCTGCCGGAATTTCCAATTCTCGCACAGACCCAGACCTTGCAAAAATCGTCCAGCAATACGAACAGGTCATTGGAGGATTTCCACCGTCTGCGCTGGACAAGCTACAGAGCTACCGCAGTTCTATTCCCACAGAGGTGATCTGCAAGGCCTTTGACGAAGCCGCCGAGAGTGGGCACAGGTCTTGGAAGTACGTCAACGGCATCTTGAAGAGCTGGCAGGTCGATGGTGTGCGCACTCTGGGCGATGTAGAAGCCCGGCGGGATGCACGAAAGAAAGTTGTTCAACAGAGCGAAAAGAAGATGGAGGTGCTGCGGTGAATATACAAAAGGTTTTGCTTGGTACCTTACTTGTACAACCAGAGCTTGCACCATACGTTCTGCCTGTGCTGGAAATTTCCGACTTTGAGCCAGATATACAACCCATTTTTGCGGCTGCACAGGGCTTCTGGACAGCTACCGGAAAGCTGGAAACCATGCAAGTCTGTGACCGCTATCCAAACCAGAAAGCGGCAATTTTGGACTGCGCGAACGAATATTCTGCCGAGTGCATCCATCCAAACCGTGAAAATGTGTTGGCGTGGGTGCGCATTGTACAGGAACAGGCTGCATTGAACCGTTTCCAGGCCCTTGCTCTGGAATCGGCAAACGCTGTGTATGGTGATCTGCCTGAACTGTACAGCCGGATGGGCGAAACGTTGACGATCGGCAAAAACAGCCCGGATTTTCAATCCATTGGAGAACTGACAGAAGCGTACATCCGAGATAAGGACAGCAAACCGCAGTATATTCCCACCGGGGTTTCTGTGGTGGATAAGTTTTTGCATCTGTCACCCGGTAATCTGTTTATTATTGGCGGGCGACCATCTGCCGGTAAAACCGCCCTGTCCCTGCAAATGGCCTGTGAGCAAGCCCGGCGGGGGTTCCGTGTGTGCTATTTCTCGCTGGAAACCGACCCCAGAACGCTTACCAACCGCATTATTGCGAACCGGTTGTCTGTTCCTCTGGCGGAGGTTAAAGCCAAAACTGTTCCCCAGCATGAACTTGACCGCCTCGCAGAACTGCACAAGCTGCCGCTGTTCATCCGCTCTGCATCTGGCCGGGGTGTTGGATGGGTAAAGGCACAGGCTCAGAGGATGAAAGCACAGGTTGTTTTTATCGACTATCTGCAACTGCTGGCAGACGGTAAGGCGAAAGACCGCTATCAAGCTATCACGGGAATTTCCATTGCCCTGCATGAGTTGGCACAGACCACCGGCATCCTTGTGGTTGCGCTGGCTCAGCTGAACCGTAACGCGGCGCACGCTGCACCTTCCACCGCCGATTTGAAAGAATCTGGGCAGCTGGAACAGGATGCAGACGCAATTTTGCTGCTGTCTGATGATGGGGAACAGTACCGGGCAAGCTTAGACAAGAACAAAGAAGGACGCATCGGCATTCTTCCAATTGCCTTTGACAAAGAGTGTCAGCGCTTCCTTGAGGTTGAGGAAAGGAGGTGAACGCTATGAAGAAAACAAACTCAAACCGCCTACGCCGCCGAGAGCCGTATCACTACGATGCAACCGGCGCGCAGTACATTGCCTGTATCGAAACCGCTCTGCAGCACGGGCAGAGCATTCCGGTGCACGTTTTGCAGGTGATCTACCACATGTTGCTGCCTTATATGGGTAGATGAAAAAAGTGTCCACAGTGGACACCTGAACCCAAACAGCCCGGCGGGGCGATCGAATAGTAACGCTGCATCAGAGTGCAGCATATTGAAACGGAGGATAATACAATGGACGATTATGGCGCTTTTCGTGTAATTTCTGGGATTGACGCTGACCTCTATATTCTCAGGGGGATTTCACAGTTGGTAAGTGCGATGTATACTGCCTTGGAAAAAGATGAGAATGAACCGGAAACTTTCTATCCGGGTATCTATGCTATTCATCGCCAGCTTGACGATTTTGCAGATCATGTGGAAGCTGACTGCAAGGTCTACTTTGACAACCTGGCAGCTGCCAAGGCCGCGAAGAAGGCAGATAACAGTATGACCGATGAAGAATTTTTGAAAGCGTTGAGGGAACATCCTGAACTTATCCCGCAGGTAATGCAGATTCTGACGCAGGGAAAGCAGAAACCGCACCCGGCGGGCTGATGAAAAAGCCCAGCACCCCCGGCCCCGAAAAATAACGGCATTGCTCGTGGACCTTATTCGTGGTGTCCCCTGACAATCCCGCTAGCCTCGTGCGCCTGTGCGCGTGCGTGAATGTCCGTCATTCTGCACAATACATCCTTACTGAACGCCCCCCGCCCGGCACTCATAATGTCGCGCGGGGGCTTGTTGCTGCCTGCTCATTTTTATCGTGATGAAATTTCATCAAACGTCCTGCTTGGCAGATTCTCGCGCTATCTATCCATATTCCGCCGGGAAAACCTGATGCAAGCCACGGCACCCCGCGACACAGGACGGCACTCCGTGGCACCAGATGCAAAGAGATGCCACGTTATTCCAAATGGGCGTAGGGATTCCCGCTCATCAATGCTGCATCCCGCTGCACCGCTGTTCACGTTCGCCCCTCTTGAAATATAGCCCCCTCCATGGTTTAATGCAGGCACACAGAGAGCGACACACATCGACCAGAAGGAAAAGAGGTGCATTGCTTGAATAATACGATCCGCTATCCGAACATGGGAACCGTCAAGAAAGCCGCTGAAATCTATGGACTGTCACCGTCCTATATCCGGCGGCTTTGCAAGACCGGCAAAATCCGGTATGTGAATGCCGGGCGCGGCTGGCTTGTGAATCTGGACAGTCTGGCTCGGTACTTTGAGCAGGGCGACCCGCCCCCGACAGAGCAAAGCCAGACCGCCCACGGCGTCCGGCAGATCGGATGATGAACACACCCGGGAGCACACCGAGAACGTACACCCCGCCCGGCGGCGAGGTGTAACACACTAGACTTTCACGGAAAGTCGTGTGCTCTTGCAGAGGGCCTAGTGCTTGCAAGCAGGGCAGACGTATATACAATACGCTGCTCTTGCAAGCAATGGCCCTGTACATACACGGCCCCTTGCGTTGCAAGAACTTGTTGGGAAGAATCCCAAACCCACATAGCCGCCACGCTCTGGCAGCGCCTCAGCACGCACACGGCCCGCACTCTGATGCACGCAACCAACGCAACCCGCCGGGGGAGATTTTGCACAGATTAGCAGCACCACACCCCGCCGCAGCACCGGCAGGAGAACGCCCAGCACCACCCGCACGCCCACGATCAGACCGCCCGGCGGCATCCCGGACACACGCAGCACACAACCACACGGCTCAGATCAGACACCTAGCTGCCCACGCTGGAAGCTGTGCAACACCCGTAGTCTCACACGATCAGTCCCCAGACAGCACGAAAGCCCGCCCGACTATCAAGCCGGACAGGCTTTTTCTTTTGCATGATGGAACCGGACACCGCCTGGCGGCAGCGATCAGGCAAGATGCAACTGTTCTTTCAAAGCCTGTTGCAGCACCCGGGAGAAGTTGACCCCCTGCGCCATTGCGGCATCATTCAGCCACGCCGGAATAGAAAGGGTTTTCTTGACAGACTTTTCAAAATGCTTTTTGGCATATTCTGCCACATCTACAGAAACCACATTCACGATTGCTTCACCTACCGGCATATCCGGGTCAAGCTCTTTGGAAACGACCACCGGGTCAACATCCGCCAGCTTAGACGGTGCAGGGATTGCATCCCCATCCCGCTGTGCGGTATACAGATAGCTTGCAAGGCATTCCACAGCCATTTGCATAGCATCCTCAAAGCTATCACCCTGCGTTGCAAGATAATTCAAATCCGGGAAGATCACCGAATAGCCGTCATTCTCTTTGTAGAAACAGGCTGGATACATAGACAACATACTCATGCCCCCTAACGTGTTTGGAGAAAGGGCAAGGGCTTATTTAAGCCCCGCCTGTCTCCGAATAGATAACTCCGTTCGTCTGTCAAGCTCTTTACCTTTGTGGAAAGGAATAGTAACCTTGCCTTCTTTGGTCGGGTGAACATACTGCCTGTGTGAGCCGTTTTGCTCTTTGAACACCCAGCCATCCGCAAGGATTATCTTTTCCATCTCGCGCGGTTTTAATGGCATCGCCGTCAACTCCTTACAGGTATAGTATACTATTTTATACGTAATATGTCAATACGTAATCAAAACATTTCATCCTATCACCGTTGTTTCACAGTGGCATCCATACCCAATAGTGCACAGCCAGACCGGTACGCGCTACACTCGTCCTTGTGGTGGGAAAGCCCCCGGCGGACACCATCCGGCACGCGCAGCAGCCACACCCAGACTGCCCGCAAATCTCGCAGCCTGAACCGCCCCGCCCACGCCGCCGGGCATCCAGCACAAGGCGCGCTGTAAGGCACTCCTACAAGGCGTTTTTTGAGCAATAAGGCACAAACAAGGCACATTCTGATAGATTTGCAGCGCATATAAAAGCAAAAATCCCACGATACACGCCGCTATTCTAGCGGTATATCGCAGGATTTTTCTTGGAGCTGGTGACAGGAGTTGAACCTGCAACCCACTGATTACAAATCAGTTGCGCTGCCATTGCGCCACACCAGCAAAGGTTGCTAAAATAGTATAACACAGGCACGGCAATTTGGCAAGGATTGTTTTTTTGCAGGGGATAATAATGCCGGAAAACAGACGAAGATGATAGAAAATAATACACAAGTATAAAAATATACTACAAATTTAAACAATTTTGCATTGCAAATTTTTTGACGATGTGCTATGCTGAGACGTAGAGGAACACCGCCGGAAAGGCGGCTGCAAACAGATTTGGAGGATTTGTATTATGGCTGACCGCATTGTTCTGAATACCATCTCCTACCACGGCCACGGTGCTATCGAGAACATCGTTCCCGAGCTGACCGCCCGTGGCTACAAGAAGGCTTTCGTCTGCTCCGACCCCGACCTGATCAAGTTTGGCGTTACCAAAAAGGTCACCGACCTGCTGGATGCCGCAAACTTTGCCTACGCTGTTTACAGCGAGATCAAGCCCAACCCCACCATCGCCAACGTACAGGACGGCGTGGCTGCCTTCAAGGCTGCCGAGGCTGACTGCATCGTGACCATTGGCGGCGGCTCCTCCATGGATACCGCAAAGGCCATCGGTATCATCATCAATAACCCCGAGTTTGCGGACGTCCGCTCTCTGGAAGGCGTTGCCCCCACCAAGAAGCACGCGGTGTTCACCATCGCAGTGCCCACCACCGCCGGTACTGCTGCCGAGGTCACCATCAACTACGTCATTACCGATGTGGAGAAAAAGCGCAAGTTCGTCTGCGTGGATACCAACGATATCCCCGAGATCGCTGTGGTTGACCCCGATATGATGTCCTCCATGCCCAAGGGTCTGACCGCCGCCACCGGTATGGATGCGCTGACCCACGCCATCGAGGGCTACATCACCAAGGGCCACTGTGTCATCTCCGATATGTTCCATCTGGAAGCCATCAAGCTCATCAGCCAGAGCCTGCGCGGCGCTGTGCAGAACACCCCGGAGGGCCGCGAGGGCATGGCTCTGGGCCAGTACATCGCCGGTATGGGCTTCTCCAACGTGGGTCTGGGCATTGTCCACTCCATGGCACACGGCCTGTCTGCCCTGTATGACACCCCCCACGGTGTGGCCTGCGCCATCCTGCTGCCGGTGGGTCTGGAGTACAACAAGAGCGTTGCCGGCGAACGCTACCGCGCCGTGGGTAAGGCCATGGGCGTTATGGGCATTGACGAGATGAACGATGTGGAAGCCGCTGATGCTACCATCGCTGCCGTCAAGCAGCTGTCTGCTGACGTTGGCATCCCCACTAACCTGAATGGCATCCTGAAGGAAGAGGACATCCAGTTCCTCGCTGAGTCTGCTTATGCAGATGCCTGCCGCCCCGGTAACCCCCGCGACACCAGCGTGGAGGAGATTGTGGAGCTGTACAAGAGTCAGCTGTAAGCTGTAAAAAATGACCCTGAGAGCCGCTGCACCGTGTTTGTGCAGCGGCTTTTTTAGCGGAATGATGCGTTCGTAAAATGAAATCCCGCGCCAATTGTAACATTTTTCCGCTGTCCTCTTGTATAAACCGGCGCAAGCGAGTACAATCAGAGCATAAAATTTGAAGGCGAGGAAAGCGCGATGACACTGAATTTCTACACGCTGGGCGTGCTGTATCTGGTCTATTCCTTCCTTGGGTGGGTAGGGGAGACCGTGGTGGCTACCTTCCGGGGCAAGCGGTTTGCAAACCGCGGCATGGCGGCGGGGCCGTTCTGCTTTGTGTATGGCACAACGGCCATCCTGATGGCAGTGGGCTTTGCAGATATGCGCACAAAGCCCGTGATGTTGTTTGTGGCCTGTATGCTCACGGCTACCGTGGTGGAGTGGCTCACGGCAAAGCTGCTGGAGCGGCTGCACAACCGCAAATGGTGGGATTACTCCGATAAAAAGTTCAACCTGAACGGCTACGTCTGCCTGCAATACTCGGTGCTGTGGGGCGCGCTGGGCATGGTGACTGTGCTTTGGGGCAACGGGCTGCTGTTGCGTCTGTGCGCCCTTGTGCCGGACTGGCTGCTGCATCCGCTGGTGTGGGCGGCGCTGGGCATCGCGGCGCTGGACCAGCTGGGCTCGGCGGTGCTGGTGGGGCGGTACGCAGCGCAGCACCCGGTGCTGGAACAGCTGAACCAGAAGCTGGAAGAGCGCTCCGATACCCTGCGCCGCCGCATTGCCGTGTATGTGGAAAAGCGCATCCAGCGCGCCTACCCGGAGGCCGCCCGGCAGCAGCCCACGGCGGTGCAGAAGGGGAAAGCCGACTTCCTCAGCGCGGCAGACCTGCTGTGGCTGTTCGTCATCGGGGCGTTTCTGGGCGACATGGTGGAGACCGTGTTCTGCCGCCTGACCGCTGGGGTATGGATGAGCCGCTCCAGTCTGGTGTGGGGGCCTTTCAGCGTGGTGTGGGGTCTGGCGCTGGCTATGGCTACCGTGCTGCTGCGGCAGAATCAGGAAAAAAGCGACCGCTATCTCTTTGCCTTCGGCACGGTGCTGGGCGGCGTATATGAATATGTGTGCAGCGCCGTTACCGAGCTGCTGTTCGGCACCGTGTTCTGGGATTACAGCAAGTTCAAGTTCAATCTGGGCGGGCGCATCAACCTGCTGTACTGCTTTTTCTGGGGCATTGCGGCGGTGCTATGGATGCGCTACGGCTATCCGCTGGTGCTGAAGCTAATGAAAAAGGTGCGCAGCCATATCCGTCCGTGGATGACAGCAATGCTGGCGGTGTTCATGGCGGTGAATATGCTTACCAGCGCGCTGGCATTGGCGCGGTACGATGCCCGCACCAGCGGCGAAGCGCCCAACGGACAGCTGGAAGTGTTCCTTGATGAGCATTTCGACAACGCCCGCATGGAGCGCATTTACCCCAACGCCAAAAAAGTGATCAAGGCAGAATAAATCCCATATTTCCCCTTGCGCTTTTGCCGGAAAACAGGTATAATATTCTCTGGATAAAAGGGAGTAAGGGGCGTACCTTGGTTGAAAAACCGGTGCGCTGTGCTGTAGCGACAGTCCCGGCAGAAATGCCCGATGCAGTACCGGATGCTTGAGACTTTTATCACATTTTCCCATTTTGGGCAGGATGTGATAAGGGTCTTTTTTTGTGCCTCTGCCGCCATCATTTAAAAAAGGAGAGATATTATGCTGATCCCTGTTCTGTTGTTTATCGTGGGTCTGCTGTGCCTGATCAAGGGCGGCGACTGGTTTGTGGACGGTGCCACCGGCATCGCCCGCCGCTTCCATGTGCCGGAGCTGCTCATTGGTGCCACGGTGGTGTCCATCGGTACCACCCTGCCGGAGGTCATGGTGTCCACCACCTCTGCCCTCACCGGTCACGGCGAGATCGCCTACGGCAACGCCATCGGCTCGGTCATCTGCAATTCTGCACTGATCGCCGCCATCACCATTGCGGTGCGCCCGGGCAAGGTTGACCCCAAGAGCCTGCGCACCCCGGTGGCCTTCTTCTTTGTGGCTGCCGCTTTCTATGCCGGTGTGGCCTACACCACCGGCTCCTTCACCCGCCCGGTAGGTCTGATCCTGCTGGCCATGTTCGTGGCTTACATCGTGTGCAACGTGCTGGCTATGAAAAACACCCCCGCCCCGGAAGAGGAGGAGCAGGCTGAGGAAGGCCCCTTTGCCAAGGAGTTGGGTCTGCTGGTCATCGGCGCAGTGCTCATTGCTGTGGGCGCTGACCTGCTGGTGGACAACGGCACCCTCATCGCGCAGGCGCTGGGCGTGCCGGAGTCGGTCATTGCGCTGACCTTTGTGGCACTGGGCACCTCGCTGCCGGAGCTGGTCACCGCCATCACCTCGCTGGCCAAGGGTCACGGTGCGCTGTCGCTGGGCAATGTCATCGGTGCAAACGTGTTTAATCTGGTGCTGGTCAGCGGCGTGTCCGTCACGCTGGCACCCTTCAGCATCCCGCAGAACTCCACCATCGCAGGCATGAACGCCTCGCTGGTGATGGATATCCCGGTCATGTTTGCCGTGATGCTGCTGCTCACCCTGCCCGCTCTGATCAAGGGCAAGCTGAGCCGCCCGCAGGGCATTGCACTGCTGTGCATCTATGCCGCCTTCTGCGCCGTGCAGTTCAGCATCTGATCTGTTGTAAACGTAAAATATTTAAGGCTGCTGCACAGGGTTTTGTGCAGCAGCCTTTTTATGTGGGACGATTCTGAATGCGCTCCGCGTTCGCTTTGCGCATATTCAGCGGAAAGATTATTTATAATTTCGCGTTTGTCGCACTCTGCGGAGTGCGACAAACGCTATTTTCATAGGAGGGGTTTGGAACGAACTCCCTCAGTCAAAGCCTGACGGCTTTGCCAGCTCCCTCCTAGAGGGAGCCTCTGGCGCGCCCGGGCACTTTGCATTTTAGCCAGAAACTATACCGCCATGCCAAAGGCCCTATCTCAGAGGACGACTTCCCCCGGCCGGGGGAAGATGTCGCCGCAGGTGACAAAAAGGGGAATCTGTCGCCATAGGCGACTGGGGGAGTTCAGCGGCGTGCGCCCTCTCCGTCATCGCTGCGCGATGCCACCTCTCCCAAAGGGAGAGGCAAGAGCACCACCGGAAGCTTTCTCATTGCGCCTAATACTTTAGCAACGGACTTTAAACCTTGGCTCTCCCTTTGAGGAGAGACTTCCCCCGCTCCGGGGAAAGATGTCACCGTAGGTGACAAAAGGGGGAATCTGGCGCGTTAGCGCCTGAGAGGGCGAGGCAAAACCCTGACTGGCTTTGCCTGAGAGGGTAAAAAAAGTGGGTCAGAAGCGCCCACAGGCGTTTCTGACCCACAAATAGAACGATATTTTTGTTTTACAGCTGGCAGGCGGTATCGTAGCCGGTGCGGATGGCGTTGGAGATATCCGCAGCCTTACCGGCGGCATCGCCGATGGAATACACCGGGATACCGGCAGCTTCCAGCGCAGCAGCGTCAAATGCGTTGGAGCGTGCGCCCATGGCCAGCACGATGTAATCGCAGGGGATGGTCACCTCTGCGCCGTCCTTGTTCTCGCAGACGACGGCGTCCATGCGGAACTCCTTGACCTTGTGGCTGGGGTACTGCTCCACGCCGTAGGTCTTGTAGTTTTCCAGCAGGGTGGGCAGAATGGTGGTGCTCTCGCCTGCGGCGATCTTGTCCATCATCTCGATAACGGACACCTTGCAGCCGCGGGCAGCCAGATACTCTGCGGTCTCGCAGCCTACCATGCCGCCGCCGATGACAGCCACCGTGCCGTACACCTGCTGCTCACCGGCCAGCACCTTCCACGCGTCGGCAACGTTCACGCTGTCAATGCCGGGGATGCGGGGTGCGGCGCTGTGTGCGCCCACAGCGTTGATGACGGCCTCGAAACCGGCGTCCTTCAGCTGCTCTGCGGTGCGGGTCTGACCCATGCACAGGTGCACACCGGCGTTGCAGACAGCGTGGATCAGGTCCTGTGTGGCACGGCGCATCTCCTCCTTGCGGGGAGGTACGCAGGCAATGTTCAGCTGGCCGCCCAGAGTGGTGGTCTTTTCAAACAGGGTCACGTCATGGCCGCGCAGCGCTGCCACACGGGCTGCTTCCAGACCGGCAGGGCCGCCGCCGAGGACGGCAATCTTCTTTTTCTGTGCTGCGGGCTGGATGCTGCGGGTGTTCTCGTAGCCATTTTCCGCGTTCAGCACGCAGGAGAGGAACTGACGGTTCTGGATGGCATCGGTGCAGCCCTTGTTGCAGCTGATGCAGCGGCGGATATCGCAGGCCTTCCCGGCAGCGATCTTGGTGCCCCAGTCGGGGTCTGCCAGCAGCGGGCGACCCATGGCAACTATGTCGGCCATGCCGCTCTCGATGACACGCGCAGCCATGTCGGCGTCCACGATACGACCCACGGCGCTGACCGGCACATTGACGGCTTTTTTGATGTCCCCGGCGATCTTGACAAAGAAGCCGTAGGGCTGTACGCCCATGGGAGGAATGGTGTCGGCCATGTTGCCGGTGTGGTTGGCCTGTGCAACGTGGAACATATCTACGCCGTCCTCTACCAGCCACTGGGCAAACTGCACGGCGTCGGCTTCGTCAATGCCGCCCTTGCCGCGCTGCGGGGTGACGATGGACAGCTTGTAGTCGATGACCATATCCGGCACAGCCTTGCGGATGGCGCGGGTCAGCATACGGGCAAAGCGGACGCGGTTCTCCAGACTGCCGCCGAACTTATCGGTGCGGTGGTTCATGCGGGTGGAGCACAGGCAGCCGTTCAGGCGGTCGCCGTGGATCTGGATGACGTCCACACCGGCCTTCTGGGCGCGCACTGCGCAGGCGCACATCTTATCGATGATGGACATCAGCATCTCCTCGCTGGCCTCATCGGTAAAGAACATCATGTCGTGGTGCAGGCGCTGACGCATCTCGTCAAACTTCTTCTGCATAAACAGGCTGTTGATGGCGTCCACATCGTACTCCGGGTGGAAGATCTGGATGCCCAGCTTGGTGCCGTAGGCGTGCACGCTGTCGGCCAGTGCCTTGAAGGCAGGAATCTGGCTGTCGTCAAACAGCTTGGGGGTGGGAGAAAAGCTGTTGATGGGCGCCACATCGCCCATAACGATGTAGCCCACGCCGCCCTTTGCCAAACGGGTGTAGAAGCCCATGTCCTGCTCGCTGATCATGCCGTTTTTCTCGTAGCCGGTGGTCAGCGGGGGGAACATGATGCGGTTTTTAAAGGTCTGTCCGCCCACCTCGATGGGCTGCAGAATTACGTTTTCCATACAAAAGCCTCCTTGCAGATACGCTTTGCTTTACAGATTTGCTTTGATGAATGCTGCGGTCTTTTTCTCCACGGTGGCACGGGCTGCCAGCGTAGCAAAGTTGTGGCCACCGCCCGCAATGGTGTCCACCTCGGGTGCGGTGTACACCTGTGCGTAACGGCTGCAGGTGCCCTCGTCCACCAGACGGTCATCGTCGGCGCGCAGCAGCAGCACCGGGCCGTTGTAGCCCTTGGCCTCGGTAAAGGGATCGGGGTGCTTGGCCATCTCGTAGTTAAAGGCCATCTTGTAGCACAGACCCTCCATGTCGGTGTAGTCCTTGCCGGTCTGCACAACGCCGTCGGCACGCTGTGCGCAGCCGAACCACATCCCGGCGCCCGGGCACAGCAGGATCAGGCCGTGGGGCTGGATGACCGGTGCGCAGGAAGCGGCAATGTAGCCGCCCATGCTCTGGCCGGAGAGGAACAGCTTTTCGCTGTCCACATAGGGCTGCTCAGCTGCCCATGCAAAGATATCCTGTGCATCGGTGTGCAGGCCGTCGAAGCTCATATCCTCGAACTCGCCGTCGCTCTCGCCGTTGCCGTAGAAATCGAACCGGGCGCTGCCGATGCCCTGCGCTGCCAGAGCGCGGGACAGGTGGGTGTACATGGACTTGTAGCCGCTGCAGCTGCCGGCAAAGCCGTGCAGGTGCACCACAAAGGGTACCTTGCCCTCGGTGTCGGGCAGGGTCACGATGCCGCGCAGGGTGTGACCATTGC
>ERZ773110.936-NODE-936-length-25975-cov-4.471914_pt1 | contig 25975 bp, 21 predicted proteins | sample MGYA00580568_ERZ773110 | MGnify/ENA primary metagenome ERZ773110 (study PRJEB29015, sample SAMEA2737870) | human gut metagenome | biome: human gut; feature: human-associated habitat; material: faeces | place: China | collected 2012 ... | reverse complement strand
CGGTAAACGTAAAAGCGGACTATACAAACGGCAGCGTAACACTTCCGGATGCAGATAAAGACAGTGAAGAAAAAGACGGCAGTATCGTATACTATGTATTTGAAGGCTGGTATCTGGATGCCGCCCTTACAAATCGTGTCGGCGGCGCAGGCGATACATATACACCGGCAGGAAATGTAACACTGTATGCAAACTTTACGGAATCAAGCTCACCGAATAACTATGTCGTAAGTATAGAGCATTACTTAATGAATACAGACGGCACGTATCCGGACACACCGCATGAAACTACATCGAATGAATATAAGTCCGGGTATCAGTTGAATGTGGTTGATATTGTGAATGAATATGACGGATACCAATATAATTCTGAAAAGACACAAGCCGTAAACGGACAGTTTCCGGTAACAGTGACACAGAATATTACGTTAAAGATATATTATGAACGTAACAAGTACACAGTAACTTATGATGTGGCTGAAAACGGCGGTAACTGGTCTGATAACAGTACAAAGTCGGTTACAAGGGACTACTACTGGGGACAGGACGTTGACCTTACGCTTACAGCACAGAAAGCCGATTATGATTTCTTAGGGTGGAATACAGACAGTTCCGCAACAGAAGCGATTAAGAGCCTTGTAATGCCGCAGGAAGACGTTACACTGTACGCATTATATAGCGGTGATGTAACTGCTAAATTTGTAGACAGTTTAGGAGTAAGAACAGTAACAGGCACTCGCTATAACAATACGCAAAATGCTATTATTACAGTTCCTGATATAAGGGACTATGACTGGAACGGTGTGACATCGAACAACACTATCGGCTGGAACAGTAACACAGATATTAATGCAGCGGAAGCAAAAGAAAATGAAATAAAAGCGGATACGATAACAATAAGCAGCAACGTAACTTATTATGCAGTCTATTCTGCAGAAGTAACATTAACGTATGACCTTAACGGCGCTGATGAGAGCCAGCAGCCAGCACCGGTAACGGTAACGGCATATACCAATGCTTATGACCTTACAAATGTATGCGGAGAAAAAGTGACACTTGCACAGGCAGTAAAGCATACACTTGAAGCGCAGGAGGGATACATAGATTCCTACGTGCAGACAGCGTGGGCAGAAAATTCCTTAAACGGAAAGACGTATGCAACCGGAGGAGAATATAATCTTACCCAAAACACAGTAATGTACGCTATCTGGGACGGTGAGATAAAGCCGATTACATACACGATTCACTTTGACGGTAATGGTTCAACTGCCGGAGAAATGCAGGATATTAATGTGAAGTATGATGAACAGGTAACACTCCCGGACAATGATTTTGCACGGACGACTGATTGGGGCGACAGTACATTTATGGGTTGGAATCGGACAGCCGATACCAAAACAATAGAATTTTCCAATCAGGATATTGTAAGCAATCTGTCTTCTACAGACGGTGATGTAGTAGTCTTATATGCCATTTGGGATGATTGCCCGGAAATTACAGCAAAGGACAGATACTTTACGTTAAAGGAAGCGCAGGAGGGCAGAATAACTGTTGAAGAATTGCTTACTACAGCAACGGCAGATGATGTCGAAGACGGAGATATTACAGATAAACTAACAATCCCGAACACAGATGATGAGGAATGGAAAAAGTTCACTGCGGCAGGCAGTGCAACCATAACCTATAAGGTTATCGACAGCGTTGGTAATACAAGCAGACAGACTGTAACGGTTTATATTGCAGATACAACACCGGATATAAAATACGAAAGCAGTGTGCGTTCTGCAAAGTATGGATATGTGCGATTTATCAGTGAGAAGTATTATAAGAATGCTCCTGAAGACGGCGGAGTGGTTGAAAACTCTGTGTGGAAGCTTCCGGAGTATGCCGCAGCGCTTGAAAGCGCAATGGAAAACAGACGAAGCATGACTTATCAGACAGGAACAATGAGCATATTTGGTGGTCTTATACAGTATGATTATACAGTTCCGGGCAGCATAAGCTGTGACCATGTAAGCCAGCTGTGGAAGTTTACGAGGGAAGACAGAAATAAGATAAAGGATTATGTAAGAGAGCATGGTCTGGGAAAATATAAAGAACAGGATGCATTAAACGGATTCATGATTGAGTTTGGATATTGCAGACAACAATAATTTTAAAATGGTTTAAGACGGTATTGTGATAGCAGTACCGTCTTTTTTTGTGACGAAGTTCGTCACAAAAGTATAAAATATTAAAAATTTTAAAATACTTCTTTACAAATACACCTATTAGGTGTATTATAATTACAAGGGAAACATCAATTGCTTCAGGAGAAAGAGAGGTATTGGAATATGAAAAGATTATTTAAAGGACTTTTAAGGATTTTATCTTATTTACTTGCAATTGTAGCATTCTGCGCAGCGTATGTGCTTATCTGTTTCATCAGCTATACATGTATGGTGGCAGTTTGTATAATAATAGGAGTTGTAATTGGCACAGTGTATGTAGTGTCTTAAAAATGACACTAAATGGAACTGGATAAGCAATTTTAATTAATTTAAGCTATAGGTAGACAAAAATATTATAAAGGAGATTACCTATGGCAAATTATGAAGAAGTACGAAAGCTGTATGAGAAAACACTTGTTGAAGTAACATCAAACGCTTCACGCTGGACGTCCTTTTTAAGGACGGCGGCACGCATAAGCCCATACAGTTTTGTAGAACAGGTATTAATTTACGCACAGCGACCGAAAGCAACGGCATGTGCAGATTATAACTTATGGCGCACACGGATGCGCAGACAGGTGAAATATGGGACAAAAGGAATTGCAGTGCCGGATGGCAGAGGAAAATTAAAGTATCTGTTCGATGTAGCAGATACGGTTGAACTGCCGGGAGCATTTTCACCGCGTTTATGGGAAATGAAACCGGAATTTTCACCGCAGGTAGCAAAAAAGCTTGCACAGAAGTATCAACTGTATGGCAGTGGTGATACAATCCGTGAAGTCATATTTGATATAACGACGAAACAGGCGGTTTCACAGTGGAAAAAATACGGACAAATGATTATAAACAATGTAAGAAAAGCTGACAGCGCAGTTTCTGAAATGACACTTGAGAATACATATTGTAATTTCGTGTCGGAATCATTGAAATATGCAGCTTTAAGCCGTTGTGAACCGGACGGGGATTATGATTTTTCACTTGATGATATGTATTTTGAGTTGATAGACAGATATGGAATGGTATCTGCTATTGGCAGTGGAATACAGGAATCCATGAAACAGCTTTTTAATGATATTAATAATGAGATTAAAGCACTGGAACAGGAAAGGAGTAAAGAAAATGGGCTTATACGGACGACGCAAAAGGGAGTTTCTGAAAGAATGGTATCCGGAGGTACTGGAGGAATTCGAGAAGGACGGAACACTGGAGAAGTATCTGGAGGATACGGACAGACAGGCGGAGGAAATGAGAGAACGTCTGATAGAGCGGATAACAGAGAGGGACAAACACGAAATCCCGGACAAGGAACTGGAACCGCTGAAGTGGGCAGGAATAATGCAGGGGATAGCGATGGAAGCCGACTCAATCGTGATGAGGGAATTGATACTGACCCTGTAATCAATCAAAATGAAGAACAGAAAGCAGAGGAAAAAGAAGAAAAGTCTTTAACCTCTGCTTTTTTAGTGCCGTATGTTGTGTGTGAGTGGAGTGAAAGTGCTGCTTTTGAAGATGGCAGAAAATATACAATTGAAGAATTTGACCGCCTGTTAAAACAGGCAGATGACGAACATCTTGCAGGACAGCACGCAATGATTGTAAAATACGGCTCACGGGATGCGTGGTATGATACCAATGTAAAAGAAGATTACCGGTATTGGGGGTATGATAAAGTTAAATTTAATATCGTCATGCCGGACGGAAGACAGTATACAGAGCGTTATGACGTCGGTGACGGATACGGCGGTCTGATAGATTTTTTACAATCGTTCCAGACATATGAAAAACTTGCAGAAGAACTTGAAGAATACATTAAAAATCCTGAAAGAAACGTGACGAACTTCGTCACAAATCCGGAAAATGTCGTCAAAGATTCTGTCACACAGAAAGAGAAGAATGTGACGAACTTCGTCACAAATCCAAAGGAGGATACAGAAAAATTAAATCCGGTACAGATGTCATTTGCCGATACGCTGGAGCCTGAACGTGCCATGACAACTGAACTGCCGCAGGCAGAGAAACAGGAATCAGGTACACCGGGCATGAGTAATGCAAGAAAGCGTTTCTTAGGCAATGTAAAAGCAATACAGGTGTTGAAAGCATTAGAGAGCAGCAACGCAGAAGCAACTGACATACAAAAAGAAGTGCTTAACGGATATTCCGGGTGGGGAGGTCTGTCGCAGCCATTCGATGCAGACAGGGCAGGCTGGAACGTAGAATATACAACACTTAAAGAGCTGCTTACACCGCAGGAATATGAAGCGGCAAGAGCGTCTGTGTTAAATGCACATTATACAGACGATGGCATTGTCCATTCGGTATACCATATACTTGAAAAGGCAGGATTCACATCAGGCACTATTTTAGAGCCATCGATGGGGGTCGGTAAATTCTTTAAAAATATGCCTGAAGCAATGAAAAATAAAAGCAGCCTGTATGGTGTAGAACTTGACAGCATATCCGGTCGTATTGCACAGAAATTGTATCCAGAAGCAATGATTAAAGTTGGCGGTTTTGAAACCACAGACCGTCCTGAAGCCTTTGATGTGGTTGTTGGAAATGTGCCGTTTGGGGACTATAAGGTAAATGATAGAAAGTTTAATAAATTAAATTTTTCAATTCATAACTACTTTTTTGCAAAAGCACTTGACCAGACCAAACCAGGAGGTGTCGTAGCGTTTATCACAAGCCGGTTTACAATGGATTCAAAGTCGATTGCGGCAAGAAAATATATCTCGCAGCGTGCCGAACTGCTTGGCGCTGTAAGACTTCCGGAAAGTGCATTTAAGCAGACTGCAGATACACAGGTTGTTTCGGATATTATTTTCTTAAAAAAACGCAGCCAGCCACAGACAGAAGTTGATGACTGGGTATATACAGATGTATTAAATCAGTCCGGTGAAGAATATACGATGAACAGTTATTTTGTAGAACACCCGGACATGATTATGGGTACATTGGATAAGAGAAGTACACCGTATGGAACAATGGAACTGACTGTCAAAGCTGATGTTGGTATTAACGAGCTTGAACAGAAGATAAATGAAGCTGCGGACAGAAACATTGCATTTGAATTTGAAACGGATAAAAACGTGACGAACTTCGTCACAGAAGATGAAAGAAAAGATGTGAAAGATGAGATTCCGGCAAATCCTGATGTAAAAAATTATTCATACGCGCTTGTCGCCGGTGAACTCTATTACCGGGAAAATGATAAAATGTCAAAACCGGATATGAATGATACAGCAAAAGAACGTGCAAAAGGAATGGTTGAGTTAAAAGATGTGCTTAACAGGGTAATCCAGTACCAGCTTTCTGATTATCCGGATGAAGATATTACAAAGGCACAGATACAGCTTAACATTGCATACGACAGATTTACAAAGCAGTTTGGATTGATTAACAATGTAGCAAATAAAAAGGCATTTGAAAAAGATTCGGCATATTATCTTTTATGTACGCTGGAAAATCTGGATAAACATGGAAATCTGAAATCCAAGGCAGCAATCTTTAACAAGCGGACAATCAAACCGGTTATCGAAGTTACAAAAGTTGATACACCGGCAGAAGCATTGATTGAAAGCATAAGAAATAAGGGCTGTGTAAGTCTTGAGTATATGTCAGAGTTGTTGGGAACACCGGGAGAATATACCCGGATAAAAGAGGAGCTTACAGGAGTTATTTTCCACCAGCCGGGGTTTAATGCAGATGAAGGGTGGGTAAATGCAGATGAATATCTTTCGGGCAATGTTGTTGAAAAACTTAAAGCAGCCCGCAGAGCTTCTGTATTAAAACCAGAATATGAAGTGAATGTAAAGGCGCTTGAAGCAGTACAGCCAGAAAAAATTGAAAGTGCAGATATTTATATCCGCCCCGGTGCGACATGGGTTGATAAACAGTATTATGAACAGTTTATGTATGAAACCTTTGAACTGACATACAGAAAACGGCAGAAAATAAAGATTGAATACTCACCGGCAACGTCTAAATGGTTTATTACTAATAAAAGCATGGTTGAAGCGGGCGATGTAAAAGCCAATATGGAATACGGCACACAGCGCGTAAATGCCTATGCGATATTTGAAGATACATTAAACCTTAAAGATACGAAAGTATATGACACCAATATCGTAAACGGAAAGAGCGTCAGAGAACTTAATGCAAAGGAAACAACTCTTGCACAGCAGAAGCAGACAGCAGTTAAGGAAGCATTCCAGGACTGGATTTTTAAAGACCCGGAAAGAAGAAATGCGTTGACAGATAAGTATAACAGACTGTTTAACTGTAACCGCGCAAGAAAGTTTGACGGAAGCTTTCTTACATTTCCGGGCATGAACGAGGAAATAACACTGCGACAGCATCAGAAGGATGCTGTTGCACGAATTCTTTTCGGTGGAAATACACTGCTTGCGCATGAAGTCGGTTCAGGAAAAACGTTTGAAATGGCTGCCGGTGCAATGGAAAGCAGGCGGCTGGCATTGTGCCATAAACCGTTATTTGTTGCACCAAACCACCTGATAGACCAGTGGGCAACGGAATTTTTAACGCTTTATCCGACAGCCAACATTTTAGTATCGACTAAAAAGGATTTTGAAAAGGCAAACCGTAAAAAATTCTGTGCAAGGATTGCAACAGGTGAATATGATGCGGTCATCATTGGGCAGAGCCAGTTTGAACGAATACCGCTTTCAGTAGAGCGGCAGAAAGAAACTATTCAGGCTGAGATTGAGCAGATTACTGAAGCAATAGACCAGACAAAGCGGCAGAGAGGAAGCCGTTTTACCGTGGGACAGCTTGAAAAAACAAAAAAGAGCCTGCAGATTAATCTTGAAAAACTTGCCAATGAAGATAAGAAAGACGATGTTGTAACATTTGAGGAGTTAGGTGTTGATAAACTGTTTGTAGATGAGAGCCATTTTTACAAAAATCTGTATATCTACACTAAGATGAGCAATGTTGCAGGATTGTCAACTGCCGCAGCACAGAAAAGTACAGATATGTTTATGAAATGCCGGTATCTGGACGAACTGACAGGCGGAAAAGGCATCGTACACGCAACAGGTACACCTGTAAGTAACTCAATGACAGAGCTGTATACAAACATGAGGTATTTACAGTATGATAAATTAAAAGAACTGGATATGCTCTCATTTGACAGCTGGGCGGCTACATTTGGTGAAACCGTAACAGCAATAGAACTTGCACCGGAAGGAACAGGATACCGTGCAAGAACTAGATTTGCAAAATTCCACAACCTGCCGGAACTTATGAGTATTTTTAAGGAATGTGCGGATATCATAACCGCGGATCAGTTAAACCTTGACAGACCGGAAGCACAATTTGAAACAGTAACGTGTGAGCCGTCTGAAGTTCAAAAAGAGCTGGTTGCAGACCTGTCGCACCGGGCAGAACTTGTTCACGCAGGAGCAGTAGACCGTTCTGAAGATAACATGCTTACCATTACCTCTGACGGTAAGAAGATAGGACTGGATGAAAGACTGATTGACCCGGAATATCCGGACGAACCGGACAGCAAGATAAACAGATGTGTTGAAAACGTTTATAAAATTTATACAGACGGCAATGATAAAAAGCTTACACAGCTCATCTTCTGTGATATGTCAACACCGTCAAAGGAATTTAATGTGTATGATGACATAAAAGCAAAGCTTGCTGCACGGGGTATCCCTGAAAATGAAATCGAGTACATTCATAATGCAAATACAGATAACAAAAAGGCAGCATTATTTAAGGCTGTCCGTGAAGGCGATGTGCGTATTCTAATTGGAAGTACGTCCAAAATGGGCGCGGGAACAAATGTGCAGGAAAGACTGGTGGCACTTCATCACCTGGACTGCCCGTGGAAGCCGTCAGACATAGAACAGCGCAACGGCAGAATCATCAGACAGGGTAACACAAACAAAAATGTATATATTTATAACTATGTTACAAAAAACACTTTTGATGCCTATCTGTATCAGACACTGGAGAATAAGCAGCGGTTTATCAGTCAGATAATGACAAGTAAATCTCCGGCGAGAACTTGTGAAGATTGTGATGAAGCCGTATTAAACTATGCTGAAATTAAATCGCTTTGTACCGGTGACCCAAGAATTCGTGAAAAAATGGATTTGGATATATCTGTTGCACGGCTTCGTGAGTTAAAATCAGATTATTTACGTACAAGACACAAGTTGGAAGATGCGGTAAATATTACATACCCGAAGCAGATTGCAGAGAAAAATTCTGCAATAGAGAATATAAGCAAAGACCTTTTAATAGCCCAAAATAATCCGCTTCCGGAGGAGGATTATGAAATTATAATTGATGGTGTTAAAATTACCGATAAAGAGAAAGCCAGTGAAATGTTTTCAGAAGTGTTGCATACGTGTAAAGCACAGGAACGGATTGTTGGAAAATACCGGGGATTTAATGTCGTTGGTGGATTTGACTTTTTCAGGTCAGTATTTTATGCAAAATTAAAAGGAAATCACGAATATCAGTCGGAAATGGGCTTTTCTGACAGTGGCAACCTGCAAAGACTTGAAAATATGATAAAAAGGATTCCGGAGAAGATAGAAGGATTTAAGGAGGAAATTGAAACACTTAACAGGCAGACTGAAAATGCAAAGCAGGAACTTGCAAAGCCTTTTAAACAGGAAGCAGAGTTAAAGGAAAAGACAGCAAGATTGTCTGTGCTTGAAAGTGAATTAAATCTTGACCGTACACAGGCAGAAAGCTTTGATGAAGAAGCTGCAGATACGGTACGTACAGCGGCGGACGGAATATCGGAAGCTTTAAGCCGCATGAAACAGGGCATAGAAGAATCAGACAGTCTTCTTGAAACAGATAAAAATGTGACGAACTTCGTCACGCAGCCGGAAAGTCATACACCGGAGCAGGATATTCAAAAAGAACAGAATGTGACGAACTTCGTCACAAGTCAAAGTGGTCCGCATTTGTAAATTTGAAACATTAAGTGACACCAAATGGAACCAAATGACACCAGATGACACCAAATGACACTAAATGGAACCAAATGACACTTGAAGCCTTAAATTAATCTGTTAAAATTTAATATGTAATATTTTAAAGAGGAACTCAGGCAGTACATATACCTGATGTTCCTCTTTTTTTATGCAGAAAGGAGGTAAACAGATTGAAGATTAACAAGGAATGTGAAGCAAAGGAGGTGGAAAGAGTGGAAAATGAACAGCAGATAGAAGAAACACAGACTGTAACAAATCTGTATACAGATGAATACTGGCAACAGCTCCCAAAGTTAGTTGAAGAACTGCGGGCGGAACGGGTTGAACCGCTGACAGTAAAAGACTGGAGCATTCCGGTAGCCATTTCCTTAATTCCGGTTATCGGAATGTTATATGCATTGTTTTTTGCTGGAAAAGAAAAAAATCCCAACAAGCAGAGTTTTCTTAAAGCAGCTTCACTGGGAAATGCAATAATGACAGTCATTGTTATTATGTGTTGTATTTTGTGTTTATGCATCGGTCAAAGCAATGAAGCAGTATTAATACCGGAGTATGAACAGTCTGTAACAGAGGAAGATACAGAACTTACAGAAATATCTGATGAGGAACAGTTTGAAACGGAAGATAAAGCCGTTAACAGTGCAGATACAGAAGGTGCTTACCGGTATGAAAATGGAAAGCTGTCCATTAATGTGAATGGAGTTTCAATGCCGTTTCCGGTAACAGTAGAAGCTTTTAAAAACCACGGCTGGAATGCTTCGGGAACAGCTCCGGATACAGCAAATACAGCAAGAATGATTGCAATTCTGTACGATGAATATGGTTCAACGGCACAGATGTATTATCAAAAAGATAATGAAACCGGAAGCTGTACAAAAATGAGTATCATTTTTTCGGGAACTGAAACAACATTCTGTGGTATGAGTGCGTTAAGTACTTATGATGATGTAGTTGGTATCTTTTCAGGATATGACCGGAAAAGTGACAGCGATTTTAACAGCCAGTCAGGAACCGGTGTAATCAAATTTGTATACGGACAGTACCAGATGTCTGTTTCGCTTAAAACTTTTAAAGTATCATCAATGACAGTTGAAGTCGTTTAGGAGTGCATATGGAGCAGGAACAGAAAAAGATACTGCTTGAAGATATTGAAAACCGCGCAAATGAATGTGACCGCAGGGAAAAGTATCTTACAGGCAGGGAGGAACAGCTGAATGTTTTGCTGGCAGAGATAATTGAAAAAAGCCGCAAACTGGAGCAGCTTCTTAAAGACAAACAGACAATCAAAGACCTGGAACAGCAGATTGCTGCGTTGAATAAGCAGAATGAAGTGCTGCAAAAAGAGAATGAAAAACTCTCTTTTGACAGAACAGCACTTCTTAACCGGCTTTTAAAACGCTGAGTCTGCTTTTTTTATTGTAAAGGAGAGAATATATGCGTAAAAAAAGTAACCCATTTGTAGTAGTGGGAATTGTAATCAGTGTGATTTTGGGCTTTCTAATTGCAACGGCAGTTAAAGGACATATGCCTGCAGATGTTCAAAGATGGTCAAATGTAGTCTTCTGGCTTGTATTTACAGCAGTAACAGGCTTGGGAACCTTTATGTCCGGCTGGTTTTTAAATAAAAGAAAGTAGGGGGAATACAAAAATGGTAAAAACATTAATAGAAAAAATCAAAACAATGGATGGACAGCAGCGGAAAAAAATTGAAACGTTTGTAGCAGTGGCAGCTTTTTGTACTGTAATGGTATTTTTTCCGCAGTTAGCGCTTGCAGACGAAGAAGTGGCAGCAAGCGGTGCGTCTGTTGTAACCACCAATTTTGGAATTTTGACAGACATTATGGTTGCGCTGGTGTCTTCCATCGGTGAGATTGTCCTTCTCTGGGGCTTCCTTGAACTTGGAACTTCAATGCAGTCACAGGAAGGCAGTATGCAGGCTGGTGCATTTAAACGAGTTGGTGGCGGCATCATGATGGTCCTTGCACCGCAGCTGTTAGCAGCTTTTGTGGGATAGATAGGGGGTTAATATGCCAAGATGGCTTGAAAGCATGCTCGCAGGAGGTCCCTGCTTTTCGGCGGCATTAGGATTTTGGAACTGGACAATGTCGATTGTCCAGAGTCTGCTTGGAATGTCGCCGCAGGAATACTCGCCGGGGGCATGGACATATATCACTGACAGCATCTATCCATGGTTTATGGGCATGGGCGCAATGTTTTTAAATATGTTTGCCCTTATTGGATTCTGCCGTCAGGCTTCCAATTTAAGGGAAAATGTAACTATGGAAATGTGGGTAGAGTTATTCATAAAAATAATCATCTGCAACACACTCCTTATTAATGGGCTTTCAATTATGCAGGAATTTACAAATTTTGCAAGTGATGTTACATCAGGATTATTGGGTGACAGCATTCCGCAAATCTATGGAGATGATATAGACCTTGGTTTCAGTCTTTCCATGGTACTTTTCGGACCACTGTATCTTATACTTGTAATTGCCTGTGCGACTACAATATTAGAAGAAGTCATGAGCCGTTTCCTGAATCTTTATCTGCTTATAGGTTCAGCTCCGGGTGCCTTGTGTACTATCGCCGGAGGCAGAGGGCTGGATAATACGGCAGTGGCATGGTTTAAGTCGTTTTTGACGTCTGTACTGCAGATAGCAGCAATTGCATTTATACTGCAGATATGCAGCCACATTATTAACAGCTCAATATTTGGAGAAGCAGCAACATGGGATGTGTTCGGGTGGTTTAACGGAGCAGGTAGTGTGCTTATGTCCATTGTTACAGTAGTATTTCTAACCGCAGCGGTAAAAGGTTCAGATGCCTTTTTGAAACGGGCATTTGATTTAAGATAAGGCAGGTGAATTGGTTGAATATTAAACTTAATAAAGATTTCCTGACCGCATACAGAAACGATTTTTGGAAAGGATTTTCAATCCATGAACTTATTTATGTGGGTGCAGGTGGTTTATGCGGGGCAGCTTCGGCTGCCCTGCTGTATTTTAAATTCCATATAGATGTAACACTTAGTATCTATATAGGAGTTCCGGTTGCTTTTCCTGTTATTTTATTCGGATTTTATAAATATCAGGGATATCTTCCGGTTGCACAGCTTTTAAAAGAAATGCTCTATACGTACCAGAGCAGAAAGCTGTCGTATTATTCTACTGAGGAAAGAATAAGAGTTAAAGCATTTTGGATTAAAGAAAGGAGAAAATAATGAGTTTTGTTTTAAATCCACAAAAGGTTTTTGCAGGCAGTGCTAGACAGACGGCACTGCCATTTAATAAACGGTATCCCATTAATACCAGGGAAGCTTTTTCAATCATTAATACAAATAAAAGCGGCATATTTCAGATTGAAAGCTCAGAGGGCTTAAAAACTTATGACCGCTGTTATGTTTTCTCAGACATAAACTATAAAAACCGTGATGAAGATGAAAAGAATACAATCTTAACAAATCTTATTAAACTGCTGGAATTTATGAGTGCAGATTTTAAGATAACCGTTGCAAACGAATATAAAAATATGAGCCAGTATGTGAATGAACTGCTGTCAGACATAAATAAACAGCAGTATCCGGAAATTTCCGATGGAATCCGCAGCTGGATTAAAGAGAAGATTGCAGATTCAAAAATAAGTGACACGGAAAGGGTAATGTATCTTACGATTACAACAAAAGCATATACATACGATGATGCCAGAACATATTTTATGTCAATGGATATTGAGCTGCAACATCTGTTTGCTGCATTAAAGAGTAGGATAGTTCCATTGTCCGGAGTACAGCGGCTTAGAAGTCTTAGAAAGTTCTTTTACAATGACTTTGATAATACGGATATTGCAATGGATATTCCGGGCAGTGATCCAGTGCTTGATGTTATTCCGGTTAGTATACGCAGTTATAAAAATTTCCTTATATTTAACAATCGTCAATACGTATCTGTGATGTTTGCGAGAGCCTTTGATTCTTCGTTGAATGAAGAAAAAGTAATACATAATCTTACACAGGTTTCGTATCCATCTTTTGTTACGGTCGACTATGCACCTGTAGCCGGTGATGTATTAAAAAATACGCTTTCAAATGCCAACATGAATAATGAACGTTCCATAACACAGGAGATTGATGCAAAGAGAACGAAAGGACAGCTTATGGCTGGTGTATCTTACGGCAAAGATAAAAAGAAAACCGAACTTGAAAACTATATGGATCAAATTGAAGATAACAATGAAAGCTGCCTGCTTGTCGGTCTTATGGTTCTTGTTACGGCAGATTCAGAAGATGAACTTGCGGAAAGGGTCGAATCCATGAAGCAGAAAGGAAAAACAGCCGGAGTAATGCTTGAAACGTACAATAATGTACAGCTTAAAGCATTTAACACGTCATTGCCCATCGGAGCAAGGCTCGTGTCCAAAATGCGTGCATTTCTGACATCATCGGTTGTTTCATTGCAGCCGTTTTACGCGCAGGATTTATCTGAGCCGGAAGGTTACTTTTTAGGGGTAAACAGGACAACTAAAAATTTAATTTTTGCTAACAGAAAAAAGCTGAAATCACCACACGCAATGATTGTCGGTCATACAGGTTCCGGAAAATCCTATTTTATGAAAGAAACAGAGGTAGCGCAGACATTATTGTCTACTGAAGATGACATAATAATTATTGACCCGCAGAATGAGATGCAGGGTACGTGTGCAATGTTTGGTGGAAAATTCCTTGATTTTACGCCAAAAGGGGATATTTATATAAACCCGATGGAAATCAGTCAGGAGATTTTTTTACAGAAAAATACTGCAAGAAAAGACCAGTTTGTTGCAGATGTAAGCCGGTGGGCAAACAGCTTCTGCAGGGCAGTAATGAGCAATATTGTATATACACAGGAATACAGTTCCTTTGTGACGCAGGCTGTGCAGGACGTGTATGAAAAAGCTTTTGCACAGAAAAGACTGGAATGGCAGCCAACACTTACCTGTGTTTATAACAGGATTGCAGAATTGGAGAACGAAATGGAAAATAATAATGACAAGGCAATCCTGCACAGGATATATAATTCTCTCGCTCAATATGTATCCGGAGGACTGTATGATATGTTCTCTGAATGTTCCAATATTACAATGGATAATCGCTTCGTTGTGTTTGGCTTGAAAAATGTATCCAAAGACTATTGGGAGCCTGTAATGATTACAATCATGTTTTTCCTGTCCACACGTATGGAATATAATCAGTCGCTCCAGAAAGCGACACATTTCATCATAGATGAAACACAGGTTGTAACGGATAATGAAAGCTCTGCAGATATGCTGCTTAATGCAGTTGTGACATACCGTAAATTTGGCGGTATTGTTACACTGGCTCTTCAAAATCTTACAAGAGCCATTCAGAATCCAAACTTACGTGATATGTTTTCTAATTGCGGATACAAGGTGTTTTTTGACCAGGGCGGAGTGGACGCACAGACACTTGCTGCGGTACAGCCGCTTTCCGAAAGCGAATTTGATTCGCTTTCAGAAGAAATTCCGGGTTACGGTGTAGTTGTCTGGGGCAAGAAAGTCATACTGCTTAATGCTTCAATGTCAAAAGATAATGAGTTATACAACACATTCTCAACGAATTTTCACGAGAAAAAGCTTCAGGAGATTGCGAAAAATCCGCAGCACAGCATATCAGTACAGATACTGCAGATGGCTGCTGTTGTTGCTATCACAGCAGAAGATGTACAAAATACATTAAATATGCCGATTGATAAAGCTGAAAATGTACTTTCAGAACTGCACCTGCAGGGACATTTAACGTCCTATGAGCAGTCCGGAAAGACATATTATAAGTGTAGGGAAGAATAATGAAAATACCACAGATAAAGGATGCAAAGCTTAATTATGCAGTAAAAAAGACAGCGTGTAAACCGGCAACCGACAGGACATATGGCACGTACAGAACTATTGCAGATGATATGAAAAGGAAAAGAAGAAAGTTATCTGTAAAAGATAAACAGAAGCTTGAAATTACATATTATCTTACACCAAAAGAGAAGCGGCAGTGGAACAGATATTCCAAAGCAAAACAGCAGAGGATTATCGAACGTGCAATGAAAAGCCCGGAATACAAAAAATTTCAGGAGCAGTTAAACAGTATGCCTGATGTGCAGCGTAATGATTATTATGCTGTACAAAAAAGCTCTAAGGAAAAAGCAAAAGGATATTCTGTTTTTTCCTCCAGAACAAAACAGGAAAAATATACTTCCGGTCCGGCAAATATATCCGGAATGAAATACAGACAGCCAGTATCCCAATCCGATATGGCAGAACCGGAACAAAGAGCAGAGCAAACTCATTATTACAATGATAGCAATGCACATAATAATGCAGGGAAGAATGTATATAATGATGTGCAGAATATGCAAAATTCTGCAGCTGAAGCAATGAAAAATCCTGCCGGAGAAATGACACAGAACACTTATGCAGTCAGCGCAAATATTCAGGTGCAGGCTGTAAAAGCAGGTATAAAAGCCGTAAAGAAAATATCAGACAATATAAAAAGAACGGTGCAGAGTAATTCTGCTGATATGCAGACAGAAAAAGACGATAAAACGGATTCATCTGAAACTGCAAAACCGTCCGGAATAATACAGAAAGCTGCAATGATAGCTGCCACTTTGGCAGCTGCAGCGCTGCAGCTTTTAGCACCAATTTTTGTTATCGCTGCAATCATTGTAGCGATTGTATCAATAGTTACAACGATAATCTCCGTTGTATTTGCTCCGGCAACAATTATTAAAAAAGCAATTAATGCACTTACAACTGTTTCAGAAAATGTTATGCAATATGAAACAGATGTAAGTGATTATGCGGAAGAATATGGAATAAAAGAATATGTTCCTTATCTGCTTGCCATCATGGAGGTTGAATCGCATGGGGAAGGAGAAGATGTCATGCAGTCTTCGGAATCTTTGGGACTGCCGCCTAATTCACTTTCAACAGATGAATCAATCCGGCAGGGTGTGAAATATTTTTCTGAACTGATTGAAGCTGCAAATGCACAGGAATGTGACATTGATACAGCAGTTCAGGCATATAACTATGGCGCAGGATTTATTAATTACATCGCTGAAAATGGCAGGGAATATACATTTGAACTTGCACAGGAATTTGCAAAAGAAAAATCCGGCGGTGTAGTTACAGACTACGCAAATGATATTTCGGTTGCTGAAAATGGCGGCTGGCGATATATGTATGGCAATATGTTTTATGTGCGGCTTGTTAAAAGTTATGTAACGATTTTTAACAATGAAGTCATAAAAAATGTTTTTGAAGAAGCCATAAAATACGAAGGAGATGATTACGAATACGGCGGTTCAAATCCGGAGGAAGGATTTGACTGTTCAGGACTTACGCAGTGGTGTTATGAACAGGCAGGCATATCACTTCCACGTACAGCCCAGGAACAATATGACTACGTTGACCATGTGGAACTGGATGAACTCCAGCCAGGAGATTTGGTTTTCTTTACAAAAACCACACCGTCAGAACGGTATATCACACACGTTGGAATTTATGCAGGAAACGGTAAAATTTATGAAGCCGGTGACCCGATTGGATATTACGACTTTACGGATGCATGGCATCAAAAACATGCAGTATGTGGCGGACGTGTAGTTACAGTAACGGATGATGAAGATAATCAGGAAGATTCAGAAGAAGAATTACCTGAAGAAAATGAAGAAGAATAAATGTGACGAACTTCGTCACAAATATAGAAAGGATTGGTAACAATAAATGGTAACAGCTGAAAAACTCAGAGATAAAATTGATACGGAATACGAATTTTTTGTGATGGATATGTTAAAGTCCAGCAGAGAAAATCTTTTTGCAAAGAGCGGAGAAATTGAGCTTAAAAAGAAAATTACAGCGCAGCTGCGGACAACCGCTGCAAGTGCAAAAGAGATGTGCAGACAGAAGATGTATACAGAAAATAATTTACTCGATTCGTTTTACAGATACATCAATGACCACAGTAAAAACGAAAAAAATTTTGAAGAATTATTTAAAAATTATCTTTTAAAATTTCAAAATTAAATTCAGATTTTTTCAAAAAGGATAACAAAATCCGTAGAAAATTCAACAAAAAAATTTAAAGGAGGAACGGCAAAAATCCGTTCCTCTTTTAAATTTTTAAGTAATAGGAAAGGAATTTTTTTATGCAGCAAAGAAAAAGAATAGCAGAAAATTTTACAAAAATGAACTGTGTAAGTGTCAGAACAGCTGTGAAAAAATGTGTGGACTGTCTGTCTGTAAGGGGTCTTAGGGGACTTCCCCTAACAAGTAGCAAGTGGAGCGGAAGCGGAACGGTGTTGTATTACAAAATGCGTATCTTGCAAAAAAATATCAGAGGGTACACATCACAGAAGTGCCTGACAGTTGCAGAGTAATCAACAGGGCTTAAATCCAGTAAATAGCAGGGGTGCCGAAAATGTGGTATAGAGTGCCTCAACTTTTTATAGGCACTCTATACACAGCACTTTTGTGAAATTGAGTGCCTCCGCATAAATACTGGGTTTCAAATAAAAGTATAAAAAGTATAGGCACTATATAAAAATGCGAAAAGATATAGCAAAAATCAAAAAAGAAAGAAGGAAGAAAAATGGCAAGAACAATCAAAATTGATGATGAACTTTTTGAGAGAGTGATGGAAAAAAAATCACAGGAAGAAACACAGATAGAATTTGTAAACAGAATTTTTTTGTTTTGGCTGGAACATCAGAAAAATTTAACGGAAGATAAAAAATCTGAAAGTGATTCAGATAAAAGACGACTGAAAGATTTTCAAAACAGGTTTGATGATATGTATGAAAACATCAATGAAATTTTAGAAAAAGTTTCTCTTAACTATGACCGTCTTTATGGAAAAAATGGAACAGACCAGTATATTATCCAGCCGCAAAAAGTTGTAAAAAATGTAATGCCGCTGAAAAAACTGACAGAAGAAGAAGTAAAACAACTGACAGCGGATATACGTAAGAAACCCGGAATTATTCCGTGGGATAAATTAGACCGGATTCTTATGGAAGAAAAACGGAAGGAAAACGAAAAAATGGAACAGGAAAAAAGACAGAAGGAGGATAACGAATAATGGATTTAAACGAAAAAATCAAAAAGACAAAAGAAGACATTGAACGTCTTCAGGAGAAACTTAAAAATAAAAAGAAAGAACTTGCTATGCTGGAAAGTAAAAAGCAGGAACAGGAACAGCGGGAAAGAATCAACCGTAATGAAAAATTTGTTTCAAGTATTGAGGAAAAAATCGGAGGAAATGTAACAGATGACTTGCTGCAGAAAATCATGCTGCAGATTGAAAGAGAACAGGAGCATACACATGAATGAAAAAGGCAGAACTAAAATGATATGCTGCAGACTTACAGCAGAGGAATATGAAAAACTGCAACAGCTTTTTGAAAATTCATCATTTTCAAATCGGGAAAAGAAAAAGTACAGTGATTTTTTGCGACAGCAGTTACTGTATGAAAATAATACAGCCAAAATTAATCTGCTGTACTTCGATGTAAGAAAAATGAAAATCGAATTGATGATTGCAATGCGCAGATATGAAAAACTGTGCGATACAGAATCTGAAAATAATCTGATAAAAGTTCTTGCAGACTGTACGAAACGATTAGAGCAGGTTAATAAAAATATGGAGGAATTAATAAGTGGCAGTAACGGTACTGGGGAATATAAAAGAGAGTAAACATGGGAAAGCATCACAGCATTTATCAAATTCTATAAAATATGTTTTGAATCCGGATAAGACGGAAGACTGTCTTTGGATGGGAAGCAACTGCGGATCAACTGCAACGGAAATTTATGATGCCATGATGAACACAAAAAGAGAATTTCAAAAATTGCAGGGGCGGCAGGGATATCATTTTGTAATATCTTTTCGTCCGGGAGAATGTAATGAAGCAAAAGCGTATGACGTTATAAAAGAGTTTTGTGAAACATATCTTCCGGGATATGATTATGTTTTTGCAATCCATAATGACCAGGAGCATATGCACGGGCATATAGTTTTTAATTCGGTTGGCAGAATTGATGGAAATAAATACCGGTATGTAAACGGCGATTGGGAAAAATATATACAGCCCATAACGGACAAAATCTGTGAAAAGCATGGACTTGAAAAACTTACGTATGATAAAAGTAAAAACAGAAAAGGAAAGTCCTATGCGGAACATGCTGCAGAAAAGTCCGGGAAATTCAGCTGGAAGGAAATTATCCGGCTGGATATAGACCGGGCAGTTTCTGTTTCAGATAGTTTTGACGATTACATCGAAGAAATGCAGCGAATGGGATATAAAATCAGGATTGGAAACAGTGAAAAATACGGACAGTACATTGCATATCAGCACGGAGCTATGAAAATCTGCGGAAAAAAATCCGAGCGTGCAAGACGGGATTACCGTCTTGGCGCGGGATACACAATGCAGGATATACAGCAGAGAATTTTACTGGAAAAAGGAAATGTACCGGCAGATAAAATTTACGTTTCTGAAAAACTGCACATCATAAACGAGTACAGGAAAAACAGCAGATTTATTGTATGCAGCGCGATGAGATACAATCAGGCGCAGCAGTTTCACTACTACAACATGAATCTTTCAGAACAAATTCGTGTCAGAAAAGATCTGTTACGAATTGATGACATACGCAGCGAATGTAATTATCTGATTGATAATAACATAGGAAGCATACAACAGGCACAGGAAAAGCTGGAAAGTGTGCGGAATGAAATCCGTGAAATAAAAGCGGCAGTAAAAGCACAAGAAACTGCTAATGAAATATTTACACCGGAAGAAAATCAAATAAGAAATACATATAATAATATGATACAAAAGCTTGAGCATGATGTTCACACGATGTCTGATGAAGAATATGAAGAACTTGCAGACATGATAGAAGCCTATGAGGATACATACAATGAAGCGGGACTTACTGATATATCCGCAAAGGGAAAACTGAAAGAAAAATTAACTGCCGCAATGCAGGAAAAGAGGACATTAATGCATATCATTAAGGATTCAGATGAAACCCTGAAAGTCCGTGAACTTTCAAAAGCGGTTGATAAATATGAGGATAAGAAGAAAACAGTTCAAAAAGATAATAAGATGGAGGTACGGAAATGAATGAAGAAATAAATGATTTTGCAGAATTTCTTATCGAAGCAAAAAAAGTTTTTAAGATTACAGATGATGTTTTTAACATTATCAACACTCAGTCCGATGTTAAGCGTTCGATTGAATATCTGCAGTGTGCCATCTGTGGCATTGCTTATACAGATATTTTATCAATGTCAAAAGCTGAACTTTCTGTGAGCAGTATCTGTGAACAGAGAACGCAGCTTCTGACAAAATTGTATCAAAATGCAGATGAGCTGTATGATTCCGTTGAACAGGCAAGCCAGCTTGCAAAGGAATTGACGAAAAAGAATCAGGAAATCAGGGAACTGTTTGAAAGGGATGTAAAGGAAGCAATGGCGCGTGAACGGGAAGCAAATGAACGTACCATTGCCCAGGCACAGGAAGCACTGCGTGCGAAAACGTCAGAACTGGAAATGCTGCATAAGCAGTATATGTCTGTTATGAATGAAAATGACCAAACACAAAAGCAGATTGCCGGTTATAAAGACAGAATTCAGAAGCTTGAAATGGAATTAAAGAATAAGCAGACAACAGCAATGGAGCAGGCACAGGATACACAGCAGCCTGTACCGGAAACAGGAATGTTTAATAAACTGATTAAAAAGCGCAGACGGGCAAAGCAGGCACAGAAACAGTCATACAGCTATAAACTGTTTACTAAAAATATCATACAGAATCCGGAGTATTCTGAAGCACAAAAGCAATATCTAATACGCTGCATGACAGATGGTATGCCATACAGCGTATTGAAACGGTTTGCAGCGCCGAACCTGTCGATTGAAATGATGGAGCAGTTGAGGAAATATTACGAAGATAATGTTATTTGATTATGAACATATAAAAATGCTTTATAGACTTAATAAAAAAAATACAGTATTAATTGACATAGCGGTTAAAATATGTTATAATAATAACATCAAAAAATAAATAATAAATTTAAGGGGTAAAGCCCAGAAAGGCGGATTATATGAATAACGTTGTAAAAAGAGCATACGAAATTAATAAGTTTGAACCAGATTTTAATATTGACATTCCGAATTTAAATATTGGTGATGTGGTAACGCTTGCAGAGGTGTGGGATGGTGAAGGGGGGGACATACCAACTCATTCATACACGTATTTAGTTAGTAATAACGGAGAAGATGGAAATGATAATATTTCTGTCTGGATAAATTATACTTTTAAAATTTTAAAAGAAGATAATGAGAATCCATTAAATTCAGAAATTGAAATTACTGATATAGCATTATTATAGTTTAGTTTGAAAATGACACTAAATGGAACTGGAATCCATAAATTTAATAAGTTATTCTAAGAATGTATAAGAGGAATCTGTCATAACCGGCAGGTTCCTTTTTGTATTTATTACATTTTTTGATTGTGACGAATTCGTCACGGAAAGGATTTATTTATATGGATAAAACACCATACAGCACAATTATAAATGAGGTGCGCAAAGAGAAAGGCTTGACCGTGGAAGATATGGAACGGATAACTCTTACACGGAACATTACGCAGATTGAAGCAGGAACGGAAAAGCTTAATGATATGCAGATTAATCTGTTTGCAAATGTCCTGGGACTTTCTGCGGAAGCCCTGAAACAGGGCATAAGAAAAGACAGAAAAGATGTAGCGGGCTACTTAGATGTTTTTAAAAGGCAGCTTCAGGATGCACAAACGTCTGAAGCATATTTTTTAAATGCGATACAGGAAATGTCAAAGCCGGAACGTTTTGTTGCCCAATATCAGGAAGTATCCAATAATGAGGATAAGAATAACAATCTTACTGAAAGCGGATACTATTACATTTTCGATAAAAAAGAGCAGCATATTGTTACAGATAAAAATGGTAATCCGCAGATGTATAAGTCTGCGATTGAAGCATTAAAAGCTGCAACAGAACGTGAACAGAAGTTTAAAACAGAAGAAAAGCAGAAGAATACTTCAAAACAGGCAGTACCGGCAGTAAAAAATATGCCGGAAGAAACAGCACCAAGAATGTAAAGGATGTAAAGGAGAAATTAAATGAGTGAATTAACAAATGGCGCGTATGCTGAAATCCAAAAAGGTGTTAAAGGAATTAAAACATATCTTAAATTCAGCCGCCTGGATGCATATGCACTGCTGAAGCTTATGCAGTTTATTAAGCGTGCAGCAAAAGAAAATATAGTAACGCAGGGATATACAGAGGAATTTACGGATTTTTTGCGTAAAAGCAAAGGCGATTTCCAGATGTATCGTATGCCGTACAAGGAAAACAAGTTATGGCTGGATGCAAAAGGGACAATACAGCAATATCTTGATAAGGCAGGAATAACATACTGCATACAGGATAGCGTAAATCCGGAGGATAAAGCAGTGCATGTGTGCGTACAGAGTAAAGATGTAGCAAAATTTAATATGTGTTATGCTCAATATATAAGAGATAATCTTACCGGAGGAGAGTTAAGTGGTAAAGATTTGCTTAATTTTACAGACGGAAAGACAAGCATTGTATCTGTCCCGGATGCCGCAGCACAGGATATGGTGCAGGCATTTAAGGCACTGGATATTAATTTTTCGGATCTGCCGGACTTAATGCCCGGTGACGGAGAAAAGCAGTTCCGGGTGGCAACTTCAGACTTAAATATGGTGGAGCAAGCATATAACATATATAAGCATAAACTGCTCTCAAATGCCCCTGAGGGAGAAAAGGATATTCCGGAAATGACTGTAATGGACGAACAGCAGTATCTTAATACTGCAAATGAAACACCTGCAGCGTGGATGGATTCCGCTGCAGATGATGTAAAAGAACGGCTGGCAGAGTATAATCAGATTCCGCCAGATGAAACAGAGAAAGAGATAATAGAATATTCACATGAGATTCGACCATCAACATCTGCAGACTGTGTTGATTTAAAAAATAATGATGATTTTGTGATGATAAGTATTGATCATGAAACGCTTGTAAAAGACTGCGCACTTTATGGACACCTGAAAAACAGCGAATATGGCAAAGATGCGTTTGCGTGTAATATTCCATACACTGGCAGAAAGATGTCTTTGATGCTTAATAAGAGAAATGTATTTGAAGTTAAGGGAGAAAGTAAGATACGATATATTGCTTTCCTTGAAAAAGATAAAGTGCCAAGAGTATTTATAAATGGAAGACCGGATGCAGTTAATAATCCATTCCAAAGCGGAGAAGATATATTTAAACAGTTCGATGAACATAACAACAAGAACTGGTCGCCGCAGAGGAATAAAGCTTTTAATCCGCAGATTAATTCACGAGTTAAAAGCCCAAAACCTAAAATTAAATAATGAAAGAATGAGGAATGTACCGGTAATGGGCATTCCTTTTTTTGAAAGGAGCGTTATGATAGAAAAGAAACAGGTATCAATACCATTTTTAATGATGTTATTAGTACCGATTTTAATTGTAAGTTATTACATATCTGGAATATTTACGTTTCCGGATATGACAATTTTAAACGCAACAGATTATCTTCCACTTATATTTGAACAGTGGTATAAAGTCTGGTGGAATGAAAAAACACCTGCCTGCTTAGGTGTTGGTATAATTTTATGGGTTTTCCTGTGCTGGTATATTCTGTATCATTACCGGAATTTTCAAGCTGGACATGAATACGGTGATGAGGAATGGGCAGACCCATATGATGTTACAAAAAGAAGAAGTAATCCAGACCCGGAAATAAACAGAATACTTAGTCAAAACGTTCGTATTGCTACGGAGGGTGACAATGCACCGTCTAACAATAACATGATGTTGTGGGGGTCTTCAGGACAGTACAAATCTACGTCTATTGTTATGCGAAATATACTGGAATCAACAGGAAATTATATTATCCTTGATGTAAAGGGGGAATTGTTGTATAAATGCGGTTTAAAGCTGCAGAATGATGGTTATACAATCCGTGTCTTAAATTTAAAAGACCCGGAACTGTCCGACCGATATAATCCATTTGCATATATCGAAAAAGAAGAAGATCTGATTAAACTGATTGCAAATATACAGCAGTCACTGACACCGCCAGATTCGATGTCGAGTGACCCGTTCTGGCAGGAAGGCGTTGCGCTGTATCTGCAGGCAACATTTTATTATGAGTGGTTTATGGCAAAAGAGGAAGGCAGAACAGCAACTTTCAATAATGTATTAATGTTAATTAATGACGAAGCTAAATATGATACAAGCGTTGAGGTTGAAGAAGGACAGAAGCCACCAACAGTTTTGCAGCAGAAAATGAATGCTGTTGCAGAAAAATATGGTGATGGTAATCCGGCAGTAAGAGATTACCGTAAGTTAAAAGAGGGGGCTACAGAAACAGTACGTTCCATTATTATTATCACAAATGCAATGTTAAAGCTGTGCGAAACGAAGGCGCTGCAGCGTGTCTTTGAAGCTGATGACCTTAATATTCGGGAGTTTGCAACAGGGGTTGGCGGAAGCGTAGAACAACCGTCAGGAAAGAAAATCGCATTGTTTATCGTTACTGATGACAACGATTCTTCTTATAATTTTGTTGCCAGTATGTTATACAGCCAAGCGCTGCAGATTCTGTGCCGTATGGCAGATTATGACTTTAAGGCACAGGGCGGCAGACTGCCAATTCCTCTTACTTTTTGGATGGACGAATACTATGCCGGGGCAAGACCGGCTGACGCAGAAAAAGTAATGGGTACTATCCGTTCACGTAACATTTCTTTAATTCCTATTTTGCAGTCTAAGTCGCAGGCTGAAGCACTATATAAATCAAACAAATGGGAAATCATGATGGATAACTGTGCAACTATCGTGTTTCTCGGTTGTGGTGCCGGTGCATTATCGACGCAGAAATATATTTCGGAAATGTTAGGTAAAATGACAATTGATACTTTCACAGATGGTAAGCATGGGAACAGTTTTAACGCCAACTACGCTAAAACCGGAAAGGAACTAATGACACCTGCAGGTGTGCGCCGAATGAGCAGAAAAAATTGTATAATTTTCCTTGAGGGTGAACTGCCTATAATGGACCGTAAAGCGTTTCCATGGGAAAGCGGAGCAAGCCGCAGCACAATCCTTTTTGCAAAATTCAGACGTATTTTTAACAAAAACGTTGTTATTCCATATTCAGCGTATCAGATTGCAATGCAGCTAAATAAAGAAAGTCCGGATGGCGGCTATGTGTGTGCGGTTCGAGGAATGCTTAATACTAAAACAGGTGCATATGAAACTGTGATTATTGAACCAAAGGTTGAGGAAGTCGCAGAGATTCCCGCAGGGGCAAAAAAAATCATCATCGATGAAAATTTCCTGTATAAAGATTATACGCAGCCATATGAAAAAGTGGATGATGATCAAAAAATGATGATTGCCTTTTTGAGGGAAAAAGAGTATGAGCAAAAACTGGATAAGCTAGCCCATCCGGATAAAGAGCAGAGTGTAACCCTTAAAAAGGATATGCAGCTTCCACTTGTCGAATACATAAACCAGTATATTTGTGAGTTAGACGACAGTAGGAAACAGCAGATATGTGAAGCGATTGCCCTTAAAATACCGGAACAGCAGATAAAATAAATGTTTGATATGTCTTTAGAA
>ERZ773110.909-NODE-909-length-26527-cov-24.991312_pt1 | contig 26527 bp, 24 predicted proteins | sample MGYA00580568_ERZ773110 | MGnify/ENA primary metagenome ERZ773110 (study PRJEB29015, sample SAMEA2737870) | human gut metagenome | biome: human gut; feature: human-associated habitat; material: faeces | place: China | collected 2012 ... | reverse complement strand
GTGCCCGCCGCGGTGCCGGTGAGACCAAGCTGGAACTGGACCGCCGTCATGTGCATGCCCGCATCGATGCGCTGGCTGAAAAGCTGGCCGAAATGGAAAAGCGCCGGGGCGAGAGCCGCAAGGCCCGTGCCAAGACCGGGATGCCGGTGGTCAGCCTTGTAGGCTATACCAACGTGGGCAAATCCAGCCTGATGAATGCTCTGTGCGGCCCCAGCGTAGCGGAAGCGGACATGCTGTTCGCCACACTGGACCCCACCAGCCGCAAGCTGATACTGCCCAGCGGCATGGCGGTGCTGCTGGTGGACACGGTGGGCTTTGTGTCCCGCCTGCCCCACAATCTGGTGGAAGCCTTCAAGTCCACGCTGGAAGAAGCGGCATGGTCGGACGTGATCATCCGTGTGGCAGACGCAGGCGATGAGCAGCGGGAAGAGCAGCTGGCCGTCACGGACGAGGTTCTGGACGGGCTGGACTGTGCGGACATCCCCCGCCTGACCGTCTACAACAAGTGCGATAAGCCGGGTGCCATGAGCTTTGACCCGGACATCCTGCTCACCAGTGCCAAGACCGGCTACGGTCTGGACACCCTGCTGGCAAAGCTGGACGAGGTGCTCAGCGACCGGGTGCACACCTTAAAGGTGCTGCTGCCCTACGATAAACTGGGCCTTGCCGCCCCCATGCGGGAGCGCGGCAGCGTGCAGGTGGAGGAATACCGGGAGGACGGGCTGTATCTGGAGGGCATCGTCAAGACGGAAGACCTGCACTGCTTTGAAGGGTATCTGGTCTGATAGGCGTACACGATCTAAATCGCCTCCGCTGTGCTCCGGCTATCATCAGCGGAATAATATTTTGAGATAGAACAAGCCCGGAAAGTCTGCGGACTTTCCGGGCTTGCATTTTCACGGGCGGGGTCGCAGCCGAAAGCAGCTGCTCTATGGGTCGAGTACATTGTCTGCCACTGCTTTTTTCAAAAAGAAAAAATCCCCAACAAACACAAAAACCCGCCTGGCAGCGGGCTTTTGTGTATAGAGGGGTGGGAAAGTATATAAAGTGGTGAATCTCAAATTCAAAGCGGCAGGCGCTTTCTGTTCTGCGCTGCCTTGCATGATGTATTATACCCCTTTTTGTTTTCTTGTCAAACAAAATTTTCCGGTTTTGCTTTAAATTAAGTCTTTACTTTTTCGATAAAACTTTATATAATTAACGCAAAGCAAAGCAAAAGCAAATTTTTTGACTTTTGTATGTTTGCACCAACAATAAAACTTTACTTTCAAAAAATTTTATACAATCCAACATATTTTCAAAAAGGAGTATTCCCCATGGATGATCTGGATCGTAAGATTCTCTCCCTGCTGGCAAAGAACGCACGGATGCCGGTCAAGGAGATCGCCGAGCAGGTATCACTGACCAGTCCTGCTGTTTCCAGCCGCATTCACAAGCTGGAAACGGATGGCATCATCAGCGGCTACACCGTCACCCTGAACCGCCCCGCTGACCGGATGTATGTGGATGCCCTCATCAGCCTTTCGGTAGCACCTTCCAAGCAGGATGCCTTTCTGGAGCTGCTGCAAAGCAGCAAGGAAGTGCTGCAGTGCTACCACGTCACGGGTGCATACACCTTCCTTGTCAAGGTGAGCTGCGGCAGCATGCCCCAGCTGGAACACCTGATCCTGCAGTTCCAGAAGCTGGGCACCACCAGCACCCAGATCATCCTTTCCACGCCGGTGAACCACGGCGAGCTGGATGCCCTTATGCTGTAACGCTGTTCATAAAATAGTTACGTTTGCGGTGCAATTCTGCCGGGGCGTTCTTTCGTATTATGGATAGCAGGCGCAAAACAGCACACAATAGCTTCAAAACCGCTGCGCCCGCTTTCACACGAAGATTTTCACACACGAAAGGATTTCACTTATGAAACGTATCATTGCTTCCCTGCTTGCCGGTCTGTGCCTGCTTGCTCTGGTGGGCTGCTCTGCCGGCAGCAAGGCCGACTCTTCCGCCCCGAAGGACTACTCCCAGATCATCCACGATGCCCGCACCGACGAGGACAACGAATACGATATGATCTTTACCAAAGGTGAGGACGGCAAATTCACCGCCATCGACGGCTACAGCGCCGAGTATGAGGCCGACCAGCTGAATGACGAGCTGAAAGACATCGTGTTCCCCCTGCTGGGCCTTGAGGACGGCAGCTACGAGAGCTTTGCCGCCTCTGTTTCCTCCATGATGGTGCGCAGCTACGCCGTTGCCATCGTAAAGCCAGCCGAGGGCAAGACCGATGCCGTGAAAGCCGCACTGGAAGCCTATGTGCAGAGTGAGCAGCAGTCCATGGAGCACTACCTTGAGGATCAATATCTGGTCGCCAAGGCGGCCACCGTCACCGTAGCTCCCACCGGTGAGGTGGTTCTGGTGTGCGCCGAGGATCACGACACCATTCTTTCCAACATCGAGAAAGCCCTTGCCGCATAATTTTTGCCCTGCCGAAGCCGCATCCTGCCGGGATGCGGTTTCTTTTTGTGTGCAGATATGCTATACTGTTCCCGTGAACTTGCACTGAAATACAGGAGTATTTATGTATAAAGCGACTATCGTGATCCCGAATATCAACGGCAAGGGCTGGCTGAAGGATTCTATCGAGTCGGTCTATGCCCAGACCGAACAGAACTTCCGGCTCATTGTGGTGGACAACGGTTCCACCGACGAAAGCCTTGAGCAGGCCCGCAGCTATTGCAGCCGCGAAAATTTCACCCTCATCGAAAACGGCACCAATACCGGATTTTCCCATGCAGTGAATCAGGGCATTGCGCTGGCGGACAGTGAATATGTGGTGCTGTTCAACAACGATGCCTTTGCCGAACCCCAGTGGCTGGAAGAGCTGATCCGCACCGCTGAGACCGACCCGAAAATCTTTGCAGTGCAGAGCCTGATGATCCGACACTTTGACCGGGAGCTGGCCGACGATGCCGGCGATTACGTCACCTGGATGGGCTTTGCCTGCAAGACCGGCGATGGCCGCCGCGCCAGCCGCTATACCCGGCAAAAGCGCATCTTCTCGGCCTGCGGCGGTGCGGCGCTCTACCGCAAGAGCATTCTGGACGAGATCGGCAATTTTGACGAGAACTTCTTTGCCTACTTTGAGGATGTGGACCTGAGCTGGCGCGCCAACAATGCAGGCTATAAAAACCTGCTCTGCCCCACCGCCAAGTGCTACCACATCTGCGGTGCCAGCACCGGCGCGGTGAAGTACAACGCCTTCAAAAGCCAGCAGAGCGGCCGCAACAGCATCCTGCTGCCCCTCAAGAACGAACCGCTGCTGATGCTGATTTTAAACTTCATCCCGCTGGCCGTGGGCTACCTGCTCAAGTGCTACAAGTTCCACAAACAGGGCTTTGGCGAGGCATGGGACAAGGGGATGCACGAAGCCTTTGCCCTGCTGAAAAGCGGCAGACTGGGCAAGCGGCCTTTCCGCCTGAAGGATCTGCCCAACTACATCCTGATGGAGCTGTGGATGATCTGGAACATGGTGCCGTACCTGTGGTACCGGCTGGTGATCGTAAAATTTGACCTCAAATAAAAAATACCGGATACGAAGCATCTGCCTTGTATCCGGTATTTTTGTTTTGTATTATGCCGCCGGGCTGGCTGTGCTTTCGTCCGCCTGTGCCTCGGTGCCGTCGGCGGGCTGTTCCTCCGCCTGTGTATCCACGCCCTCGTCTGCAGCGGTGCTGTCTGCCTCAGCCGAAGCAGAATCCGAACCGGCTGCTGCAAGAATGGCATCCTGCACATCGCTTTCTGCCATGGGTTCCGGCACATTCGCGGCCGGTGTGCTTTCCGTGCTCTCGGCCTTGGTCTCGCTCTCGGTCAGGCCGGTGAGATACCAGCTGCCGCTCTGGCGCTCGAACAGATAATCCATGTACTTGGTGGGCGTATCCGAAGAAACATTGATGATGCTGTCGTCCGTGCTGGTGGTGGGGATATAGCCCACAGTCACATGCAGCTTGCCGCTGCGCTTGAACAGCTTGGTCACGACAGCGCGGTAGTAGCCCACCGTGCCGGTGACCGGGATCTTATAGCACTGGGTGGCATCGTCAAACTCGATGGTCATATCCTCCATCTCAAAGCTGCGGTGGGTCAGCTTGAAGCCGGGGCCAAGCAGCTTTGCAAGGTAGGCATCCACATCCAGCGAGGGCAGCAGCAGCTGTTCGGTGTCGGGGTCGGTATTGTAGTTGTCAAATCCGCCCTGCGTTTCCTGAATATTATAGATGCAGCCCCACACCGCAGCTTCGCGCAGAGTCAAGTCGTCGATGTTCTCAATGCCGTCAAATGGCATGGGGTCAAACAGCACAAGCCCTTCCAGCTTATCTTCATATTCCTGCTTTTGGGCGGTATCATCGAACAGGTTCGCCACCGCGCCCACACCGGCCCGCAGCACGGTAACAAAGCCCACGATCACCAGAATGGCAACCAGAAGGCCCAGTGCCTGCCGCCCGCGGCGGCGCTGCATCCGGGCATGTTCTTCAGGGGTAATATAATGTTTCATAGTTGTTTTATCTCCCAGGGTTCTCAAATGCTACAGTGTCCAGTATACCACATACCGGCCCATTGTGCAAAACTATGCCCGTGGTTTTTTTGTGAAAAGCGCATTCCTTATTCCCATGTCTTCCACACATCGGGCTGGTAGCCCACGGTGGCCTTGCGGCCATTGCGTACAATGGGCGTTAAAAACAGCTGCTGGTTCTCAAACAGCTTGTCCTCCTTCTGCCAGTCCACCAGTGCGTCCAGAAGTGCAAGGGTCTGCTTGTCCTTCGCATTGGGGTCCACCAGCTTTTCCCAGCCGCCAAGAGCGCGGGCCACGTTCTCGAACTCGCCGCGGCTCATCTCTTTTTCCTTGAGGTCGATCATCTGGAACTTGATGCCGCGCTCCTTGAAATAGCGCTGGGCCTTTTTGGTATCAAAGCACTTGCTTGTGCCAAAGATCTGAATATTCATGGTCTGTACCCTCCTGAATTTTTATTGTACCACATCCTGTGCCCTCTGCATAGGCATAATTCGCAGCCGGATGGGCCATACTGCCCGCAGGGCATTATCAGAAGGAGGTTTTTCTATGAACGCATATGTTGACCCTGATCTGTGCATTGGCTGCACCCAGTGCGCCGGGCTTTGCCCCGCCGTGTTCCAGATGGAAGGCACGCTGGCCGTGGCCCAGCCCGGGCCGATCCCACCGGAGGAGGTGCCGCAGGCTGTGGACGCAGCCAACGCCTGCCCGGTAAGCGCGATCCGCATCGAGGAGTAAGAGGGAAGGCCGTCAACCATGTTGGCGGCTTTCTCTCTTTTTTACGCAAAAATCCCCCGCTGGGCACGGTTTTGTGGTATAATGCAGAATGTGTAATAATGCAATGGAGGAACACGACTATGCGTTTACTGGTCATTGACGGCAACAGCATTGCCAACCGTGCTTTTTTTGGCATCAAGCTGCTGACCACCAAGGACGGACGATACACCAACGCCATCTATGGCTTTCTGAATATCCTGCTCTCCCTGCTTAAGGAGTGCGAACCCGACGAGGTGGCTGTTGCCTTTGACCTGAAGGCTCCCACCTTCCGCCACAAAATGTACGATGGCTACAAGGCCACCCGCCATGGCATGCCCGAAGAGCTGGCCCAGCAGATGCCGGTGCTCAAGGAACTTCTGGCAGACCTCGGCTACCGCACCGTCACCGCCGAAGGCTGGGAAGCGGATGATATCCTTGGCACGCTGGCCGCTGCCTGCGCCGCCCGGAAGGACGACTGCTTCCTTGCTACAGGAGACCGGGACAGCCTGCAGCTGGTCAGTGACACCACCACTGTGCTGCTTGCCGCCACTGTCATGGGACGCAGCAAGACGGTGACGATGGACGTGGACGCCATTCAGGAAAAATACGGCATCCAGCCCAGACAGCTCATTGAGGTGAAGAGCCTGATGGGCGATGCTTCGGATAATATTCCGGGCGTGAAGGGCATTGGTGAAAAGACCGCCCTGACCCTTGTGCAGAACTTCGGCACGCTGGAAGGCGTGTACGAGCACATCGACGATAAGCTCATCAAGCCCAAACAGCGGGAACATTTGCTGGAATGCCGCGAGATGGCCCAGCTGAGCCACACCCTTGGCACCATCCGCACCGATGCGCCCATTGACACCGCCGAGGGCTCTTACAAGGTGGGCGAAGGCCGCAAGGCTGAGGCTGTGCGCCTTTTGCAGGAGCTGGAGATTCACTCTCTGATCCCGCGCTTTGGGCTGGCCGGCGTTGTCCCTGCTGCACCGGAAGGCGAGGACGGCATCGAGCTGGCTGAAGCAGAGCTGGATGCTCTGCCGCTGACCCCTTCCGGCACCTATCTGGTGGCATCGCGCCCGGCCGTGATGGGCAAGCAGGGCACCCGCAACGTGGTGCTGCAGCCGGAGAGCTGGTACGCCGTGCAGGACTGCACCGTTTACCCGCTGGAGGGTGCCGACCTTGTGCGCCTGCTGGACAACGCAGACGTAACGCTGGAAGTGTTCAATGCAGCGCCCCTCTATGCCAAGGCCATGGCCGCAGGCGGCTGGGGCAGCAGCATCGTGTGGGATGGCAAGCTTGCCGCCTACCTGCTGGATGCATCCGCTTCCAAGTATCAGATCAGCGAGCTGACCGCCAGCTACCGCGCCGCTGCTGCCTTTACCTGTGCCGATTACCCGGATGCAGGCCGCCTTGCAGACCTGTTCTGCAAGATGAAGGCCGAGATCACCGCCTGCGGTGAGGACGCCCTTTACAATGAGATCGAGTTCCCGCTGGCACAGGTGCTGGCCGATATGACCCGCACCGGTGTGCTGGTGGACAAAGACGGCATCGAGCAGTTCGGCGTAAAGCTGCGCACCGAGCTGGAGCAGGTGCTCACCCGCATCCACATGGAGACCGGCAGCGCCAGCTTCAACCCCAACAGCCCCAAGCAGTTGGGCGAAATGCTGTTTGACACCATGGGCCTGCCCCACGGCAAAAAGACCCAGCGCGGCTGGTCCACGGATGCCGAAACACTGGAAAGCCTGCGGGATTACCCGCTGGTGGAGGACATTCTGCAGTACCGCGCCTACCAGAAGCTGAACTCCACCTACGTGGAGGGCCTTTTGAAGGTGATTGGCGAGGACGGCCGCATCCACTCCACCTTCAACCAGACCGAGGCCCGCACCGGACGGCTCTCCTCTGACAACCCCAACCTGCAGAACATCCCCATCCGCACCGAGCTGGGCAGCCAGCTGCGGGCCTACTTCATCGCAAAGCCGGGCTGTGTGCTGGTGGACGCCGACTACAGCCAGATCGAGCTGCGCATCCTGGCCCACATCACCGGGGACGAACACATGCAGCAGGCCTTCCTGAACGGGGAGGATATCCACCGCAGCACCGCTGCCAAAATTTACGGCATCCCCCAGAGCGAGGTGACGCCCCGGCTGCGTTCCAGCGCCAAGGCCATCAACTTTGGCATCATGTACGGCAAGGGTGCCTACAGCCTGGCCAAGGACATCGGGGTGAGTGTCAAGGAAGCAGACGCCTTCCTCAAAAACTATCTGGCCGCCTTCCCCAATGTGAGCGGTTATATGGACAAGACCATCGCCGACGCCAAGGCGAACGGCTATGTATCCACCCTGTTCGGCCGCCGCCGGGCGCTGCCGGAGCTGGCAAGCTCCAACTTCAACGTGCGTTCCAGCGGTGAGCGCATGGCCCGCAACACCCCCATTCAGGGCACGGCGGCCGACGTGATCAAGCTGGCCATGGTGCGGGTGTGGAAGCGCCTGCGGGACGAAAAAATGGAAAGCCGCCTGATCCTCACCGTCCACGACGAACTGATCGTGGAAGCCCCGGAAGCGGAAGCCGAAAAGGCTGCGCAGATCCTGCGGGAGGAGATGGAGGGTTGCGTGCAGTACGCCGTGCCCCTGAGCACCGATGTGCACGCAGGCAAAAACTGGCTGGAGGCCCATTGAACATGATCGTTTTAGGAATCGAATCCACCTGCGACGAAACCGCCGCAGCTCTGGTGGAGGACGGCCGGCATCTGCTGAGCAACGTCATCTCCACCAGCGTGAAAGAACAGGCCCTGTACGGCGGCGTGGTGCCGGAGATCGCCAGCCGCCGCCACTGTGAGTTTATCAGTGCCACGGTCAAAAAGGCCCTGCTGGACGCAGGCAAGACCATGGACGACGTGGACGCCGTGGCCGTCACCTTTGCGCCGGGCCTCATCGGCGCGGTGCTGGTGGGCGTGAACTTTGCCAAGGGGCTGGCCTACTCGGCGGGCAAGCCTCTGGTGCCGGTGCACCACCTGCGGGGCCACATCGCCGCGCTCTACCTGACCCACCCGGAGCTGAAACCGCCGTTCCTCTGCCTGGTGGCCTCCGGTGGGCATAGCCACATCGTGGAAGTGCAGGACTACACCCACTACCACATTCTGGGCCACACGGTGGACGATGCCGCCGGAGAAGCCTTTGACAAGGTGGCCCGCACCCTGGGTCTGCCCTACCCCGGCGGGCCGAGTGTGGCCAACGCCGCCAAGACCGGCGATCCCAAGGCCTACCGCCTGCCGGTGCCCCATGTGGAGGGCAAGTATAACGTGAGCTTCTCCGGCCTGAAAACCGCCGTGCTCAATGAGGTGAACAAGGCCCAGATGAAGGGCGAAGAAGTGAATGTGCCCGACCTTGCCGCCAGCTTTCAGGACCGCATTGCGGGCATTCTGGCCGAAAAGCTGCTGCTGGCCGCAGCGGACACCGGCGCAAAGCAGGTGTGTCTGGCAGGCGGCGTTGCCGCCAACGGACGGCTGCGCCAGCTGGTGAACGACGGTGCCCAGAAGCTGGGTGCAAAAATTTATCTGCCGGAGCTGAAATTCTGCGGTGACAACGGCGCTATGATCGCGGCGCAGGGGTATTACCAGTACATTGCAGGCCACACAGCAGGCCTTGAACTGAACGGTCTGCCCACTTTACCCATCGACTACGAATAAGCAGTAAAAAAAGACCTGCCTCTCCGGGATCTCCGGAAGGACAGGTCTTTTTTCTTATGCAAAATATTCCTGTGCACGCTTTGCAGCGTTGTTGATGCAGGCCCGCAACTCGTCCAGCGTATCAAACTTTTTGCTGGGGCTGAGGTAGGCGTGGAACTCCACCACCGGGTCGGTGCCGTAGAGGTCGCCGGAAAAGCCCGGGATAAAGGTCTCGCAGGTCACCTTGGTGGCATCATCATTGACGGTAGGGCGGCTGCCAAGGCCGGTGGCCGAAGGATACCACACCCCGCCAATGTGGGTGCGGGTGATATAAATGCCGCTGCGGGGCAGCTGAAAGCCCTTGGGATACAGCTGGTTGATGGTGGGCACCCCCAGCGTGTGGCCCAGACCTGCACCGTGCTGCACCTCGAACCGGATGGCATAGGGCATCCCCAGCATGGCGTTTGCTGCCGGGATGTCGCCGCCTTCCAGCGCGGTGCGGATGCGGGTGGAAGACACCGGCTTTTCCTCAAACTGCGCCATGGGCACCACGATCACCTCCACGCCCAACGGAGCGCAGAGGGTGCGCAGCAGCTCCGGGTTGCCGGCCGCTTTGGCACCAAAGGTAAAGTTTTCGCCGCAGACCAGCGCACGGGCATTGCAGTCCCGCACGATGCCCAGCACGAACTGCTCCGGGGTCAGGCCCTTGATCTCCTCAAAGTCCGGCGTGAGGTAATACTCCACGCCAAGGCTTGCGATCAGAGCATGCTTATCCGCTGTGGAAAGCAGGCGCTTGCCCTTCATCTTATTCACCATCGGCAGCTTGAAGGTAAACACCGCCGGGGCGGCATCGTGTTCTTTGGCCCACTGCACGGCGCTTTCGATCACCGCACGGTGGCCGATGTGGATGCCGTCAAAAAAGCCCATTGCCACTGCGGTGCCTTTTTTCGGCTGCGCCAGCGGCAGCGGTGCAAATTGTGAAATGATCTGCATGGGTTTTGTTTCCTTTTTCAATTACGTTCTACGAACAGTTTTTCCACCCGCAGCACACCCTGTACGATATTGGCAAGGCCCAAAAACTGTCCGGCGGCATTGCGCACCCGGTAGCGGCCATCTGCTGCCGGATACCGGCTGGTGGGGCAGCCGTTGTACAAATGCTGTTCCACCCAAGGCTCCACCACCAGCAGCGGTAGGCTTTCAAACACGCTCTCCACCGGCAGCATCAGCGCTTCCAGTGCGTCCATGCCCTGCTCTTTTGCGGCAAGAATTTCCTCCAGCGTGTGGGCATCGGCTTCGGTGTACACGCCCGCCGAGGTGCGGCGCAGTGCGCTCATGGTGCCCTTCTGGCCTATGGCGGCGGCAATGTCTTCCAGCAATGTGCGGATATAGGTGCCCTTGGAGCACGTTACATCCAGCACATACTCATTCTCTGCCGGGCTTCCGCCGTAGGTGATGCTGTAAATTTCAATGGGGCGCGCCTTGCGCTCCACGGTCACGCCCTCACGGGCCAGCTTATACAGCGGCTGACCGTTCAGCTTGATGGCCGAGTACATAGGCGGCACCTGCATCTGCGGGCCGATGAATTGTGGCAGCACGGCCAGCAGTTCCCCTTCGCCCGCCGTGACCGGAGCCGTTTCCAGCACAGTGCCGGTCACATCGCCGGTGTCGGTGCGCGCGCCCAGTTTTAAAACCGCACGGTAGCTTTTATTGTGGTTCAGCTGCAGGTCCACTGCCTTGCTGGCACCGCCGCAGAACACCGGCAGCACGCCGGTGGCCATGGGGTCCAGCGTGCCGCTGTGGCCCAGCTTGCGGGTGCCCAGCACGCCGCGCAGCTTTGCCACCACATCAAAGCTGGTCCAGTCCATGGGCTTGTCAACGATCAGGATGCCCTGCATTTATGCTTCCTCCTGCGGTGCGTCCAGCTCGGCTTCCACCTCTGCCAGAATTGCATTTTTTGCGTTTTCCAGATTGCCCAGCAGCTCACAGCCTGCAGCGCGGCTGTGACCGCCTCCGCCCAGACGCCGAGCGATGGCGCAGGCGTCCACGCCCTTTGCGGTGCGCACACTGATACGGTAGCTGCCGCCGGGCTGCTGCCGCAGAGTCAGGCCCACCTTTACGCCCTCAATGCTCACAGGCAGGCTGGTCAGTTCTTCCAGATCGGCCGGGTCCACCCCGCTCTGCTCGATCTCGTCCCGGGTGAGGTAGATGAGCGCGCACCGGCCATCCAGATAGTATTCCAGATGGTTGCGGGCAATGCGCTCGGCCTCCATGCGCTCACGGGGCTTGGTATCGAACAGCAGGGTGTTCAGCTCTTCCACATGACAGCCCGCCTCAATGAGCTTTGCCGCCACGATGTGGGTGTTTGCCGTGGTGGAAGAGAACCGGAAGCAGCCGGTGTCGGTTGCAAGGCCGGTGTAAAGGCAGTCTGCAATGTGCGGCGTAATGGCAACGCCCATGGCGTTGATCACCTCGTACAGCAGCTCTGCCGCCGCTGCGGCGCTGCCATTGAGCAGGGTGAAGTCGGCATAGCCGCTGTTGCCTGCGTGATGGTCGATGCACAGGTCCACATGGCGCGAGAACTGCGTCATACCGTTGTTTTCTCCAAACAGCTGCACGCTGGCGACATCCACCGCTACCACCGTCTGCGGCTCAAACTCACCTTTGAACATATGTGCGTTGGTAAACGCATACCGGTTGGGAATGGCATCGGAGCAAAGCACTGCCACGTTTTTATCCAGTGCTTTCAGTGCACAATACAGCGCGCTGCCGCAGCCAATGGTATCGCCATCCGGGTTTTTGTGACACAGAATCAAAATGTTGTCCGCTGTCATCAGGCGCTGGGCCATCTGCTGCACATTCAACTGTTCTGTCATTCCATGATCCATCCTTTCCGCAGGCGGAATTATTCTTCGGTCTCCTCCGGTGCGCTGGCTTCGGTGTCAGCGTCGCCGTTCACGTTCAGCGTGCGGAGCAGCTCGTTGATGTGGGCTGCATAGGCGGCACCGTCATCCTCTACGAAGATGAAGCGGGGAGCCTTGCGGATGTGCATTTTCTTGCTCACTTCAGTGCGCACATGGCCTGCCGCGCGGTTCAGTGCCTCGATGGCGGGCTTTGGGCCGTCCTCGCGGCCCATCACGCTCACATACACCTTGGCCACATCCAGATCAGGGGTCACATCCAAACGGGTGACGGTGAGCAGGCCGCCCTCCAGACGCGGGTCCTTCAGCCTGCCGATGATGGCAATGATCTCGCGCTTCATATCCTGCGCCAGACGGCCCATATTCTTCTGAGACATAGTATTTCTCCCTATAAAAGAAAACCCTCTCAGCCTCGCTTCGCTCGGCAGCTCTCCCGAGGGACGAGCTTTTTGCGTGGATACGGCAAACGTTCCGTTCCTCTGCAAACCTCCCACCTCGGGGGAGGTGGCATTGCGCCAGCAATGACGGAGAGGGTTATTTCAGATCTTAATCGCGGTACTCTTCCATCTTGAAGGCTTCGTACACGTCGCCTTCCTTAACGTCGGCAAACTTTGCCAGAGTAACGCCGCACTCGTAGCCCTCGGCCACTTCCTTGGCATCATCCTTGAAGCGCTTCAGAGATGCGATCTCGTCCTCCGTGATGACGATGCCGTCACGGACAACGCGCACCTTGCTGTCGCGGGTGATCTTGCCGCTGGTCACGCGGCAGCCTGCAACGGTGCCCACGTTGGAGATCTTGTACACCTGACGTACCTGCAGTTCGCCCAGAGAGACCTCGCGGAACTTGGGTGCCAGCATACCCTTCATAGCGTCGGTGACATCGTTGATGGCGTCGTAGATGACGCGGTACATACGCATTTCCACCTTGGTGGCAGCGGCTTCTTCCTTGGCCACGTTGTCCGGGCGGACGTTGAAGCCGATGATGATGGCGTTGGAGGCATCGGCCAGATCCACGTCAGACTTGCTGATGGCGCCGACACCGGCGTGGATGACGCGCACGCGCACCTCATCGTTGGAGATTTTCTCCAGACTCTGCTTCACAGCCTCGGCAGAGCCCTGCACGTCGGCCTTGACCACGATGGCCAGTTCCTTCATGTCGTTCTGTGCCATCTGGCTGAACAGGTTATCCAGCGTGACCTTCTGGAAGGAGGAGAACTGCTTCTCCTTGGCGGCAGCAATGCGCTGCTCGGCCAGTTCACGGGCCAGACGCTCGTCCTCAACAGCCTCGAACAGGTCGCCTGCTTCCGGCACTGCGGTCAGGCCGGTGATCTCCACAGGGGTAGAGGGGCCGGCATCGCTCAGCAACTGGCCCTTGTCGCTGCGCATGGTGCGCACGCGGCCCACAGCGGTACCGGCAATGATGACGTCGCCGGAGTGCAGGGTGCCGTTCTGCACCAGAATGGTGGCAATGGGGCCCTGGCCCTTGTCCAGACGGGCCTCGACGACCGCACCCTTGGCGCGGCGGTTGGGGTTTGCCTTCAGCTCCATGACCTCAGCTTCCAGAGCAATGCGCTCCAGCAGGTCGTTGATGCCCATGCCGGTCAGGGCAGACACCGGGATGCAGGCCACATCGCCGCCCCAGTCCTCGGTGATGATGCCGTACTTGGTCAGGCCTTCCATCACGCGCTCGGGGTTTGCGGTGGGCTTATCCATCTTGTTCATTGCCACGATGAGCTTGACATTTGCAGCCTTGGCGTGGTTGATGGACTCGATGGTCTGGGGCATGATGCCGTCATCGGCAGCAACCACCAGAACGGCGATATCGGTCATGTTGGCACCGCGGGCACGCATGGAGGTGAATGCCTCGTGGCCCGGGGTATCCAGGAAGGTGATGAGGCTGTCGTTGACCTTGACCTGATATGCACCGATGGCCTGCGTGATGCCGCCGGCCTCGCCTGCGGTAACGTTGGTCTTACGGATTGCATCCAGAATACTGGTCTTGCCATGGTCAACGTGACCCATGACGCAGACCACCGGGGGACGCTCCACCAGATCCTCCTGCGAATCCTCTTCCTGCGTGAACAGGCGCTCCTCGATGGTAACGTGCACCTCGTGCTCGACCTTTGCGTGGAACTCCTCAGCCAGCAGAGCTGCGGTGTCGAAATCGATCACGTCGTTGATGGCGTGCATCTCGCCCATCTGCATGAACTTGGCAATGACCTTACCGGCCTGCTGCTTCAGACGGGCAGCCAGCTCGCCCACGGTGATCTCGTCGGGGATCAGCACCTTCAGCTGGGCGTTGCGGGCCTTTTCCAGCTGGATGCGCTGCAGACGCTCGAACTCAGTCTCGCGCTTGCCCTTCTGGAACTGCTGGCGCTGGCGCTGGCCGCGCTGGGTGAACTTCTGCTTGTTGCCCTGCGGGGTGGGCTTGCGGCGGTTCTCGGTGTTCTTGGTGGAGGCCAGATCATCGTAGCGGGCGTCGAAGCGGTCCACGTTCATATCCACAGTGCGGGTATCCACGGTGACCTGATTGTCCTCGCGGCGGACAGAAACTGCCTGTGCGGGGGCTGCGGTAGCCTTTGCGCCGGTCTCACGTGCCAGTTCGCTGAAGGAAACGGTCTTTTCCTCGCGCTTCTTATGCTGCTCGGGCTTCTTGTCGCCGTGCTTGCCGTTATTGTTATTATTATTGTTTGCCTTGGGCTGCTCGGCCTTTGCGGCGGGCTGCTGGGGCTTTTTGTCAGCCTTGGGAGCCTCGGGCTTCTTTTCAGCCTTCTTCTCGGCCTTCTTCTCAGCCTTGGGCTCCTCCTTGGGAGCCTTGGCGCTGTTCAAAAACTCGTCCAGATTTGCCACGCTGTTGTCCTTGCTGAACTTTTCCAGCAGGTAGTTCAGCTCGTTCTCCTCCAGATTGGAGCTGTTCTTCTTGCCGGTGCTGCCCATAGCGGCCAGCTCATCCAGCACCTTCTTTGCAGAAAGGTTCAGATCCTTTGCAAAGTCACTCACTTTATATTTTACGATCATTCGCTCATATCCTCCTCATTTTTGATTGCTCCGCAGTCCGACAGGCGGTCGAAGCAGAGCTTTGCGAGGTTGCGGTCGGTCACCGCGTAAACAGCCACGGGCTTGTGGCTGATATCGGCCAGCTTATCCTGTGTCAGCGGCATGGTGAACACGTCCACCAAGTCCCCTACGGCGTAGTTCAAACGCTGCAAAGTCTTAGGGCTGATGTCCGATGCGGTCATCACCAGCCATGCCTTGCTTTTGACGCAGGCTTCCTCTACGGCATCAAAGCCCATGGTCAGCGCACCGGCCTTGCGGCACAGGCTCACGGCCTGATACAGCGCTTCCTCCGGGGGCAGCTTGGGTTTTGCGGGGGCGTTATTCTTTTTTGCCATCGGCTGCGGCCTCCTTTGCGGCTGCGGCCAGCTGTACAGCCAGCGCGTCGTATACCTCGGCGGGAACCGGCTGCTCAAAGCAGCGCTCCAGCGCCTTTTTCTTTTTTGCCTTGGTCAGGCAGTCCGGGTCCGGGCAGAGATATGCGCCGCGTCCCGGCTTTTTGCCTACCAGATCGATGCTGATCTCCCCGCTGGGTGCGCGCACCACGCGCACCAGCTCCTTTTTGGGGCGGCTGGTCATGCAGCCGATGCACTGGCGGGCAGGGATCTTTTTTTGTGCCATCCGGTTTCCCTCCTTCGGCAGATGGTGCCGGGCTTATTCAGCGTCTGCTGCGTCCTTCTTGGGCTCCTCGTCCTCGCCGTAGTAGCCGCTCTCGGGACGGATATCAATGTTGTAGCCGGTCAGGCGGGCGCACAGGCGGGCGTTCTGACCCTTGTTGCCAATGGCAAGGCTCAGCTGCTGGTCGGGCACGGTGACGCGGCAGGAGCGGGTCTCGCCGGGCAGCAGCTCCACCTTGACCACCTTGGCGGGGCTCAGGGCTGCGGAGATGAACTCCGAGATATCCTCGCTCCACTTGACAATATCGATCTTCTCGCCGCCCAGCTTTTCCACAACAGCGGCCACGCGGGCGCCGTGCTCGCCGATGCAGGCGGAAACAGGGTTGACGTTGGGGTCCTTGGACCAGACAGCCATCTTGGTGCGGGCACCGGCCTCGCGGCTGATGGCCTTTACCTCCACGGTGCCGTCAAAGATCTCGGGCACTTCCAGCTCAAACAGGCGCTTGACAAGGCCGGGATGGGTACGGCTGATCATCACGCGGGGGCCGCGCTCGGTGCTGACCACGTCCACGATGTAGACCTGCAGGGTCTCGCCCTCGGTGTACACCTCGCCGGGCACCTGCTCGTTGCGGGGCAGAACAGCCTCGCCGCCCTTGCCCAGATCCAGCGCAACGATGCCCTTCTCGGTATCCACGCGGGTAACGGTGGCCTGCACGATGTCATGTGCGCGGGACTGGATCTCGCTGAGCTGCTGGTTGCGCTCGGCCTCGCGGATGCCCTGACGGATGACGTGCTTTGCGGTCTGGGCGGCAATACGGCCAAAATCGCGGGTCTTGAGCGGGGTGATGATGCGGTCGCCCACCTCGTAGCTGCTGCGGATCTTGCGTGCCTCGGTCACGCCGATCTCGGCGTGCTCGTCGTACCAGTCCTCGTCTGCCACGATATCCTGGATCAGAGCTACGTCAAAGCGGCCGGTGTCGGGGTCGATATCCACCCGGATGTGGTCCTCCTCGACCTCATAGTTCTTCTTGACGGCAATGATGATAGCCGCCTTGATCTTTTCGATCAGGTACTCTGCGGTGATGCCGCGCTCATGCTCCAGCATGGAGAGCGCTTCAAAAAAGTCCTTATTCGCTGCTGTCATTTTTCGGGTTCCTCCTATATATTTTGTTCTCTTTTCTCCATTAGAGACGGTACTTCTCAGTTGAACAGATCCTCGTCGTCGCACAGCTGCACGCCGGAGGCTGCATTCACCTCAAAGGTCACGGGGCCGTTCTCGCTTTCCAGCGTCACGGTGCTGCCCTCGCGACCGGTCAGGATGCCGGACAGCTCCCGCACGCCGTCAGCGTTGGGGCGGATGAGCTTTGCCCGCACCTTCTGGCCCTTCAGTGCCTCGTAGTGCTCCGGGCGGGTCAGCTTGCGGCCAAGGCCGGGGCTGCCCACCTCCAGATAATAGCTCTGGTCGATGGGGTCTGCCTCATCCAGAATGGGGTCCAGTGCGTGGGACACCTCTGCACAGGTGTCAGTATCCATGGTGCCGTCCCGGTCGATGAGGATGCGAAGATACCAGTCCGGCCCTTCCTTCTCAAAAACCACATCCCACAGGCGCAGACCCATGCCTTCCACCGTGGGACGGACAAGCGCTTCCACTCTCTGCGCGGTGTTGCCGCCAGACTGCTTCGCCATAAAAAACCTCCAAACAAACAAGAAACGCGGACCTTGCGGCCCACGTTTCAGGTTAAACTATATCGTACTACTAGAATATAGCATACTCTTGCGATTTATGCAAGCATTTTCGCAATTTTTTTGCCGTTGCGCACCCTTTGGGGCTTTTTACAGCACCCAGACGCCGTTTTCAAACAGCGGCACAGTGCGGCCATCGCGGCATTTACCGGTGATGCGGCTGTCCTCTGCACCGATCATCACGTCCTCGTGCAGGGAGGAGTGGTTCATGCCGCGGGCTGCCAGCTCCTCCTTGGAAAGGCCGGTGCCGCCCACGGTGGTGCCGGGGTAGCTGTCGCCAAAGGCGATGTGGCAGGCAGCGTTCTCGTCAAACAGGGTGTTGTAGAACAGCTTGCCGCTGCGGTTGATGGGGCTGGAGGCGGGCACCAGTGCCACCTCACCGATGTGGCGTGCGCCCTCGTCGGTGTCCAGCAGCTGACCCAGCAGGTCTGCGCCCTCGTCGGCGCCGTGCTCCACCACCTTGCCATCCTTGAAGGTAACGTGGAAATTCTTGATGAGTTGACCGTTAAAGACGTAAGGCTTTGTGCCGTAAACGATGCCGTCCACCTTATCCTTATGGGGCGCGGTGAACACCTCCTCGGTGGGGATGTTGGGCAGGAAGGGCACACCCTTCTCGTTTTTGCTGCCGGCGCTCTCCCACACTGCCTGCTCGGCCAGACCCACGGTCAGGTCGGTGCCGTTGGCGCTTTCAAAATGCACGCTTTCCAGATCCAGGGCGTTCATCTTTGCGCCCAGCTCGTTCAGGCGGTCCAGATGCTTCTGCCACTCCCCTATCGGGTCGCCGCCGGTCACGCGGCAGGTGTCGAAGATCAGCTTCCACTGTGTCTCAATGGCGGCGGCAGTGTCCAGCTCCGGGAACATCTTCTTTGCCCACGGCGCGGCAGGCAGGGCGGCGATGGACCACTGCACCCGGTCGTTCATGGTGTACTCCCGCCACGGCTGCATAAAGCTGCGGTTCGCGCTGTTCACCCGGCTGATCTTGGCACCATCCAGCCCGGCGAACAACTCCGGGTCGTCCGCGATGAGGTGCAGCACGCACACACCGCCCTCGCTCTCGGCGTAGTCCAGATAGCGGCGCAGCTGCCAGCCCTTGTGGTCGGTCAGTGCCTCCTCGCTGCCCAGCTCCATGCGGATGCGGGTAACGGCATCATCCTGCCAGTTCACCTGCACGTCCCGCGCACCGGCTTCGTAGGCGCTGCGCACGCACAGCCGTGCCAGCGGGGCACCTTCCAGCGGGCAGTTGATGATCAAAGTCTGCCCCGGCTGCGGGTTCACACCCACCCGGACGATAAAATCTGCATACTTTTGCAGCAGTTCGTTAAAGTTTTCCACGTTAGAACCTCCTGTGGTACATAGCCACCGTTGTTTTTTCTCAGTATACCGCGTTCCGGCGTTTCTGTCCACTATGGGCAGAGCTGCCACTCACCCTTCCGATTCAAAAAAGGCGCGGGTCAGCTGCACCACCGTACCGGAAAGCAGCAGCAATGCAATGAGGTTGGGGATGCTCATCAGGCCGTTGAAGGTGTCGGCGATGCTCCACAGCAGACCAAGATCCATGGTAGCGCCCAGAATGGCTACCAGAGCATACACCACAAAGAAGGGGCGCGCCACCTTGTTGCTCTTGCACAGGAACACCAGAAAGCGAGAGCCGTACAGACCCCAGCCGATGATGGTGGAAAAGGCAAAGCAGCACAGCGCCACGGCAGTAAAGATAGACGCCCAGCCGCCGTAGGTGGTGGTAAAGCCGGAGATGGTCAGCTCAGCACCCGCCGCTGCGCCGTAGCTGACCGGGGTGCCGCTGCACAGGATGACCAGCGCGGTCAGGGTGCAGATGACGATGGTATCGGCAAACACCTCAAAAATACCGAACATGCCCTGCTTGACCGGCTTTTTGGTGTCGGCGCAGGCATGGGCGATAGAACCGGTGCCAAGACCGGCCTCGTTGGAAAAGATGCCGCGGGAAACGCCCTTTTGCATACTGACAAACAGACTGCCGATGGTGCCGCCGGTAAAGGCAGCGGGGTTGAACGCACCCGCCACGATGGATTCCAGCACATAGGGCAGGCGGGAGAAGTTGAGCACCACCACGCCCACCGACAGCACAATGTAGAACAGTGCCATAAAGGGCACCAGCTTCTCGCTCACGCTGCCAATGCGCTTGATACCACCCAGCAGCACCAGCGCCACCAGCACCGCCACAAGGATACCCACGATGAGGTTGAGGGTGGGCAGAAAGCTGCCGCCCACCAGCCCGTATTCCAGCAGGGCGGTATCCACTGCTGCCACGATGGTATTCACCTGCGTTGCGTTGCCGGTACCGAACACGGTCAGCACGCCGAACAGCGCGTACAGCACGGCCAGAAACTGCCAGCGGCGGCCAAGGCCGTTTTTAATATAGTACATCGGGCCGCCCACCCACTCGCCGGTGTCGCTGCGCTCCCGGAAATGCACGGCCAGCGTCACCTCGGCAAACTTGGTGCACATCCCCAGCAGCGCAGAGCACCACATCCAGAACACGGCACCCGGGCCGCCGATGGCGATAGCGCCCGCCACACCGGCAATGTTGCCGGTGCCCACCGTGCCCGCCAGCGCGGTGCACACCGCCTGAAAAGGGGTCATGGCACCGTCCGAGGCATCCCGCTTGCGGAACATCCGGCCCACGGTGGTGCGGATGGCGTAAGGGAATTTGCGGATCTGCAAAAAGCCCGTGCGGACACTGAGCAGCAGCCCCACGCCAATGATACACACCATGGCGGGGATGCCCCAGATAAAGCTGTTCACCGCCTGATTGACGGCGGCAATGGTCTCGATCATATACTTCCACATCCTCTGTAATATCTTGCGCACTGACAGTTTTTGTCAAAACACGAAAATTATTTTACCGTACTTTTCCCGTAGTGTCAATGAAAAATAGGGACGTTATGAAACGCCCCTATCAGAAATTCTTATTTTTTATGTGTGACCGCCCGGCGGTAGACCGCACCGGAGACCACTGCCGCCAGCACCTCGGTAAGCCAAAAGGCGTGCCATGCGCCGTCTGCGCCCAGCCAGTTACACAGCAGTGCAGCCAGCGGCATGATGAAAATGACGTACCGGCACAACGAAATGACCAGAGATTCTGTGCCCTTGCCAAGACCCTCAAGCGCACCGGAGACGGTTGTTGAGACCGCCGAGATGACAAAGCCGATGCTGATGATGCGCAGTGCGGTCTGTCCGGCGGCGATGGTTTCGGGGTTCTGGGTGAACAGCCCCATCAGCTGCCCGGAGGCAATCTGACAGATGACAGTGCCCGCCGCCATGATGGCCGCGCTCATGAGCAGGGTCAACTGGAACAGCTTTTTCACCCGGGCGTACTCCCGCGCGCCGTAGTTGTAGCCGATAAGGGGGCGCATGCCCTGCACGAAACCGTTGGCGGGCAGATACAAAAAGGTCTGCAATTTATAATAGATGCCCAGCACCACCACATAGCTCTGGGAGAAAGCTGCCAGCAGCCCGTTAAGGAAGGTGACCAGCAGTGAAGGCAGTGCCAGATTCAGGATGGCCGGAACGCCGATGGCGTACAGTCTGCCGTCCAACGCCGCGTCCGGGCGCAGACAGCTGCGGCGCAGCCGCACCGGCAGCTCGGTGCGCAGGTAGACCACAAGGTAGACCACCACGCTGAGCACCTGACCGATGCCGGTAGCCAGTGCCGCGCCCGCAATGCCCATGGCAGGCACCGGCCCAAGCCCGAAGATGAGCACCGGGTCCAGCAAAATATTGCACACGCAGCCGGTGATGAGGGCGACCATGGACACCTTCATGCGGCCCACCGCCTGAAAGATCTTTTCAAAGGCCAGCGAGACCATGTTCACGACCAAAAACAGGAACACGATGGTAGAGTAGGTGATGCCGGCGGCGATCAGCGTCTCGTCCTGCGTAAAGCGGCGCAGAAAGCCGGGCATGATGGCGATGCTGACCGCCATCATCACCACGCCGTGCACAAGGCTGAGCACAAAACCGTGGGTGGCAGCTATCTCGGCCTTTTCGCGGTCGCCCGCGCCCAGATACAGCGCGATCATGGCGTTGATGCCGATGCCAAAGCCGATGGCAATGGCGTTGGAAAAGTTCTGGATGGGGAACACCAGACTTAACGCGGTCATGGCGTCCTCGCTGATGCGCGCCACAAACAGGCTGTCCACGATGTTGTAGAGGCTGTTCACCAGCATGGAGACCACGTTGGGCAGTGCCATCGAGAGCAGCAGCGGCAGCACCGGCTTCTCCTTCATAAAAGTTTCGTTCATTGAAAAATTTCACCTGCTATCTGTAAAAAGTAAAAATGTGGAAGGCGCAGCACCGGCCTGCAGCCGGTTTCCGGCGCACAAAAAAGCCACACAATGACCCTTGGAAGGTCATTGTGTGGCGAAAAGTAGCAATGTTGCTGTAAAAATCCACACGGTTTTTATGATCGCGGCAGCTGTCCGCGATATGCAGCCTGCGCATTTGCGGGCTGCAACTTTAGCAGAATACCACATCCTCAGCGGCGTGTCAAGGGGTTTTGGTGCAAAAGTATGACTTTTGTGATCACTTGACCATTTTTACAGCAGGCGCTACAATAAGGCAAACCGGCTCTGAGGGAGGGCATTGTATATGAAATGGATGATCGCATCAGACCTGCACGGTTCCTATTATTATGCGCAGCAGCTGCAGCAGGCCTTTGAACGGGAGCAGGCCGACCGCCTGCTGTTTCTGGGAGACCTGCTCTACCACGGCCCCCGCAACGACCTGCCCCGGGATTACGCCCCCAAGCAGGTCATCCCGCTGCTGAACAGCCTTGCGCCCAAGCTGCTGTGCGTGCGGGGCAACTGCGACGCCGAGGTAGACCAGATGGTGCTCAATTTCCCGGTACTGGCAGATTATGCCGTGCTGCCGGTGGGGCAGCGGCTGGTCTACGTTACCCACGGCCATGTGTTCAACCTGAACCATCTGCCGCCCCTTGCCCCGGGGGACATTCTGCTCCACGGCCACACCCATGTGCCCGCATGGACAAACTTCGGGCAGGGGAACTTTTACCTGAACCCCGGCTCTGTAAGCCTGCCCAAGGAAAGCACCGCCCACAGCTACATGACCTTGGAGGGAAGCACCGCCTGTTGGAAGACCATGGAGGGCGCGTGCTACCACCAGCTGCAGTTGTGATAATGTTGTGATATTCCAGTTTTTGCCGGCAAAAGCCGGAAAAAGCCCTTGACGAACTGCCCGAAATGCTGTAAACTAAGTACAACCTTTAAAAATAGAGGGAGCTGTAAGCTTTGTACTGAACGCAGGCGGTGCAAAGTATCGCAGTAAACCCCATAAGGCATCATAAAAAGACACCGGAGGCTTTGCATCAGCTTCCGGTGTTTTTTTGTGCGCCGCCGGGCTATCTTTTGCAGCGCGGTCATGCTACAATAGAAAGAAAACGTGAATTGCAGGAGGAATTATGGATTTTTACGGAACCATCGGCCCTGCCTGTGCCGATGTAAAGCTTTTGCAGCAGATGGTGGAGGCCGGCATGACCGGCATCCGCATGAACCTTTCTCACGGGCCGCTGGCAGCGCACAAGGACTGGCTGGTGATACTGCATAAAGCCGGGGTCAAAAAGCTGCTCATTGATTTGCAGGGGCCGGAACTGCGCATCGGCCGTCTGCCGCAGCCGCTGTCCCTGACCGCCGGGCAGACCGTGCGTCTGGGCGCGCAGGGCATCCCCTGCCCTACCGCGCTGGTGCACAGCGTGCAGCCCGGGCAGGAGCTGCTGCTGGATGACGGCAAGCTGCTGGCGCGGGTGGACACCGCGGAACCGGATGCTCTTGTGTGCACCATAGTGCGGGGCGGAGTGCTGCAAAGCCGCAAAAGTCTGGCAGCACCGGGGGCGGATATCCAGATGCCCACCCTGACCGCCGAGGACAAGGAGAACCTTGCCATCGCCGCCGATTGCGGCGTTACCGGGGTCATGCTGCCCTTTGTGCGCGGCGCTGAGGATATCCGCAACCTGCGGCAGGCGCTGGCAGAAGCCGGTGCGCCGCAGCTGAAGATCCTTGCCAAAATTGAAAACCTTGCGGGCGTGCAGGCGCTGCCGGACTTTTTGCCGCTGGTGGACGAGGTGGTCATTGCCCGGGGCGACCTTGGCAACGCCATGCCCCTGTGGGAGCTGCCCCGCTGCCAGAAACAGCTTTCTGCTGCCTGCCGGGCAGCCGGGGTACCCTTTATGGTGGTGACCCAGATGCTGGACAGCATGCACACCCGGGCGGTACCCACCCGCGCCGAGGTGAGCGACATCTACAACGCCGCACTGGACGGCGCATCCAGCCTGATGCTCACCGGCGAGACCGCCGCCGGGCAGTATCCGGTACAGGCCATGGAGTATCTGGTGCGCACCGCCCGCACGGCGATGTAAGAGGAAGAATTATTTTTTATTTGGGCTTCCGAAAAGTCTGCGGACTTTTCGGAAGCCCTTTTTCACGGAAAGGGGTCGTGACCGAGAGATATTTTTCCGCAAAAGGATAGCATCTTTTGTCTGCTTCCTGTATAATACAGGTAAAATCAACGGAAGTCAGAAAGGTTTATCGTTTATGGGCATCGTAGTCATCGGAGCTGTTTTTGTGGATATCAAGGGCTATCCCCTTTCCACCTATATCCCCGGCGGGCGCAACGCCGGACGCATCGAGCAGGTACACGGCGGTGTGAGCCGCAATGTGGTGGAGGATATTGCCAACGTGGAGCTGCGCCCCACCTTTGTGGGTCTGGTGGATGACACCGGCATGGGACAGGACGTCATCGACAAGCTGGCAAGGCACAAGGTCAACACCCGCTTTATCCAGAAAAAGCCGGACGGCATGGGCACATGGCTGGCCATTTTTGACAACGACGGCGATGTGCACGCCGCCATCTCCAAGCGACCGGACACCACCCCACTGACCGGCCTATTACAGGAGCAGGGCGACGCCATTTTTGCAGACTGCGATTCCATTGCGCTGGAACTGGACCTTGAAAAAGAGACGGTGAAGCAGACCCTGCGCTACGCTAAAAAGTACGGTAAAAAGGTGTTTGCCGTAGTCTCCAACATGAGCATCGCCATGGAGCGGCGGGATTTTTTGCAGCAGATCGATTGTTTCGTCTGCAACCAGCAGGAGGCCGGGCTGCTGTTTTCGGACGACTACGACCACCTCTCCCCGGACGAGATGTGCCGGGTGCTCACGGGCAACGTGCGCAGCGCCAATATCCCCAGCATGGTGGTGACCATGGGCGGGCAGGGCGCGGTATACGCCTGTGCGGACGGTGACTGCGGCATCGTGCCCGCCAAAAAGGTGGATGTCATGGACACCACCGGCGCGGGCGACGCCTTCTTTGCCGGCACGGTCATCGGCCTGACCTACGGCAAAACGCTGGCAGAATCCTGCGAGATCGGCAGCCGTCTTGCCGCTTCGGTCATCTGCATCACCGAGAACGTCTGTCCCCGCTTCCGCCCGCAGGAGTTCGGGCTGGATGTACCGGTGGTGGACTGACGGTTTTAAGACGATTTTAAATGGTCTCCGCTATCGGGTTGCGGCACCCAGCATCCGCATCGTGCCTTGGGCGGCACTTGCGTCTTGCTGGCCGCTGCCCCAACAACTCCTCCCTGTTTCCGCCACTGGCGGCGGTCGTCGTCGTTGCACTTTGACCATTTTCAGCGGAAAAATATTTATAGTTTGCCAATCGGGAAAATCTGCGGATTTTCCCGATTGGCCTTTTCACGGTTGGATTTTTGCGAAAAACCGCATTTTCCCCCTTGACAGAAGCGGCAGTTTCTGGTATCAATAAAAATGATAAAGGGGAGTAAAGGGCAGCCCGCCGGTCAAGGCTTTTTTCCGGCAGGCCGCTGCATGGCAGCGTCATCACGGCAGCAATGCCCGATGTCATGTGTTCGCTTGAGACTTTTGTCACAGATCGTAAGCTGTGGCAAGGGTCTTTTTTTCTTGCCACAGCATCAGAACAAAAGGAGGCAGAAAAACAATATGAATTTCTGGAACACATTCGCCGCGCTCTTTTCAAACTTCGGGGCGCTGACATGGCAGATGGTGGTCATGTGGGGCATCGGTGCCCTGCTCATTTATCTTGCCATCGTCAAAAAGATGGAGCCAAGTCTGCTGCTGCCCATGGGGTTCGGTGCCATTCTGGTCAATCTTCCCGCATCCGGTGCCATCACGCAGGGAGACACCGTTGGCCCCATCTCTGCCCTGTTCGAGGCAGGGATGTCCAACGAGCTGTTCCCGCTGCTGCTGTTCATCGGCATCGGTGCCATGATCGATTTTGGCCCGCTGCTGGAAAAGCCGTGGCTCATGCTGTTTGGCGCAGCGGCACAGTTTGGCATCTTTTTCACCCTGTTTCTGGCCGGGTTCTTCTTTGATATGAAGGACGCCGCGTCCATTGCGGTCATCGGCGCAGCGGACGGCCCCACCGCCATTTTTGTGGCAAACACCCTGAAATCCCAGTATCTGGGCGCTATTATGGTGGCAGCTTACAGCTACATGGCACTGGTACCCATCGTGCAGCCGCCGGTCATCCGTCTGCTGACCACCCAGAAGGAACGCCGCATCCGTATGCCCTACGAAAAAGGCAACGTCACCCAGCTGACCAAGATCCTGTTCCCCGTTGTGGTCACGGTGGTCGCCGGTCTGGTAGCCCCGGCCAGCGTGGCGCTGGTGGGCTTTTTGATGTTCGGCAACCTGCTGCGGGAGTGCGGGGTGCTGAACTCCCTGAGCGAGACCGCCCAGAACGTACTGGCAAACCTCATCACCCTGCTGCTGGGTCTGACCGTAGCCGGGCAGATGACCGCCGACAAGTTTGTCCGTCCGGACACTTTGCTCATCATGGCACTGGGTCTTGTGGCCTTTATCTTTGATACCGCTGGCGGCGTGCTGTTCGCCAAGCTGCTGAACCTGTTCCTGCCCGAGGGCAAAAAGCTGAACCCTATGATCGGCGCGGCAGGCATTTCGGCCTTTCCCATGAGCGGACGCGTGGTCAACAAGATGGGTCTGGCCGAGGACAACCAGAATTTCCTGCTGATGTATTCCATCAGCGTCAACGTTTCCGGGCAGATCGCATCCGTCCTTGCCGGCGGACTGATCCTTTCCCTGATGGCTTAACGGAGGTGCCTTTATGCTTCATCTTTCTTCCTGGATGACCACCCTGCCCATGATGCTCATCGGCATGGTCGGCATTCTTCTCGTCA
>ERZ773110.877-NODE-877-length-27178-cov-4.989787_pt1 | contig 27178 bp, 20 predicted proteins | sample MGYA00580568_ERZ773110 | MGnify/ENA primary metagenome ERZ773110 (study PRJEB29015, sample SAMEA2737870) | human gut metagenome | biome: human gut; feature: human-associated habitat; material: faeces | place: China | collected 2012 ... | reverse complement strand
TGTTGCCATAACGTTTTATTGCTGACGATGATTCTGACATCGGCTTTCATGTACTGTTGCAATATTGGGGTATTTTGTCCCTGTGTGCTCACAGTGGCTGTAGCCATAAAATAGTTGCCATCTTCCCTATGTATGAGTTTGGCATTATGGCTTATGATGTTGCAGTTATAAGATGCATTGTCGTTGCCATCGAAAGAAACATGAGCTGTCCTTGGCTCATCGAAAAGACGCAAATACTTAAAAAAATCTTAAAGCATTCTTTATCCCCGATTAAATATCGTACCTTTGCAACCGAAAGAGTTCTTTGGATGGTTATGCAAATCACAGCAGGATGCTACATTCTGTTTATTTCTAATTCGTAACCTCTTCTTTTTATGAGATTAAAACTTATCTCATTCTCAATCACTTATAAAAAATACGTACTTTCTATCTAAAGATATTCTTGTTTTAGGTAGTTGGGAACTGTTGTAAGATACAGACATCTTGGTCTGTTCCCTAATATCCGCTAAAGCTGTTTGCAATGAGATATTCTTCTTTTTTATTGTTATTTTACTATTGTTTTGGGCATAAAGCATTGACCCGATTAATAGTAGAAAAGTTATTAATATACCTTTTCCAGTGTTTTCCAGATATAAATTCATATCTTTACGACGTTTTTAGTTTTAAATCATGTATTTTTTCTCATTTCTTAAATAAGCAACAAGTTGCTTATTTGTTTTAAGGCTAAAAATTATTTCATATCCGGAGAGGGTGGAGCCTCTTCCGGATATTTTTCTACATAAGCATATTAGATTTTAAGTTTAACAAAAAAATATTTATTGTTTTTCTCTACCAGATAATATAGCAGATACTGTCTTCCAATCGATAATCGAATTGACCAATGACAACCTTCATCACTTCCAATGTTTCTTCTAAAGTGGCATCTTTTCTAAAAACAAAATTATAACGATCTTGATTGGATTTCTTTGTTGAGATATGGAATGTGATTCCATAATGACGTTCCAACGTCCGCACAATTTCGGTGAGAGTAACCTTATCGAACACAAGTTCTCCCCGCATCCATGCCGTCACATCTTTCATGTTTGCAGTCAGCATTTGGCAGTCATCCGTACATTTGTTATACACAACCTGATAACCGGGAGTTAAAACATAACTAATCGTATCATTACAATCTACTCGTACTTTTCCTTCGATCAAAGAAGCAGTTATTACATCTTCTTCCGGATAAGCTTTCACATTAAACTCTGTTCCCAAAGCAGTTATCGCCATGTTTGATGATCGCACGATGAAAGGTTTCTTCGGATTTCTTGCTACCTTAAACTCAGCCTCTCCTATCAAATAAATCGTTCGGGTTTTGCCCTCGAGATTTTCAGGATAAAACACGTGTGAACCGGAGTTCAGATGTACGGTAGTCCCGTCCGGCAGGCTGATTGTCTCTCTGGTTCCATTATTCACATAATGTTCCACCATTGCAATGTTGTCTCTGTCAAAATGATTGTAGCTTATCCACAAAGTAGCTGTCACAGATAGAACGACAATAACAGCAGCTGCCGCAACAGATTTCCACAAATTCCAGCGATTTACATCTGTAACCATTGGAGTGTATTCAATTCCGATTTTATCCAATACCTGCCGAAACGAATACTCCATATCGTGCTCAGCCTTTCCTTTTGTCTTGAACCATAGATTACGAAGTGCTGTCTCTTTCTCTTCGGCAGAATCAGAACTAATCATCCAACGATGAAACCTGTCGATCGTTCGCTTTGAATAATCAAAGTCAATAAAAGAACGTAGCTGTTTTTCTAATTTATTTTTCATCTAAACCAACTCAAGTGTTACATATAAGAGACAACTTGCCGGGCATACATACTTAGTCTAGATAGAAAAAAAATAAAAATAAAACGATTTTTTTTAGATCTTGAAGGGCTTTATAGATATGTTGTTCAACTGTACGAACCGAAATATTCAATTTCGCTGCAATTTCCGGTGAGGTCATTCCCTCTTCCCTGCTCATTAAAAAAATACGCCTGCGCTGTTCCGGCATACGTTCAAGAGCCATCTGAACAAAAAGTTCAAGTTCATGAGCGCAAAATTCATCATCCGGCGTAGGCAATCCCCGTTCCGCCATTTGCATTTTTTCTGCTGCAACATCCAAGTAGTCATATTCAACAGCCTTGTGTTTCAAGAAATTATAGATATGGTTTCGTACAACTGTATATAAATAACTGTCCAATTTTTCACGTTCTAACCATAAATCCGGTTTCTCCCATAACTTAACGAAAATATCCTGAGCAATATCTTCTGCATCTTCTTCTGATTTTAATAATTGCCATGCGAAAGTTTTTACTTTGGGAAAATTCAGATCAAAAAACTTTTTAAAACGAAGAACTTTATCTTCCATTCGTGTGATAATCATCATGTGTATCCATTTAGATTAACAAGTAAAATATAAAACCCTCCAACAAAATTAATTATTAAATAATTTATCGACAACCTTTTCATAAGAAAACATTCAAAAAAAGAAAGCTTTCAATACTTTTTTAAAACTAAACGGCTAATAATCAGTGTATAAGTACTGATTTATTGATTTTATTTGAAATAATTGCGTAAAACGACTTTTTTGTGTAAAAGTAATTAAGCAATAATATAATGTTTGAATTGCAACGCAAAAGTAGTGTGTTTCAGATATTGAGTATTTCTTTGACTGATAAAACTAAATTTCAAAATGACAAGGAACGGTTCAGACCAAATGGACCAAATTTATTTAATTCTAATTCGTCCTAGTTTTAATGGGATACTAGTGTCTTTTTATGATTAATAATTATGGTTAGTTTTTAGGGTTAAAACTGGTTCTATTCTCAAACAAAACACTGATTTTCAATACCCATTGTAAAACTTCTGACTAATTTTGTCTAAATGAGATAAAACTAATACCTTTGTACCATATTTACTAATACAAAGAGTATGACTTATCATCATTTATCTGTCCTGGTCCATCGTCAGGCCGAAAAATATGGCGACAAGGTAGCCTTAAAATACCGCGACTATGAGACAGCTCAATGGATTCCTATTTCGTGGAATCAGTTCTCGGGAACTGTACGACAAGCAGCTAATGCTTTCGTGGCGTTGGGAGTGGAAGAACAAGAGAATATCGGTATATTTTCACAGAATAAGCCCGAATGGTTCTATGTTGACTTTGGTGCATTTGCCAATCGCGCTGTTACCATTCCGTTTTATGCGACCAGTTCGCCTGCGCAAGCGCAATACATCATCAATGATGCGCAGATTCGTTACCTTTTTGTGGGGGAACAGTTTCAATATGATGCTGCTTTCAGCATTTTCGGTTTCTGTTCTTCCCTGCAACAACTGATTATCTTTGACCGTTCGGTGGTGAAAGACCCTCGTGATGTATCTTCTATCTACTTTGATGAATTTATGGCAATGGGGGAGGGACTCCCGCATAATGATACGGTGGAAGCACGTACGGAACGCGCTTCTTACGATGATTTGGCGAATATCCTTTATACGTCCGGAACAACGGGCGAACCGAAAGGAGTCATGCTGCATCATTCCTGCTATCTGGAACAGTTCCATACACATGACGACCGCCTGACGACAATGTCGGATAAGGATGTATCCATGAACTTCCTCCCACTGACGCACGTATTCGAGAAAGCGTGGTGTTACCTTTGTATTCATAAAGGCGTGCAGATTTGTATCAATCTTCGTCCGGCAGATATTCAGACGACTATCAAGGAGATCCGGCCGACGTTGATGTGCAGTGTTCCCCGTTTCTGGGAAAAGGTATATGCAGGCGTACAGGAGAAGATCAATGAGACAACCGGTTTAAAGAAGGCGTTGATGCTGGATGCTATCAAAGTGGGTAGAATCCATAATCTGGATTATCTGCGCCGGGGGAAAACACCTCCGGTGATGAATCAGCTGAAATATAAGTTCTACGAAAAAACGATCTATTCTTTACTGAAGAAGACGATCGGCATTGAGAATGGAAACTTTTTCCCGACTGCCGGTGCTGCCGTTCCCGATGAGATCAATGAATTTGTTCATTCGGTAGGCATCAATATGGTGGTTGGATACGGCTTGACGGAATCTACGGCTACTGTATCTTGTACGTTGCCGGTGGGCTATGACATCGGTTCGGTGGGTGTCGTACTGCCGGGAGTTGAAGTGAAGATAGGCGAAGACAATGAAATACTGCTTCGTGGCAAGACGATCACGAAAGGATATTATAAGAAAGCGGAAGCCACTGCTGCCGCTATTGACCCCGACGGATGGTTCCACACGGGGGATGCAGGTTACTTTAAGAATGGACAGCTTTTCCTGACGGAACGTATCAAAGACCTGTTCAAAACATCGAACGGCAAATATATCGCTCCGCAAGCGTTGGAAACAAAACTGGTGATTGACCGTTATATCGATCAGATTGCTATTATTGCCGATCAGCGTAAGTTTGTTTCTGCCCTTATTGTTCCTGTGTATGGATACGTGAAGGAATATGCTAAGGAGAAAGGCATTGAGTATAAAGATATGGCCGAACTGCTGCAACATCCGAAGATTGTCGGTCTTTTCCGTGCCCGGATAGAAACGTTGCAACAGCAGTTTGCTCATTACGAGCAAATCAAGCGCTTCACTCTGCTTCCCGAACCATTCAGCATGGAACGTGGCGAACTGACCAACACGCTGAAATTGAAACGGGCGGTTGTAGCGCAGAATTATAGCGAGTTGATTGAAAAGATGTATGAGGAGTAAGCAGGCTTTTTCGTATCTTTGTCGCCGGATTTGAAAAAATATAACTAATAAAATTGTAAATCAGATGATTACTATTGAACAACTTAAAGACGTGAAAGAGCGCACAGATGCGCTGAGGAGGTATCTTTGACATCGACGGGAAGAAAATTCAAGTCGAAGAAGAACAATTAAGGACACAAGCTCCGGGATTCTGGGACGACCAGAAACGGGCGGAAGCTCAAATGAAGTTGGTAAAGGATCTGCAGAAGTGGATTAGCGGTTATAATGAGGTGAAGACACTGGCAGACGAGCTGGAACTGGCATTTGATTTCTATAAAGAAGAACTGGTGACAGAGGAAGATGTAGATGCCGCTTATGCGAAAGCCAGTGAGGCGGTGGAAGCACTTGAACTCAAGAATATGCTTCGTGACGAAGCCGACCAGATGGATTGTGTGTTGAAAATCAATTCCGGTGCCGGTGGTACGGAAAGTCAGGACTGGGCATCCATGTTGATGCGTATGTATCTGCGCTATGCCGAGACAAATGGTTATAAGGCTACGATTGCCAACCTTCAGGAAGGTGATGAGGCGGGAATCAAAACTTGTACGATCAATATCGAAGGAGATTTTGCTTACGGTTATCTGAAAGGTGAGAACGGCGTGCATCGGTTGGTTCGTGTCTCTCCGTACAATGCACAAGGTAAGCGTATGACTTCTTTTGCTTCCGTATTTGTGACTCCGCTGGTAGACGACAGTATCGAGGTGAATATAGAAACAGCACGTATTTCCTGGGATACATTCCGAAGCGGTGGTGCCGGTGGTCAGAATGTGAACAAGGTAGAATCCGGTGTCCGTTTGCGTTATCAGTATAAAGATCCTTATACGGGCGAAGAAGAGGAAATCCTGATTGAGAATACCGAAACCCGCGACCAGCCGAAGAACCGTGAAAATGCAATGCGTCAGTTACGCTCTATCTTGTATGATAAGGAATTGCAGCATCGTATGGCGGAACAGGCAAAGGTGGAAGCCGGTAAGATGAAGATTGAATGGGGGTCGCAAATCCGAAGCTATGTATTTGATGACCGCCGTGTAAAGGATCATCGTACCAACTATCAGACTTCGGATGTGAACGGAGTAATGGACGGTAAGATCGATGGCTTTATCAAGGCTTACCTGATGGAGTTTTCTTCGCAGGAATCATAAAAAACAAAATTAGCAAGTGTTATTTTTGGAAAGTTAAAAGATTTGTTCTTACTTTGTTAGTGTTGAACTTTAAAACTAACTATTATGGGTAAGGCTAAGAAAAAAACAGCGATTAGTAAGAAGGAAGAACAACAAGCCCAAAAGGTAGTCAAAATAGTGTTCGTCTCATTAATTATTTTGGCATTGGTAATGTTGGTTGCATTCTCCTTTTTCGGTTGATTGATTCACTACAGATTACATAGATTGCACAAGGGGCACGAAAAGAAGGTCTGCCCGGACGGTGAAAATCATGTGATCTGTGGTGAATTCTTGTTTTGTAACGCTTTTGTAACCCCTGTAATATCAATGTAACTTTTCTGTAATTCTTCCGTAGCCGGTTTGTCATTCCGGTGTATCTTCACAGTTGTACTTTTGCCGCGAATATAGTAGCAAACAACTGAAATGAGTAGAATTACAACAACCGTCGTTACACTTTTGCTAACGACAGCAGCCTTTGGACAGGCCAAGGATGATGCCGGAGACGGCAAGAAACTGGATAAGCAGACAATGGAGATAAAGGATTATCTGCCGGAAATCCACGGAACGATCCGGGGCAAATATGAATATCAGACAGAAACAGGCGAAAGCCGTTTTGAGGTACGCAATGCCCGTTTCAGTGTTTCGGGAAATGTACATCCGCTGGTTGCTTATAAGGCAGAAATCGACCTTTCCGATGAAGGCTCTATCAAAATGCTTGATGCGTACGCACGTGTCTTTCCGGTGAAAGACCTGAATTTTACAATTGGGCAGATGCGTGTTCCTTTCACGATAGATGCACACCGTTCACCGCACCAACAGTATTTCGCTAACCGTTCATTTATTGCCAAGCAGGTGGGTAATGTGCGTGATGTCGGACTTACTTCTGCCTATACACATAAAGGAGATTTCCCGTTTATTCTGGAAGGTGGACTGTTCAACGGTTCCGGTTTGACAAACCAGAAAGAATGGCACAAAACACTGAATTATTCTATAAAGGCGCAGTTACTGCCCGGCAAGAACTGGAATGTGACACTTAGCACTCAAATGATAAAACCGGAAGATGTACGAATCAATATGTATGATGCCGGTATCTATTATCAGAACAATCGTTTCCATATTGAGGCGGAATACCTGTATAAAATGTATGGGCATAATGCGTTTAAAGATGTTCATGCAGTTAACAGCTTTGTCAATTATGACTTGCCGCTGAAGAAGGTTTTTAATAAAATATCTTTCCTGGCCCGTTATGATATGATGACGGACCATAGCAATGGTACGATTGACGAGACAACAAAAACGTTGATTATAAATGACTATGCCCGTCACCGTGTGACAGGCGGGATTACGCTTAGTCTCTCCAAGGCTTTTATTGCCGATCTCCGTCTGAACTTCGAGAAGTACTTCTACAAGAAATCGGGTATCCCTAAAGAGTCGGAACGGGATAAAATCGTCATTGAGTTTATGACGAGATTTTAAGGAATTTCATTACTTTTGTGCCATGGCACAAGAAATAGAACGAAAGTTTTTAGTCTCCGGTGAGTTTAAATCTCTGGCAACCTCGCATAGCCGGATTGTACAAGGGTATATCAGCAGTGCTCGTGGGAGGACTGTACGGGTCCGTATTCGTGACGATAAGGGGTATCTTACCATTAAAGGAGCTTCCAATGCTTCCGGAACCAGCCGTTATGAATGGGAGAAGGAGCTTCCTTTGGCGGAAGCGGAAGAACTGATGAAACTTTGTGAACCCGGTATCATTGATAAGACCCGTTACTTGGTACGAAGCGGTAAGCATGTATTCGAAGTTGACGAGTTTTATGGTGAGAATGAAGGACTTGTCGTGGCGGAAGTCGAACTGGAATCGGAAGAGGAATCTTTTGTGAAACCGGACTTCATCGGTAAGGAAGTGACCGGAGATGTGCGTTACTACAACTCCCAACTAATGAAAAAACCGTATAAAACGTGGTGAACGTTAACAAATAAACCGTATATTTGTTCCTATTCTAAAAGAGCAATGTATGGATATGGAACAGTTGTACAACTATCTGCCGCGGGAATTGGTCACTTTCGTTCTGGTGACCTTGTTTTCTTTACTAATCGGGCTTTCGCAGCGCCGAATCAGTTTGAAGCGTGAGGGTGAAACTACCCTTTTCGGGACCGACCGTACATTTACTTTTATCGGAATCTTGGGGTATCTGCTCTATATACTCGACCCTACCGATATGCGTCTGTTTATGGGAGGCGGTGCAGTGTTGGGATTGTTGTTGGGACTGAACTATTACGTCAAGCAGTCTCAGTTTCATGTTTTTGGTGTTACTACCATTATTATTGCGTTGATTACCTATTGCATGGCTCCTATCGTAGCCACTCAACCTTCCTGGTTTTACGTCATGGTGATTGTGACGGTGCTTCTTTTGACCGAACTGAAACATACGTTTACCGAATTTGCTCAGCGTATGAAGAATGATGAAATGATTACGCTGGCGAAATTCCTTGCTATCAGTGGTATCATATTGCCTATGTTGCCGAACAAGAACCTGATTCCTGATATCAATCTTACTCCTTATTCCATTTGGCTGGCAACGGTTGTGGTATCCGGCATCTCGTATCTGTCTTATCTGCTGAAAAGATATGTATTCCATGAGTCAGGCACTTTGGTATCCGGCATTATCGGAGGGCTGTATAGCAGTACGGCTACGATCTCGGTACTTGCCCGTAAAAGTCGGAAAGCGTCGGAGCAGGAAGCTACCGACTATGTTGCCGCCATGCTGTTTGCTGTCAGTATGATGTTCCTGCGTTTTATGATACTGATACTGATTTTTAGCCGGGAGATTTTCCAGTCTATTTATCCGTACTTGCTGATTATGTCGGTGATAGCTGCGGCTGTAGGGTGGTTTATTCATTCCCGGCAGAAACGTCCTAAAGATTCGGATGCCGAACCGGAAGACGATGATAGCAGTAACCCGCTGGAATTTAAGGTTGCCCTAATCTTTGCCGTATTATTTGTAATCTTTACAGTGCTGACTCATTATACGTTAGTCTACGCAGGTACAGGTGGATTGAATCTGCTTTCTTTTGTATCCGGCTTTAGTGATATTACTCCTTTTATCTTGAACTTGTTGCAAAATACCGGTAGCGTTGCCGCACTGATTATTACTGCTTGCAGTATGCAGGCTATCATCAGTAATATAATGGTGAATATGTTCTATGCTTTGTTCTTCGCCGGGAAGGGAAGCAAGCTCCGTCCTTGGATTTTAGGGGGATTCGGGGTAGTGATTGCCTGTAATTTTGTGTTGTTGCTGTTCTTCTATCTTTAAGAAAGATACTTACGGTAGTACGGAATAATAAAATGAAAAAAGGAGAAAACAATGATCGTTTTCTCCTTTTGGGTTTAATGTGTATCTTATACTTAGAAATTAATGTCATTAAGACTGTTCACCAGTAACTGGTAAGTGATGAAACCGCCTGAACTGGAAGAGTATTTTGTATAAATGGCTGTTATATCTCCCGTTGCACCGGCTTCGGGCAATGGTTGTAGGGCGAAGTTTGAATATCCGCTTACACGTACAATGTAGTTACCCTTATCTTCGGTGGTTGTACCGCCATAAGAGAACCATGCCGAACCATAATAACGTTGGTTATTATAGCTATATGCATACGTGGGTGTTAATCCTTCGGATATATAAGACTTGCTAGTGTATGTAGCCTCGGTTTTACCATTCTCATAAATAGCCTCCAGATAGGAAGGATAGAAGTTGTTACCGGATGTACCTTCTTTATAGGTTAATCCTTCGAAACGAACCAGGCGTCCCAGCGCATCGTCGTTGAGTGCTGTTTCATAGTTGCTTGGAGTAATAACTAAAACATCATTCTCCGTCAGTTCTCCCATAGCACCCGGGCAGATATGTTCGTTTATCAACAGTTGGTTTTCCAGATTGCGGTTTGCATAGTTTTTCTCAATATCCGCTTCCGTAGGCGGCATACCGAGACTAATCATATACCGGTAGTTGCCGAGAGCCATTCCTTTGGTCTTCACATAAATAGTCTGTCCCATGTGATAATACACATAGTTGCTGACCATTAGCTTTAGTTCGATGCCGGATTGGGAAGTCTCGTCATAGATATAAAGAGATTTATAAACGTTCCCGGCCTGGTCGCTTGATATTACTTTACCACGGATTACATAATCCTCTGTGATTTCTACATATTTGCCAAGTCCGGCAGTTGATCCCGGAGCATATTTGGCATAATATATATCTTTCAACTGTTTGATTGTAATGATTTGGTCTTTGTTGAAATCTGCCTCTGTCCAGACTTTAGCCGGTGCAGGATCATCAAAGTCATTGTAGCAACCGGTAAAACTGAGTACAGCAGCTACAACCATACATATTTTTAATAATTTGCTCATAGTTCTCATTTTTATTCGTTACAGATTAGAAGCGGAAATAAAGATTCAGATAGTAAGTCGAACCAAACATATAGAAATATTTGGAGTCAAATGGCTGATAAGTTTGGTAACTTGTATCTTTGTTCTTCAACAAACGAACCTGTTCGTAACCACCGGTCTTGATGTCCTGGTCGTTGAGAAGATTCTTCATTTCCAGGCTGAATCCAAGAGTGTACTGGCGCTTGATAAACCAGTTCTTACCAATGCTGGCATTTACTACATAGGCAGAGTTGAATTTCTCTTGGCTACGGAGTTCTGCAACATCTTCTTTTGTCATACCCGGAGTCAATACCGCATCTGTACGATACAGCGGACTCATGGATATGTACATATTGCTGTAATAATTCAAATCCAGTGAAGCATAGATATTCTTGGGACCACGATAAGACAAACCGATATTCATTGCTTTCTGCGGAGTACTTTCTACGCGGAAGTTTTTCCAGTATACCTTACCTTCGTTTTTGATCTCACCACTATTATCCTGTATCTGAACGTAGTTGGGATTCGAATCGTATGTATATTGTCCCCAGCTAAGTGCACCGTTCAGGTAGAATCCGGCGTCGAGCGGAATAGAAGCAGCAACCTCCACACCAAAATGACGTTTGTCAATGCCGCTCATCGCAAAGTTGGAGAAAGTGGCTTCTACGTCGTCATAGTAAGAAAGAACCTTGTTCTGATTCATAAACTTGGTATAATAGCCGGATACACGTGCCCTAAGTTCTCCTAAACGGAAATTATAGGAACCGTCTACACCGAATACTTTTTCTGCGGAAAGTCCCGGAGTAACGGCGTTACGTGTACGCGGTGATACAAATGCGGACTGAAATTCCGGCGAATCTTGCATATACATGATATTAGCCTCGATAGAGTGCGCTGCCGAGAATTTATAGCTGAAGTTGGCTTTTAATTTATAAGTCAGATAATTAAGTTTCTTAGAGTCGCCTTGAGAGTCATCCAGGAACAAACCTTTCTTCCATAACCCGTGACGCCATAAAGAAGCATGACCGATCTCGCCGCCCAGGTTGACACCCAGTTTGCCGAAACTCATTTCATACTGAGCCCATGCGCGTGCGTTGAGTACATTTCCGTAGTAATCATATCCGTATTTATCTCCTTTTTTGGCAGCGCGTGCATGACCGTATTTTTCATAATATTCCATGTCGTTCTGATAAGGAATCGGATTTAATCCGCCCATGTCACGTTCGGCAAATTTGTCGATGTCTACCCAGTAATCGCCACCGAGCAGGTCCTTCACTTCGCTATAATACTCCGTACGGTTACGGCGTAAATTTACTCCTCCGTTTATTCTGGAATTATTGCGGAACGTATGAGAGAACTGTGTATAGAAGTTCCAGTCCAACTGGTCGGTATGGCGTTCTTCTATCATATTGATAGAACGGTGTCCCGGACCATACGTTGCATTTTCTTCCTGATTACGGTTGATGTCATACAGTTGTCCCCAATTAATGTGCCGGATATTATCCGTATTGGCACGCCATGCTTCATCTAACCAGGCACCGTAAGTAGTCCCGTTAGAGTAGCTAGGCAAATATCTGTAATAGTCGGGGCGTGGGTCGGGACCGGCATACCAGGTAAGTGCCGAATAACCGTTCTCTCCGAAGCGTACGGAAGTAGCCACGTTCAGTTGTGAACGGTCGTTGATGTCATAAGTGTAATTCAATACAGCGATAGGCTCGTGATAATTACGTACACGTGCATTACGGCGTTTACCGCTTTGCCAACCCCAGTTCGGGTTGTAATAGTTGTTTCCGACTAGATCATACACTTCCTGAGTGGCAGCTTGTTGAGTACCTCTTTCTGTCGGAGCACCTAATACGCTCAAAGCCAAACGGTGTTGGTCGTTGAATTGTTTTTCTACGGCAGCGAAATATCCGAATGCATTGTAATATACACCACGAGCGTAAGAGTTACCTCCCTGTCGGGTTGAAACGGAGAAGGCGTATGACCAACCATTATCTTGCAGTCCTGAGGCATACGTCACCATACCACGGAAACGGTATGTTGAGTTGCCATTTACAAGACTGGCACGGAATCCTTTACGCATTTGTGAAGGACGCGTATTGATGTTGGTTGTACCGCCGAGGCTACCAATACCCATTTCTCCCATATTCAATCCTGAAGTAACTTCCTGATTACGGGTAGCGTCGTTTAACCCGCTCCATAATGACCAAGGAGAATATCCGGTCAGTGCATCATTGAACAGGATACCGTTCAAGTATACATCAGTATAGCGTGAGTCGTATCCGCGAAGGTTGAAACGCATCTCGCTGAATTTGTAGGAAGCGATGTTGTTGAATACATCTTTGGATGCCGACAGTGATGAAGGCAATGATTGGGCATCGTCCAAAGTCTCCGTATCAAATTCTGCAAAAATAGCATCGTCCACAGTAGGAGATTGATTGTCGGGTACTAACACTACATTGTTAATGTCCCTTATCAGTTTGTCTACCCGGACCGCAATGGACAATGGCTCATATTCTGCCGCTTCAAAAGCCAGTGAATATTCACCTTTATTCAAACTCTCAAATATGAAGTTACCTTTTTCGTCAGTTGTCGTTGTGACGTTGCCCGGTGTTAAAGTGACTTTCACACCGTCAATAGCCGTACGCGTGGCACGTGATACGACTTTACCCTTGATTCCGCCGTTCTGTGCAGCGACAGTCAGCGAAATCAAAGATAATACCATGATTAGAAAACTCTTTATTTTCATAAATATTTCAGTTTTATTTGCTTATATAGATATATACAGGGAAATGGTCGCTGAATCCACCTTGGAAATTATTTCCGACATAGGTACGTAGTGGATACCCCTTGTATTGTCCCTCTTTTTGTATCATATAATGTTGTTTGAAGATATTGCCGTAGAATTTTGATCCGGGAGCTTTTTGTATTTTCAGTTTTCCGGTAGATCCTTTGGCAAGATTTTCAGATATAACAATATTATCAAATATGTTCCACGCATCACCGTAAGCTAATGTACCGTAACCGGCTTTCAGCATATCGGCATACGGGGCGTATAAATCACCGGCAGACAAATCTTTCATTTTTAATTTGGCTCCTAACCCTTCGGTTATACTTTTGTCTGTCGGATCATCATTGAAGTCACCCATCATCACTATTTTAGTTGCCGGGTTGGCCTGCAGTACAGAGTCTGCGATGCTGCGCATCTGGCGTCCGACCGCAATACGTTTGAACTCTGAAACATCTTTTCCTCCCAGACGAGAGGGCCAGTGAGCTACCATAAAGAAGAACGGTTCGTCTTCTATGGTTCCCCACATAGTCAGGATATCGCGAGTCTTGAAGTCCGGCAATGAAGGAATGACGGTCTTTACAGGATATTGTCCTTCCAATTTGAATACATCCGGACGGTAGAGGAAAGCTACGTCTACTCCACGGGCTTCGGGTGAATCGAAATGTGAGATCCGATAATTACCCGGTGCCAGCTTGGGGGTAGCTACAATGTCTTCCAGTACGTTCCGGTTTTCTACTTCCGATACTCCGATAACGATTGGATACTCTTTGTCGATAGCTGCCATACCGAACAATACTCGTTCGATATTGCCAAGCTTTTTATTATACTTGGCTGTATTCCATTTTTTGGGTCCTTCGGGGGTAAACTCGTCATCTTTAACTTCGGGATCATTGATCGTATCGAAGAAGTTTTCGAGATTATAGAATACCACTTTGTATGGTTTCTGACCAAAACAAACGGAAATCAGCAGTACAAAGAATATGGTGCAAAATAATTGTTTCTTCATAAGCTTGTATCTCATTTTATTCCCCATTGAGCGAGATCCATCTGTTGCTTCACAGAACTATCTACTTTGGGGAAGAATGTAAAACCTGTTTTTTCTTCAATATCAGCTACTGTTGTGCAAATACTTTTCGGTATAGAATTTCCATAGCCTTTTTGTTCTACCCAGAAACCAATAGATATTAATTCGTTGGGTGAGCAATCCTGCACCTTTTTATTCGTAGAACCGCTTTTTGTGCGTAGCAGTACTTTGAAATAGTTTGTAGGAACGGGTACGGAACTACCTACACCGTCTGTGGTTGTAGTTGCTCCGGGACCGAAATAAGCTCCGGTCACTACATACAATGTATCACTACAACTGTAACTGCGGACTTTTCCTTCAAGAGTCGCCCACATCTGTTGGTTCAGGGAACCAAGCTGTGGTGTCATATTCGACATATAGAATGTCTGCGCATTCATTTCATCTGTACACACGCGGTCGGCAGATGCTATCTGATGACCACGGTCATAACTACCTTTATAAGAATGCTCTACACAATTTGCCTGGAAACTTTGAGGAACAATAGGGTCGAAAGCCCAACGATTGGTACGTTCTACATTCTTTCTTAAGTAGGCGTCATGTATCGGATATGCTACCCATAAAGCGGCTTTCTTAGTTTTATCGAAACAAATCGAATAGTTACGAATTGTTTGATTGTTTAAGAGTCCATAGTGAGTAACATATTGATAGTTAGTGTTTTCTACTTTAGTAGGTAGCTCGGCCCATGAGTTAAACGCCGGCAGATTCTCTTGGGATTCTGCTAGCTGTACCAGATCAAAAGTCTTTTGAGTATTCTCTGCAAAACGCAACGTTAGTTGTGCTCTTCGTTGAGTTTTTCCAGAATTGGTCTTATAATATACGTATAGTACATTGAGTCCATCTGCTATCTGTCCACTTTTGGTCGTTATATTATAATCTTTACTACTGAAAGAACACCATTCTGTTCCTTCGGTCACTTCTGCGTGCCATTCCGTACCGGTTTTACCGGATAGAATGATTGCTGATGATCCGGAAACTGATTTCACGGTCGAAGATATTTTCCAATATGCTTCTCCGTCTTCGGTCGGGGATACCGGGTCGTCGTTATTGCTACACGCAAATGCACACAGTATCAGCACCGTAAAGAATACGGACTTTATTGCTGCTGCGTAGTATTTGGAAGGTGATGTCATTTGAATTTTGATTAACTCTTGGCAAGACTAAAATAATCTTGCCAAGAATATTGGTTTCGTATAATAAGTTATTCATATACAAGTGTCCACCCACCTAACTGAGCATTGGCATCACTTGCAATATAAATTCTATATTTAGTATCTATTATTGTTCCTGATAAATTGTATGTAAATACATGGTTTTCATCTTTAGCAATGGCCTCCCCACCTTTTACTATATTATTATTTGTATCTGTAATTCCTACTTTAGTAGCTTTAGCAGCTCCAGTATGACTTGTGAGTGTGACTTTAGTCAATTTTTTATTTGGAATAGAAGGAAGTTCAATATATGCTTCTTTTTTCCCAAAAAAGATATAAACTTTGCCACTATTTGCTATTTGATAATATCCTCCGGAAGTGGAAGGTGAGACTGTATATTCATATTCTCCAAATTTGAATAGAGCTGCTTCTGTTTTCTTTTCTTTGGAACCAACAGGAAAATTGTCTGGGTAATTATCGGCTGTTGTTAAATCCAAATTGATAATAGTCTCATTTCCGGAAGGTTTAGCTGCGATTGTAATGGGTACTTCTATTTCATTACCTCCCTCTATTGATATTTTCAAAGTTTGTGATTCTACACTATTCTTTGGATTAGCTGCTGCAGTAACTGTAATTTTAGTCCCTTCAATCTTTGCAGATAAAGGATTTGATAATCCGTTTATCTGCAATGTTTTATCTCCAGAATTTACAACTGTAACTTCTATATCTTCAGCACCTCCTTCATTAGGGAAGTCTATTGATTTAGGATTGGCTGAAACAATAGTTGGATCTGTGGATTTGAATGCTGCGACATCATCTAAACTTTGTGGTGCAAGTTGGGGATTACCATTATATAAAGTAACTACTCCTGTTACAGTTCCACCATTATCTACTGGCTTGAATGGTTGGTTTACGAATCCAGTGGCACCTGTTTTTGTAAATACAGTAAAGTCGGTTCCTGCAGCAGTAAATATGACGGTTCCTGGGGCCACACCCCATACTCCTGATACTTTAGGATTTGCATTCTCTATTTTGACAGTCATACTTTGATAATCTAGCAACTGAGTTGCTTCGATTGTAATTGGGTTAATAGTAGCTTTATTGCCAGTTTTTTCTATAGTTGCCCAAACGTCATTCTGCCCTCCAGTCACTTCATAAAGTTTATTATAAAGTTGAGCTTTTGCGAGTCCTTTTTTAAGAGTAACTTTAACTATGTCTCCTTTTGTGACTCCAAGTTCCTTTGGATCAGCAAGGTTTCCGTATAGCATAACGCCATTTCCGCTTGTTGTAGCATTTTTTGTTGCAAGAACGAGGTTCTTATTTACATAATTCCCGTTTTCAATATCATTTTGTACAACCGCTTCAAAGTAGCGATCGGCATTGGCATCAATAACAGTTCCTTCAGTAGACATCATCTCAATAATGGCTGGGATTGTAATTTCTGTTGCAGGTTCTTCCGGTTCGCTACCGCCACCTAAATCAATTTCTTGTCCGCCATTGCCGGTGGAGAGTTTTACATCATCTATTGCAAAACCTGACTCAATATCCGCAGCAAACTTAATATAAAGAGTATTCACTGCTTGTTTCAGTGTAAAGTTAGAAGTTACATAAACCCAGAATTCGTCTGCCTGCTTGTAATCATATTGGATAGCGCTTGACCAAGTTATGCCATCCTTACTTAGGTAGAAATGGAAACTTTCGGGCTTAAATGTATTGTCATAATTTCCTCCGTTTATACTCTTGGAATAGCTTGCTCCAAATCCTAGCTTGAGGTTTGTCTGGTCAGGCTTCAATGTAATCTCTTTAATTATGAAGATTGGGCTCTTAGTTCCAAAGAACACTTTGGCATTACCGGAAGCACCTTCATATCCTGCACTTAGTTTTCCGGATTCGCGTAAAGATACATTGCCTGAGCTTTCATAACTTACATTGGTTGAACCTTCCCCTGATTTGACCCAACCATTGAAGTCAGCGACCAGAGGCCATTGTTTATCTATTTGTTCTGCAGTTCCGAATGTTTCTTTATAAATAGCAACTTCCGGAACAATGTTTCCGCTTCTAATCGTAACTTCCTCTTTCATCAGCACTCCTACCTTGTTAGAAATCTGAATCAGGACTTTCGCTTCGTCTGTAATACCTTCGGGGATACTCACCTGAACTTTGTCAGAACCGTCACCTTCCATTTTGGAAAGTGTCACCCAGGTTTTATCGTCCAGTACAGTTGCTGTCCAGTGACGGTTTGCTGAAATTTCAAAATAAGATTGACTTCCCTCTACCGGGGTTCCGTCGGTATCAAATACTAACGTTTTTGGAGAAACCTCCAAACGTGGAGCTTCAGTGTCGTCGTTATCGTCAACGCAACCTGCAAATAATGCTGTAGCCATTACAAACATCGTCGTAACGAACAGTTTGAGAAAAGTTAGATTTTTCATTAGCGTTTTTAAATAAATAGTTAATATTTCTTGTGAATTGTTTGTTATCATACGTTTCGATTTAAGTAATTAGCAAACAAAGATATTTTATTTTACGAAACTAACAAAGCTTTGTGCCACTATTTTTGTGTTACAATAAGGTTAAATTTGAGTTACAGCTTTACAAGTTGATACTGTTAAGGAGTGTAATAGTATGTAGGGGTTAATAAAAAATAAAAAATAAATAGGAAGGTTTGTAATAATACTAAAAAGAATAACTGCTTGTTACAACTCCGTAGGAATATAAATGTGTGCTTATGTAAAATAATAGCAATGGTTCGGGTATTGTTATGAGATAATAGTCGGGTGTCCTTCCTGTCTTATGGTTGTAAATGCCGATAAGATTTGAGAAAATGTATAGTACTGTTTGATGTTTGTCTTTTAATACCTATATTTGTCTATATTTCATTTTAGAGAGGATAGGCATTATGAATAATACTTTTAGAATATACCCGATAGGGATACAGAATTTTGAAGACTTGCGTAATAATAACAACGTATACGTTGACAAGACGGAGTTGATATATCGGTTGGCTAATACCAATAAGGTTTATTTTTTAAGTCGTCCCCGCCGCTTCGGGAAAAGTTTGCTGGTTTCCACTCTGGACGCTTATTTTCGGGGAAGAAAAGACTTGTTCCAAGGATTGGCAATGGAACGTTTGGAGAAAGAATGGAATGTCTATCCGGTGCTGCACATAGATTTCAGCATGACGAAATATACCACTATGGCTGATCTGAACGAACGTTTGAATCTTCAACTTTGTGAGTGGGAGCGAATTTATGGGAACGCTCCGGAAGAGGAGGGCTATGCAGCCCGTTTTTCCGGGATAATAAAAAGAGCATACCAGCAAACCGGTTTGCAGGTAGTAGTGCTTATTGACGAATATGATGCACCTTTATTAGACAGTAACCATTTGCCGGAACTGCAAAATGAATTACGTGAAGAAATGCGGAAATTCTTTAGTCCTTTAAAGGCACAAGGAGAATATCTTCGTTTCCTTTTCTTGACGGGAATCAGCAAATTCAGTCAAATGAGTATTTTCAGTGAACTGAATAATTTGCAGAATATCAGCATGCGGGATGATTATAGCGCAATTTGTGGTATTACCGAGCAGGAATTACGTACGCAACTGAAAGCAGATATTGAGATGATGGCACAGGCTAATGGCGAAACCTATGAGGAGGCCTGTTTGCACTTGAAACAGCAGTATGACGGGTATCATTTTAGTGAACATAGTGAAGATATTTACAATCCATTTAGCTTGTTCAACGCATTTGCTCAAAAAAAGTATGCTAATTTCTGGTTTTCTACCGGAACACCTACTTTCTTGATAAACATATTGCAGCAGAGTAATTTCGATATCCGCGAATTGGATGGGACTACGGCTACTGCCGAACAGTTTGATGCTCCTACAAGTGTTATCACTGATCCTCTCCCTGTGCTTTATCAAAGTGGCTATCTTACTATCAAGGGCTACGATTCGGAATTCCAACTTTATACTTTGGCTTATCCCAACAAAGAAGTGCGGAAAGGATTTATCGAGTCTCTTATGCCCGCCTACGTACATTTGCCGGCACGTGAAAATACGTTTTATGTGGTTTCTTTTATCAAAGACTTGCGTGCCGGAAAACTGGTTGAATGTCTGGAGAGAATAAGGGCTTTCTTCGCTTCGATTCCCAATGATCTGGAGAATAAGCAGGAAAAACATTATCAGACTATCTTCTATCTTTTATTCCGCTTGATGGGCCAATACGTGGATGTGGAAGTAAAAAGTGCTATCGGACGGGCTGACGTAGTTGTAAAATTACATGATGCTATTTATGTCTTTGAGTTCAAGGTAGATGGTACACCGGAAGAAGCGTTGGAACAAATAAACAGTAAAGGATATGCTATACCTTATCAGCCGGATCATCGAAGTGTTGTAAAGATAGGAGTCAACTTCGACAGTACGACAAGAACTATCGGAGACTGGGTCATTGCTGAAGAATAGTGACTATTGGGCACTGTTCGCAATTCCTATTGATTTTTCCAATTCCTCTTTCAACCTATCACCACCCTTCTGAAACCCTTTACAGATCGTACTTACAGAACGGTGATAGGTTGTCGTTAACCTATCACCGTATCCTTCACCTGTCACCGTACCGATAATTGTATATTTATGCTCTTTTCGGCTTGATTCGGACAACTTTATAGACATTGCCGCGCTTGGCGTGTATGGAAGGCACTTGATTCCTCTGCAATATTCTTCCAAACTGGATAATGTTGCAATTGGAAACGCGGATTCTACTATCATGTTGCACCTGTTCCAGTATCTCGATGGCGAGAAGTAACTCGTATTCTTCCTCATCTTCCCGGGCAGCTCGGAAATATTGGTGGAATAATTGCTCTGCAATGGGGATCACTTGAAACTCCTGATTGCTTTCGGTCATAACCTTTTCATCTTCGGCATCGAACCAATAACGTTCTCCTTTGTAAATATCGTGTATGGCTTGCGCGTAAAGTTGTTCATAGTCGATAGGAGAACAATCGATCGGACCGGTTACGGCGATGACGATATAACGTCGGCTGCCGGAAGTGTCGGTCAGTAAATCCTTGTGATTGCTCGTGCCGATGAATGAGGCATAGCGGCGCAACTCCTGTGTCGCTACACCGTGAGGACGGCGGGTGTTGACTACCGGTTTTTGAATGATATGTTTCAGGAAAGCCTGTTGACTCTCCCTGTTTTGGTCGAACTCGTCCATGTTGATGAGTGCGAAACGGTTGAGAGATAGTTCGGCATCCCTTTTGTTGCTGAAGTCAATGCGGTCGGTGTAGTAGGGTTGCAATTCGGTCGGTAGCAGATTCCGGCAGAAAGTGGATTTCCGGTAAGCTTGCGGACCGACTAACAACGGTACCGTGCAATTTGCGTAGTTGCGGTCAGTGTGGCGCCAATGAGCCACCATATTCAGGAACCAGCGATAAAACAGATCAGGCCAGTGGATGTTGTTGCAAGGAACACGGGAAGCAAGCTCGCGGATGCGGTCGCGACCGTCCCAACGGATATCCACGCCGAAAAGGAAATCTTCGATAGGGTTGAAAACCGGAATACGGTCGGAGTCCAGATAACGGGCAACATCCCTGTCCCAAAGGTTGAGTCCTTCGAGTCGTGCGTTCATGGCGATGCTGTTGCGCGTGCGGTTGGTGACCGGACGGAAGCAAAAACAGAACGTGTTTCGTTCGCGATATTCGGTGACGGTTGTCATCGTGTTGTAACGAAACTCGTATCGGCGTTGCATAAATTCTTCTGTCCGGAGTTCCAGTTCCTGTTCGGCTGATAAGGGGGACTTTTTTCCGAAACCTTTGGCGTTCAGATATACATTTTGTACGGTTTGGCGGATCAGGAATTCCTTCTTTTGGGTGTAGAAGTGTGCAATGGCCCAACGGGCGGTTTCCTCTTCCGGTATGCCTGACTGAAAGCAGTTTTCCGCAAGTTGCACTAAGAGAGGCTTGAGGTCATCGTCCGAATGGAGATGCATGTTGGGATGAAGTTCGCTTAATGAACGGTAAGCCTTATTCAGGGCGACCTCGAAGAGGGCGGATAAGGTGTCGAAACTGTCGTATCCCGGAATCAGCCGTTTGAATGGGGAGTTTTCCGCTTGCACGGTTTCTTTGTAGGTGGTGTCCGACGGCATTTCTAATGGTTGGCGCATATAAATGACGGTAGAGTCGGGATTGTAATAAAGTTCCGGATCGTAGGTTTGCCGGCAGAATTGATCCAATGTCGGTTTTTTAAGTTCGATGGCATAGGAGAGTGCCGGTTGACACAAGCCGACGGCTTTTCTGTAAGCGTGAGCTTGGAATATTTCCGCTTCTTCCCGGCTTTTGGGTAGTGATTTGTCCGGGCGTGTGAAACGCAGCCATATTTTTACGGAGTGTCCGCTGGAACCCATGAAGGCTGCGAGGGTTTGGGTAAGTTCTGCCGCTTCCTGTTTCACACGGTTTACTTCCGTCCTGTTTGCCAGGTGGTTTACTTCTATTTGCACGATGCCGTTGTATGCGGTCATTTGTGTTCCGTTGGTTGTTTTGCGGAAGTTGGCGGCAGGGATGACTTTCGTCAGTTTTTGCGCTTCTTCTAGTTTGCAGTCCGGTGATGCGTGACGTATGCTTGTCCGTAGATTACTGATCGGGCGGGCTTTCGTTTCATGCTTCATCGCTTCTATTTGTAGGGTAATATCTAGCGTTCGCATGGTTAATGTCCCGCTGTTGTCCCGCATCAAAGTAAGTTTCATGTCAAGTGTGTTTATTATTTATTCCTTTTTTATTAAAGGCTGATAAAGGTAGGCTTTATAATCCGGTCGGGCAAACTCTTTCGTATTTATTTATCACTAAAACTTGGTTAAGTTTTATATGCCTTTTTGCTGCCTGTTCCATACGGGGAAACGATCGGTTTCATTGGTGAGAAACTCTAGTTTCTGCACCTTGAAACTCTGGTTTCAATAGCTTGAAACTTTAGTTCCGGCAGCTTGAAACTAAAGTTTCTTCGCCTTGAAACAAATTGTAACAAGGCATGAAACGGAAGTTACCTCTGAGTGGTACTCTTGTTTACAAGAGGCATTTATCAAATTGGGCGGTGATAGGTGATAGGTAAGGTGATAGGTTACTGACAACCTATCACCGTTCTGTAAGTACGATCTGTAAAGGGTTTCAGAAGGGTGGTGATAGGTTGAAAGAGAATTTGCATTTTTCCCTTTGTAGAGAGTAGTTGGAATATACGGAATTTCTTGTATTTATTTCCATATTTCTACTTGCCGAAATTATAGGTGCTTAGGATAAGGAAGTGCTGTTGCAGAGGGAAAAAATCGCTCGAATGAATGAGATACAGATAGCCATGAGAAGACAAGGCGAACGGATGCAGGACTGTGCGAAGGTGCTTACGAAATACGAAAAGCCTTTTCATATCAGTTGGGTAGATAGATTATGGAACAATTTGAAGCAGTTGTTGTCAGGCGTGAAGCATTGGACGGGGCTGAAATAAATAGAGCGTATAATATTTTTTATCTATTCTTTTTACTTTCTTAACTCCGAATGTTTCGTAACTGTTGGGAAACCACCTACTTTTATCCCCCAAATTTGCAACATTCCGAAATGTTGCACGTCTAATAAAATAAGAACTAAATCATTCTAGTTATGAAACACAGACTGTTGCTACTATTACTATTCGTGTTCACTACATCTGTGGCGGGGTGGGCGCAAAAATCCGTGGCTCCTTCTTATACAATCAAAGGTGTGCTTCTGGATTCTTTGACGCAGGAAGGAGAACCGTATGCTACAATCAGAATTACAAAGAAAAATGCTCCGGAGAAAGCGCTGAAAATGGCGGTGACCGGTGCGAACGGTAAATTTCAGGAGAAGCTGAATGTGCCGGCAGGAGATTATGTAATCAGTATTTCTTCGATAGGTAAAGCGCCTGTGGTGAAGGAATTTACGTTGAAATCGTCAACTAAAGTGGTCGATTTGGGAACAATGCTCTCGGCGGAAGCCAACAATGAGCTGAAAGGGGTGGAAGTCGTGGCACAAAAGCCTCTGGTAAAGGTAGATGTCGATAAGATAGAGTATAATATTGAGGATGACCCCGATTCCAAGTCCAACAGTATATTGGAAATGTTGCGTAAAGTTCCTTTGGTGACGGTGGACGGGGAAGATAATATACAGGTGAACGGAAGCAGCAGTTTCAAGGTACACGTGAACGGGAAACCCAATAACATGATGAGCAATAACCCGAAGGAAGTGTTGAAAAGTATGCCTGCCAATTCGATTAAATATATTGAGGTTATCACTTCACCGGGAGCTAAATATGATGCGGAAGGAGTGGGCGGTATCCTGAATATCGTGACAGTGGGCAGCGGATTTGAAGGATATACGGCTACTTTCCGTGGAAGCGCGAACAATAACGGGGCAGGTACCGGTGCTTATGCAATGGTGAAACAGGGGAAACTAACTCTTTCCGCCAATTATAACTTTAATTATAATAACAGCCCGCGCGGCTATTCGGACAGTTATCGTGAGAACTTTGAGTCGGATACGGAGAAATATCTTGAGTCCGGCAGCAGTTCCAAGTCAAAGGGGAATTTCCAGTACGGGAATCTTGAGGCGAGTTACGAGATTGATACGTTACGGTTGCTGACGGTGGCTTTCGGGATGTATGGCAGCAGTAATAAGAGTAACAGCGACGGTAGTACCGTGATGTACGGAGCAAATTACGAGGATGTTGCTTATAGCTACCGGACGGACAATCATGGAAAAAGTTCGTGGTTCTCCATAAATGGAAACGTTGATTATCAGCGTACTTCCAAGAAGAACAAGCAACGGATGATTACGCTTTCTTATAAGGTGAACACACAACCTCAGACGAGTGATTCTTATAGCACTTATCTCGATATTCTTCCGGATGAAAGAAAAGATGAACTGATAGAAAATCTGAAGTTGTACAATTACCATTCGGACGGTAAGACGAATACTATGGAACAGACCTTTCAGGTGGATTATACAACACCGATCGGCAAATTGCATACGATTGAAACCGGCGTGAAGTATATCTTCCGGCGGAACTCCAGTGATAATAAGTTTTACGAGGCAGCAGGAGGCAGCAATGATTATGCATACAACGAGGACCGCAGCAGCGATTACCGTCATTTGAACCATATCCTGTCCGCCTATGCCGGATATACGTTGAGATATAAGGACTTTACTTTCAAACCGGGACTCCGCTACGAACAGACCATACAACGGGTGAAATATATTGTCGGTCCGGGAGAGAATTTCCATACCAATTTCAGTGACTTGGTGCCTTCCGTCTCTTTGGGGATGAAGATCGGCAAAACGCAGAACATACGTGCCGGTTATAATATGCGTATCTGGCGTCCGGGTATCTGGAACCTAAACCCTTATTTTGACGATCAGAACCCGATGTTTATCAGTCAGGGTAATCCGGATTTGAAGAGTGAGAAAAGTCATGCGTTCGATGTGGCTTACAGCAGTTTCAGTGCTAAGTTTAACGTGAATGTCTCGTTGCGTCACTCCTTTAATAATAATGGAATCGAGAGAATCAGCCGTTTGATTACTGCCGAGGACGGGGAAGACTTTGGCGGAGGTCATATAGCACCGCAAGGGGCTTTATACAGCACCTATGATAATATAGGCAAGAACCGGAATACCGGTCTTTCCCTTTATCTGAACTGGAATGCTTCTCCGAAAACACGTATTTATGTGAACGGACGCGGAAGTTATACAGATATGAAAAGTGAGGCGCAGGGATTGCACAACTATGGATGGAACGGTTCTTTCTACGGGGGTATCCAGCACACGCTTCCTTTGAAGTTGCGGTTGAGCCTGAATGGCGGTGGAAGTACGCCGTATATCAGTCTGCAAGGAAAGGGGTCCGGTTATCAATATTATGGTCTTAGCCTGAACCGCTCGTTCCTGAAAGAGGACCGTTTGTCTGTGAACTTATATTGTAATAACATCTTTGAAAAATACAGGAGCTACAACAACCATACGGAAGGAGCCAACTTCGTGTCAAAGAGCAGTAGCAAATGGCCGAGCCGTAGCTTTGGAGTCAGTGTCAGCTACCGGATCGGAGAACTGAAAGCCAGCGTGAAGAAAGCTGCCCGAAGTATTAGCAATGATGATGTGAAAGGCGGCGGAGGCGGAGGAAACGCCGGTGGCGGAGGTGGTCAGTAAGACCACTTCCACCGACCGTGATTCCTTATTGTTGTCTCACATCCTGTTTGTTGGTATTAAAACCGAGTTTCGTCAATCCGGCTTGTACGTCGGGGTGGCTCATAAAGAGTTTCCATAACAGGCCTGTCCGGTAATTCTCGATCATGACGGCGATAGGTCCTTGGTCGATAGCCAGATAGCGTTGCGGATACCAGTTGTCCGTTTCGCTGAAAGCGTCGTAGAATCCGAAAGGACCGAATACTTTGTCTCCCATATTATATAGATGGCGCATCACTTGCAGAGAATATTCCGGGGTGTAGACGATAGACGAAAGTGCGGCGGTGGGGGAGATGACCCCTTTGTCGTCCTGCTCGTTCGGCGAGTGGGCGGCGTATCCGTCGACGGAGTAACTGGCGGTCAGCCCCCAGCAGTCCGGCCCGAAACCTTTATAGTGTTTGGGGTTGCGGATACAGTAGGCGCGGTTGACTAGCGTCAGGTTACGCATTTCGTGGAAGTAGCTGGGACAGTATTCGTCTTTCAGTCCGACGGGGTCGAGGCCGAGGAAAGAATATTGTGCCCAGAAAAGCGGTCCGGCTTCCGTGCCCTGGTAGCGGAGATGCAATTCTATACCTTCCACCTTGTGCGGGGAAACAATCGCTCCGTTCTGTGCCCAACCGTCATGATAGACAGCGGCAGGTACTCCGTGCGTCGGTGAAGCGGCGGCAAGGATATACATAATCATGCATTCGTTGTAGCCATGTATGGGGAAATCCATTTCCCAGCCGTAAGTAGGACTCCAATGCCAATAAAGAACGTTTTGTCCGCCTTTGCGGTACCAGTCCCAGTCTACCTCCCGCCAGAGGCGGTCGATACGTTGGGCTATGGCCTTTTCTTTGTCATTACCGTTTGCGTAGTATTGGTGCACAGCTAGAAGGCCCTGCATCAGGAAGGCGGTTTCTACGAGGTCGCCGCCGTTGTCTTTCTGACCGAACGGCTTCACTTTTCCGGTATCACCATACCACCAGTGTGGGTAAGCTCCGTGAAAACGGTCGGCCTTTTCGAGGAAGGAGACGATACGTTCCATACGTGCCAATCCTTCTTCGCGGGTGACGTAGCCGCGGTCTATACCGGCAAGGATAGCCATGATGCCGAAGCCGCTGCCGCCGGAGGTGACCACGTTGGCGTCATTCTGCGGATATACGCCGTCTACGTGATAACGTTCGGGGGCAAGACCGCTGTTGGGTTCTGCACCTTCCCAGAAATAAAGGAAAGTCCTTCGCTGAACGGTATCCATTAAGGCGTCATCCGATAGTGAGTCGGTGGCGGCGGTGAGGTTGCTGCTGCTTTTTCCCTTACAACTTTGGAAGGTCAGGGTAAGGGTGGATAGAAACAGTAGCATGAGAGAGAGTAGGCTTCCTGTTGTGATTCTTCTATGATGTTTATTTTTCATAACTGATACTATTAAGTTTGGTTTGTAAAAGGTAAGTTTGGTTTGTAAAAGGGGCAAGAGGCGGTTGTATCTTCAATAGACTTACGTATTCACCTACCACCTCCCCCTACGGGTACTCCTCCTTCCCGAAGGAGGAGAAT
>ERZ773110.812-NODE-812-length-28792-cov-30.199325_pt1 | contig 28792 bp, 21 predicted proteins | sample MGYA00580568_ERZ773110 | MGnify/ENA primary metagenome ERZ773110 (study PRJEB29015, sample SAMEA2737870) | human gut metagenome | biome: human gut; feature: human-associated habitat; material: faeces | place: China | collected 2012 ... | reverse complement strand
CCGCCCCGGCCCGCACCGCAGGCGGCCGTCAGCCCAGCCCCGGCGCACGCTTTGCGCCCAACGGTACGGCATCCCGTAAGCCGAAGAACGATCAACAGAAAGAGAATACAGCGTGGAAAACTTCAAAAAAGAAAAAGTAAACTTCTGGCGGCGCATTGCCGCTCTGGCCCTGGCGGCGGCGCTGGCCCTTGGCCTTGCCGCCTGTGATGCCTCGGCGGTGGTGCCGGGCAGCAGCACCCCTACGGTCAGCACTGCCCAGCCTGCAGGAGACGACCAGACCGCCAACTTCGAGATGCACTTCCTGGATGTGGGGCAGGCCCTGAGCGTGCTGGTGGAATGTGACGGCCAGTATATGCTCTACGACGGCGGCAACGTGGACGATGGCAGCTATGTCGTCTCTTACCTGCAGAATCTCGGTGTGGAGGAACTGCAGTATGTGTTCTGCTCCCACGCCCACGAGGATCATGTGGGCGGCCTGGCTGCTGCGCTGGCCTATTTCCCGGCAGACCATGTGTACAGCCCCGTGACGGAAGCCTCCACCAAGTGCTTTCAGGATTTCGTCAAGTACACCGGGCAGCAGGGCCTGCAGGTGGAGGTGCCCACCGTGGGCACGGTCTGGCCGCTGGGCAGTGCCACGGTGACCATGCTGGGCCCTGTGGCGCAGTATGACAACACCAACGATACCTCCATCGTTCTGCGGGTGGATTACGGCTCCACCAGCTTTCTGCTCACCGGCGATATGGAATCGGATGCGGAGCGCGACCTTGTGAACAGCGGGGCCAACCTGAAGGCAGATGTTCTGCAGGTGGGCCACCACGGTTCCAGCACCAGCACGAGCTACATCTTCCTGAACGCCGTCCTGCCCGAGATGGGCATCATCTCCTGCGGTGTGAACAACAAGTACGGCCATCCCCACGAGGAGACCCTGAGCATCCTGCGGGATGCGGGCGTGAATGTTTACCGCACCGACCTGCTGGGGGCCATCGTGATCGGTTCCGATGGACAGAACTATACCATCCGCACCGAGAAAACGGCCACCGATGCCGAGCTTAACCCCACCGACCCGGCGGCAGCGTCCACCGCGCAGCAGGGGTATATCGGCAACGTGAACAGCAAAAAGTTCCACCTGCCCAGCTGTGCCAATCTCCCTGCGGAGAAGAACCAGATCCTCTTCTCCAGCTACGAGGAGGCCATTGCGGCAGGGTACAGCCCGTGCTCGAGCTGCATCAAGTAAACGCATATCAAACAAGCAGCACCCTGCCGGGGCAAACCGGCAGGGCGCTGCTGTTTTCTGGGATCATTTTTTTCGCTTCTTGAAATCGACCGGCAGCGTTGTCCACCGCTTCCGGAAGAGATACGCCGCATCCTTGGGCTGACGCTGGCGGGTGAAGATGCCTTTTTTGTTGCCGTCCACCCGCAGGATGCCCTCGGTGGTCTGGAAATCGGCAAAATTCCACACCAGCTCACCCTGCACGAAATCGTAGTGGTCGAACACGGCGTGGGTCATCTCCAGATACTCGTTCTGGTACTCGGCGCTCCACATCACGCTGGGGAGCTTGTGCGCACCGCTCAGGTTGTCGGTGCCGTACTCAGTGAAGATGAGCGGGCGGCCATGCAGGACTTTTGCCCAGCCGTCCATCTCATGGTGGAAGGCGGCTTCGGCATCTGCCAGCCCGGCCCCGCCCAGTACATACCAGCCATAGTAGCGGTTCAGGCTGACGAAATCGGCAAAGCGCTGGCCCTTGCTGGTGTCGGGCAGGCTGGTCATCAGGACCGTATAAGTACGGGGGCGCTTCTGGGGGTCGAGGCGGCGGGCCAGCTCGAACAGGGGCTTGAAGTATTCCTCGGTGCCCGCGCTGGTGCACTGAGGTTCGTTGAGCAGGCTCCACCCGATGACCGAGGGATGGTTTTTGTCCCGGTCGATCATATCGGTCAGGGCTGCCTTGTGGTTCTTGAGCAGCGCAGGCGTGGTCTCCTTCTCAAAAAAGCCCTGCTGCCTGCCGTTGCCCTGATTGGCGGCCAGGAAGTTGGCCGTGCTCTGCATAAAGCCCACGGCGGGGACTTCGTCAATGATAAGGAAGCCCTCCTCATCGGCCATCTGGTAGATCTCCTCAGCGTAGGGGTAGTGGCTGGTGCGGAAGCAGTTTGCGCCGATCCACTTCATCAGCTCAAAATCCCGCTTGACGGTGGGCAGGTCGAGCCCACGGCCCCGGATGTCGGCATCCTCGTGCCGGCCAAAGCCCCGCAGATAGACCGGGCTGCCGTTGAGCAGGAAACGCCCGTGCCGGATCTCAAAGGTGCGGATGCCGATCCGGTCCAGATACTCGTCCACCACCGCGCTGCCCTCGTGGATGCGGATGACCAGATCGTAGAGATAGGCGGCGTGGACATTCCACAGCTTGGCGTTTTTGACCACCAGCGTGCCGGTGGTGCCGGAGCTTTCGGCCACCCGGGTGGTGCCGTCGTAAAGCTCCACAGTCACGGGGTGGGGGCCGTTGGTGGACACGGTATAGTCGATCTCGGCCCCGGTCTCGGTCAGGCGGTATCGTGTGGAATAGTCCAGCACCCGCTCCTTGGGCAGGGCCATCAGCCAGACGGGCCGGTGGATGCCGGCGTAGTTGTAAAAATCAAAGTAGGGGGCGGCGATCTTTCTGCCATCCGCAAGGGTGCGGGTGGTGCCTGCGGGCAGCATCGTCTCGCTGAGCTCGTTGTTTGCCAGAACACTGAGCTTGTTGAACTGGTTGTAGCGCACGATGTTGGTCACAGTGGCATCAAAGGGCAGGAAGCCGCCCTCGTGCTGGGCCACCTCCACGCCATTAACGAAGACCCGGGCCCGGTGGGTGACCGAGCCAAACCGGAGAACAATGTCCCAGCCGCTCCATTCCGCAGGGACAAAAAAGCTGGTCTCGTACCAGAAATCACCGCAGTATTCGCGGGAGGCCTTGTCGGTGAACAGGTCGCAGAAGGAGGCAGGCACCGGCATGGAAAGAGAGGCGGGCAGGTCCAGCGCCCATCCGGCCTCCACACCCTTGCTCTCGGGGTCGAAGCTGAAACGCCACATCCCGTCCAGGCCGATGAGACGGCGGGTAGTGGTAGCGCGGGGATACAGCAGGGAGCGGTTCATCAGGATGACCTCACATTCATCAGCCCGGCAGCATTTTGCGTGCCACAGGGGCGTTTATTGTCTTTATACCCAGTATGACAGAAATTTTATAAAAGGGATAGAAAGATTTTTGAATAAATCCAGACTTTTTTCAGGAAAACAGGCGCTGCTCTGGGCAGAATACCTATTATCTCCGTCCGGGTTTAAAAACTTCCGTAAAGAGTGCCACAAAAAGTGAATGCTGGGAAAAAGAGGAAAAAACGGAATGTGAACGAACTGTGAAAATATACAAAAACAATACCTTAAAATTGTACGAATTCACCTAAAAAATATTCTAACATTTTTTGATAAAAGTTTGTCATAATATTGGAGTACAAACTTGGATACAGCAGAAGGGACACTGTACCGTTTGAATTGACCACCGAAGGAGAATACAATGGCAAATGAAATGCAAAAGACCACCCCGTTTGGGATGCGGGACAAGGTCGGCTATATGTTCGGCGATTTCGCCAACGATTTTACTTTTATCCTGTCGTCCAGCTTCCTGATGAAGTTCTATACCGACGTGATGGGCGTGAGCGCCGGTGTTGTGGGCATGATCATGATGATCGCCCGCTTTGTGGATGCCTTCACCGATGTGACCATGGGCCAGATCGTGGACCGCTCCAAGCCCACCAAGGACGGCAAGTTCCGCCCCTGGCTCAAGCGGATGTGCGGCCCTGTGGCCATCGCATCCTTCCTCATCTTCCAGTCCGGTCTGGCCGGGATGTCCTACGGCTTCAAGGTGGCATGGCTCTTTGTGACCTATATCCTGTGGGGCTCCATCTTCTACACCTCTGTCAACATCCCTTACGGTTCCATGGCCTCCGCCATCTCTGCTGACCCCAAGGACCGCGCAGAGCTGTCCACCTGGCGTACCATCGGCAGCACCCTGGCCGGCCTTGTGATCGGCGTTGGCACCCCCATGGTGGCTTACGTCACCGTCAATGGCCAGACGGTCCTCTCCGGCAGCCGCATGACCATCATTGCAGGCGTTTTCTCTGTCTGCGCCATCCTCTGCTACCTGCTTTGCTTTAACCTGGTGCGTGAGCGTGTGGATGTGCCCGCAAACAACAGCAAGATGGACATTGGCAAGATGCTCAAGAGCGTGTTCACCAACCGTGCCCTGCTGGGCATCATTGCTGCCGCCCTCTTCCTGCTGCTGGCCATGCTGACCATGCAGGGCATGGCAGGCTATGTGTTCCCCAACTTCTACGGCAGCGCCGCCGCCCAGTCTACCGCTTCTCTGCTGAGCAGCGTGCTGATCCTGCTCGTCTGTGCACCCTTTGCCTCCAAGCTGGCCAGCCGGTTCGGTAAAAAAGAGCTGGCCACCGTATCCTGCATCGTGGCCACGGTGCTGGAGGTCATCTGCTTTGTTCTCAAGCCCACCAATGTCTGGGTCTATGTCGGCTTCTACTGTGCCGCCTTCATCTGCCTGGGCTTCTTCAACACCATCATCTGGGCAATGATCACCGATGTCATCGATGATTCCGAGGTCCGCAACGGCATCCGTGAGGACGGCACCATCTATGCGGTCTACTCCTTTGCCCGCAAGCTGGGTCAGGCGTTCTCTTCCGGCCTGACCGGCGGCCTGCTGACCATGATCGGTTACAGCGCCGCCACTGCCTTTGACCCGGAGGTCACCATGGGCATCTTCAACATCTCCTGTATTGCCCCCGCCATCGGCTTAGTGGCCGTGGCCCTGAGCCTGTTCTTCATCTACCCCCTGACCAAACAGAAGGTGGAGGAGAATGTGGCCGCACTGGCACAGCGCCATAATAAGTAAGAAAACGGATCAAGCCGCCCACGGGAAATTCCTGTGGGCGGCTTGTTTCTGCTTCAAAATTGATGTATACTAATATATCAGGAATGACACAATGGCACGAGCGGAACAACAGGAAAAAGGAGCGGTGTACGATGCGGGTGGATCCCTTGCAGATCCTTACAAAGCTGGCAGCGGTGCAGAATATCCCGACCCGGCGGGTCACCCCGCCCTTTGAGGGGTTGGAAGAGTTTGACTACGGCCTGCGGCGATCGCTGGACCCCCAGTTCGACTGGCAGGAGTTCGGCCAGCTGCTGCTGGACAGCACCCCTGAAAATACCCTGCTGCTGGTGGAGGGTACCTTTGAGCTGCACTTTGCCCTGTTCCGCATCCCCGATGAAAAAAACACGGTCTTTCTCATTGGACCCTGGACGGTGGGGCCCCGCACCCCGAGCGCCCGCAAATGGGTCAGGCGTTATCTGGGGGAAGCCGGAGAGGCCGCTGTGCAGGAGTACTACAACGGCGTGAAGATCCTGGAGGCCAGCGATTTCTATGGAGCTTTGCGGGTTGTGGTGGATACGATGTTCGGCTGCACTGTCCCGGTGCAGGAGCTGAAGGAATTCCTGCCCTTCCAGTTCCACCCGGATACCCGCTATTTCCACGAGCCGGAGTTCCAGAAGGAGATCCCGGTCACCATGCTGGAGCAGCGGTATGAATCAGAGAACCGCATTCTGGACGCGGTGGCCCGGGGCGATGAGGAAGCTGCCATCGAGGCCATGCACCAGCACTCCCGCTTTACCTACGGCGGCCGGTTCGAGGGGACGCTCTACCAGCAGAAGAACAAGATGATCGTGCTGAACACCCTGCTGCGCAAGGCCATTGAGCCCAGCAAGGTGCATCCCTATTATATTGATGCCATTTCCAGCAAGTACAGCCGCATCATTGAGGAAGCCAACGAGGTGCCCAACGAGATGATGTGGCAGATGACGCGGGATTACTGTGCCTATGTCCGCCGCTACTCACTGAAGGAGTATTCGCCCGCGGTGCAGAAGGTGATGAACTACGTCAACCTGAACGTGGCCGAGCCGCTGACGCTGAAAAGTCTGGCTGCCATGTGCTTCATCAGCCCATCGTACCTGTCGGCATTGTTCAAGCAGGAGACCGGCAGCACCTTGATCGATTATATCAACACCCAGCGCGTCAACCGCGCGGCCCAGCTGCTGGTGCAGAACAACCACACCATTGCCGCCGTGGCCGAGGAAGTGGGCATTCTGGACGTGAATTATTTTACAAAGATCTTCAAAAAGACGCTGGGAGTCACCCCCACCCGCTACCGCCGCGAACACAAAGAAAAGTGAAAAATGAAAAAAATGCCCGGTTTTTCCCGGAAATGTACGTTTTGTGCAAAACTCCCGGGAAAAGACGGGCATTTTCTGTACAGAGAAATTTGTTGCATGAACAGAACGATGTTGTAACCATTTTGAAAGGATTTATGGATTTTTGGCATGGAATTTGGATGTATGTTGCATTTTTGACCGATTTTGTGCTTGATAGTAAAAAGAATGTTGTACACAACAATATCAACTGTGAAGAATGCACAAAGAAACGGCCGGAATCTTGTGAACTTGTCCCATTGCGAATGATTTTCCAGACGGCTATAATACAAACAGAAACCATGGAACGTACATGTAAGTATATTCCATGAAATGCTGTGATATGCGAATGAAGGAGAACAAGATTATGAAAATGATTTCCCGTCGTGACTTTATGAAGGCTTCTGCTGTTGTGGGTGCTGCTGGCGTTCTGACCGCCTGCGGCGGCTCCTCCAGCTCCACTGCTGCTTCCTCTGTCGCTGCTTCTTCTGCAGCTGCTTCTGAGGCTGCAACCGGCAGCGCAAACGTCGGTGTCTGCATCTATCAGTTTGCTGATAACTTTATGACCCTGTACCGCACCGACCTGGAAGAGTACCTGAAGGATAAGGGCTACGCCGTGACCATCGTTGACGGCAAGAACGACCAGAACACCCAGACCGAGCAGATCAACACCTTCCTGCAGCAGGGCGTTGACGTTCTGATCATCAACCCTGTTCAGACCACCTCTGCACAGACCATCGTGGATACCATTTCTCCCTCCGGCACTCCCATCGTCTTCATCAACCGTGAGCCCGAGAAGGCTGTTCTGGACTCCTACGCAGGCAAGTGCTGCTACGTTGGCGCTGACGCACGTCAGTCCGGTACTTACCAGGGCGAGCTGATCCTGGAGACCGAGACCCAGGGCGATATCAACGGCGACGGCAAGATCACCTACATCATGTGCAAGGGCGATCCCGAGAACATCGATGCTCAGTACCGCACCGAATACTCCATCAAGGCTCTGACCGATGCCGACAAGGAAGTGGAGTGCCTGTACGAGTACCTGGACAACTGGGATCAGACCACCGCACAGCAGGACGTTGCAAACGCTCTGGCACAGTACGGCGAGAAGATCGAAGTTGTGTTCTGCAACAACGATGCAATGGCTCTGGGCGCTCTGCAGTCCATCGAGCAGGCTGGCCGTACCGTTGGCAAGGACATCTACCTGGTCGGTGTTGACGCACTGAAAGAGGCTGTCCAGAATGTTGTTGACGGCAAGATGACCGGTACCGTTCTGAACGACGACGTGGGCCAGGCTACCAAGGCTGCCGAGGCTACTCAGCTGTTTGTTGAGGGCAAGGATGTTGAGGAGTACTACTGGGTCGACTACGTCAAGGTCACTGCCGAGAACGCAGCACAGTACCTCTAATTCCTGTAGCACAAAACTCACGTTTGCAAGGTACGCAGTGAGTCCTATGGCTTGGTAAAAGCTTAAAAGCGCGTGCGTGCGAGATTTCTCTCGGGCGCACGCGCCTTCTTTTAGAAAGGACGCACCGCGCGGCCTGCAAATTGCAAGATAAGGAGGCTCTGCGGAATGTCAGAATACCGTCTGGTAATGAAAGGCGTGGTCAAGACCTTCCCCGGCGTAAAAGCGCTGGACCACGCGCAGTTGGAGCTCCGCCCCGGTAAAGTTATGGCCCTGATGGGCGAAAACGGTGCCGGTAAGTCCACCCTGATGAAGTGCATGTTCGGCATTTACAAGATGGACGAGGGCGAGATCGAATACGAGGGAGAAAAGGTCGTTGTTGCGAACCCGTTGGATGCACTGGACCGCGGCATTGCCATGGTGCATCAGGAGCTGCAGCCCATTCCGGCCCGTACCGTGGCTGAGAATATCTGGCTGGGCCGCTACCCCACCAAGAAGTATGGCCCGGTGACCACAGTGGACCATGCTAAAATGTACAAGGATACCGATGCACTGCTGAAGAAGCTGAAGCTGCAGATCAATTCCCACGCAAAGCTGGGCAGCCTGAGCATTGCCCAGATGCAGATGGTGGAAATTGCAAAGGCTGTTTCCGCAAACTGCAAGGTGCTGATCCTGGACGAGCCCACCTCGTCCCTGACCGCCAACGAAGTGGAATCGCTGTTCCGCATCATGCGTGAGCTGAAGGAGCAGGGCGTTGCACTGGTCTACATCAGCCACAAGATGGACGAGATCAAGGTCATTGCTGACGAAGTGACCATCATGCGTGACGGCCATTACATCGGCAAGTGGAATGTGGCTGAGATGACCAAGGAGCAGATCATCGCCAAGATGGTCGGCCGTGAGCTGTCCAACCTGTTCCCCCCGCTGGAGAACCACCCCTCCGAGGAAGTGATGATGAAGGTGGAGGATTTCACCTCCATCCATCCGCGCTCCTTCCGCCATTGCAGCTTTGAGCTGAAAAAGGGCGAGATCCTGGGCGTGGCCGGTCTGGTGGGCGCACAGCGCACCGAGCTGATGGAAGGCATCTTCGGCCTGCGCGCACACACCTCCGGTAAGGTGTGGATCAAGGGTGAAGAGGTCAACATCAAGCAGCCCCGCGATGCCATTCGGAAGAGCGTGGCTCTGCTGACCGAGGACCGCCGCGCAACCGGCATCATGGGTGTGCTGAGCGTGGCCGACAACATCTCCATTGCATCGCTGGACGCTCTGCGCAAGGGCCCCATCATGCTGGATGACAAGAAGATTTTGGATCTGGTGGCGACCAATAAGGAAAAGATGGCCATCAAGGTGCCCAGCCCCAAGACCCAGATCAAGAGCCTGTCCGGCGGCAACCAGCAGAAGGTGCTGATCGCCCGCTGGCTGGCAAATAACCCCGATGTCCTGATCCTGGACGAGCCCACCCGCGGCATCGACGTTGGTGCAAAGTACGAGATCTACTGCATCATTGCCGATCTGGCCAAGCAGGGCAAGAGCATCATTATGATCTCCTCTGAAATGAGCGAGATCATTGGCATGTCCAACCGCGTCATGGTCATGTGCGATGGCCGCATCACCGGCTTCATCGACGGCAAGGACGCGACCCAGGAGAACATCATGGAGCTGGCTACCCAGTTTGAGACCGCGCCCGAAACGGCAGCGGCCAATCAGTAAACAAGGAGGCTGTCTATTGTGGAAGCTACCAAGAAATTAACGGGTAAATCCGTAAAGAAATGGCTGGGCAACAACGCCATTATCGTTCTGATGCTGCTCGTCTCTCTGTTCGTCGGCATCATCCATCCGAACTTTTTTGCACCTGCAAACCTGATCAACCTGTTCAAGAACGTGTCCATCCGCTACATCATCGCGCTGGGCATCTCCGGCTGTCTGATCACCACCGGCAACGACCTGTCCGCAGGCCGTCTGGCTGGTTTTGCTGCCTGCCTGGCCTGCATCTTTGCGCAGACCGAGGGCGCTGCCGGTAAGTTCTACCCCAACATGCCCAGCCTGCCCACCCCTGTGGTGTTCATTCTGGTCATTGCCATCTGCGCCATCGTGGGTCTGTGCAACGGTCTGGTCGTTTCTTACCTGAAGGTCCAGCCCTTTATCGCTACCCTGGGTATGCAGCAGGTGGTCTACGGTATCTGCCTGGTCTACACCGGCGGTACCCCCATCGGCTCCCTGAACAAGAACTTTACCTCTCTGGCCTCCAACACCATCCTGAAGGTCCCCGTGCTGATCTGGATCGCCCTGGTCGTGGCTGTCTGCTTCTGGTTCCTGTACAACAAGACCCGTCACGGCAAGTACATGTACGCCATCGGCGGCAACGAAGCTGCTGCTGAGGTGGCCGGTGTCAACGTTTACGCCACCAAGATCCGCATCTACATCCTGGCTTCCTGCATGTTTGGTCTGGCAGGCTGCCTGCTGGCTGCAAAGTCCGGCGGCGCATCCGTCAACACTGCAATGGGCTATGAGCTGGATGCCATTGCAGCTTCTACCATCGGCGGCGTTTCCACCACCGGCGGTGTCGGCACCGTGCCCGGCATCCTGGTCGGCGTTCTGGTCTTTGAGCTGATGAAGGTCGCTCTGCAGTTTATGAACGTCAACTCCTCTTACACCTATATCGTCCAGGGCCTTGTCATCATCGTGGCTGTGGCCATCGATATCCGTAAGTACCTGGCAAAGAAGTAACTCCCCATTCGCATACAGAGAAGCCCCCCGCCGGGAGAACCGGCAGGGGGCTTCTGCTGTTATTTCCCCAGCTGCCGCTGCTGCAGGCGGTACTGGCGGGGTGTCAGCCCTTCCTGCTCTCCGCGTTTTCTCGCCCACTCTCCGAAAAAAGTTGGAGAACTTTTTCTTTTTCGTTGAATTGCACAAGAACATGCCTCCTTGTTTGGCGGTTACGTTGAATTTGTGAACGTTCTTTGAATTTTGATATTTTCCTTCGATTTATTATTACACAGCTTCCGGGGAAGTGGTATACTACAAGCCAGAAACAGTGCTGTTAAGTTCGGAAAACAAAGATCGTTGAATGAGGTGTGTCTTATGAGCGTTTACGAAAAAATTTCCGGTTTTGCGGATGAGATCAGCCAGGACTTTGACCAGCAGCTCAAAACTGTGACGGATCTGGGGATGAAGTATATCTGCATCCGCAGCGCCGAGCACAAGGGCATTGCCGATTACACCCCCGAGGAAGTGCGCACGGTTCTTCTGCCAAAGCTGCGGGCCGCAGGCGTGGGCGTTTCCAGCCTGGGTACGGCCATCGGCAAGGTGGAGGTGGACGATGAAGAGGGCTTTGCCAAGCAGCTGGAACAGCTGGAAACACTCTGCGAAACGGCCAAGCTGCTGGACTGCTCCTTCATCCGGATGTTCAGCTTCCTCATCCCCAAGGATGCCGATGCAGACAGCTATACCGATGTGGTGCTGGATAAGCTGCGTCAGTTTATCCGGATCGCGGAAAAGCATGACATTGTCCTGCTCCATGAAAATGAGAAGGGCATCTACGGAGACACCGGTGCCCGCTGCAAATTGCTGTTCGACCGGCTGGCCTGCCCCCACTTCAAGGCAGCGTTCGATTTTGCCAACTTTGTTCAGTGTGAGCAGGACACCGCGGAGTGCTGGGAACTGCTCCATGACCAGATCGTTTATATCCACATCAAGGATGCTCTGCCCGGCTGCCTGCTGAATGTGCCCGCAGGCACCGGCCTTGGCAAGATCCCTGAGCTGCTTCGCCGGGCTTTCTGCGAGGAGGGCTACCACGGCTTCCTGACACTGGAGCCCCACCTGGCAATGTTTGATTTCTTTGCACCAGGAGCAAAAGGCGGTGAGAGCCAGAAGCTCCAGTTTGAGAATAACCCGATCGTCGAGAAGATGAAGTCCGAGATGGCCGAGCCGGGCCGCCCCAAGGACGGCGCAGAAGCCTACGCCACCCAGTATCATGCACTGGTCGAGATCCTGAATCCCATTCTCAATTGATATCCACTCTCTGTTTACCATAAGTTGCCACAGCAGAAGCCCCCTGCCGGGAGAACCGGCGGGGGGCTTCTGCTGTTTGCGGCAAAAAAGCCGGGCCCGATGCAGCCAGCAGCTTTTCATTTGGAATAGGACAATATTTTGGCGGCTTGTCAGTTACTGGCAGGCCGCTTTTTTCTTTGTCAAAGGCAGTTTCGTGGAAATGACCGAAAGAGGAACCCTGATTTGTGAACATTGACAAAAGTTTTCAAAGTACTTGATTTTAATTTAGGAGGGGGGGGTATAATGAAATGACAAAAAATTCCTTTGAGAACAAAGCACTCAGCAGCCTGGCTGAGACCTGCAATGCGGAAAATGGAACCTACAGGGGAGGTGACAGTGCGGTAGGAATCTGGAGGGTTCCTTGCGGGGAATCCGTTGCAAAAATGCAAATAGCGATGAAAGGAATGAAGAAAGTTGAAACAGAAAAGTCAGAACCGGTTTTTGGCGGCCCTGCTGGCAGTGGCAATGATGCTTCAGATGCTTCCCATGCTGGCTTTTGCGGATGGCACGACCGGCACCCCAGTAGCATGGAACAAAAAGAAGAATAAGAGCTATACGTCTTTGGAAGCTGCTGTGATAGATGCAGATAGCGGTGATACCATCACCCTTGGCGAGGGCAATTATACACTGCACAATAAACTCAAAGACAATCAAAAGCCCAAGGGAAAAGACCTGACCTTTGTGGGGCAGGGGTCTGATAAAACGACCTGGTATATCGGTGCTGAGGTGCCGGACCCGGATCTTTTGGGCACAGAGTATAACGGCGATTACAGCTTTGATGGTGCCGGAACAGTCACCTTCAAAAATATGACGCTTCGCTCCGGTAATGTAGATTATCTGGGCTTCATCCGTATTGACAATACAGTGGTAGAAAACTGCGTCATCAACGGCGAGACCTTCTACTGGGGTTATAAAAGTGCAGTGTTCACTAATACGACCTTCAATGCTCCAGATGGACGATATGCACTCTGGACGTATAGCTCCCCGATCATGACATTTGATACCTGCACCTTTAATGCAAGTGGAAAGGTAATCAATGTTTACACGGATTTCAGTGCAGGAAAACATGACATCACGGTTAACTTTAACAACTGCACCGTGAATTCCTCCACTTTCTTCCTCTATAAACAAGCGCTGAACATCAATGACAGCAACATGGGCAGCTATAAGTACATCATCAACATCAATGATCCCCATGTCACGGCTGTCCGGGATACAACGACCTGCTCGCAGGTGTTCGGTTTTGGCGGTAAAAAGGACAACAATAGTGGTCGGACAGAGGTGTACTGGAACAATAGTGTGGAGCCGGTCTGGAAAGATGGCAAGATGCAGACACACTCCTATACCGATGGTGAGCATGACAATGCTTTTACCACCAGCTATTCGGAGTGGGAAACAATCGATGCACGAAATGAGTGGCGGGATGTAACGAAGACCTGCGATTACTGCGGCTGGTCGGAAACACAGAAGGAAATTGCCAGTGTATACCGCCTCCAGTACAACCTGAATGAAGGCGTTGGCGACGAAAATGCCAATTACAACGATGCTTTTTCCCATGAAAATGAGAGCGTGACGCTTGCAGCGGCTCCCACACGAGAAGGCTACCAGTTTGCTGGATGGCTGAGCCTTAACGGTAAGCTCTATAAAGCCGGGAGTAAGCTCGTCCTGACGGGTGATGAAGTGTTTACGGCACAGTGGAAGAAGGATGAGCCTGTCGTCAATCATACCCTGACCGTGACCGGCGGCACCTTTGTTGTGAAAAACGGCGGCATTGATGTGACCGATACACTGGAAACCAGCACCGACGAGGCCAGCGGCAAGCAGACCTGCCTTGTGCCGGATGGTGCAGAAGTCACCGTGACGCTGGACCAGACGAAGGTTCCCGAGGGTATGGTGTTTGATCTCTGGTCTACCGGTGAACTGCCGCTGGATCAGGATTACAAGGCAGAGTCCATTACCTTTACTATGAATGGTGATGTGGATGTGGCCGCACAGTACCGCAGCGCTGACATTGAGGATGGTTCTGATGTTGTTGGCCCCATCATTGTCGGTACGGCTGTTGTGGCTGGCGGCGCACTGGTCGGCTACACGCTGGGCACCGATCTTGTGGGCAAGATGTGGGGTCTGCCTTACTTCCCCAGCAACCGCAGCGCTCTTGCAATGATGCTGTGGGAGGATGCAGGCAAGCCTATGCCGGAATCTGAGATCCTCTACCCCGATGTTGGCCAGGAAGAACAGGATATGGATCTGCAGCATGCTGCCCGCTGGGCCATGGAGCACGAACTCCTGCCTGACCTGAACGATCAGGATGCAGAGCTGCCCCCTGAACAGGTGAAGTTCTATCCGGACAACATGGTCACCAAGATCAGCGTGTTGCGTGCTTGGAAGAAGGCACAGGACCTCAAGCAGAATGCGCAGTAAAATTTGACATCCTCTGATATATCCCAAACACAGCAGGAGCGCCCCACCGGGTCATACCGGCAGAGCGCTCCTGCTGCGTTTTGTTAAGCTTCAGGAAAGGGGAACACACCCCACTCAGCGGCCCACGATGAGGTCGCGGCGGCAGCGCAGGCCGACCGTCAGGAAAGCGCTGTTGCCCAGCTGCCGGAGCACCACCCGCTGGGTGTCGGTCTGGCCCTCGCACAGCAGGGAAAGGTTCAGGGTGGTGGAGCCCTTCTCGGTGGTGAGCACCAGCGTGGACACGCCCTGCTCCATCAGGGTCTTCATGTCCTGAATGGTGGTGCGGAAGGTGGCGGCACAGTCCGGCACGTCCAGCGTCAGGACCCGGCCCTCCTGCCGGGCAGTGTAAAGGACCTGACGGCCCAGCAGGCCCTTGACGGTGTACCGGGCTTCGGTGGTCTTTGCCTCGTCAGCGGAGATCAGCATGATGTCGCCCTGAATGGGGTCACCCTCCGGTGCGCCATAGCCGCCGTAGGCGGGGGCGGTTTCGCCCACGGCAACGTCGCCGCTGTGCAGCGCGATCTCGCCCTGAAGCATCACGCTTTCGTCCTGCGGGGGCAGGTAGCCTGCAACAACGGTGTCATCGGCGGCAGCGGCAGGCTCCTCGGCAAATGCGCCGACGCTCATGGGGATGGCAAGGGACAGCACCAGGGCTGCGGCAATGGCCTGACGGCCCAGCATGGTATTCAGAATCTTCATAAGAAATATACCTCCTGTACTATGGACGAAAAACCGCCCGTTCTGTAATGAATACGGAACGGGCGGCTTGTTTATTGCAGGGGGGTAAAAATTATTCCTCCCGGTTCAGGATCTCCATGAATTCGTCGCCGGTGATGGTCTCCTTCTGGTACAGATACTGGGCCAGCTCATCCAGCTTTGCGCGGTTGTCGGTCAGGATCTGCACAGCCTTGGCGTGCTGGGCCTTGACCAGCTCCACCACCTTCTGGTCGATCTCACACTGGGTCTGGGCAGAGCAGGCAAGGGAAGTGTCGCCGCCCAGATACTGGTTGTTGACGGTCTCCAGTGCCACCATGTCAAATTCATCGCTCATGCCGTAGCGGGTCAGCATGGCGCGGGCCAGCTTGGTGGCCTGCTCGATATCATTGGAAGCGCCGGTGGTGATGGAGTGGAACACCACTTCCTCGGCGGCACGTCCGCCGGTGAGGGTGGCGATCTTGTTTTCCAGCTCCTCCTTGTTCATCAGGTAGTGGTTGCCCTCGTCCACCTGCATGGTGTAACCCAGAGCACCCGAGGTGCGGGGGATGATGGTGATCTTCTGCACGGGGGCGGAGTGGGTCTGCTTGGCGGCGACCAGAGCGTGGCCGATCTCATGGTAGGCTACGATGCACTTTTCGTGATCGGTCAGGATGGAGTTCTTCTTCTGGTAGCCTGCAATGACCACCTCGATGCTCTCCTCCAGGTCAGACTGGGTCACGCTCTTGCGGCCCGCGCGGACGGCCCGCAGCGCGGCCTCGTTGACGATGTTGGCCAGCTCGGCACCGGACGCGCCCGAGGCCATCCGGGCCACGGTGGTAAAGTCGATGCCCGGGGCCAGCGCGACCTTTTTGGCGTGGACCTTCAGGATCTCCTCGCGGCCCTTGAGGTCGGGCAGCTCCACAGGCACCCGGCGGTCAAAGCGGCCGGGCCGGGTCAGGGCAGGGTCAAGGGATTCGGGACGGTTGGTGGCGGCCAGAATGATAACACCGGTGTTGCCCTCAAAGCCATCCATCTCGGTCAGCAGCTGGTTCAGGGTCTGCTCGCGCTCATCATTGCCGCCGTACTGGCCGCCGCTGCGCTTTTGGCCAATGGCATCGATCTCGTCAATAAACACGATGCAGGGCGCTTTCTCCTTGGCCTGCTTGAACAGGTCGCGTACCTTGGAGGCACCCATGCCCACGAACATCTCCACGAACTCGGAGCCGGAGATGGAGAAGAAAGGCACGTTGGATTCACCGGCCACAGCCTTGGCCAGCATGGTCTTGCCGGTGCCTGGAGGGCCCACCAGCAGGATGCCCTTGGGCATCTTGGCACCAATGCTCTCATACTTGCTGGGGTCGTGCAGATAGTTGACGACTTCCTGTAGGTTTTCCTTGGCCTCGTCTTCACCGGCCACATCCGCAAAGCGGATGCCTGCCGTGGACTGCACATAGACCTTGGCGTTGGATTTGCCCATGCCGCCAAACATCATGGAGCCCGGGCCGCCGCCGGCCTTTTCCATCAGCTTTTTGTTCATCTGGTTGCCGATGGCCGAGAACAGGATGATGGGCAGGACGAACCAGATCAAAAAGCTCAGCACCGGCGAGGACTGTTCCACGATCTCGCTGGAGAAGGTGGCTCCCGCATCGTACAGCCGCTCGGTCAGGCCGGTGTCGTTCATCAGGCCGGTCTTGTAGACCTGCGTCTCGTCCTTATCGGTAAAGATGATCTGGTTGGATTCAATGTCTACCCGGCCGATGTTCTTCTCCTCGGTCATGGTCATAAAGGTGCCGTAGTCCACCTCTTTGATCTGGCGCTCCTCCATCCACGGCAGCAGCACAAGGTTGAGGAGCAGCAGCATCAGCAGCACGATGGCATAGTAGATCGCCAACGGCTTGCGCGGTGTCTTGACTTCTTTCATAGGATTTCCTCCTTAGTAGGCTTTGTCTCTACCCCAAAGCATAGCACGACTGATTTTAAGAAACCAGCCTTTTGAGGGCTTGTTTCCAAAAACTTCCCAGATTCTTAACAAACCCCGAAGCCTGGCGGGAGGGAAGCGGGGGGATGCCCACGCAAGTGAAACGGGCCATTCCATCGCCCGCCCTATTGCCTGCGGCAACAGGGTCCCACCCCAGCGGACACTTGCTTAGGGCATTCCCCCGCTTCCCCAGCGCTTTGCGATTCGATACAGAAAGCGCAAAATTTGGAAAATTGTGCCGCTCCTGATGTGAATTTGTTTCATTTTTGATGTGAGCAAAACTTCTTGACAGCAAATCCGGCGTTTGGTACAATAAGCTCACTTTGAAACACAAAGACCAAATGCGTTGACGGGGAAAAAACGATCTTCTTCTGCTTCAGAGAGCTGCCGGGCGGTGCAAGGCAGTGCGGAGGGTTTCGGCTACTGGCCCCTGAGCGGCAGAGCTGAACGGAGAGTAGGCTCTGACGGATGCCCACCGTTACCGGGGCAGCGATTCGCCGCCAAAAGCTGATCGTGTGAGTGGCTGGTTTTCCAGCAAAGAGAGTGGTACCACGGGTGCTCTGTTAGAAAAAATGACAGGCCCTCGTCTCTCAAGGCTTATCGCCTTGGAGACGAGGGCCTTTTACTTTAATTGTAGGATCTGGAGGAAACGAGAATGATGGACGCAACCAAGTACGCACCGGGATATTACCCTGTCCCTGCCGGTTATGACAGCTGGGTGAAGAAGGATCACATTGAAAAGGCCCCGGCCTGGTGCAGTGTGGACCTGCGCGACGGCAATCAGGCCCTGATCGTGCCCATGAGCCTGGAGGAAAAACTGGAGTTCTTCCAGATGCTGGTGAAGATCGGCTTCAAGGAGATCGAGGTGGGGTTCCCCGCCGCCAGCGATACCGAGTACGAGTTCCTGCGCACTCTGATCGAGAAAAACATGATCCCGGAGGACGTGACCGTGCAGGTGCTGACCCAGTGCCGCGACCACATCATCCGCAAGACCTTCGAGGCCGTCAAGGGCGCTCCCCGCGCAGTCATCCACTTCTATAATTCCACCTCTGTGGCCCAGCGCGAGCAGGTGTTCCACAAGAGCAGGGAAGAGATCAAGAAGATCGCCACCGACGGCGCAAAGCTGGTCCGGCAGCTGAGCCAGGAATACGAGGGCAACTTCCTGTTTGAGTACAGCCCCGAGAGCTTTACCGGCACCGAGGTGGACTATGCTGTGGAGGTCTGCAACGCAGTGCTGGACATCATGCAGCCCACCCCTGACCGCCCCATGATCATCAACCTGCCCGTTACAGTCGAAATGAGTATGCCCCATGTCTACGCCAACCAGATCGAGTACTGCGACAAGCACCTCAAGTACCGCGACAGTGTGATCATTTCCACCCATCCCCACAACGACCGCGGCACCGGTGTTGCCTGCGCCGAAATGGCCGTTCTGGCCGGTGCTCAGCGCGTGGAGTGCTGCCTGTTCGGCAACGGTGAGCGCACCGGCAATGTGGATGCCGTGACTCTGGCTATGAATCTATACAGCCACGGCGTAGACCCCAGACTGGACTTTTCCGATATGCCCGCCATCTGCGCTGCCTACGAGCGCGTGACCCGGATGCACATCTACGAGCGCACCCCCTATGCCGGTCAGCTGGTGTTTGCAGCCTTCTCGGGCAGCCATCAGGATGCCATTGCAAAGGGCATGGCCTACCGCAAGGAGCGGGGCGAGCATCGCTGGACCTGCCCCTACATCCCCATCGACCCCCACGATATCGGCCGCACCTATGATGCCGATGTCATCCGCATCAACAGCCAGAGCGGCAAGGGCGGCATCGGCTTTGTGCTGGAACAGAACTACGGCTATAACCTGCCCCCCAAGATGCGCGAGGTGCTGGGCTACAAGGTCAAGAGCGTGTCCGACCACAGCCACAAGGAGCTGAGTGCAGGCGAGGTGCTCCGCATCTTTGAGGAGAGTTTCCTCAACCGCGAAAAGCCCCTCCGTGTGGTGGAGGCCCACTTTGCACAGGTCAACGGCATTACCGCCACGGTCACCCTGGACCTGAACGGTCAGCGCAAGGTGGTCACCTCGGTGGGCAATGGTCGTCTGGATGCTGTGGCCAACGCCATCCAGAGCGCCACCGGGATGGACTTCCATCTGGAAAGCTACTCGGAGCACAGCCTGGACGAGGGCAGTACCTCCCGCGCGGCTTCCTATGTGGGCCTTGCCTGGGGCGATGGCAGCGTGACCTGGGGTGCCGGCACCGACACCGATATCATCGTTGCCGGCATCAAGGCGCTGGTTTCGGCAATTAACAGTAAATAAAAATCGAACTCCCTCAGTCACCTGCGGTGACAGCTCCCTCTAAGAGGGAGCCTGTTGCGTAACGGAAAGGCAAAGAGGCCCCCTCCTAGAGGGGGCTGTCGCGTAAGCGACTGGGGGAGTTATAGAAGATAAAAGGAGAGTATCACCATGGGAATGACTCTGACGCAGAAAATTCTGGCCGCACATGCGGGCTTGCCGGAGGTCAAGGCAGGCCAGCTCATCAATGCCAAGCTCGATATCGTGCTGGGCAACGATATCACCACCCCGGTCGCCATCAACGAGTTTGAGAAGGCAGGCTTTGACGGCGTGTTCGACAAGGAGCACATTGCCATCGTGCTGGATCATTTCGTCCCCAATAAGGACATCAAGAGCGCCACCCAGTCCAAGCAGTGCCGCGAGTTTGCCAACAAATATGATATCCTCAACTTCTACGATGTGGGTCAGATGGGTGTTGAGCACGCCCTCCTGCCCGAAAAAGGCATCGTGACCGCCGGTGACTGCATCATCGGTGCCGACAGCCACACCTGCACCTACGGTGCACTGGGCGCATTCTCCACAGGTGTGGGCTCCACCGATATGGCCGCCGGTATGGCCACCGGTATGGCATGGTTCAAGGTGCCCTCTGCCATCAAGTTTGTGCTCAAGGGAAAGTTCAGCCCCTGTGTATCCGGCAAGGACCTGATCCTGCACATCATCGGCATGATCGGTGTGGACGGGGCGCTGTACAAGTCGATGGAATTCACCGGCCCGGGCGTGGCTTCCCTGACCATGGAGGATCGCCTCTGCGTCTGCAACATGGCCATTGAGGCCGGTGCCAAGAACGGCATCTTCCCTGTGGACGAGGTCACCAGAGCGTACCTGAACGGCCGCAGCCAGCGCACCCCGGTCTACTACGAGGCCGACCCGGATGCCGAATACGAAAAGACCATCGAGATCGACCTGGACAAGCTGGAGCCCACGGTCAGCTACCCCCATCTGCCGGAGAACACCCACCCCGCCAGCGAGGGAAAGGACATCCGGATCGATCAGGTGGTCATCGGCAGCTGCACCAATGGCCGTCTGGAGGATATGGAGGCCGCTTACAACATCCTCAAGGGCAGACACATTGCCAAGGGTGTGCGGGGCATCATCATCCCGGCCACCATGGCGGTTTATAAGGAGTGCATCCTGCGCGGCTGGACCGAGGCCTTTATTGATGCGGGCTGCATCGTGTCCACCCCCACCTGCGGCCCCTGCCTGGGCGGCTACATGGGCATTCTGGCCGAGGGGGAGCGCTGTGTCTCCACCACCAACCGCAACTTTGTGGGCCGCATGGGCCATGTCAAGAGCGAAGTCTATCTGGCAAGCCCGGCCACTGCCGCTGCCAGTGCCCTGACCGGCTATATCACCGACCCCCGCACGGTCTGATCGAAAAGGAGAAACAACGATGAACGCAAAAGGTTCTGTTTTCAAATACCCGGATAACGTGGATACCGATGTCATCATTCCGGCCCGCCACCTGAACACCCAGGACCCCAAGGAACTGGCCAGCCACTGCATGGAGGATATCGACAAGGACTTTGTCCGGAACGTCAGGGACGGCGATGTTATGGTGGGCGGCTGGAACTTCGGCTGCGGCTCCTCCCGTGAGCACGCCCCCGTGGCCATCAAGGCCGCAGGCATCTCGGTGGTCATTGCCAAGAGCTTTGCCCGTATCTTCTACCGCAACAGCATCAACATCGGTCTGCCCATCATGGAGTGCCCCGAGGCTGTGGATGCCATCAGTGCAGGGGATACCGTCAGCGTGGATTTTACTACCGGCCTCATCACCGATGAGACCACCGGCAAGACCTTCCAAGCGGAACCCTTCCCGCCGTTTATCCAGAAGATCATTGCAGACGGTGGCCTGATGAAGTCGCTGACCAAGAAATAAACCCCACCGTCAATGCTGACGCATTGCCACCGCCCCTAGTAGGGGCGGCTCTGGCGTTGCGGAAAGCTCTGCGAGTTCCCCTTTATGCCAAGGGCTCCCCATACTAGGGGAGCTGTCGCGCAAGCGACTGAGGGGTTTGGGTAAGAAGCTGTTGAGGAGAATTTAGAACTATGGAAAAAAACATTGCTGTCATCTGGGGCGACTGCTCCAGCCCCGAGATCGTGAAACAGACCATCCGGGTCCTTGATAAGGTGGCCGAAAAGTACGGCCACACCTTCCACTACACCGACGCTGCCATGGGCGGCGAAGCCATTGACAAATACGGTGACCCGCTGCCCCAGCACGAGCTGGACAAGTGCCTTGCTGCGGACAGCGTCCTGCTGGGTGCCGTGGGCGGCCCCAAGTGGGAGGGCCTGCCCGGTGAGCAGCGCCCGGAAAAGGGCCTGCTGCGCCTGCGCGCGGGCATGGGCCTGTACTCCAACAACCGCCCCGCCAAGATCTGGCCCCAGCTGGCCCCGGCCAGCCCTCTGAAGCCTGAGATCGTGGCACAGGGCATTGACTTCATCATTGTGCGGGAGCTGATCGGCGGCGTGTACTTCGGCAAGCACGAGACCCACACCCTCGAGAACGGCGAAAAACAGGCCATCGACTCCATGCCCTACTCTGAGCACGAGATCGAGCGCATTGGCCGCATCGGCTTCGAGACCGCCCAGAAACGCCGCAAGAAGCTCTGCTGTGTGGACAAGGCCAACGTGCTGGATACCAGCCGCCTGTGGCGCAGTGTGATGCACCGCCTGCAGGCCGAGTACCCGGACGTGGAGTATAGCGAGATGTTCGTGGACAACTGCGCTATGCAGATCGTAAAGAACCCCGCGCAGTTCGATGTCATCGTCACTGAGAATATGTTCGGCGATATCCTCTCCGATGAGGCCTCCATGATCACCGGCTCCATCGGCATGATCCCGTCCTCCTCTCTGGGCGATGGCCCCCGGGGCCTGTACGAGCCCATTCACGGCTCGGCCCCCGACATTGCGGGCAGGGATATCGTCAACCCCACCGCCTGCATCCTCTCTGCCGCCATGATGCTGCGCTACTCCTTTGGCATGGCTGAGGAGGCCGATGCCATTGAGAACGCCGTGAACAGGGTGCTGGACAAGGGTCTGCGCACGGCAGACAACATGAGCGAAGGCTGCACCTGCCTGGGCTGCACCGCTATGGGCGATGCGATCCTGGCCGAGATCTGATCTGAAATGAATAGCCCTCTCCGTCAGCGTGAACGCGCTGCCACCTCTCCCGAAGGGGGAGCTGGCAAGGCCTGCGGCCTTGACTGAGAGGGCATTTTCGTTCTCCCAAAAACAAAAATGCAAACTTTTTGCAAATTCCTCTTGCAATTTGCATCCGAAGCGTGTATAATCTCCCTTGCACGAAAATGCAAATTGATTGCAATTTACTGCAATAAAGCACATTACAGTTGTTTTTGGAGTATCAAATGGAATTGTTTCTGGATGTTCTGGGCGAATCTCTGGTGGACACCGCCAAGATGCTGCCCTTCCTGTTTTTGGCCTATCTGTTCATTGAATATGTGGAGAACCGCCACGGCGAGCGCATCGAAGCCATTCTGGCGGGGGGCGGGCGCTGGGGCTCTGTTCCGGCGGCGCTGCTGGGCTGTGTGCCCCAGTGCGGTTTCTCTGCCATTGCGTCCAATTTCTATGCGTCCCGGGTCATCAGCCTGGGCACGCTGATGGCCGTGTTCCTCGCCACCAGTGATGAAGCGGTCCCGCTGCTGGTCTCCATGCCTGCCTACTGGGATAAGCTGGTGCTGCTCATGGTCATCAAGGTGGTGTACGCCATTGCGGTGGGCCTGGTGCTGGATTTTGTCCTGCGGGGCGTTCTGCCCAGGAGCCTGCGGGGCGGCTATACCGGCAGCGCCGATGAGATCGACTGCCACGAGGAGCACAGCGATGAGGAGGGCAAGCCCGCCCCCATCTGGAAAGCCGCCCTTCGCCACACGCTGGAGATCTTCGTGTTCATCTTTGCGTTCAGTCTGGTGTTCGGCCTCATTGTGGAGGGCGTGGGCGAGGATGTCTTTGCCGACGCTCTGGGCCGGATGGGCTTCTTCCAGCCGGTGGTGGCCGCACTGGTGGGGCTGATTCCCAACTGTGCCGCCAGCGTCCTGCTGACCCAGCTCTATGTGGAGGGAGCCCTCCGCTTTTCCAGTCTGGTGGCGGGGCTGTGCACCGGCGCGGGCGTGGGCCTGGCTGTTCTCTGGCGGGCGAACCCCTCCTGGAAACAGAACCTCTTTATCACCGGCCTGACCTGGGCTGCCGGTGCGGCTGTGGGTGTTGGAATCCAGATCGTGGTAGCCATTTTCGGTTAAAGTAAAATATTCAGTCAAAACGCCGTTTCGGGATATCCCGGAGCGGCGTTTTGTGTTATACTAGACAGTATCAAAACGATAAACTGGCTCACCCTCTCCGTCATCGCTTGCGCGATGCCACCTCCCCCAAAGTGGGAGGTCTTGACAGTCATTGGGAAGTTTCCGATTATGTCAAAAGCTCTCCCTTTGGGAGAGCTGGACGCGAAGCGGCCTGAGAGGGTGAGGATGCTGAAATAGGAGCAACGATGCAATATCAACTTCTGGCAAGCGATTTCGACAATACCCTTGTTCCCTTTGGTGAGCCCTGCCCCCGCCCGGCGGTGGTCAAGGCCGTGAAAAAGATGCAGGCTGCAGGCGGCAAATTTGTGCTGAGCACAGGCCGCGGCTACTGCGCAATCAATAAGCAGCAGCTGGGCGGCATCCGGTTCGACTACGCCATCACCAACAACGGAGCCTGCGTGGTGGACAGGGACGGCGCGATCATCGCCGAGCACCCGATGACCAATGAGGAAATGTACGCACTGGTGGATTTCTGCGAGGATTACAACTACCCTCTGCAGTTCAATTTCCGGGATGGATACTATGCCTACTGCGAATACGAGAGCCTCCGGGATTTCTACGCCCAGCTGAGCGGCAGCGGCCTGACCTGCAAGGACGGCGAGGATCAGGACCGCCATCTCATCGATATGCCCCATGCCGCCTTTGCCTGCCTGCCCGATGAGGCGCTGGAGGCGTTCAACCGGAAGTACGGCCACCTGAACCTCCGCTTTATGATGGTGGGTGCTGTGCGTGAGGGCAGCTGGCACTGCTATGATATCGTCCGGGAGGGCATTGATAAGGGGGTGGGTCTGGCTGACCTGTGTGAAACCGTGGGCCTGACGCTGGCCGATGCTGTTTCGGTGGGCGATTCCGCCAATGATGTGGGGATGCTGAAGGCGGCGGGACTGGGCTGCTGCATGGCCAACGGTTCAGACGATGCCAAGGAAGCCGCAGACCGCATCATCGGGGATGTGCGGGAGGACGGCCTTGCCGCCCTCATTGAGGAGCTGTGGTTCAACGGCCCCCGTGCAGAGCCCTCGGGCCATGAACTTGGCTCTCCCTGGGGCCAGATGGAAGCTGCGGAGGAAAAGCAGTGAGCTTTGCACCGGTCTACAACGAGCACAGCCGGGCGCTGATCCTGGGCACCTGGCCCAGCCCCAAGAGCCGGGAAATGTCCTTCTACTACGGCCACCCGCAAAACCGCTTCTGGCCCATGCTGGCGGCCCTGACCGGGGAGCCTGTGCCCGCCCGGGAGGACATCGAAGCAAAAAAGCAGATCATCCTGCGTCATGGGCTGGCCCTGTGGGATACGCTGGAAAGCTGTACCATCACCGGCGCGTCGGATGCGTCCATCCGGGACGTGGTGCCCAATGATATTGCCGGTCTGCTGGCAAAAGCGCCCATTGAGGCTGTTTTTTGCAACGGGGCTACGGCATATAAGATCTATACAAAGTATCTCGAGCCGGTCAGCGGCATCCCGGCGGTCAGGCTGCCCAGCACCAGCCCCGCCAATGCCGCCTGCAGGCCGGAAAAATTACGGGAGATCTGGAAGAAAGAATTGTCGAACTGGATCCTGCCTTGAATGCCGCGCGGACTTACCCGATCTGCCAGGGGCTCCCCTATGAGGGGAGCTGGCGCGCAAGCGCCTGAGAGGTTTGACATTTCGATTTCAAACCTGTAAATAATTCGTGAAACGCTTGCGCCCCGCTGGAAAAGGATTTATTATGGAAGATACAGGGGGCGCAGCTCCCGGAAAAGGAGGAACCCATGAGCAAGATCATTCGCACCCGGAAGCCCAGTGTCCTGCCGTACTACGCGGCGGCGCTGGCATTTGTGGTGCTGTGCGCTGTGCTTCCGGTCTATCGGCTGTGGGCACTGCTGGCGGCGCTGGGCGCGGCTGTGCTGGCCTTTGCCGGGGCCAAAAAGATCTGCCCGCCCCGGGTGGTGGAGACGGAAGTGCCTTTCCATACCGGTGTGGACGATGTGGATGCCATGCTGACCGAGATGCAGCAGCAGCTGGACACCCTCCACGCCCTGAACGAAGCCCTGCCGGACCCGCAGCTCTCCGCCGCCATGGCCCGGATGGAAAAGGCGGGCCGCTCCATTGTGGAAACGGTGGAAGCCACCCCCGCCAAGGCAAAGCAGGTGCGGCGGTTCGCCAATTACTATCTGCCCGATGCCGTGAACGTGCTGCAGCAGTACGCCAAGCTGGCAAAGCAGGGGGTGCGGGGCGAGAATGCCGCCTCCATCCGCGCGGAGGTGGAACACAACGCAGCCTCCATTGCCACGGCATTTGAAAATCAGCTGGATGCCCTGTATGCTGCCGAGAGCATGGACCTCTCGGCAGACCTGACCGTTTTGCAGAATATGCTGAAAGGGCAGGGATTGTAACAACCCTCTCAGTCAAAGCCTGACGGCTTTGCCAGCTCCCCCGAAGGGGGAGCCCTTGGCAAACCGGTTAGAAAATAGCGCACGCCGATAGGCGGCAGGCGCTGTCGTAATTGGAAAGGATGGAATCAACAATGGCTGACAACAACACTTTGAACTTCGACCTCGATGCTCCTGCAGTGCCCACCCTGACGCTGGACCCCACCCCGGAGGCTGCAGCTGAAGAGAAAAAGTCCGAGCCCGCCCCGGCGGCCCAGCAGCCGGAGGTGCAGCTGACCCCTGAGGAGCAGGCAATGGTGGATTCCTTTGCGGAAAAGATCGATATCACCAACAGCCAGCAGGTGCTGCAGTATGGCTCCGCCTGCCAGAAGAAGATCGGCGATTTCTCCGAGGCTGCTCTGGCCAAGGTGTCCACCAAGGATCTGGGCGAGGTGGGCGATATGATCACCAACCTCATCGGGGAGCTGAAGAGCTTTGATGCCAATGAGGAGCAGCAGAAGGGCATTCTGGGCTTCTTCAAAAAGAAGGGCAATGAGCTGGACAACCTGAAGACCAAGTACAACAAGGCCGAGACCAACGTGGAGAACATCCAGTCCATGCTGGAGGGCCATCAGGTCCAGCTGCTGAAAGACATCGCCATGCTGGATAAGATGTACGAGCTGAACATGGCCTACTTCAAGGAGTTGAGCATGTATATCCTGGCCGGCAAGAAAAAGCTGGCAGAGGTCCGTGCAAACGAGCTGCAGCAGGCTATGGACAAGGCCAAGCAGTCCGGCCTGCCCGAGGATGCTCAGGCCGCCCGTGATCTGGCAGACCAGTGCGAGCGCTTTGAGAAAAAGTTGTACGATCTGGAGCTGACCCGGAACATCAGCCTGCAGATGGGCCCCCAGATCCGCCTGCTGCAGAACAACAACACCATGATGGCTGAGAAGATCCAGTCCACCATCGTCAACACCATTCCGCTGTGGAAGAACCAGATGGTGCTGGCGCTGGGTCTGGCCCACACCCAGAAGGCCATGCAGGCCGAGCGCGCCGTGACCAACATGACCAACGACCTGCTCAAGAAGAATGCCGATGCCCTCAAGATGGGCACCATCGAGACCGCCAAGGAGAGCCAGCGCGGCGTGGTGGATATCGAGACCCTGCAGCAGACCAACAAGAGCCTGATCGAGACTCTGGACGAGCTGAACAAGATCCAGACCGAGGGCCGCGCAAAGCGTGTGGCTGCCGAGCAGGAGCTGACCCGCATCGAGGACGAGCTGAAACAAAAGATGATGGAGATCCGGAGCTGAAATGGCAAACGCTGATTTTTCCAGAGAACAGAATCAAACGCCCGGCGGCTTTGACAGCGGCAGCTACTGCGAGGCAAAGCGCCCGGACAACGAGACAATACGCCTGACCCCCTTGCAGCAGAAGCTGGCCGGGCTGGAAAAGGCGCTGCCCGCCGCACTGGCAAAGCAGGGCACAGCCCTTGTGCTGAGCGTGGTGGTGATGCTGGCGGCGTTCGTGGGCTTTGGCGGTGCCAAGATCAGGGGGAAGTACAACGAGGCCCGCCAGTGGTTCACCACCGGCGTTTCGGCCGACAACGGTTATGCCCTGAGCGAGGAGCTGACCACCCGTGCCAACACGGCGGCAAATATCATCACCACCGGCGCAAACACGCTGGGGGCTGACAGCGCCGAGATGCAGGCCGCACAGGCCGCGCTGGATGATTTCTCTGCCTGCCTGGAAGCGGTGCAGAACGGCAGCAAAAAGCAGTCCCTGACCTCGCTGCCCTATTATCAGGGCAGTGCCATGCACGCCCTCTATCAGGCCAATGAGGCTTTGGGCACTGTGATCGACCAGCTCTATGCAAAAATGCAGGAGCAGGCCGCTGACCCCATGAAGATGGGGGCAGTGCAGGGCCAGTACGGCCAGTTCAACAGCGCAGGCACCATCATTGGTAATCTGCAGTACAATGATGCAGTGTATGAGTATCAGAACGATGTCGGCGGCTTCCCGGCCAGTATGCTGGGCAGGCTGTTCGGCGTACAGGAGGTGGAACCCTTCGCATGAAAACGATGAAACGATTTGCCGCCCGCATCTGCGCCCTGTTCGTGGTGCTGACCGTCAGCCTGACGGCTCTGGTGCCCGCCGCCTTTGCGGCCACCAAGGCCCAGCTGCCCGATCTGCCCAGCAGTCAGTGCGTGGTGGATGATGCCAACATCCTGAGCAGCAGCACCAAAACGGCCATTGAGAACCTGAATGCACAGCTCACCCAGCAGTGCGAGGGTGCACAGATCGGCGTATTGACTGTGGATTATACGGGAAGTTTATCCACGGAGGATTACGCCGTGCAGGCCGCCAACACCTGGGGGCTGGGCAGCTCCAGCAAAAACAACGGTGTGCTGATCCTGCTGGTCATGCAGTCCCAGCAGTACGCCGATGGCGACTATTACCTTGCCACCGGTGACGGCTTCCGCAATACCACGCTGGAAAAGCAGGCCAGCGCCATTGCCCAGACCATGGAGGATTCCTTCGCGGCGGGCGATTATGACGCGGCTGTGACCACCTGTGCCAACAATGTGGCCAGCACCATTGCCGATCTCTACGGTGTGACCCTGAGCGGGACCACCGGCACGGTCAGCAACGGCAATACGGATGGTTATAACAATGGAAATGATTACTATGAGGCCCCGGCAGCATCCTATCAGTCGCCCTTCCTCACCCTTCTGGCAGTGGTGATCGTGGTGTTTGCCCTGACCTCCATCTTTGGCGGCATCCGACGCGGCTTTGGCGGCGGCGGGTTTGGCCCCTTCTTCGGTTTCGGGCTGGGCTACGGCCTGGGCAGCAGACGGCGGCGCAGACCTCCGTATGATGATTGGGGCCCCGGCGGCCCTCGTGGCCCGCGCGGGCCCAGACC
>ERZ773110.797-NODE-797-length-29258-cov-4.432901_pt1 | contig 29258 bp, 51 predicted proteins | sample MGYA00580568_ERZ773110 | MGnify/ENA primary metagenome ERZ773110 (study PRJEB29015, sample SAMEA2737870) | human gut metagenome | biome: human gut; feature: human-associated habitat; material: faeces | place: China | collected 2012 ... | reverse complement strand
TTTTCTATTATTAGGTGAGAATATTGTCTTTGTTCTTGTTCCTTTATGCTTACGTATTGATTCGTCATTACGAGTTTTATTTCTATATCTAAAATATTTCTTTAATTGTGGTATTCTTTGACTTATTTCTTCGAATTTATGCAGTATATTTCTTACTTTATATATAGTTAATCCTGTTTTTGATGCAATGTATTCTACGCTTTCATAATGTTGGAATTTAGACGCTGTTTTTTCTGCTTTTTCAAATGGATTATCGTTTTCTTTGACAGGTAGGATGTATTTCGTTATTCCGTATTTTGCACTTATAAGACATTCAATTACTTCTAATTCTTCTATACCAAAATGATATAATTCATCTTTAATTTTAAAAGTAGCTCTCATTGAATTAGTAAGGTTATGAAAATAAATTTTATTCTTATAATATTTATAATCACCGTTTTCATCTTTCCATTCACTTTGTTCATCAGGCAAAGGATCTTCTCTTAGGATTTCAACATAGATTTCTCCTTCTTTATTCTTCAATCTTACAAAATTATGAAAATAGATGAACTCTGATAAGATTTTCTTCACCTTATCTATAGATAACATTAACTCGTTAGAAATGAGATTGATTAATTCATTCTTAGAAGAGAATTTTCTGCAAGGATAATCTTCAACCATTCCTGCAATCAACATCAGGATTTTAAAAACTTGCCTTTCGGCTATATTATATTTTCTTGTTGTCATAATAAATTTGTTTTTATTTAAGTGCTGTAAAGATAAATAGAATTCTTCAATCTACAACCTATAAAAAGAAAATCTGAGTAACGCTTTACTCAGATTAATTTCTTTACTTAAAAACAAAAACAAATTTATATGAAAATATATCTAATATATCAAGCCTCGCGGCTTTCTGAGTGTAAAGATACTACCTTTTTTCATATCTACAATCGATAGTGTACAAATCTCTGTCACTCTCATCTATTCTTTATTTTATCTTCAATATCCACTATTTATGCAGGTTTGAGAATTCTGAAACCTTATTATATAACATAATTCTATGTAATAGGATTTCTTCCTATCTTTCTTATATTCCTAATAAAGAAGAATAATAGTATTAAATCCCCTTATCTTATAAGGGATATAATAGAGTTTAATCTCTCCCAAACCCGCATAAATAGGAGGTTATAACGATAATATTAAAATCAACGCTAAAGCCATAAAGACAACAAACCAAAGAATCGAAAGTTCATTTGATTCTTTTTTCTGAATTTCTTCTTCACTTTCTCGAGAAGATGATGTAGAAATACGATTTGTTATTATTCCATCGATTTTCTTTTCACCTACCATATAAAGGCTTAAGAAAGCAATAATTGGTGAAAATACAATTGCAATGAAAATCCAACTTCCTTGATCACGATTTAATCTTTTAGCGTATTGACCTATAGCCCATAATAGAAAGATTAATCCTGCTATACTCCAAAAAGCACAAATTGTAACGAATGAATAGTAATAAGTTGAAAACATAATTTAAATTTTTAATTAGTTAATAAAATATACTTGAATTTCTCCTGTTTTTATTCGTTTTATATAAAGAATTTAGAATATGTTATAATTAACACTTACTCCTAAGTTCTTTAGCGATTTTATTATTATTGAAAAGTTTTATTTAATCTTTTTAATATCGATTTCTCCAAGATTTTTCCCAATCCCCATTTTCTTATATTCTATTATACAAGAACTTTTATATTTGTCAAGATTAGCTTTGATGAGCTTTTTTGCAGGAGCAAGAGAGTAAAAGACAAACATATCATCCCATTGTTCAATCTCTCTGTTAAATTTAGCATCTATAAACTTATAGCAAACTGGTTCACTAAAATAAACTGTATAAGATTTCATAATTCTTTAATTTTTAGTTGTTTAATATTATCTCTTCTTTTGATATTGTAAAGGTCCACCTTATTTTGGAGATAACAAACGTTTATCTCCAAAATGATAATAAATTAAGGACTTTTAAGATTACTCACCAAAAGTCCTTAATTTATTACACTCTTTCAATTTCAAGTGATATACTTCGTTGTGTTTTTGTTTCGTCTTGTTGGAAAAATATATTTTCTATAGCACCAGTCGATCCACCTACTCTACTAATTGTTACAGTATCATTAGCAAGTTTTGCAGTAAAAGCTTGTAATCCAAAAGCATTAAATGAATAACCAACTGATTCTTGTGATACATAATTACCGTTTCTATATTTGACTTTAATTGAGTCAACGTAAGATTTTTTTGTAGTATATTCGCTATTCGCCCATCTAAAAGACGCTGGATTGACAATGAAAGTGTACTTATATGTAATAACAGCAGCTTCTTGATTGAATGTAAAATCTATAGTTTTACCACTCTCATCTTGAGTAAATCTATCTATTTCTGAAAGTACACGTTCATTTTGATTTTCACCAGAACTAATTATTACATAGGAAGGTAATCCTTCTCTATTAATAGAATTGAAATCATCACCACTCAAATAGCCAATACTTAATCCTACAGAAAGATTGGAACCTGTATACACATCATTTACATATTTCTTTTTATAAGATTGGATATTAACTTGAATATCTCCACCATTTGCAGATATTGTACCTGAAGTAGGATCAATAGAAAAAACATATTCATAAGTAACCTTACCAGCAGCTTGAGTAACAGAAAATTCAAGTTTCTGTCCTGATGCACTCTGAACGATAACTACACTACCTCTTTTTTCATTTTCTGTAGTTTGATTTTCTTTTGCACTGATAACAAGTGAATTGTTATCTCGCTTATATGCATTAAAATAATCTGAAACTGATTCTACAGACCAATCTGCATATTGACTGTTGATTTGAGACTCAATTTTAATAATTATGCCTGAGGTATCTTGGGGTAATTTTACATTCATCAAATCAGCAGTAAATGTAATAGAAGATTCCACAACATTATCCATAATAGGAATTTCGTTATCTCTACTATCTATTACATTGACAAAAGATGTCTGTTGCATTATTTCAGATTTCGTCAGAAATACATCTGTGCTTGAACCTCCTGGAAATTCAGGTATTTTTTCGTGAATACGATTTCTTGTTGCAAATTCTCTACTCATAATATTAATCTTATATAAAACGAATGAAAACTATTTTATCTATAAAGTAATTCGTTGAGAGTTTTATCTTTCTTACTCCTTTGAGAAACGTTCATATATTTAGGAAAATCAAGATGTTCTTCATTTAAAAAGTCTACAAACACTTGCCAAGATATCATATAAACTCTACCGCAACGAAAATCCATTTGATACATTTTCCATAGAGATTTAGATTCATTGATAGATACTTGTTTAACAAGATCTTCATCATTAGATTTGAATTTCTCAGCAAGTTTCATTTTACCAAACCAAGAAATATTATATCCAGGAATAAGAACAAGAATATCTTCTTTAGGGTATTCAAGATATTCCTCAATCATTTTTACTTCTTCTTCAGAAACAAAAAGTCTTTTTTCAATCTGTGAAAGGTAGAGACGAAATCCTTTCATTTCGTCTACTACCCAATTATAACCTACTTTATAAGTACTCATAATAAAAATTGTTTTACTAAAAGTCCGATTAAAATCGAACTACATCCTAAAATCAAATCTTTCTTATTCCACTTACCATTGTAATAATGACATCTATCGCTATTTTCTTTGATAAAGAAGATGAGAAAACTTATGTTTTGATTGAATAGGATTGTAATTATTAAATAAGTTAGAAATCCAATGATGTTATTTTTCATAGCTCTTCCCCTTTCCATTCTTCCGTATCAAGCATTTTGTTTATTTCTATCTCATTCAAAACAGGAAATGGATACGTGATTTCAAACTCTTCTTCTTTCTCAGGAATATTCATAGCAGGCGGTACAAGTTCATTATAGAGATTTTCGTGTATAATAGCCTTTGTACCGTCAACCGATTTCCTACGATATTCCCAATCCTTATCAAATAGTTTGAGTTCTTCAATAGGAATAACCAGCCATCTCATTTGTCACCTCCTTTCGGTTTATTCTTTTGATACCATTTCCAAACCTGGTCTGTTGTCAACGCTTCGGTAAATCCGGTAATACGGTAAAGAACCATGTTAGCATTTCCTGAAAGAGAAATACTTGTTCCAATAAATTGATTAGCTTTTTCTGATTTCTCATTAACAACGCAAATAACATTTTTTTCATTCATTATCTCGTTGGGTTTAACAGTAGTATTTAATTCTCCATTAATATATGTAAAACCATCGTTATGAGAATTATAAGCAATAATCTCATTTTCTCCGTTTAAAATACTAAACCAATTGCTTGCGGCATTTAATCTATTATCGTAAAGAACTGTTGTTTGTTTTTTCGGAATGACATCCAAAACAACCGTCTTAATAGTCATTTTTGCAAGTCTTGCATAATCGTCTATTCCATCGAAGACAAGGGCACCGGGATAAATAGGAAGAATTTCTAATTTTAAATCGACATTCTCATTCATATGATTTTGCAATACGAACCCTAACCAATTAAGATTTTCGACAATTTTATCAGCTTTATATGATTTAGGAATTTTATAAATTCCATTTCCAACAATATTAAGTAGTCCTTTTGTGAAATCCTCTTTAATATAATGATAAGTAAGATTAATATTTTCAGAACCACTGATTTTAATAGTAAATTCAGGAATTTCAATATATTTAGTTATATCTTGATTAACCATTAAAACTTGAAATAAACCTGATCTACCAATATAAGAACATGTTATTTCTTTATCATTACAAATATAATCTCTTCCATCAGTATAATTTCTTGGAAATGTAGCTTTTAAATCAATAGGATAACCACCAAGACCGCTCATGCCTTTCCAAGCAAAATTATGAAGTTCAAGAACATTACCGTATTTATCAGTAATACTGTCCCCTAAATTGCTTCCATCTTTATACTTACTGAAATCAAAGTCGTAAGCAGGAGTAGGAATGTCAATTGTAAAGAGGTTATTCTTTAACCAGTTTATTTCTTCTTCGGTAAAGCTGCGGTCGGCGATGATGATGGCACCGTGACAGCCGATAAAAGCATTACGTTCAGAAGAACGTAATTTCCCAATATACAACTCTGCATTATCTTTACCATTAACAATGTAATCAAGTTTCACTATCCCATTATATGAATTTGTTATTTGATAGGTTATACCGTCTTTAAAATACTCTACATTGTTCGCACGACCAAAACTATAAGTTGTATCTTCATTATATTCATTATAAAATTCAAATCCAAAAGCTCCAGTTCCACTCGTAGTAATTTTAGACAAGAAACAAGCTCTATTTTGTCTCTCAAACCACGTCCTCTCCGCCATCACCGTGTAATCCGTTAATATAGGCATATCGTAAGCAACAGCGTACATCTTGCCGTCGTAGCAAAGCTGGTCGGGGTAGTCGGGGATTTGGGTGATGGTAAAAACACTTGTGCCTGGAGTTAATCTATAACCAATTTGATAATCATTACTAACCTTAATAGATGTAGGTAATTCATTTTCACCCTCTACAATATTAATCTCCTTTCTACCATTTTCAGTTGCATATTGATACTTAAGAACATTATCTCCTAATCCTATTACTTTTATCTTATATGAAGGGATTTCGACTGAACTGGCATATTGAATAAATAGATAATTAGATGTATTAGGAGTAACTTTAACAACATCAGGTTTTACCTCTGTTTGAACTGAACTTTTTCTCCATGATGTAAAATCAACCTTATAAAGCCCCATCCCGCTATTCAGATTACCCTTACCACCATACAAATAGGCGTGGTTGCCGTTGCCGCTAAAGTCTTTTAGGATAGAAGTAGGAAGCTGTGTTATAGTGATATTACATTCACCGATAACACTAACACCAAAACCAAAATAGAGATTATTATCTTTAAAGGTGTAAACACCATCTTTTTTAATATAGGTTTCAGGCTTTCCTCTTCCTTGTCTCACGATAAGATATTTATTTTCAGTAACTCCAGTAACACGAATAGTCAAATCGGAATAAGGTTCCTTATCATCTTCTACAATATTGTTAGTCTCAACTACGTTTGTTATAACAATAGTATTATTAGTGATTTTAGCAGTACCTCTATAATTTCTATATGCCCATTTTGTAAAATCTTCTATATACGCCTCTATCACATCATAGTTAGTCATACCCTGCTTCTTCGGGTCATACCAAGCAATTATATTTTTCTTAATTTCCGGAGGAATGCTTGTTCCTCCACCTGTTCCATGTCTAAATGGAATTCCAATACCTCTTCCTATCATACTATATACTCCTGGTAGACATTTTTTTTCTATTTCCAAATATATAACATCTTGACATTTTTAAACTACCAACCTATATTAAGTTCCGAAGTCGTTCTGTCTTTATACACCATTTCCACTAAATAAGGAATTGGTAATCCGAGATTTGCAGTTACTTCTGCTTCAGAGATTGTATAATCTTCTCTGCCACCAACAAGTCTTACTTTGATTGTACCTTCAGTAAGAGGTATTACATAGAAACAATCAGGTCTATAATCTTCATCTTCTTCAAGAGAAGCAGTAGTAATATTCTTATCTACTGTACCAATTTCAATTGCTCTTGAAATAGTAATAGAAGAAACTTGTCCTCCTTGATTAACTATTGCTGTTCTATTATAACTTATATTTTTCTTCATATCTTTTAAAAATTAACGATTGATTCATTTCCTAAATTTGAATACGATTTTAAAATATTGTTATCACTAAGAAGATAACAATTTGCTTCTACAGAAATAGAAATATCGTAACGAATCTCACCTGTTGAATTAATTTTAATAGCTAAATAACCTTCATTAGAATTTGAAGTATAAGCTATAGAAGGTAATGCATCAGGATTTGTATTTGCAAGTGCTTTAACATTCAAAGTGTTATTATTTACATAAAAGTAAAAAGTCAAAAAGTTAGCACTATTATTTCCTGTCCTCTGAACAAAATTAACAATACCTGAACAAGTATTTTCACTTGCATCCAGAGGACATCTAAGAATGTTATAAAAACCAACTCCACCAATAGATGTAACACCTCTAACTCTATTCCTTTGATAAGGAACTGTTTCGTTATTTGTACAAGATAAAGTGCTATTTGTACATTGAATAACAAATCTTCTTACTACCAAAATATTCTTATCATCTTCAAATGGAGCTGAGGATGATACATTTAAAGTCCAATTTGAATCATTAGTATAAGAAGATTTTACATCCCAAATCAAAGTTCTTATTTCGTTGGTTCCTGAAGATACAATAATTAAATTGTTATAATTGGCTTTAAAAGCAAGTTCTTTAACTCCATTTAAATCTAAACCTAAATGATCTAAAATTTGCTGATGAGAAAGACTTGGATTAATATTTATTGTATTAACACTAACGTAGGAAATATTTGCGAAACCGTAAGCAATAAGTGTTTTAGTAAAAGTAACTGTTCCTCCCTGCAATCTAAAATCATAATTGTAATTACCACCTATATAAGATAGTTGAGAAAATGATAATGTATAAGAGTTATCTTTTATAATTGCGAAGAAATTAGTAAAAATAACATCTACTTGTCTTTGTTGGCTATTAACTGAACCTATATAAGGTGTAATTCCATTTAATATATTCTGACAAATAGATTTAAATACTTCTTCGCCACCAAATGCACTTAAAATATCAGAAGATGAAGATGCTGGAGTAAGATTGAGAACCGCAGAAGGAATTAAAATCATTCCTCCTACCTCATTATTGAGAACCTTACCGATAGCGCTATCTATCTCACTTCCAGTGTATTTACTATTATAATCGGCCATATTATATTAATTTTGTGATTATATTCTTTGTAAAAATAAGAAATATTTTTATAAAAAGAAACATATTAAAAGAAAAACCGGATAATCTTTCTCAAGATCACCCGGTCAAACAACTTTTATATGAAGATTCAAATCACAGAATGTTTAAATGACAGAAACAATCATTCCGTAAAAAGAAAGTAACAATGACGTTGTAAATTTACAATGATATTTTCATTTAAACAACTCTTATCTTATTTTCATATTAGATACGGGTCGAACCCAATTGTAATTGCCCTGAACGTCGCCGCTCCAATAACCGTTGACCCAATCGAGAATAAAATTGTGTTTGTTTTCTTTTCTCGTAGAACACCAATACCAGTTATCTTTCACTGGTTGTTTTCCGCAGATAGCTAAGGCTGCATTCAGCATAACCTTATGTTCACACCCTAAGACACTCTCTTGTAGTGTCGGAATGTGCCAACTTAATCCACATAAGTCCAATGCTATGACTTTCTCAGCAATTTCGCTTCCGGATGCAGCCAATGCTTTGGTATTACCTATTCCATTATCCTTCATGTCTTCTTCTATGGTTGGATATATCTTCCCTGTTTGCTCTTTCTCCCAATCAAGAAGAATATGGGCATCATTATCCATATCTTCCGGATAGAAGAATAAAGCATTGCCATCATGGATAATAACTGCACATTGTGCCTGTTCGTTTTCTTCATGCAGTCCCCAAAATTTAGGTTCTACAAAATTCTTATTGACGGTAAAGATGAATACACCATTACCTACATTTTCTTTTGTGTAAATTCCTTTTTTCATAATAGTTATATAAGTTTTAATGCTTCTTGTATTCCGGCTTCCAGTGCTTCCTCGTAGGTGACATATACTTTATAGCCATTCCCTTTGTTTATTTCGTTCTCCATCCAGTCGCTTTCTTCTGTTGGAACATTGAAATCACAAAAAGAAAGCTTCCATCTTTTTCCAATAACAGGTTCTACATATACATACACACCTCTTATTTCACGCAGCCACTTTTGAGCAACATACAATGTTGGACACAAAAATTCAACTGATTCGCCATCTATTTCCGTACAACACGACATACTTTGCAGAAGGTTATATTTTGTAATAACCTTATTGCGGTCTATTAGGTGTTCACACTTCCAATTGAAGCCCTTATCTTTCAGCAGCTTCGCTGTCTCTAATGTTACGAGTTCTTCGGTCATAATTAACTTTTATTAAAGTGTTCAATCAATTCGTTTACGGTAGCCTTGTGATAACGTCCTGAAATAATAGTTTCATGATTCCAATTTTCATCCCAAAAGAACATAATGCCTTTGGGTTCTGTGAAATAATGATCGTTGCCAATAGAATCGTCATAAGAAACGCTAAGAATGGAGTCTGCTATAAACCACTGCATATAGTTACTATCATCCCTCAATGCAGCGATAGCCAAGAAAAGCTCTTCGTTGATACTACAATCAATTCTTCCAGCACAGTTCCATGTGCAATGAGGATTTGTATCATCAAAAACTTCTTTAAGAATAACATGATAATTACAGTTAACTGGTGATGTAGCAATACAAAATCTTTCATCTTCGATTACATCAGTAGAATGGTTGTATCCTAATTTTTCCAACTTCTTCCTTAATTCCGGTGTATTTTTACGTATAAATGCTGGTGTTGTAAATCCCATAGTTACTTGTTTTTAAATCGTTTAAACACTTAACAATCCAATTCTCTTTAATTTCTTTCTAAAATTCTTTTCATTCAAGGCTTGGTCGTAATAGCAATCAGGTTCTATAACTGTTTCAGTTTTGGTTACAGGAAGTCCATCCAAACCAAGAGCAACCTTATGTATAATAGAAGCTCTCTTGATTTCCTTTGTTTTTCGATTAAAAGAGAATAAGATATGTCCTGGATTCTTCTTAATCTTATTAACCAATTTATATTCTGTTTGCTGCTTTTGCAGATATTCTATCTGTTCCTTAGAAAGATTATCTTTTGTTATAATAGGTACTATATCCATTTAATCATTCCTCCTTATCTATCTTAATATCTGTCACTTTGCCACGATTAACAAATATGCCAAAAGGTGGTGTGTTCAAACTTGCACAAATAGAGCATTCATCGTTACATATATCATATAAAGAACACTCACTGCATTTCCCTAATTTCAATTCATGTAACACTCCGTCAATTATTATTCCATTTTTTACTTCCATAATCATTATCTCTTCTTTTGATATTGTAAAAGTCCACCTTATTTTGGAGATAACAAACGTTTATCATTATTATTTTTATTCAAATAATTATTTCTTTTCTCTTCTGTATTAAAATCGTCTGCACGGCTAATAACCTTTTGTGATAAAATAGTTAATCCATTTTTGTCTTTTCGAAATATAGTTTCTACAGCAACATCATCTTTGTGTCCAAAATCAATAGATATAATCATATCTCCACGTTTTTCAATGAAAACATCCTTATCGTTTTTCATCTTCTTTATCATCTTCAATAAATTCTACTTCATTAAGACTGAGTTCTCTTATTTCTTCATTCTCTTCATCAATAATGATTCGAGAAAAGTCTTTTACTTCAATTATTTGACCCGTTGCCTTGATTTTGATTTTTAACATAACGCTCTATTTTTAAATTAGAATCTTTATTTCTTTTAAGCATTGCGACACAACCTTTATAAGAACCATAATGTATCATATTGTTCGTATCAAGATCAATAACACAATGAAGATTTTGTTCGTTAGCACCTATAATGATTGTAGAATCAGAATACGTCTTTTCTTTCGTTATACGATAGCGTAATTTAACTTTATCTCCTATCTTAGGAAAGAACTTTTTAGCTACGAAAAAATCAGTATTTAACGAGAAGAAATGAGATTTATTAAGATGTTTGTACTCAGGATTATCTCTAAGTTCTTGCGAATCTATACGATATCTTGGTAAAGAACCTTCTCTTTCAATTCTATTGACCACAATACCTTCCCAAATATGCCAAGAAGGTGTTCGATTATTTTTTGCAACTCCACGCATCTTAATAACTATTCTTCTTCGAAGTTCCTCTTTTAATTCTTCGTCAGTATATTCACTTAATTCTTTCATACTTTTATTTGATTTTATAAACACCTCTTGAATATCGTTCGATTTTACCTAAGGCAAGTTGTTTAGATAAAACTTCATCAACTACTTGCCTTGAATATCCTGGATATAGATTAAATTCGTTTTCTATTTTACCAATAAGTACTGCACGTCTTATCGTATCACCTTTCTTCTTTTTCTTTATGTAAGATAATAGAAATTCTTTCTTATTCATAATTTCAATTCGTTGAACAATTATTTCTTTTTCTTATGCCTAAAGGTCCACCTTTTGACCACGTGGAGCAACTTTTATCGAAAAAATTTTGTCTCAATTATCAAAATCATCTTCGAATGATTTCATTTCCTTTTCAATAATCTTCTTGAATTGTTGAGCATCTTCAAATCTCTCTTGTCTGACTGCCAATTCTAAAGAACTGTTTAGAAGAGTAATGTATTTAAGACGTGTACGTCTATCAATTTCTGTAGTTGAAAATGCTGTTTGACTATTAAATAATGCTATATCTTTAATAAAAAAGTACGTTTTAAATAGTATAAAACCTATACAAAGTAAAATAGCAAGAATTATAAATAAGAATATATTCGTCATATTATTATATTTGTTTATTCATTACATTTATATAGAATACTATTGTAGGATATTTATCTCCAAGATTTTCAACAACTCTATACTTTATAAATTCATTATCTAAAAGAAATTGCGTTAACTTTTGAGCTACTAAATGTTCCATCCTACTAATATTTCTTGCAAAATAAACAGTCTCTTTCATCGGTACTTCAATTCGATTTGATTTGTAAATCGAAGTATTTACGGTAATCATATCTGAGGATGAATTGTAAGATCCAATTGGATTGTTAATGAATTGAACACGATAAAGGTCTTGTTGATTAACTCCAGGAATTTGTATAAGTTTATCATACTTCCAACTCTTATCAAAAAGTCTATCTATAAAAGGTTCGAGTTTATCTTTTATGAGTTTATAATCACTATAGACTTCGTTTTTACCTTCTTCATAAATGAGATCTAAATCTTTTGTATTATTGAATAATACATGAAGAGCTATTTTTACACGTTCTAAAAATTTATATTTTTTCATATTTCAACTTTTATATAATTACTAAAATCACAATACAAGTATTGACACCAACCACCAAAGCGATATTTATCATTTAGATAAATACACTGGGAAGTCCACTTACTCTTTGCAATAATTTCGTACACTATTCCTTTATAGATGAAAAGGTCACCGACTTTTAAATTAAATATCTCAGTCATCTAAATACATAATTAATCAAATCACTTAACCATGTTAAGAATTGTATTGCTGCAAAGAATACCATTACACTAAGAATAGCAATCGTGCTGTACCAAAATTTGACCCAAATCTCTCGATATTCTCTCTTTAGAACTTTCTTACCAAATCGTCCGTGAATAAAGTTTCCAATTTTCGTCATCATAACATTACTTTCTTTTACGTTGATCTTCTATTTTATTTTCACCCCAAAGCTTCCATACTCTATGTACATTAGTATAGGAACAACCAATTATTTTACTGATTTTATAATGCGACCAAGTAGGATGATCTTTAAACATTTGAAGAATAGTCTTAGATTGGTCACCTTTAGGTGCATCAATTGTGGTCTTATAAACAGTTTTTGTTTGCTTCTTTTCTTTCTTTGCAGCCTCTTCTTTTTTGATTGCTTCGATTCTTGCTTGTTCAGCTTGATTGATAAGTTCAAGAAGTTCTTCTTTCTTGTATTTCTTTGCATTTTTGATACCAAGTTCTTTAGCTCTTCTTCTCAATGCTTCTACTGTTACAATCATCTTTTCCATAACGTTCGTTTTTAATTGTTAATCATTTGTTTTCTTTCAATGCCTAAAGATACCACTTTGTTATGTCCTATGCAACACTTTTGATGAAATAATCTTAATTATTTATTTAGGAACTGCAGTACAATGACCCCAACCAACTATCTCACTATAATCACCTTTGATAACACGTATCATAGCTTCAAAAATATAACGCACTTCTTTATAATCAGAGAAACCAAATTGAATGTATTTACAATTGAATTTCTTGGCTATAACTTTCGTATTCTTTATATAGCCCAAATAATAATAATTTAAATTACCAAGACTTGGAACTCTATCTACAATAACTTCGAACTTTAACCCTTCATATTCTACAGTAGCATACCAAGAATCACTTGTATATTCGTTTATCGCTTTTTCAAATCTATGATTTACTATCTTCATAATAATTGTTTTTAATGTTCTGAGGGTGAGTAAATATTAATTATATCTTCGTTACTCACCCTTAAATGATTTAGAATTCAACAAAAATTAATCTATTAGAAGAGTCTATTTCTTTAAACCACATGTGATTAGAACCAAATCCGTATTCAAAGAACATACTAAAATCACCTTTCCAAGAATTAAAATTCTCTTCAAGTTCATTCATATTGTTTCTTAATTCTTGTTCATTATTAGAATCGATAATTGCATTTAATACTTCTACATAAATCTCTGCCGTAGTAGCTAACATTGTTTTTAATTTTCCTTCAATAATTGCTTTCATAATCTTAACGTTTTTAAGTTAGTAATCTATTGTCCTTTTTGGATATCTAAAGGTCCATCTTTTATCAATATGGTCCAACAATTCCGACCAAAAATTTAGATTATTTTGTACACACCTCTATCATATCTTTCTATTCGACCTAATGCCACTTGTTTTGTTAGGAAAGCGTCAATTATACTCCTCGAATATCTTGGATGTATATTTAGAAGTTGTTCTAACTTACCAATAAGTACTGCACGTCTTATCGTATCACCTTTCTTCTTGTCTTTAAGAATAGATTCGATTAATTCAGTATTTGACATAATCAGTCTTCATATCTAATAAAATCGAACGAAATTTCAACTACAATACAAGCTTCTTCACTGTCATCTTCATTCACAAATAAATCATTATAAGCATCTTCGATTTTAACTTGTCGAAGATTGTATTGTGTGAGAGTATTAACTATAAATCCTTCTAATTTTTGGAATTTTTCTTCAGAAAGATAGTCATTGTCTATACACTTTGGATTAAATTTATATCTCAAATTCAAATAAGTTTTCTTTCCATCAAGATTCTCTTCTGCAATCAACTCTGTAAGATTATAGTCTTCTACAAGATAGAGGTCCAGTTTATCTCCATCTATTTCAAGTTTAGAAAGAGCTTCAACAATATCTTCAACTTTATGACATGCATGTTCATATATTAGCATATCATTCCAAAGTTTATTAATCCTTTCTGAAATTATGGATTCTCTTAAAACAATCTCTTTTTCTGCGTCAAATAACTTTCTTACCATAGTTTTCATTCGTTTATTTAATAGTTAATAATATAACATTAGATTTTCTTCAATTCATTTAAAATATCGAGAATTTCTTTTTGTTCACTTTTCTTCAATTTAGACCAAGCTAAATCAACTGACCAATCTCTGGAACAAAGAGAAATAGAAGAATTTCTATTCATATCGTAATAGATTACTTCTACACCTAATGAATTTTTAGGAAGATCAATAACCCCAAATGCTCTACCATTTTTGATTGATTTTTCAACTTGAATCAGTACTTGTTTCAATTCACTTGATTTCATATCTTTAATGTTTCTAATCGTTGTTCTTTTTCAATGCCTAAAGATAGACCTTCCTCATGGACTGTACAACAGATACCATCTTTTTATCTCCATTATTAAGACTTATTAATAAAATAGCCGCATATCCTCATTTTACAATGCGACTGGATATGCGGCTCAAGCAATGAAAGAAAAAACTAAAAACGTTAAAACGAACATTTTTGTTCTTAGAATGGAATTTACACCCTAAAGTACGTGCTTTTTCATAATATTAGAATCGATTCGTTACTCAATACATTCTTCTACCGGAACATCATTGATAGATTTCATTGACCATTTATTATCTTTGACAATCCATTCTGTAGAGATTATCTTACGACCTGCAATGAGTTCTTCGTCAACACCTCTCTTTGACCAAGTATGAGATTCAACTCTTGTTGTCCATTTTATACCATCGGTAAAAAGTTCAACACGTGGAAGTTGCATTTCATTGACTCTCTTAAATTCTTCAAAAACTTTATTTGTCATTTTCTTTATAATTAAAAAATTTATCACATGGACAATAATCCTTATCATCTCTAAATGGACAATTATCACATGAAGGACAATCGTCAATTGAACTTGCTTTGAATATACAAAAGGCAAGGATTATATATATTGCTATTACAACTAAAAATACTATTATCATTATCATCATAATTATATTAAATTAAAATAGGAGTAATCTTATCTTCACAGACACTTACTCCTGAGTAGAATATGTGTATAAACGTTAAGATTTTCGTTGGATTAAGAGGATTCGAACCTCTACAGACAGAACCAAAACCTGTAGTGCTACCATTACACCATAATCCAATAATTCATTGACCTTCCAAAGCGACCTCCACTTATATTTCAATTCTCACTCTCGGTCAATTCCACGAGTCAAGAATAGAAGGTCAATGATTATTTGTAGAGCAATTGATTTAATAATAAAGTATAACAAATAAAGACGAACCTTTCACGTCACGACTACATTGTGTAGAAGGGCTTTTGGTAAATAAAAAACGAAAAATGAATCAATTACTCTCTTTGTCAACTACCTTAGACTTGGCTACGTTTATAAAGGTATACGGCTCCTTTCTTCAATCACTTAATAAAAACACAGAATGTTATTACTTCTTTTTCAATCCTTCCAACTTCTCAAGTAGGGAAATCTTGAATCGATTTTGGTTTTCATGATTACACACGTTTAAACATTGTGAATAAACTCTTTTCAAGAACTTTCTCTTTTGTCTTTCTACGTTTGTCATTTTTAAATTCTCCTTTCTGTTATTAATTATTGTCTAAAGATACCAATTTATCTATTGTTTCAGCAAGTTGTTCTATCACATCACTATTCAAATTTGAGTCGCTCAACGATTTTAGTATTAATGCTTCTTTCATTCCTTTATATGCAATATAGCATTTATTTTCGTCAATAGATGTATGAGTAGGATTGTTGATCAATCTTTTTATTTCTTGTTCGAGTTCATTGAGCTTTTCAGCCTGCTTGTCGATTACGTAATTAAGTTCATCAATCTTCTTGTCCTTCTCACTCAACTCTCTGATAAGCCTATTGCATTCGTCTTCATCTTCTTTTTCAGTAGGTCCGTTCACTTGCATCTTATTGGCGTTCATTTCTTTGAATTCTTGTAGTATCTTTTCTTTCTCTTCGTTTGATACTCGACCTTTACCTTTATTCCTTTCGATTAGTGAACAATTAGTTAACTTCACTTGGACGTTCTTACCTTCTAATGTATTGATAAGTGCAGATCCATCTCTAAATGTTATCACTGTTCCACCATTTAGGTTTCCTTCGTGATCCTTGTATTTAACAAGACTTCCTACTTTAATACTTTGTGCCATATTCGTTTATAATTTTCTTTCTTATAGAATGCATTTTGCTTTTTATGGACCCAAGAGGTAGTTCAAGTATTTCAGCTATCTCCTCGTATAGATATCCATTATAATAACCTAAAAACACTTTCTTGTCTACAATTGGTACATCAATACTATCTATTATATTCATCAAATCTTCGTATTCACCTGTCCACAACCTCTCTTTACTTTCACATCTATCCTTGATGAACTCTTTGTCCTCTTCATCGTACTTTTGGTCCTGTCTATTTGATTCCTGTCTATACTTATTGATGAACAAATTTCGTATAATAGTCGTAATCCATTTTTCACAATCTTTCTCGTTACCACTAAACTGATTATATTTGCTCAACGCATTTAGAATAGCTTCTTGTGCGATATCTTGTGCTTCTTCTATATTACAAGTCAACTTTAGTGCATAATGATAAAAGTACTTGTACTTCTTTTGGACTACTTCTTGTATTATTTCTTTCATTCCATTGAATTAAGCATTTTCTGATATCTTTCTATTCTATTAGAACATATTCTAATATTATGTTCCATTAAAAATATAGGTCCTTCAAAACTCAACCATTGGTCTATTTGTTTTCTTGTTTTGTCTATAAGAGACATTAACTCTTCTTTTGTCATCGTTTCCATAATTTGTAGTCTTTTTTCTTTCATGTCCTAAAGGTCTACTTTATTATTCAATTAGACAACATCTTGACCACAATTATTGTCCTTTTTGATACACTTTATTTTCCATTTTTCTTGATACATTTATAAGATTAATTAATTGTCGATACACGTGTTATATATGATTTTCGCTGCACTAAAACACCAATTTTGTTGTCCATTTTAGGATTGACATTTTTCTTTACTTTAAAATTGGAGATTAACAATCATCACGACTCCTAATCTCCCATATAATATACGATAAATGTTTAGTTTCTTAGTGCTTTGAGTCTTTTTAGTACTTTATTCTTTGTATCTTGTTCTTCTATTACTACGGCTTCTTCTATATCTGGATTCATTTCGTTTAGGAATTTCTTATTCTCTTCTTTTATTTCATCCCAGTTATATTGTTTGATTAGGTCACCAGGTAACATTACTTTGTCACTTCCTAATATATTCTTATTGAAGCCGTTAAAGTCTTTATACCAAGATTTTGCGAGTTGATTTATCATTATATCAGGTTTAATTCCTGCTTTTGCAGACACGAGTCCAATTATTATACTATTGATAGGTATATCACGCATTACTCTACTTATATTTTCTCCTCCGTGAATAGTTGCGTTGATATCTATTTTCCCGTCTACAGTAAGTTTTAACTCGTTACCTTTCACTTCTTTACGAGCTTGTTCAAGTAAGTTTCTTACTTCTCGTGACATCGTCAATGCTTTTGTCTCAAGCCCTCTACTTATGTAGTCCTCGTACTTTAATAGAAGGTCTGTAAGCATATCATTTATAATCTCGAGTCGTCCTGCTTCTGTAGACACTCTATATTTATCTGATTTTAAAGCGAATTTGGCTTGTCTTTGTTCTATTAATGTTTTATTTTCATTGTAGAATTTTACAAGGTCTGCATCGTCTAAATCATATCCTTCGCGTTGTTTTATTGTCTTTTTTACATCTTTTACTGAATACATAGACCCAAAATAGTCAAGTAACATCGGTGTAAGTTTAGCAAGAGCTTTTGATTTATTATTATATAAATCGAACGCATTCAGGTATTTATTACGTGCCCTATTGTATTCACCAAGTAGAGGCATGAGCACTTTTGCTCTAATTTCCTGTGCATCTTTTATCGAATCTTCTGATGCTCCTCTATTTTTCATTACTCCTTTGGCATTCACGTATTTAAGATCGATTGAATGTAATGTACCATTCCTTCCTTCATACGTTAAAAATCTATCAGGACACTCGTCAAGTTTTATTCGCGCTTTTTCGTAATCTATATAAATATCTTGCATATATTTAGATGCGATTTGAACGAAGTCAGGAGCGTCTTTTAATATATCTTCTCTTGTTACATTACTCATATTGGGACTAATTTTTAATTTATCCGTAAAATTACAGTAAAAAGTTTGATCACACAATGGGAGTTTTGTTTTAGTACCAAAAATCACTTAAAATGAGAGTTTCTTCTTCAAGTGGATTTTCTTTTTGAGATTGATTTGTATCAATAACATCAATCTCAAAATTTTCAATTAATTCTAATTCATCCATATTTGATTTTTGTTAAAGTGTTTTTATTTTGTTTTCTAAATTATAGTACTCTACATACCAAAAAACATCTTCTTTATCAATCTTGACAAACATCTTATTTGTTTCTTCATAAACACTACCTTCATTTCTCCAACCAAAATCTTTATCAAATGAACGAATTATTATAGCTTTGAGTTTTGAATTATAACCTACTATTTCACCTTCCACGTTGAACTTTAGAATAAGAACTTTCTCTCCTAAATTTTCTTTTACAAATTTACTTAATGTCTTTTTCATAATGTCTATAAATTGATTCTTTTGCATTTCTTATATCTTCATCACTTCTCAATGGCACTAAACTTATACACTTTACATAATTCAAATATAAATTTGATGAATTGTATTTTACATTTTGTATTGAATAAACTTCAACTTCAGCTAAATAAAATGCTACATCTTTACCAATATAAGGTTCAAAGTTGTTAATAAATACATTCATCAAATGTCGTTCATCTTTTTCATCTCTATATTCAAGTACGAAATTACATATATATATACCATTCTCATTATAAGTCTTGGTTACTTGTCTCTTGTAAATATTCGCTATTACTTTCTGTGTCATGATTATTGTTATTAAATGATCTTACTTCAATACAAGCACTTTTATCTTGATATGGACAATGCTGTTGATAAATGCAATTTTCACATACTTTAGAGAAACTCTTGTTTATATCTTCTATTGCTTTTGGCATATTTGTTCGTTTTTATTCGTTTTATAAACAGGAACTGTCTTAATTGCAGGAATTAATAAATAGGTATGGTTGAACTTTTGTTTAACAGTTAAAAACAGTTCCTTTCTTTTTATATTGTAAAGATACCAATTATTTATCTATAGTCAACTTTTTAGTTTCACATTCTGTTCAAGTTTATAACCCTTTTCTTTCAGAAAGATTTTCACAACAATTCTGTTTAGCATTTTCTTTCCATAGTGCATGTAAGAACCTATAAGATTGTTTTCGATTTCCCATTTTTTAAATGTTTCACTTTCGATAAATCTCCAAAGAAGTTTGTCAAAATCTTCATTCGATAGTATCTTTTCTTCACCTTTCGGATTCGTTATTCTTACCATTACATTCTAATTGTTTATGATACAGACTTACTTCCATTGTACACATTAGATTTTGAATTCTTAAAATCTTTTCCCATTCCTCTGGAGTAAATGTTTTAGGTTCTTCATCTTCTTGATTATGACTAATTTGATTTTTAGAGATGAATGCTTCAAACAAATCATTCAATGAAGATTTCATAATTTTACTCCATATCTTACGATAGAATTCAAACATTCCTTTAAGATCAATATATTCAATGTTAGTCAACTCAAACTCTATTATATTAGGTCTTAATTTGTCTTTATAATAGGATATCACTTTTCTATTTGTGACTTTTGAATAACATTGAAATAATAGTTGTCTATCAAACTTATTATTGTATTTGATTTTAAACGTATAAAGTTTTTGCTCTTCTTTAAAAAGATCTTCAATGTTTACATTGTACTTTTCGCATAATTGTTCAATTGCTCTTTTAGCTGCAAACACTTCACCATCTACACCTCTATCGACAAGTTCTTTTAATTTCTTTATTTTATCTATAACTCTATCGTATTCCATAATTATAATTGAAAAGTTGTTATATATTCTACTTGAGCAATATTCATCATAATATTCTTTAGTAGAACTAATTTTGAATCATAAGTCATCAATAAAATATTTTCTTCGTCTAAACCGTATGAAAAATTTATTCCTCTTAGCCTTTCATCATTATCAAGCTTTTCTCGAATATCTTCATAAGAATATCCTTTAAATGGACTAATCTTATATAAATTAATTACTTTTGCCATTAAAGTTTTATTTTTTGAGTATAAATAAGTTCACCTCTATATCCTCGCGAAATTAGTTCATCCATTAATTGTCTTGGAGTGAAATCTTTTAATTTAGGATTACCATTTTCAAGATTACTTATTCTTTCTCTTCGTTTTATTGCTCTTGTTGATTTATAATTCTGAATTTGTTCTCTTTGACAATCCTTACAGTAAGCTTGAAGTCCATCAGGACGACTTGAATTTTTACTAAAAGAATCTAACGGTAAAATTCTTTCACAACGCGGACATAATTTAGTTTCTTCCATGACTATTCTTATTTAAAATTTATACGATATTTCCATGAGTATTACATTCTCATTTGAATTTCTTGCAACTTTCAAACTGTAAGGATTTATATAACATTCTAAATCATTTTGATCATCTTTCAATAATTCTTGAACCTTTTCTTCTATTTTAGAAGCTTTCTTTTCAAGTGTATCATATTTAGCATTTTCTCCTAAAAATCTAAATTTACCGTTTGATACAAGTCTAACATTTAATCTTCCTTTTCTTGAAAGCATATTTTCCTCAGATGTATTCAAATTAAATGAGTGAATTGTCAAATTAAGTTTTTCTAAAAGAGGTTCGATATCTTTGATTAAATAACGAGCTATTGCAGCACTATCAAGCGTATTTTGACGCATTTGCATAAGTTTATTAATTTCGTTACTTAATCTAATATCATTTTCTTTTAACATTTGATTGAAATCTTCCATTGCTTTCATAATTCTTCAGTTTTTAGTTGTTGTTCTTTTTCAATGCCTAAAGATAGACCTTATTTTGGAGATAACAAACGTTTATCTCTATTTATAGTCCAAATTAATATTTATTAAGAAAGGACAACTTGTTTCACAACAAATCATCCTTTAAAAACTAAATAATCATGGCTTGACAAAATAAAGAATTCTTGTTTCTTTTATATCTGCAATTCTTACAGTAGGATAAAGTTCATCCATTTCTTCTAAAGCAATCTTATTTGCTTCATTCGTAGTTCTTGCTTGAATTAAATAATTTACATTGTATGCTTTTTCTTTACCTTTTTCATTTACTTCAATCCAAACACCTTTTACTATATAAAAAGAACCTTCTTGATCTTCATTAGGAATGAATCGAAATATATTTAATTCCTTTATAGGTGAAATTTCAAATTCTACATTTATATTTTCTTCACCCCATTTTGTAGCAAGTACTTCAGCTTCAGTATAATTTATAGCTTCACAAGCTATAACGTTGACAAACTTCTTAACCTTCATTGATGTCGAATTTTCATCTACATCATAATACGTCAATGTTATTTCAAAAAACTTATACATTGTGACAGCACTTTTTTAGATACTGAACATTCGATTTAATAAGTTCCATTTGCTCTTCTTTGATTTCTTTTTCAAAATAATCTGAAGGTGTAGGAATTCGTTCAAATTTCTCTACCTTTTCAATATCTTGTCCGTTTATAGCTGCAAGTATCGGATAACAACTATCTGTAGACCTAAAGATTTTTTCATTCTTATAAGGAATAAATTCTTTAGGATTACCTTGTCCAAGAAAATGAAGAGGTTTTGATAATGAATTGTACGCTTTTAATTTTGATACAACTTTATTTCTTGCAAACGCAATATTATCTGTATTCATTATATGAGGAATAGCTTTCTTACTCATACCAATACAAGAAACATATTTATTCCACATGAAGAATTTATAACAATCGTACCAAGCTTCCCAATTCTTACCTTGAGGACAAGCAAGAATAGTTGTGTTTAACAATTTTCCTTTTGCTCTTGCTTCTTTTAACCATTCTAAGAATTGATTAAAATTGATTAAAGTTTGTGTACTATCATATAACACATCAAGAGGAATAACTTCATTAGGTTCTATTTCGAGTGTTAATTGAAATAATTCTTCGTTGGTTAACACTTCACCTTCTTCTCCTGTACCATTATCAAGTATAGTAAAACGACCTTGTTTGATTGCTTCTTTTACATATTCACGATATTGTTCATTTTTTTTATAATATTGACCTATAATATATAGGTTATTGTTTCCTAATTCACTTAAATTTAGGTGTTTCATAGGAGGAGTTAAAAATATTTTCATCATACTTTTACAAATTAACGATTTGACAATTAGGTTGATCGATGCACCAAGAAATTAATTCATTTATACCAAGTGAAATTTCACCTTTTTCAATTTCTTCAAAAGTAAGATTTTTGTTCTTTTCTTCATTAGCAAGCTTTTCAAACCTTTCTCTTCTCTTTTTTTCTGATGAAGATATGTAATCTATACCATAATTCAAATTATAACCATTTGATTTACAAAGATATAGAAGTTTGTCTATAATAGACTTTTGTCTACAACCTATTATGTAAATTATTTTGTTACAATCTGTTGTTTTGATTTTATCAAAAAGAATGTTTGAAACTTGTTCGTCAAGTCGTGCATCGAAAACTCTTAATTTATCTTTATTAAGTTCTCTTATAATATTTCCAACTTCTATTGCTATTGTATTGCTTTTAACACAATAATGATCAACGAAATGAGTCTTACCTGAAAACGTCTTTCCTATAACAAATTTAACGTGAGGTAATTGTTTTAAATGATTATCTTCTTGAACACTGTCACATTCTTCTTTTTCAACTATAGCATAGTTTTCACCATCTTCACTAACTTCAACTGAGTCAAAATCAAATTGCTTCAAGATATTTTTCGCAATCATTTCACATGACATAGAACCGAAATCATAACATTCGCAATGCATTTCAAATACTGGGAATTTTCGGTTTATATATTGTTTTACTCTTCTCCTTAATAATATAAACTCTTCATCACGATTATCGTGATTAACACGTTTTTTACAGTTAAATTTAAAGATATGTCTATGAGACTGTTCTAAAAACTTTACAAGCTCGCCATGATTTTTTGACGCATCAGGATAATTATGAAATCCTTCTACTTCAAAACGAATTCCAATAAATGTTTGTAATCGATTCATAATAAATATTTTAAATCTTCGTTAGTAATTTCAACTTCATTTCCCCAAGTGTCCCAACCTTTAGTTTGTTTTCTTGCAAACAACTCGATTCTCGGAACATCACCACACAGTTCAACAATCTTCTCTCTTACAAGATCAGGTTTCTTCGAATGTTCTTCTCTTGGAGAAATTACTACACTACTCATATTGCCTACTTGTTTTAGAGGTTTACCTTTGACTCCTAAAAGACATACTTCAACATTATTTCTTGTATAATAACCAACTCCAAAAGCAGGTTTTGTACCATCTTTAGTTGTTTTGACCCAACTAAATGCTACAGTTTTGTAAACAAATCCCCAAGATTTTATCAAATCTAATGCTTCTTGCATTTGAGGAAATGTTGCCCAAAGAAATAACATACAATTTTTATCAATTATATCTCCTATAGGCATACTTTTAATTCCTCAATAGTCAATGTATCATAATGTCGAATTGTTTCACCACTACTATTATCAATATAATTTGACCTTTTTGAATTATAAGCCCAAGGTGGATCAGCATAAATAATTTGATATTTCTTCATCTTAATATGTTATTCTAAATCTTCTATTAATTTCCTCTTTATTAGAGAGATTGTAAACTAAGCAATAATCTTTTTTCTTCTTTTGACAAAATTGAACGGGACCTCTATAAATACATTTACCATCTAAAAATAATCGCATGATTTTCTCACCATTGATATTCTTATTCCTTTTAGCTTTTGAAATAATATCTTTAGATACTTTATTACTCCAACCATTTTTGTGGTAAACGAATTCTTTTAATTTACAATCTAAATTCATAGATGGAAAGATTGTTACTTTTTGCAAATTTGATAAATTCTTGAATTAAATCGTCATCTTCATTTAAATCTTTATTGTTTTCAATTTTAAAATCATTAAGCGTATTAGTAACTTCTTTAATTACATCATTTTCAAGTGCAGTAGGAATTGTTAAATTCAAACATTCTTTACGATTTTTACCTTCTATAGTAATCTTAATAACAGATTCTTCTTCTCTTGATTTAGAAAGTAATTCATTCAATTTGTTTAATTCACACTTCTTTTGTTCAATAGCTTCTAAAAGTTCTTTTCTATTCATAACTAAATTCGTTTTAATTGTTTATCTAAAGATAAGGCTAATTCGTGATAAACACTACTATTAGGTCCACACGAATTAGCCTTGTTGAGACATAATTATCTTAACTCACACGCACCACCGCTACAAGCTGTAGCAACATTTTCACCTACATTCTTATATTCTCTTTCCCATTGAACATTTTCCCAATCAACAGGTTTTTGATTCTTAATCTTTTGCCACTGATGAAAAATATTCACGTGTTTCAAACAACAGGAACACTTCTTATCATCACCATTAAAATAATTCTTAGAGAATTTCTTGAATCTACGTACCCAATCATTTCTAAGTTCTACTTTATGTTGTAAATGTGAAGAAATTGCATTTACATCACTAACATAAAGTCCATCTATATTAACAAGAAGTTTACCATCTTTTATGTGTTTTTTAACAAATGATAATAAATATTCATCAGTGTAAATCAATAAATCATTTGCCTTACCTGTAGCTGCATTACATGCTGTCCAAATATCACCAAACACTTGTAATCCATCTACAATAAGACCTGATGAAAGTATTGCACCTTGTCCATATGTTTCAGCTAATTCTTTTTCGTCAAGATAAGAAGTATAGGGAGCTTGAGGATAATCAAGATCACCTGTCTCAGACAAGAAACTTAATCCAAAGAAACCATCTCTATGTTCCCAAATCCAATCAGCAACATCTTTCCATTCATTATCTTTAACAGAAACTGTACAACTTACATTGTGGCGATATTTAGGTTTGAGAATAGATGAAGGATGTTCTTTGTTAGTACCTTCCATTACCCAACCTTTTTCGGTAGTGTAAATTCTATAAAGAAAATCAAGAGTACTGAAATCTGTACGAACCATAGCTTTATCATCCAATTCAATAGGGAATGATAACACTGTTTCATTTTTCTTATTCCAGAATGAAGGATTTGCTATATCAGAATTGACCTTCAAAGTTTCCTTTAACGCTTGTTCATTATTATTTGCTTGGATATTACGAATATACTTTCTAAAATGATAAGCATGAATACCAGATCCTGATCCTAAAAGTTGTGAAGAATTTCCTGAAGGTTTAATTACAGTTGTACGTGCAGCTTCATTTATTCCAATAATTTTAGCAACTTCTTTGTTAGTCTCTTTAACAATTCGTGCACCATTCATTTGAATTCTTTCATTGAACAAAATGTGAGGATTATCTGCCATACCTGTAATACCTACACCAAGTAAAGCATCACGCTTCATAATCTTTCTTGTCGCTTCTGAAAGTAGAGGAAGATTTTCTGTATATGCTGCTTGAAATGTTCCTAATATAGCTGCTGTACGACATGCTTTGTAGAAATCTTCTTCAGTTTTGACTTTTTTACCATTAATTTCACATAAATTACAAAAGGACCAACCGTATTCTTTACTTCCATCAGGATTTATGTATGTAGGAAATAAGTTAGTCTCACAATTATGAACAAAAACACCTTCACTAAACATATAATCATCGTGACCTTTTGTTATAATTGCAAAATTATGTTCATTAACTTCGACCTCGATATCATAAACTTCTTCAATTATACCAAGTTCTTTAATCTCAACTACTACAACATCCTCTTTGTATATAGAATAATCTTTCTTAGATTTCTCTACAATCTGTCGTTCGTCAATTTCTTCTTTATATTCTAATTCACCAGTAACATATTTTCTAAATAGAGAAAACGATTTATTAAATCTGTTTTTCGAAAAATTCAAAGGAAATCTATTATCGTATGCATTACATAATTTCGCAGTAACTTTTCCTTCTTTAGCAAGAACTTTCTTACCAATCTCAATCATATCTTGATTAGAAAGACCTCTGCAATTACTATTATTTAACAAAGTACTTCGAATAGAATTGTTGCGAGACAGTCTATCTAATTCTTCTTGAGAATAGTTAGACGGGTTACGTGGATTGTTTTCACCTTTTCTACGTTCTGCAGTTTTCTTTAAATGTTCATCTCTTGAAAGTAATTCAAGATTATCTATAGAGTCGTTTCCGTTATCTTCAATATGATCAATCTCAAATCCTTCGGGTTTTGCTCCATTATAAAATTCCCATATCATTCTATATTGTCTTGCATAACCATTTGATAGACTGTTTATAGTTCTGTATTTAACAGACTTGACACTATAAAATTTAGATAATGTTTTGCCTAACGATTGTTCAGCGAGAATATATTCGCCATCAATTAATCTTAAAAAATGATCTCTTGTACATCTAAATGAAGAACCATTCGACAATACGATTTCAATCAATTCTTTTTTACCTGTAGAAAATGCTTTAGCATTCGTAATTTTAACAGAATCGTTATCGGTTTTGTAATAAACTTGAAATTGTTTGCCTGCATCTGATAAATCTTTAATAGGCACTGCATTCCTACCGTCTGCTACTGCAATTAATGTATCTCCTGAGAAACAACAAGGATTTGTAACTACTTCATTATCAGCAGGAAAAACGACTCCAGGTTCTCCATATTGTTGAATATATTCAAAAATTTTGTCATATTTTTCTTTCGGAGTATCTTCGTAAATAGCTGCAGAATTGTTACATCTACACAATTCAGGATAAGTTAAGAACCAATCTCCTGTTTTACATTGTAACATTTCTTCATCATCTATATCAAATATAGAAATCATTGCACTTCTTCTAATACCACCGCTTATAACAGCATCTGCAATAATGCATGACATCAAATGAAGTTCGAATGGTCTTAATTTTCGTCCTTTTGCTTTACTAAGAATCTTACGTAATTTATTATGACAAATTTTTAATGGTTCTGAACCAGGAGCTTTAAAACCTCCTGATACAAAAGAACCTTCAGGTCTTATCTGTGAATAATCAAATTCAATATCCGGATATCCTTTGTAATATGCTTCAATTAAATCTCCTGTAGAATTTGCCCATCCTTCAATTGAATCTTCTATTGTATAATGAGTTTTAGAAAGATTACTTTCAAGACCTTTCACAATAGGTAATTGTTCTGTATGAACTTTCTGAACTGAAAATCCGGCACCACAACCACTCAATAAAAGTTCCATTAATTCTTTGAAAAATTCGATTCTATTACAATAACTTCCTGAACAGTTAAAAGATCTAAAATTATTTTTCAACAATTGTGGCCCTCCATATTGAAGAGATCTTTGAGATCCAAGAATTTCTTGATTATTATACGCTACCCAAGCCTCTTGAAATACTTTATTAAATGCATCTTTGTTTTCTTCTTTGATTTTACCGTCAAAAAATTGATAATGCATTCCCATTACTCTACTCACAGCTTCATTCCAAGTTTCCTTTTTACCATCAGGTTTAACACGAGAATATTTACTGTAAAATATATAGTCAGAAATTATATCCCGACTATCTACACGTTCATTATTCATTACAACTTATTTAAAAATTTAACATTAATCTTCGATTGTTGGTTGTATTATACAAATTGGTAACGCAGGGTATTGAAATACAAGAGGAATTCTTTCTCTATCAACACCCTGACCACCTTTAAACACAACTTTTTCAATTATCGTGTTAAATATACTCTTTTTTATTGTAAGATATAAAGGTTCAGGTTTATAATTTTCGTCTTTTTGCACTTTTATTTTTTGAATTTGTAAGTGTGTTTGTAATGCTTCTTCACTTGGTATGAATTCTTCCAATTCTTTTATCTTATTAGCGTTTACAAGCGTTACATTACTCAACACTTTTTCACCATAATTTTTATAAGTGTATATAGGTATATACATTTTTGGTTTTTTCATTTTCTTAATTTTTATATTGAACAATAAATTAATTCATTTCTCGCTCTTGTAATAGCTACAAATTTCAGACAATATTCACTATAAAGAGCTTCTTGTGATACTGCATATTGACTTGGAATTAAATTAGAATTTAAAAAGAATACTCTATCAGCCTCCAATCCTTTTGATTTATGAATAGTACTTAAAACGATACCATCAGTATTTTCATCTGTATAAATTTTCGAAATACGTTCTTTTAATGTATTTACATCTTTCCAAATAGAATATAATCTCATTATAATAGCACATTTTTCAAGTAAATTGACATAAGATGGATTATTAATTGCAATATTATGAGGAATACCTTTATCGAGTAACGATTGAAGTTTCTCTTCTTTGAGAATTTCAAGATCGTCTATATACTTGATTTTTCCCAAAAGCCTACATAACGCTTCCCCGAAATCTTTTCCTTTAATACTTGATTTTTTACCAAGTTCCAATAACTTAATAAACACTTCTATTAAAGGTAAATTATTTCTACATAAAATAAAGTCACCATTTTGTGCTTCTTCAAAATCACCGTTTCTTACTATACCTTCCTTAGCGTTAGGTGCAGCTACGATTCCATTTGAGAAAACTTTTTGTGCTTCTTCTACAATCTTCTTAGAACATCTATAAGTAATATCAAGAGGTAAGGTAGTTGTGTTAGGAAGTTGTTGAAGTAATCTAAAATTTGTTACACTGGACCCTGAAAATTGGTAAATGCAATTATGAGTCAATATTCCATCTGCAACGTAATTATGATATT
>ERZ773110.735-NODE-735-length-30704-cov-3.402917_pt1 | contig 30704 bp, 19 predicted proteins | sample MGYA00580568_ERZ773110 | MGnify/ENA primary metagenome ERZ773110 (study PRJEB29015, sample SAMEA2737870) | human gut metagenome | biome: human gut; feature: human-associated habitat; material: faeces | place: China | collected 2012 ... | reverse complement strand
AAGAATTTGATACTGAGTTGATGAGGAGTGATATAAATGCAGCCAATGGAAGAAATGATTTGTGTATATTGAAAATAAACATTGATGAGATATATCAGAACGTTAAATATTTGCTAAAAGATGGACAGATAATACAGTGGAATATTTCAACTAATATTAATAGACTTATTATGTATATATGTCAAAGCTATATAAATATATTATCTGAAAAACAAAGAGAAAAATTTTGGAATGACAAAAGAGTTGCAATACTTAAATGTAAAATCATTTTAGAAAAAATAATTGAGGTAGGATATAATACAGTATTAGATGTAAATCAGATAAATACAGCATATAGATCATTAGCGATATGTTATGCTCTTTTAGATGAGAATGAAAAAAGTGCATTTGAAAATTTAAATACAGCAATATTTAATTATTCTGATATATCATCAATTGATGGAATAGTAGGTGGATATATTTATAAAATATATGTGTGTATTATATATTTTATAAATAAAAAAAACACAATATATTTAAAGAAGGCTTATAAAAATTTATATGCAATCAAAGAATACGTTCATTCTATTAAAATGAAAAAATATTATTCAGTTCTTCAAAAGCTTAGTAATATATTATTATCTTTTAGTTAATGAGTATGATTAGAACTAAAGAAAGTCTTTTAATTCATGATGTTATCTATGTATAAATATAAATTTTCTAAAATAAGGGGTTGATTTTTCAAATCAAAAGGAGTATATATATTGTATCAAATAAATAGACGAAATGAACAAAGGTGTTCCAAATCATTGGGACACCTTTCTTTTTTTGTTTTATCAGAAGAAAGGAAGTACAAAATTATGATGAACAAAATTTCAGCCGTATTCGGTTCCCACGTTTTCTCCGATCAGGTTATGAGAGAGCGTCTTCCAAAAGCAGTTTATAAATCCTTGAAGAACACAATCGATAAGGGCGAACCTCTTGATACATCTATTGCAGATTCTGTTGCAGCAGCAATGAAGGAATGGGCAATGGAACTTGGCGCAACACACTATACTCACTGGTTCCAGCCACTGACAGAGACAACAGCCGAGAAGCATGATTCATTCGTAAGTACAGTAGGTGATGGCGGAGTTATTCTTCAGTTCACAGGTAAAGAGCTGATCAAATCCGAGCCGGATGCTTCATCCTTCCCTTCTGGTGGACTTCGTGAGACATGCGCAGCCAGAGGATATACAGCATGGGATTGTACCTCACCGGCATTTGTAAAGACAACAGATGCAGGAACCTGTATCCTTTGTATCCCTGCAGCATTCACATCATATACAGGTGAGTCACTTGACTACAAGACACCACTTCTTCGTTCCATGGATGCGATCAGCAAGGAAGCTTTAAAGGCACTTGCATTATTTGGAAATACATCAGCAAAGAAGGTTACAGCTTCTGTTGGTCCTGAGCAGGAATACTTCCTGATCGATAAGAAGAAATTCGCCAAGAGAACAGACCTGAAGCTTTGTGGACGTACCTTATTCGGTGCGATGCCTCCAAAAGGACAGGAGCTTGACGATCAGTATTTTGCAGCGATCAAAGATAAGGTTGCATCATACATGACCGAGTTAAATGAAGAATTATGGAAATACGGTATTCTTGCTAAGACACAGCACAACGAAGTTGCACCTGCTCAGCATGAGTTAGCACCTATTTTCTCAACAACAAATATAGCAACCGATCAGAACCATCTGGTTATGGCTACTATGAAGAAGATCGCAGCAAAGCATGATCTGGAATGTGTTCTTCATGAGAAGCCATTTGCAGGTGTCAATGGTTCCGGTAAACATAACAACTGGTCAATTTCAACAGATGAGGGCGAGAACCTGATCAATCCTGGTAAACATCCGGAGACAAATCTTCAGTTCCAGTTCTTCCTTGCAGCCGTTCTTGCAGCCGTTGATAACAATGCAGAGCTGTTAAGACTGTCCGCATCATCCGCAGGAAATGACCACAGACTTGGAGCAAATGAAGCACCTCCAGCAATCATTTCAGCATTCCTTGGTGAACAGCTTGAATCCATCGTTAAGCAGATCATTGAGAAGGGTGAAGCTACAGAATCACCAAAGGGCAAGACTTATGTATCCGGTGCATCCACACTTCCTACATTTACAATGGATGCTACAGATAGAAACAGAACATCACCATTTGCATTTACAGGTAACAAATTCGAGTTCCGTATGGTAGGTTCTACACAGTCCATCGCATTTCCAATGATGGTATTAAATACGATCGTTGCAGATCAGTTAAAGAAGATGACCGACGAACTGGAAGGTGCAGAAGATTTCGAAACAGCATGTAAGGCACTGATCAGAAAGACTCTGACAGAGCATCAGAAGATCATTTTCAACGGAAATGGTTATTCAGATGAATGGGTTGCAGAAGCTGAGAAGCGTGGACTTCCAAATATCAAATGTATGGTAGATGCAGTTCCATATCTGGCAGCAGATAAGAGCGTTAAGATCTTTGAAGGCCTTGGCGTTATGGATAAAGCAGAGTTATCAGCCAGAGCAGAAGTTATGCTTGAGAATTATGCAAAGAAGATCAACATTGAGGCACTCACAATGATCGAGATGTCAAATGAAGAGATTATCCCGGCAGTTATGGAATATCAGGCAGAGCTTGCAAAGGGTGCTGCTGAGATCAAAGCTCTTGGTATCGAACCAAGCGTACAGGTATCACTGTTGAATACAATCTCTGATAAGCTTGCAGAGCTGAAGACAGCAACTGTAAAACTGGAAGAGCTTGTTGCAAAAGCTGCTGATTACGAAGATGATATCGAAGCATGGGCAAAATACTATCACAACGTAGTATTTGCAGCATTTGATTCTGTAAGAACACCTGCTGACGAACTGGAAAAAGAACTTCCAAAGACAGCATGGCCATTCCCTACATACGAGCAGTTATTATTCGAGCAGTAAGATCATATACAGTAAATGTTTATTACAACCTAAAATAGTCAAAGGGCATCTCGTTTTCTGAATCGAAGGCGGGGTGCTTTTTTACTGTGCGGATATCACAAAAGCTATGGTCGAAACCTTCTTTTTCTGGTATTATAAAAAGATGTGATGTGTAATATTGATCAAATATAAAAGAATCAGGAGTTTGATTTGAAAAACTTATATATAGCAGAAAAACCAAGTGTTGCAAGGCAGTTTGCAGATGTGCTTGGTGTAAAAGGAAATGCCGGAGCAGGTTATCTGGAATCGGAAGATTCTGTTGTGACCTGGTGTGTTGGACATCTGATCACGATGAGTTATCCGGATGCCTATGACGAGAAATTAAAAAAATGGGATCTGGCTACGATTCCTTTTATTCCGACAGAATTCAAATACGAAGTGATACCAGATGTCAGCAAGCAGTTCAAGATCGTAGCAGGGCTGTTGAACCGGGATGATGTAGGCTGTATCTATGTCTGCACCGACTCAGGACGTGAGGGAGAATATATCTACCGTCTGGTGGATCAGATGGCAAAGGTTGGAAATAAAGAGAAGCGGAGAGTCTGGATCGATTCCCAGACAGAGGAAGAAATCTTGCGTGGAATCCGGGAAGCCAAGCCACTTTCAGAGTACGATTCGCTCAGCGATGCCGCATATCTTCGTGCAAAAGAAGATTATCTGATGGGTATTAATTTCTCCAGAGCCTTATCGTTAAAATACAGCTATGTGATAAGAAATTATCTAAAACTGGATAAATGCGTGATTGCGGTTGGACGTGTTATGACCTGTGTTCTTGGCATTATCGTGAAGCGGGAGCGGGAGATCCGTGAATTTGTAAAGACACCATTTTACCGTGTTGTTGGTACGGTAAATGTTACCGGGCAGACATTTGAGGCAGAATGGAAAGCGGTAAAGGATACACCGTATTTTAATTCACCGCTTCTGTATAAAGAAAATGGCTTCAAGCAGAAGAAGGATGCAGAAGATCTGGTGAAAAAGCTGTCGGCAAATGGAATGGAAGCCACTCTTGTTGCAAGCGAGAAGAAGAAAGAAAAGAAGGCTCCGCCAATGCTGTATAATCTTGCCGAGCTTCAGAATGACTGTTCTTCACTTTTTAAGATCAGTCCGTCCGACACCTTAAAGATCGTGCAGGAGTTATACGAGAAGAAGCTGGTGACATATCCGAGAACGGATGCCAGAGTGTTGTCAACGGCTGTGGCAAAGGAAATTTATAAGAATATATCCGGTCTGAAACGATATACACCGATGGCTGCCTATGCTGATGAGGTTCTTAACATGGGAAGCTATAAGACGATCGCAAAGACCAAGTATGTAAATGACAAACAGATCACAGACCACTATGCGATCATTCCGACCGGACAGGGCATGGGTGCGTTAAGAGGACTGTCTGAGATTGCGGCAAATGTGTATGAGATCATTTGCAGACGATTCTTAAGCATCTTTTATCCGGCAGCAGAATATCAGAAGCTTTCAATGACACTGGCAAAGCAGGATGAATTCTTATTTGCCAATTTCAAATATATGTTAAAAGAAGGTTACCTGAAGGTTGCCACGAACCGCTTTGCAAGGAAAAAGGATGATACCAAATACAGCCCGGAATTCATCGAGACAATCGGACATTTGAAAAAGGGAGATATCCTTTCACTTGACAAATTCGAGATCAAAGAGGGTGAGACGTCACCTCCAAAACGGTACAATTCCGGTACGCTTATCCTGACGATGGAAAATGCCGGACAGTTTATCGAGGACGAGGAGCTTCGTGAGCAGATCAAGGGCGCAGGTATCGGAACCAGTGCGACCAGAGATGGAATCATCACCAAGCTTGTAAATAACAAATACATTGCTCTGAATAAGAAAACGCAGATTGTAACACCGACATTTCTCGGCGAGATCATTTATGATGTTGTTTATTATTCGATCAATGGACTGCTTCGGGCGGATCTGACAGCAAGCTGGGAAAAAGGCTTGTGTGGTGTCGCTGATGGTTCGATCACGAAAGAAGAATATACAGACAAGATGAACACCTTTGTGATCAAATATACAAATCTGGTAAAGGGAATCAGCAATCAGAACCAGATTACAACAGTATTTGACAGAACAAGGGTATATTATAAAAAATAACCTTAAACATAGTTGCTTAATAGAAAGAATTTTCCTTTGTGGATAAATGATTGTTTTTTAGATAAAAATTGTCCTTTGCGGGCGAATGATTGTTTTCTATTAAATTCTGAAAAAGATAGTGAGGTATAAGAAAATGAATAATGAAACAGTAAAACAGGTAACGATCAAAGAATTATATGATCTGACAGAAACAGCAGCAAAGCCATTGCTTGAAAGCGTTACATATCCGTGGGAAGCGCTTCCGAAGATCAAGGACTTTATCATTGAACTTGGAAACAGCTTAGATCCGGAAGAGTATGAGAAACGTGGTGAAAATATCTGGATTCATAAATCAGCAACTGTATTTGATTCTGCTTATATTGCAGGCCCATGTATTATTGGAAAAGATACAGAGGTCAGACAGTGTGCATTTATTCGTGGAAGTGCTTTAGTGGGAGATAACTGCGTTGTTGGTAACTCCACAGAGTTAAAGAATGTCATTATCTTTAATAATGTGCAGGTTCCACATTATAACTATGTAGGTGATTCGATCCTTGGCTTCCATTCTCATATGGGAGCAGGCAGCATTACCTCTAATGTCAAGTCAGACAAAACACTGGTGCATGTCAAAGGCGCGGACTTCGATATTGCAACCGGTATGAAGAAATTTGGTGCAATGCTTGGTGACTATGTAGAGGTTGGTTGTAACAGCGTTTTAAATCCGGGAACCGTGATCGGCTCACATTCAAACATCTACCCATTGTCCCGTGTCAGAGGCTATGTGCCATCAAACAGCATCTACAAAGACCAGAACGACATCGTAACCAAGCATTAGACGCTAGCCTTTACGTTGAGGCACAAGGACGAAGGCAGGCAGGTTGTTATATCTTTATTCCGCAAAACGCTTTCGCTCTATCCTCAACGCAGCGGTACCTAAGGCTCCCTGCATTCGCAGTTCGCCAAGTACCGGCGTGAGGAGAGGTTTGCTTCATAAAATATAACACCTACCATCCTTCTGTATTGTGTAAGCATACAAAGAAATATTTGGCTATGCGATTTATGATTGAAAGGCAGCGCAGACAAGGCTGGGAAGAATACTGGCTCAGCGCACAAAAATCTGACGTACAGAAATGTTACATAACACATCTTGGTATAGAAACACAAATCACCTGAGTAGAATGTCCTTATGTAGCAGACCTGTCCAGATGTTAGTACTTTAAGTTAAAATGGAAGATAGCATTACTATTATGACGTAAGCATTATCCGAGGCCGGTACTTAAGTTGCGTTTTTTGCAACTTTATGTACCGCTGCACGAGGATACGAGCGGAAGCGTCTTACGGAATAATATGTAATGTATCTTTCATTTTGATTCAAGGACTTATGAGAGCGTTCTGCTACATAAGGAGCATACTACTTAGGTGGTTGTACCGTATCAATAGCCAAGGCTGGAAACGGTGTTATGTCAATAAACAGATATATGCCGGATAACTGATATTGTGTAGCAAACCTGTCCGAGCGTCGGTACTTAGGCTGCGTTTTTTGCAGCCTTATGTACCGCTACGTCGAGGATAGAGTGGGAACGTTTTGCGTAACAATAGTCAGTTGTCTGGCATATATCGTTCTATTTCATTGAACCACAGCCTTGGCGAGTGCCTCTTTGATGGCGTTGATCAGCAGCATCGAGGTATACTTGGTATCGCCGGAAACAGTGAGGTCGTCAATCGATGACACATACTGCAGGTCAGTGTTGATCGCCTCTAAAGAAGACGACAGGAGCGGATACATGGTGGTGACACTTTCGTCCAGATTGGAGAGCGCAACATCCTGGATAGAATGATCATCAACCGTAACCATAACAGACAGAGTAGATTCGCCGAGCGTGATAGTTGAATCATATGTACCGGGGTTATAAGAAGGCTCCGTTGTTTCAGAAGCGGTATTCGAAGAAGCAGTTTCTGAAACGGTGGCAGGTTTTTTGAACATGATCGTCAGTATGATGATAAACAGGGCGACAAGTCCGAGAAAAATAACCGTGTATATGATTTCTTTAGATTTTAAAACGATAAGCTTTGTGGATGCCATATAAATATTCCCCTCATTTATTATTACTATATTGTATTCACAGAGAAAATAAAATATAACCAAAGAACAGATGGTTAGTAAAACAATATTGAAGTAAATATGGCTTAGCAAAGAGAAAGCCAGAAAAAGAGTATTGCTTGACAGATGAGTGAAAGGAGACCGTTATGTCAGTTCGATTCTTACTTGGAGCATCCGGCTCAGGAAAATCCAGACAGATTTACAATGAAATCATTCAGGCATCGATAAAAGAACCGGAGCGGAATTTTTATCTGATCGTGCCGGAACAGTATACGATGGAAGCACAGAGAGAACTGGTTACCATGCATCCGGCCGGAGGCATGATGAATATTGATGCGATCGGCATGAACCGGCTGGCATATCGTGTATTTGATGAACTGGGGATCAGCACCGGGCAGGTGCTGGAAGACTTTGGAAAAAGTATGCTGATCAAGAAGATCTTATGTGAACAGCAGGACACCTTACAAGTATATGGAAGCTATTACGACAAGCTTGGATTTGTGGATGAGATGAAATCCATGATGTCGGAGATCTTCCAGTATAATATCAAGCAGGATACGATCGATGAGATCATGGAGCAGATTCCGGAGGACAGCGTTGTTGCAGGTAAAATGCAGGATATCAGACACATTTACGAAGAATTTGAAGCATTTGCAGGTGAACGCTATATTGTGGCAGAACAGTTGGTGGAACTGTTGACCAGACATGTTGGCCAGTCTAAACTTGTGTGTGGCAGTTCGCTGTATTTTGATGGGTTTACCGGATTTACGCCGGTACAGCTTGAACTTGTTGAGAAGTTGATGACCTGTGCGAATGATCTGACCTTTTCCTTTACATTAGATGACAGAGATCAGAAATATGAGCATATAAAAGACTACGAATTATTCTATCTGACAAAGACTACGATAAAGAAATTAACAGAAGCGGCAGCAGCCGCTGGTGTGGAGATTGAGTCTCCGGTCGTTCTGCCTGGAACAATCAACTATCGTCTGGGGGAGAACCGGGAACTGTTTTTTCTGGAGCGGAATTTGTTCCGTAGTCCGTATCAGAAATGGAAGCAGCCATTGGAGCGGATCCATCTGACGGCGACAGGAGATGCGCAGGACGAGATCGTATTTGTCGCATCTACGATAAGGAGGCTCGTACGGGAGAAAGGATACCGTTATAAGGATATCGCGATCGTAGCGGGAGATCTGGAACAGGCATCCCACATCTATGAACGGGTGATGGATGAATATGAGATCCCTGTATTTATCGATGCAAATGCCTGCCTGAAAGCAAATCCATGTGCGGAAACGATCCGAAGTGTACTGGCGGTTCTGGCAGATGATTTCTCCTATGACAGTGTGTTCCGGTTCTTAAAAGCGGGTATGACAGATCTGGTCTTTGAGGATATAGAGCTTCTGGAAAATTATGCATTAAAGCGTGGTGTCCGTGGCTACAGCAGATGGAACCGGGCAGTATCTGAAAACTATGAGAAGACCTCTCCGGTAAATGTAGAAGAGATCCGTCAGGCATTTATGAAGATGTTTGGGGATATCCGTAAGGTCTTTGCAGATAAAAAGGCAGTCACAAAAGATTATGTGGAAGCCCTTTATGACTTTCTGCTTCAGATCCATATGTATGAGAAGTTAGAAGCCAGAAAGAATGAATTATATGAAGAAAACCGGATCAATGAAGGAGATGCGTATGGTCAGATCTTTGAGAAAACGGTTCGGTTATTTGATAAGATCGCGGAACTCTTAGGCGATACGAAGATGAGCGTGAAAGAGTTCTATGAGATCGTGGATACCGGACTTTCAGATATTGAAGTCGGTGTTGTACCGCCTACGGTTGACCGGGTGTTGATCGGAGATATCACAAGGTCAAGATTAAATCACATAAAGGTGTTATTCTTTACATCGGTCAATGATGGAATCGTGCCAAAAGCACCGAAAAAGGGAAGAATTCTAAGTGACAGAGACCGGGATATTTTGTCAGACTGCGGCCTGGAGCTTGCTCCATCCGACAAACAGAACAGCTATATCGAGCAGTTTTATATCTATACGATATTGACGAAACCATCCGATCATCTGTATATATCGTATCATAAATTAAGCGCATCACTTGAAAGTATGCGTCCGTCTTATCTGCTTGGAAGGATCAGCAGTATTTTTCCATCCCTTCAGGCAGAGGAGTATGATGCTGCTTCCTGTATGCCGGATACCGTCAACCGTTCATTAAGACGGATACTCCGGACAGAGGAAGATGATAGCGAAGATGCAGAGAGCCGGATTCTGACAAGAATTTTGACGGAAAAAGGATTTGCCAGAGAATTGACAGCCATTTATAAAGGCAGAACATACAGGAACGTGGCAGAACAGCTTCCACCGGAGACGATCGCCCTGTTATATGGCAGATATCTGCATGCATCAGTATCGAAGCTTGAATTATATGCCAGATGCGGATTTGCATATTTCTTAAAATATGGTCTGCGTTTAAAAGAGCGGGAAATGTATCAGGTCGATGTCAGAAATGTCGGAGTTATCCTTCACAGTGTAATGGAAGGACTGTTTAAGCAGGTAAGAGACACCAGAAATAATGACTGGGAGAATTTTCCGGAAGATGAGAGAATGCTGATGGTCACGGAGCTTGTAAATCGTGCAGCAGAGGAATCGGCAGGAGATTTCTTTGAAGATAATGCAAGAAATGCCTACATGCTTCAGATGATCGAACGTATGGCACAGACATCCGCTGGTATGTTACAGAAGCATATAAGACTTGGCAGCATGAAGCCTGGAATGCTGGAAAAGACCTTTGATTCCGCAAAGGATGAAGTCGGTTCTTATCTGTTTGAGCTTCCAAATCAGATACAGATGAGTATCAATGGTAAGATTGACCGTGTAGATGTGGAAGAAGAGGATGGAACGGTTTATATCAAGGTGATCGACTACAAATCATCCACCAGAAAACTCAGTCTGGAGGAAGTCCTGAATGGAGAACAGCTTCAGCTTGTGACCTATTCTGCGATTGCATATGAGATTGAAAAAATGATCTATCCCGATAAGAATATTCAGATCGCCGGTTTATTATATTACAGCTTTGATGATCCGGTGATCGAGATTGAATCTTCGGAGATTGATACCGATACAGAGCAGCCGGAATTCTCGGATCAGGAGAAATTAGACGCTGAGAGAATGGAGAAAATGAAGCTGCAGGGATTTGTCAATGAATCACCTGCCGTGATACAGAAGATGGATCATACCTGCAATCAGTCACTTCCGGTAAAACTTGATAAAAATGGTGACATCAAGAAAAGTGAGAATGTGGTATCGGCAGACCAGATCCGGACGATCATGGAATTGACAAGAGAGAATATAGAAGAACTTGGAAGTCAGATCGCAGAGGGAAAGATCGCGATCGAGCCATATAAGAATAAGAGCAATACAGGTTGTGATTATTGTGAGTTTAAGAATATCTGTCATTTTGATGTCAAGAATGGCGGAAATCAATATCGCAGACCGGATAACGAGAAGCTTAAGCGGTACAGGGAGGAGTAGCAGAGATGGGTATTTCATGGACAGATGAACAGAAATCAGTCATTAATTCCAGACATGGTAATCTTCTGGTATCTGCTGCGGCAGGCTCCGGTAAGACGGCTGTCCTTGTAGAACGGATTCTTGAGATGGTCATGGGAGTTGATGCGGATGGCAATAAGGCAGAGGAGAAAATCGATATTGATGAGGTTCTGGTTGTAACATTTACCAGAGCTGCGGCAGCCCAGATGAAAGAGAAGATTGCGGATAAGCTTGAGCAGGCAGCCGAAGATCATCCGGAGGATGAGCATATCGTTAAGCAGTTATCCCTGCTGCCACGGGCAGATATTATGACGATCGACAGTTTCTGCCTTGGAATCGTAAAAGATTATTTTCAGATGATCGGGATCGATTCCTCTTTTGATATAGCAGATAATGCAGAGATGGATCTGATCAAGAATGATATATTGGATGAAGTATTAGAACAGAAATATCAGGAAGCATCCGATGAATTTATCGGACTGGTAGACAGCTTTGCGAGAAAAGAATCGGATGAGAAGATCCGGGAGCTGGTCTATCAGATCTACCGGGTTGCTTCCGGTTATCCGAAGCCGGAACGCTGGATAAATGAAGCAGAAGCGGCACTTGAAGTATCAATGAAGGAAGAACTGTATACCTTAAAATGGTATCGGGATTATATGCAGATCGTAGCAGACACGCTTGATTCAGCGATCGGTCAGGCAGAACAGTGCTTAGAGATCGCAGGCGAAGCAGATGGCCCTGCAGGTTATGATCCTATTATACGTTCAGATCTGGAATTACTGCGGAATCTGAGACAGGCCGAGGATATGGATGAGGCATATAAACGGGTTTCCAAATTTTCCAATCTGAAGCGTATCGCAGCCTGTGATCCGGAGAAACAGCAGTATGTAAAGACGACTATGCAGACCTATCGTGGAAGTGTAAAGGACATGATGGCATTGTTTCGTCCGACAGATGTCATACTTGCAGAATGTGCGATGATGAAGGAACCATTGTTAGCGTTATTATCCCTGACACGTTCCTATATGGACCGGTTAAAGGAAGAGAAGCTCGACAGGAATCTGTATGAATTCCGGGACATTTCAGAATTTGCCTATGACATCCTGTGTGCAGGAACGGATGAGAATGGCTGTGTGATTCCATCGGAAGCAGGAAAGACGGTTGCCAGACGGTATCGTGAGATCCTGATCGATGAATATCAGGACAGCAACTTTTTACAGGAAGATATCTTAAATTGTGTGACAGGTCATGGAGAAGATCGGAAGAATATGTTTATGGTGGGGGATATCAAGCAGAGTATCTACCGTTTTCGTATGGCAAGACCGGATCTGTTCCTGAATAAATATAATACATATTCTGACCGGGAAGATGCAGAAGATCAGAAGATCCTGCTTTCGAATAATTTCCGAAGTGCAGGAAAGGTGATTGATACGATCAACCAGATCTTTGAACCGTTGATGTCAGAGAATCTGGGCGGGATCGATTATGATGAATCGGCAAAGCTGCATATCGGAAGACAGGACAAGAATAATATGGGGTATGGATCCGAGATCCTGATCGTAAGGAATGATTGCGCAGATCCGGAGAAATCCCAGCCGGAAGAGATACGGTCGTTAACAAATGTGGATATAGAGGCACGGATGATCGCAGATGAGATCTATGAGTTAGTGAAGGGTGATAAACCACTTTATATTCCGGATGGAGATAACGGAGAGACCAGAAGGGTTTCTTACCGGGATATTGCGGTATTGATGCGAAGTGTGAAGAAGAATGCGAAAGCCTTTGAGGAAGCATTTGCGGAGCGTGGGATTCCATTATTTGTAGAGAGCGAGAGTGGATATTTTGATGCGATCGAGATCAGTACCCTGCTTGATATGCTGGCGGTGATCGATAATTCCCATCAGGATTATGCACTTGCAGCAGTCCTTCGTTCACCGCTTGCAGGTGTAAAGGAACAGGAGCTTGCAGAGATTGTAGGTATCTATGACCGGGACTTCAAGGATCATGAGAAGAATCTGGCGCGGACGGCGAGTTTTTATCAGAAGGTCTGTTATTATGCAGAAAAGCCGGACTCAAAAGCTTCAGAGGAGCTTCGACAGTTTCTTCGTATGCTGGATAGCTGGAAGGCAGATAAAAACTATATGAGTATCAGTGAACTGCTTCATTCGATATTGGAGCAGACCGGATATTATTGGTTTGTTGGCGCGATGCAGTCGGGAAAACGAAGACAGGCAAATATCGATATGCTGATCCAGAAAGCGGATACCTATGAGGACAGCAGTTTTCGTGGATTGTTTAATTTCCTGCGTTACATGGACCGGTTGAAGACGAATGATCTGGATTTTGCAGAAGCGTCGGTGCTTGGAGATGATGACGATTCTGTTGTGATGATGACGATGCATAAGAGCAAGGGACTGGAATTTCCGGTTGTATTTGTCAGTGGACTGGCAAATCGTTTTTCGAATCTGGATGCCTTATCTCCGGTGACGGTAAATGCAGACAGCTATCTGGCAGGTTATGCGATTGACCGGAAGAACCGTGCGAAGAAGAAAACATTTGCAAGAGCGGCCATGCTCAGTGTCATGAATGCAGAGAAGCTGGCGGAGGAGATCCGTATCTTATATGTTGCCCTGTCAAGAGCAAAAGAGAAGTTATATATGACAGCGGCGGTAAAAGACCCCGGAGCGGAAAAGGCAGTCTTTGATTATCCGCTGCAGACTGATTTTCTTATTGAAGCGTCCGGACAGATGCGGATGGAGCTTCCATATATCACCAGAATGGAAGCCGGCTGTTTTATGGACTGGATCTTATCGGCGTTATCTATGCATATCGTATCAGAAGATACTGTATGCAAAAAGGATACTTATGCAACCTGGGTACTTGCAAAGACCGGCTATCAGAATCAGATACCTGCCGGGACAAATATAGATATGTCAGAAAAAAAAGCTGTACAGACAGAGGATGAACTGCAGTTATATGAAAAGTATAAGGAACTTTTAGATTATACCTACCCATATAAAACAGAGCAGGCAGTAAAAAATAAGATGTCCGTTACAGAGATCAAACGACTTGCACACCGCGGAGAGGAGAATCCGGGATCTGACCTGTATCAGCCGCCTGTGACAGAAGCAGAGCTTACAATACCGGTGCTTCATTCCCGCATGAAGGAGGAGCCTGTAAAAGGAAATGAGATGGGTACTGTGATCCATAAGATCATGGAGCTTATTGATTTTACAAGAAACAGCATGGATGAGATCAGAGAGCAGATCCGGTCATTTTTTGATCATGGATATCTGGAAGAACGGTACAGAGAGCATGTTCGTGCAGATAAGATTTATAACATGGTCAACAGCCCACTCGGAATCCGTATGGCAGAAGCACAGAAGAACCATACCTTATACCGGGAGCAGCAGTTTTATATCGGCATGAAGCCGGAAGATATATCACCGGAGTATAAAGACAGCAAGGATATGGTCGTAGTTCAGGGAGTGATCGATGCCTATTTTCTGGAAGGAGATCAGGTGGTTTTAATGGACTACAAGACAGACCGGGTGGATCAGATATCGGATCTGGTCAGCCGTTATCATGTACAGCTTGATATGTATGCAAAGACGATACATCAGCTTACCGGAAGAATGGTAACAGAGAAGATCATCTATGCCTTTCATTTTGATGACAGTATCAACTTATAAACAGTAAAATGTCCGCGGACAATCATATAAAGAAGATGGCAGCCTGTTACTATGCAGAGTATTTTCAGGCTGCCTTTGGTATATTTATATTGTAAAGAGATTAGGGGCTTGGTATAATTAAAACCAAATGGAAAGAAGTATTTTGATAAATGACAGACCAGATAGAAACGATGGTGTGACAGATAAGAACCGGGAGAAGATAAAGAATGATAATAGCCAATAACTTAAAGAAAATTTACGGTAAAGATTTTGTGTCCGTAAACAATTTAAGCTTTCATATTAAGAAAGGTGAGATCGTCGGATTCGTAGGGCAGAATGGTGCGGGGAAGACAACAACGATCAAGATGCTGACCGGTATTTTAAAACCGACAGAGGGCAGCGTTCAGATCAATGGTCATGATATCCGGAAAGAGCCGCTTGAGGCAAAACAGTCGATTGGATATATTGCAGATAATCCTGATATCTTTTTACGGTTAACAGGACTGGAATATGTGAATTTCATTGCAGATATTTATGGTGTATCAGAGACTGACCGTAAGAAGCGGTTAGAGGAAATGGCTGGGCGTTTTGGTATGGAAGACAGCTTAAATAAACAAATGGTCAGCTATTCGCATGGTATGCGCCAGAAAATGATGGTAATAGGCGCATTAGTACATAAACCACCGGTCTGGATCTTAGATGAACCGATGACCGGATTGGATCCGAATGCGGCATATGAATTAAAGAAGATGATGCGGGAGCATGCGGATGAAGGTAACTGCGTATTTTTCTCAACGCATGTTCTGGAAGTTGCAGAGAAATTGTGTGATAATATCATCATGATCAAGAAAGGTCATGATATCTATCAGGGAACGCTGGATGATCTGGTTGTTGCACATAAGAATAAGTCACTGGAAGATATATTTATAGAAATGACACATGAGGAATAGAGTGCTTATGAAGAATTTTTTGTATTTGACCAGAGTGATGGCAAAGGATACAGAGATGACGATGCCGGACACCGGAGAAAAAGCGAAGGCATATAAGACACTTGGTTCACTTGCCATGTTCTGTATCATGGTTCCCTGTTGTCTGGTCGTTGGATTTATTGTATATATTATGACAGAAGCACTGATAGAAGCAGGAGGAATGACGGAAGGCGTAGAACTGATCATACAGTTGATGTCCGTATTTGGCATGATCTTTTCGGTGATGGTACTGTTTAATGTACTGTTTTTTTCATCGGATCTGGATCATCTGCTTCCGCTTCCGGTAAAGCCGGGTGAGATCGTAGCAGCCAAATTTGTAAATGCATATATTGCAGAGAGTGTTATGGAGTTTATGGTTTTATTCAGCGGCTTTGTAGGTTACTTCATAGCTGCCGGATTCAAGCCGGTATCTGTACTGACGGCATTAGTCGGAGTAGCGATGCTTCCGATCCTTCCACTTGTATATTGCGGAATTTTTGCCTTACTTTGTATGGCGTTTTTAAGCCGGATAAAACTGTTTCGGAATGTGGATGCCATGACAGGACTGGTAACCGTTATTTTCCTCGGACTCTTTTTATTATCGTTTATTCAGATGGACAGCATCAATATTAACAATTATATTGATGGTCTGATGAATCATAACAATATGTTTACAGCAATCATGGGAAAGATATTCTTTACGGTTCCTGTATTCTTAAAAGCACTTGAAACGAACAACATTGCATATTCCCTGCTGTTCATCCTGTTAAATGCGGTTATGGCAGGTCTGTTGTTTTTCCTTGGAAGCAAGCTGTATCTGCGTGGCGTATATCTGGTTTCATCTGTCGGAAAAGCAGAGAAGAAAGAAGATGTGGTTTCTGATGCAGCTTATGCGAAAAAAAGTATTCGCAAAGCATATTTTCTGAAGGAATGTAAGATACTATACCGGACACCGGCATATCGCAAATATTGTGTAATGGTAAATATTATATGGCCGGTTCTTGCGGTGGCATTGTTTGTTCTGCCTGCGACGAAGAACTTTATGACTTCATTTGAGAAGCTGCTTTCCAAAGGTTTTGTAGCATCCGATCTGATCGTATTATTGCTGGTACTGATCATTTCCTTCTTTGCAACAGCAATGAACAGTATTGCATCGACCTCGTTTACAAGAGAGGGAGATCATTTCAGCTTTATCAAATATGCACCGGTCAGCTATCGGACGCAGATTGGGATCAAGGCAGGTGTCAGTCTGGTATACAGCGGCATCACAGTTGCAGTAACGATCATTGTGTTGTGCATCTGTATGCATATCAATGTGCCTTCGGCCATTTACTTTATTGTGATCGGGTTCTTATCGGTTGTATGCTGCACCTATATCGGACTCTGGCTGGATGCAACACATCCGAAGCTGAACTGGGAAGATGAATACGGAGCGCTCAGGGGCAATCTGAATGCATTCTTTAATATGGCGATTGCTATTCTGGTATCCATGATCCTTTGTGGAGTCGGTTTTTGTTTATTTAAGTTTACAAAGATGGATTCTTTTATGATCTTTGCAATCTATCTGGTAATTCTCGGACTTGTGACATACAGGATCCGCAGAAGTGCCATTATATATATAAAAAAGAGTATAAGCAATGACTTATATGTTTAGGAGGCATAAAAATGAAAGATAAAAATGCATGGAACAGTTATGACAAGGAAGAACTTGCAAAGCTGGAAAAATTATGTAAATCCTACCGTGAATTCCTGGATACAGGAAAGACGGAGCGGGAATGTGTAAAAGAGATCGTAAAACAGGTAAAGAAAGCCGGATATGAAGATATTCAGGATGTGATCAAAGAAGGAAAGAAGCTGACAAAAGGTTCAAAGGTATATGCGGTATGGATGAATAAGACCGTAGCGCTGTTCAATATCGGTAAGAAGGATATCGAAAAGGGTATGAACATTCTTGGCGCACATATCGATTCCCCACGTATGGATATTAAACAGATTCCATTATACGAGAAAGAGGGATTTGCTTATCTGGATACGCATTATTATGGTGGTGTAAAGAAATATCAGTGGGTAACGATTCCGCTTGCAATTCATGGAGTTGTTGTGAAAAAAGACGGAACAGTCGTGCCGGTCGTTATCGGTGAGAAGGAAGATGACCCGGTATTCGTAATCTCAGATCTGTTGATACATTTATCCCAGGATCAGCTTGAGAAGAAAGCAAAAATTGTAATCGAAGGAGAAGGTCTGGATCTCCTGGTCGGAACAAAACCGATGAAAGATGCAGATAAAGATGAGAAAGAAAAGGTTCGGGCGTGGGTACTTCGCTATCTGAAAGAAGCTTATGACATCGAAGAAGAGGATTTCCTTTCCGCAGAGCTGGAAATCGTACCGTCAGGAAAGTCCAGAGATTGTGGATTCGACCGCAGTATGATTCTTGGATATGGTCAGGATGATAAGGTATGTGCACTGACATCTCTCTTTGCAATGTTGGAAGCTGAAAAGCTGGAGCGCACAGGATGCTGCATTCTTGCAGATAAAGAAGAAATCGGAAATATGGGAGCAACTGGTATGCAGTCTAGCTTCTTTGAAGATATGGTAGCAGAAGTTCTGGCACTGACAGGTGAGGATAGCCCGGTGAAAGTAAGAAGAGTCCTTCGAAATTCCTGTATGTTATCTTCCGATGTAAGTGCCGCTTACGATCCGCTTTATCCGGAAGTATTCGAGAAGAAGAATACAGCATATTTCGGGAGAGGACTTGTGTTGAATAAATACACCGGAAGCCGTGGAAAGAATGGAACAAGTGATGCTAACGCAGAGTATGTTGCAAAAGTAAGAAATGTATTTGACAATAATCATGTTGCTTTTCAGACCGCAGAACTTGGAAAGGTCGACCAAGGCGGCGGTGGAACCATCGCCTACGTCATGGCAAATAAAGCAATGAGCGTTATTGATAGTGGTGTGGCAGTTCTGTCTATGCATGCACCATACGAAGTGACAAGTAAATCTGATGTATATGAAGTATACCGCGGATACAAAGCCTTTTTAAAAGATATGAAATAAAAAGTATGAAACATAAAGTATAAAATAAAGGGTATAAAATGAGATGGAAGCAGTGAAAAGATATGGAATATTGACAGTTGGTTCTGTCGTATTGGGAATTTCGGACTACATATTCAAATTTCAGAATCACTTTAGTTTTGGCGGGGTCAGCGGTATCGCCGTGATTATGAGCGGTCTGCTTGGAGGCTCTGCGAGCACGTATACATTTGTCATTAATATGCTTTTACTTGTAGTTGCATTTGTATTGCTGGGAAAAGAAGTGGCAATGCGGTCTGCCTATGTGAGCGTCTTGTACAGTGTAACACTGGAAGTCATACAGTATGTGTGGCCGATGTCAAAGCCACTTACAAATCAGCCGGTGTTGGAACTTGTATTTTGCTTTATGATCATTGCAGTATGTTCCGCAATTTTCTTCAACATGAATGCATCCAGCGGTGGATCGGATATTATTGCTTTGATATTAAAAAAGTATACCAATATTTCAATCGGAACAGCACTGCTGGTCGTAGATTTCATAGTTGTCATTGTGGCATTTTTCGTGTATGGTGTAACTGTAGGTTTATTTTCACTGGCCGGATTCCTTGCAAAGTCATTTTTTATTGACACGGTCATTGAGTCATTGAATCTATGTAAATATTTTACAATCATTTCCAAAAATGCAGAGCCAATCTGCAATTACATTAATGCAGAGTTGAATCACGGTGCGACGATTTACGATGCAAGAGGCGCTTATACGAAAGATAACAAACAGGTAGTTATGACAGTTGTAAAACGCGAACAGGCGAGAAATCTCCGGAACTATGTTCACAAAGTAGATCCGGACGCATTTATGATGATCACCAACAGCAGCGAGATTATTGGTAAAGGATTTATAGAATAGGAGGAGCTTGCGATGAGCAGCATATTTGATATATTGGGACCGGTCATGGTCGGTCCGTCCAGTTCCCATACAGCAGGAGCGGTGCGAATTGGATATACAGCCAGACAACTTTTTGGGGAGCCGGTGAAAAAGGCAATTGTATATCTTCATGGTTCATTTGCAGCAACCGGAGAAGGACATGGGACGGATAAGGCGATCATCGCAGGTCTTCTAGGGATGAAGCCGGATGATCTCCGAATTCCAGATAGTTTTACAGTCGCAAAAGAAAGTGGCATGGAATTTGTCATTGATAAGAAAGAAATCAGAGGGGCACACCCGAATACAGCACGAATCATTATGGAAAATGATGCGGATAAAAAAATGGTCATGCAGGCATACTCCATTGGAGGAGGAAGAATCCGTGTCAGTGTTCTGGATGGGATCGAGGTAGATTTTAGTGGTGAGAGTAATACACTGATCGTTCGAAATATGGACAGGCCGGGATGTATTACGGAAGTCAGTGCGGCACTTAGTCACGAGAAGATAAATGTTGCAACGATGCAGGTATTCCGCCATAAAAGAGGTGGAAGTGCAGTCATGGTCGTAGAGACAGATCAGTTCATTCCGGAAAATGTAGTGAATGAACTGAAAAAGAAAGAGGATATTCTGGAAGTAATATCTCTGAATCTGGAGGAGGGACGATAATTATGGCATATCAGGCAGTGGATGAGATTATGGCAAGATGTGAGAAGGATGGCGTGGAGTTCTGGAAAGCTGTCCAGCTTGAAGATTGTGAAGAAAATGGAATCAGTGAAGAAGAGTCCTGGAAGCAGATGACTTTAATGTGGACAAGAATGAAAGAAAGTGTGGAGGCATATGATCCGGAAGCAGTATCCAGAAGTGGGCTTGTAGGAAGTGAAGGTAAGCAGATGGATGTATATCGGGAGAATGAAAAGCCATTATGCGGAAATTTTGTGTCAAAGGTTATCGCAAATGCATTAAAAATGGGATGTAATAACGCATGTATGAAGCGAATTGTTGCAGCTCCGACTGCCGGAGCGTGTGGTGTTATGCCTGCAGTTCTTGTCACTTATTTCAGAGAGTATGGTGTAGAGGAAGATCGTATGATCGAGGCTATGTATGTGGCAGCAGGAATCGGACAGGTGATTGCGAACCGTGCATCTCTTGCAGGAGCATCCGGCGGATGTCAGGCAGAGATTGGCTCAGCCTCCGGAATGACAGCAGCAGCAATCTGTTCTGTACGTGGCGGAAGTAAAGAGCAAATGGGACATGCCTGTGCCATGGCACTTAAGAATCTGATGGGACTTGTCTGTGATCCGGTAGCTGGGCTGGTAGAAGTTCCGTGTGTGAAAAGAAATGTAGGCGGTGCGGTCAACGCTTTGGCGGCAGCAGACATGGCACTAGCAGGAATCATCAGCCAGATTCCGGTAGATCAGGTCATTGATGCCATGGGCGAAGTCGGAATGAAGATGGACGTGTCACTCAGAGAGACAAGTATGGGTGGTGTCGCAACAAGTCCGAAGGGTCTTGAAATTGCAGAGAGACTTGGAATGTAAATATTACGAAAAGGAATGCCGGATGGCATTCCTTTTTTGGGGAGAGTATGTTATAACAAAGATAAACAATCAAGTGTCTTGAGTTAAGGTAAAAAGGGAGAAAATATTATGTTAGATGAGCATATGGGACCGATTAAAAAATACAGTATACTGACTGTGGGGGCAGTCGTACTTGCACTGGCGAACTATGTATTTAAGTTTCCGAACCATTTCAGTTTCGGAGGTGTAGCCGGTTTTGCAGTTATTTTAAGTGGAATGTTTGGAGGTTCCGCCAGTACGTACACATTTGTAATCAATATGTTACTGTTATTGATCGCATTTCCAATATTGGGAAAGGAAGTTGCAATGCGGTCTTTCTATGTCAGTATCGTATTCAGTGGTGTGCTGGAAGTTGCGCAGTATGTGTATCCGATAGACAAGCCAATCACGAACCAGCCGGTGCTGGAGCTTGTATTTTCTTTTATGCTGCTGGCAGTGTGTTCCGCGATATTCTTCTTCATGGATGCGTCCAGCGGAGGAACCGATATTATTGCTTTGATATTAAAAAAGTATACGAATGTGTCAATTGGAATGGCATTATTGCTGGTAGACTTCGCAGTTGTTGTGATTTCTTTCTTTGTATATAATCCGACCGTTGGACTGTTTTCATTTGCCGGATTCCTTGCGAAATCATTTTTCATTGATTCCGTAATTGAGAGTCTGAACCTGTGTAAATATTTTACAATCGTGTCAGATAATGCTGATACAATCTGCGATTATATTCATAAAGAGCTGAATCACAGTGCGACAATTATGTCTGCAGAAGGCTCTTATTCACACGAGCCGAAGAAAGTCATCATGACTGTTGTGAACAGAGATCAGGCATTAAAACTGCGGAAATTCGTAAGAAGCGTAGAACCACACGCATTTATGATGATCACAAACAGTAGTGAGATCATTGGAAAAGGATTCCGGAATACGATGTAGGAAAAACGACAAAGGGTGAGATTGGTTTTGTAGCAGTGAAAGACAGAAAGAAAGAGTATTACCAGGTCGCATATTTGCTGGCAACGGAAGATGTCATAGAAAGAGAATTTGGAGCATATAAGGATATTCAGGATAATTATCCGAAGTATGTACTTTCCATGGACAGATTTGATTTTTCAAGAGATGGAATTATACATCAGAATATGATAGATTTTTTGTTGGAAAGGTAAAAACCCCGTTGACAGATTCGAAAGAATCGACTATATTAACATTAATAAAAGGGAGTAACTGGCGCCTGTCAGTCTTGTAAAGTAGAAAATCAGGCGTTTGCGATGTCGTCAGTACGATGAGTGATCATCCGTATCGTAATGAAATGGTGAGACTTTTATTGCATATTTTTGGTGTGCAATAAAGGTCTCTATTTTTGTACACCTGATAAGCTCTAAAGCAGTATAGGGCGTTTGGCCACAGCGATTAAAAGGAGGTACAAATTATGTTGACAAATGAGCAGGCGAAGGAAAATCTAAAGAAATACGGGCCGAATGAACTGGAAGAGGGAAAGAAAAAAAGTGTCTTTCAAATATTTTTAGAACAGTTCAAGGATTTTCTGGTAATTATTCTGATCATCTCCGCGGTGATCTCAGGATTTCTTGGAGATGTGGAGAGCGCGATTGTAATCTTTGTAGTTATTACGATGAATGCGATTCTTGGAACGGTGCAGACGGTGAAGGCGGAGCAGTCGCTGAATAGTTTGAAGCAGCTGTCGGCACCGGATGCGAAAGTTGTGCGTGACGGGCAGTTGATGCAGGTGCCGGCGAAAGAAGTGACCGTCGGTGATGAAGTGATTGTGGAGGCAGGAGATTTAATTCCGGCAGATGGAAAGTTACTTACAGTTGCAAGCCTTAAAGTGGACGAAAGTGCACTGACAGGTGAGAGTCTTCCAGTGGAGAAGTCTTTAGATGAAGTGCCGGAGGGCGCAGCACTCGGAGATCAGACAAATCGTGTATTTTCCGGAAGCTTCGTGACTTATGGGCGAGCATCTTTTGAAGTAACGGAAGTCGGAATGAGTACGGAGGTCGGTAAGATTGCCGGACTTCTGAAAAATGCATCAGAGAAGCAGACACCGCTTCAAAAGAATCTGGATGATTTTGGTAAGAAGTTGTCTATTACAATCCTTGTATTTTGCGGAATTTTATTTGCCATCAGCGTGATTCGCGGAGAATCGATTGTAAATGCATTTCTATTTGCGGTAGCGCTGGCGGTGGCAGCTATCCCGGAGGCGCTTAGTTCTATCGTGACCATCGTGCTTTCCTTTGGTACACAGAAGATGGCGAAGGAGCATGCAATCATCCGTAAGCTTCAGGCGGTCGAAGGACTTGGCAGTGTGTCAATCATCTGCTCTGATAAAACTGGAACTTTGACGCAGAATAAAATGACTGTGGAAAATTATTATGTAAATGGTGAGAGTGTCTGTTCCGGAGAGATTGATCTGAAGGATACGGCACAGCGAGAGTTACTGATGTTCAGTATGCTTTGCAATGATTCTACAAATCAAAATGGTCAGGAGATTGGGGATCCGACGGAGACGGCTCTTATTAATCTTGGCAGCCTTCTGGGAGAAGATTATGCACAAGTACGTGAGGAGTACCCAAGGCTTTCCGAGGTGCCGTTCGACAGTGACAGAAAACTTATGTCCACGGAGCATTTTATAGACGGACGGTATGTTATGGTCGTAAAAGGTGCGGTCGATGTGCTTCTTGAGCGTATGAGCCACATTCAGGATGGAGATACTCTAAGAAAGATCACAGAAGAAGACCGCGTCAGAATTGAAGTGCAGAATAAACATTTTTCAGAAAACGGACTGCGAGTTCTTGCATTTGCATTTAAGACGATGGAACAGGAGCAGGGGCTTACATTAAATGATGAAAATGACCTGACATTCCTGGGACTGATTTCCATGATGGATCCGCCGAGAGTGGAGTCTAAAGCTGCAGTCGCAGAATGCATCAAGGCTGGAATCAAACCGATCATGATTACAGGGGACCATAAAGTAACAGCAGCGGCTATTGCCAAACGAATCGGAATTCTGGAAAATATGTCGGAAGCCTGTGAAGGTGCGGTTATTGAGGATATGACTGATGAAGAACTTCAGGATTTCGTACCACAGATATCCGTCTATGCGAGGGTTTCACCGGAGCACAAGATCCGTATTGTGCGGGCATGGCAGGAGCGTGGAAATATCGTGGCAATGACGGGAGACGGAGTGAATGACGCTCCGGCACTGAAGCAGTCAGATATCGGAGTTGCCATGGGAATTACGGGAAGTGAAGTGGCGAAAGATGCGGCAGCTATGGTGCTGACGGATGATAACTTTGCAACGATCGTCAAGGCAGTGGAAAATGGACGAAACATTTATCAGAATATTAAAAATGCGATTCAGTTCTTGCTTTCTGGAAATTTTGCAGCGATTCTTGCAGTTTTGTACGCATCACTTGCAAGTCTGCCGGTTCCATTTGCACCGGTACATCTGCTGTTCATCAACCTTCTGACAGACAGCCTGCCGGCGATCGCGCTTGGACTGGAGCCGCATAATCCGGAAGTGATGAAAGAAAAACCACGTGCCATGGGAGAGTCCATTTTGACAAAACCATTTCTTACAAGCATCGGAGTGGAAGGTCTGTGTATCGGAATCATGACCATGACAGCATTTATGATCGGATATCGCGATGGAAATGCAGTGCTGGCAAGTACGATGGCATTTGGAACACTTTGCAGCAGCCGTCTGGTTCACGGATTTAACTGTAAAGCAAACAAACCGATCATTTTTACGAAACGATTCTGGAATAACACTTATCTGATCGGAGCATTTGTACTTGGCTGGCTTTTGATTACAGGAGTACTGATGATCCCAGCACTTCAGGAAATGTTCAAAGTGCAGACACTGACGGTGGCACAGTTGATGACTGTATATGGACTGGCTCTTTTGAATCTGCCGGTTATTCAGCTGCTGAAATGGATCAGAACGCGAAAGAAATAGAGGATTTGACAGGATATTGAATAAAGGAAGGAATTGAATGGAACTGAATAAGGAAAATATGCGGAAAATCCGGGAGCTGATTTTGTTCACAGCACTGCTGATCGTGGTGCTGTGGAAATATGAAGAGGTGTTGGAGGTACTGGGATATGTGGGGCATCTGATCTTTCCATTTCTGCTTGGAGGAGCCATCGCATTTGTACTGAATGTACCGATGAACTTTATCGAGCGGCACTTGTTTACGGAAAAAGTAAGAAAAAATAAAGTGGCAGATAAGCTTGCAAGACCGGTGAGTCTGTTGAGTGTACTTTGTATCGTAGTTGGCGTGTTGACGGTAGTGATCTTTGGTGTTGTACCTCAGCTTGTAAATACATTTGGAAATCTGGGGCAGAGTATTACCCAGTTCATTCCACATGCACAGGCGTGGGGGAAAGAGGTCTTTCATGGAAACAAGGAGGTTGTCGAACTGATCAACAGTGTACAGTTTGACTGGGACAAGATTGTGGAGACACTGATTGATTTCCTGAAAAATGGTGCTGGAAATATGCTGAATTCGACACTTACCGCTGCAAAAAGCATTATCAGCGGAGTTTCAACATTTGTCATAGCTTTTGTATTTGCGATTTATATTTTGCTGCAGAAGAAAAAGCTTGGGATACAGGCGAAAAAGGTGCTGTTTGCATTCGTAAGAAGAGGTCGTGCGGAGGCTGTGGTGGAAGTCTCTTCCCTGACTTACAGTACATTTTCAAGCTTCCTGACCGGACAGTGCCTGGAGGCTGTGATTCTTGGAAGCATGTTCGTATTGGCCATGACGATCTTCCGGCTGCCATATGCGCTGCTGGTAGGAATCTTTATCGCATTTACCGCACTGATACCGATCTTTGGAGCATTCTTAGGCTGTGCGGTGGGAGCATTTTTAATCTTCATGGTCGATCCCATGAAGGCGCTTATGTTCATCGTGTTGTTTCTTGTGCTCCAGCAGATAGAAGGGAACCTGATTTATCCGCATGTAGTAGGTAATTCTGTAGGGCTACCGTCCATCTGGGTGCTGGCAGCGGTCAGCATCGGAGGCAGCCTTATGGGAGTAGTTGGAATGGTGATATTTATACCGATTGTGTCGGTGGCATATGCATTGTTCCGGGAAATTGTGTATTTGAAGCTGAAAAAACAGGGTATAGATCCGGCAGAGCTGGAGGTTTAATAAAGACAATTAAGTCAGACCATTGAAGTGCTTATGTGTAGAATAATGTAAAAAATTAAGAAAAGTTCGTGTAGTTTAGTGTAAAAAAACGATAAAAATACATTGATTTTTACACGAATAATTCATATACTACCTGACTTTAGAAGTTCAAGACAAAAAAATGGTGCTAACTCGTTAACCTAGCGAGTATGCATCATTTTTATTTGTCTATCTGCAAGATAGTAATTTGTAAGTGGCTGATTGAGTTTTTTGCCAAGTTCTGTTATGAATTCAGAAGCTCGAGTTATATTGATGTATTTTTTATCATTTACTTTGACTAGCCTAAAATTTCTATAGAATTCACATATCTTTGATGTGCTGTATTTATTATCCAGAACTTTGAACTGTAATATTCTTGTAAGTAAAATCGTAACATAACATATTAAGAAATGTCCCTTGATACTGTTTTCTTTTTGAAGATATACAGGACGTGCATCAAGTTCACTTTTCATTACTCTAAATGACTCTTCGATTCTCCACAAGTTATGATAGGCATCATATATTTCAACATCCTTCATTTTTATTTCAGAAGTAACAAGCATATTATATCCTGCAAGGTCTCTGTCTTTTTTTATTGCTACTTCATTTAATGTTACTATAGGATGATCACCATTGTTTGATGTAATAGTTATATATTTTCCAGATTCTCCATATTCACTTTTTTTAGCGGAATATGTTTTTAAATTTCTTGCTTTTTCAACCATCTTATCGATTTCCATAAGTTTTTTTCTTGCAAGTTTTGGATTGTAGGTACAGACTCTTTTTTCTCTTATTGTTTTTTTGACAATCTTACCATCATCATCTTTATAAGAATAGTCAAAATCTTCAATACATGACTTGTATCTGTATACTGTATTTCCATATTCATCCTTTACATCTTTATAATCATTATTAAGAAGTACCCATACCTTTTCTTTTTCAGAAAGCTGTTTTACAGATTTTGAAAATATATATCCATCACTGTTATTGACTGCCTGTATTATATTTCTTGCGCAGTTCAGCCCTTTATCGGCTATCTGAATAGTTCTTCCAGAGATATTGTTTTGATTTTTCATATCCTGAATGATGTTTCTCAATATTGGTTTTTCAGATTCGTTTCCAGGATACATCTTCTTGCCGATAGGAATCATATTGGCATCAAGGAGGAGCCCCATACCAACAATAGAATCATTTTTATTCTCTTTGGATGGACCGCGTCTTTGAAAGTCATTTTCCTTATCGATTTCAAAGAAGAAGTTGGTACAGTCAAAAAAAGAATGAGAAGTATCCGTACCATAGTTTTCTTTGGTGGCTACAGTAAATATTTCAACCAGCTTTTCATATTCGCTGCCAACGAATTCTACAGCGTCAAGAAGCTGATCATAGGAATAGTTCATTTCCTTAAATAAAGAAGGAAGAACATCATGAAAAGTCTTGTATTTAGAACAGGGCGCAACAGCTCTGGCAAATACAAGTGATGAAAAAATGTCAAAGACATTGAACTGAAAATTCCTGTTGGACTGTAAGAAGCCAAAGTGCTGTTCAACATCCAGGTTATTAAGGATATTGGCCAGAGGGAAATAGACAAGATATTTTTCAGGAGAAATATCGGAAATAAGTTTTTCAGTTTTCTTTTGGACTTCTTTTTCCATTTTCTTTTCAGCATTTGGATTGTCTAATACAATTATTTCCATTTTATCTTTTAATTATGGAATGAAAGATAGAAAAAGAATAGATGAATGTATTAAGTTTGGTATTGTTGATACAATCATTGTTTCTTTAATGATTACTTTATTATTTGAACTTCTTGCCCATCCATTATCACAATTATTTGGATTATCAGGAAGTACACAAGAAATGATTGATATTTGTAGTACAGCTTTACATATAGCAAGTCTGGGATTTGTTTTTATGGGTATTTCTGTCGCGATTCAAGGTGTTTTACAATCTATTGGTTATGCCATTAGACCTTTAATTATTGCTTTACTTCGCTTGGTTATTTTTGTATTTCCAATAGCCTACTTCTTTACTTTAACAGAAAATGTAACAACACTTGTTTGGTGGACATTTCCAATTTCTGAATTGTTGACAGTTATTGTTTCATTTATTATCTTGAAAAAATCATATAATGAAAGAATAAGTTCTATTAAAAATGAAAGTATAACAAATAATTTAGTAATTGCTATTTCAAGAGAACATGGCACAAATGGAAAAGAAATTGCGAGACAAGTCGCTAAAGAATTAAACATTGAATTTTATGATAAAGAAAGAATCAAAGAATTTGCTCTTAAACATGGATTTGTAAGTAATAAAGAAAGTGAAGATTATATTTATAGTCAATTCTTATCATTAGACATCAATAAAAATTCAATTATTCTTTTATCAAATGTTATTAAAGAAATTGCGAAGAAAGGAAATTGTGTTATTGTTGGAAGAGCTACAGATTATATTTTAAAAGAAGATGAAAAATTAGTAAGAATCTTCTTATATGCTCCTTTAGAATATCGTCTAAATAAAGTAATGGAAATTTATCATGATAGTCATGAGGATGCTCTTCGATATATTCATAAATCGGATCATTCTAGAAAAAGTTATTATGAAGTTATTTCTAATAAAACATGGGGTGATAAATCAAACTATGATTTATGTTTAGATTGTAAATTAGGAAATGAAACAATCAAAGATATTATTTGTAACTATGTTAAATCTTTAAATAAATAAAGAAGTCTTTCAAAAAATGAAAAGACTTCTTTTCTTTTAAAGATATTCTATATAATGTCTTTTACGAGGGAGGGCTTATATGAGTAAATTAAGAGATCATTATTTATTTCATGCAGGTATTTCATGTTTTTTTTATTTAGGGTATGGTGCCTTTACAGTTGTTTTGTCAATGTATCGTCAAGATATAGGAATGTCAGCCTCACAAATTGCTTACATTGTATCCTTTGCACCACTTTTATCTATTGCAACACAACCATTTTTTGGATACTTGGCAGATAAGTGGCAATCACCAAGAAAAGTATCTATTTTATTATCATTTGCGAATATACTTTGTATGTTTATTTTTGCAATTAGTCGTAATTTTTGGATTTTACTTTTATCATCAGGTCTAGCAGTATCTTTTATGAATGCTGTTACTCCTTTAACAGATCGTATTGGTGTTTCTTCACCTTATCAATTTGGTAAGATTCGTTTATGGGGTTCTGTAGGTTATGCCATTATGGCACAAGTTAGTGGACTTTTATATCAATATATTTCACCATTTGCTAACTTCATGGCTGGTATTTTAGGAACATTAATTACCATTATTTGTATTTATATGGTTTCTGATCCAAAGCTTTCAGAAGTTCCTGAAAAAGAAGAAAATAAATTATCGACAGTTGTTGTTATGAAAGAGCTTGTTCATAATATACCATTTATGCTCTTTCTAGTGATTTCATTTTTCTTTTGGGGAGCATGCTCCACAAACTTTAACTATTTATCATTATTTATTAAATCTCAAGGTGGAACAGCTTCACAAGTAGGAACCTACCAACTTTTTGCGACATTATTTGAAATTCCGATGATTCTAGCAACAGACTATATCATTAAAAAGATACCTTATCGTTATATCATGATGTTTGCGATTATCATGTCAATGATCAATTTTGCATGGTATGCAACTTTACCTTCTGTTAATATGATTATTTATGTTTTTGTATTTAAAGGTTTTTCTACTGTACTCTTTACGATGATTACTGTAAGATTAGTAATGGTTTTAGTAAAAGAAGAATATGTCTCTACAGCCTATGGAATTCAAGCTATGCTTGGTAAAGGCGTAGGTGCAATGCTTTTCCAATTAATTGGAGGTAGAATTATTGATTCCATAGGAATGAATGGTTTCTATTTATTCTTATTTGCAGGAATTACGATTGCTTTTGTAGTGACACTTTTCTTTAGAATGCCTAAGAAAGTGAGAGTGTAGTATGTTAGAATTAAATGCTGTTATTTTTGATATGGATGGTTTGATGATTGATACAGAACCTGTAGGAAAGATGTTAGTGAAAACATCTCATGAAAAATTTGGTTATGAAATTACTGAAGAAATGTTTTATCATTTGATTGGTACAAATGAAAAGACATCAAAAGCTTATTATCATAGTGTTTTTGGTGAAGATTATCCTTATCAAAAGATTAAAGATTATCGAGATCAATTAAGAAAAGAATATTTTAATAGTCATCCTTTAGAAGTAAAAAAAGGTTTATATGATTTATTAGAAGATTTAAAAAAGAAAAATATTAAAATGGCAGTGGCTTCTTCAACACGTTATGAACGTGTTTTATCTAATTTAAAGAGTATTAAAGTTGATCATTATTTTGATGCCATTATTGGTGGTGACCAAATACAACATGGGAAGCCAGCCCCAGATATCTTTTTAAAAGCAGTTGAGTTGCTAGGGGTAAGTAAAGAAGATGCCCTTGTTTTAGAAGATAGTAAAAATGGAATTTTAGCAGCACATGCAGGAAATATTCCTGTTATTTGTATTCCTGATTTGATTCATCATTCTAAAGATATTCTTGATTTAACTGTAGGATGTTATGATTCTCTTGATCAATTAATAGATGTTA
>ERZ773110.731-NODE-731-length-30813-cov-3.869270_pt1 | contig 30813 bp, 27 predicted proteins | sample MGYA00580568_ERZ773110 | MGnify/ENA primary metagenome ERZ773110 (study PRJEB29015, sample SAMEA2737870) | human gut metagenome | biome: human gut; feature: human-associated habitat; material: faeces | place: China | collected 2012 ... | reverse complement strand
AGCTCTTTGATTTTTATCAAGATTTTTATTTTCATCTAATGTATCTTTAACAATTAAATGACTAAGTCTACCTTTATTATTTTCTAAAAGCATATTTAAAACTATATTTCTAAGATTAACTTCCGGCGCTTTATTAGTCGTCACGTCTTCTTCCTCCGCCAAATAATACAATAAGTCTCAATAACTGCAAAATAGATGAAGCTGCTGCCGCAACATATGTCATAGCCGCTGCTGATAAAACTTTTCGTGTATATTGTAGTTCCTGTGTTCCAAGAATTCCTGTTGATTCGAGTATTTGCATTGCACGTGATGATGCATTAAATTCTACCGGCAATGTAACGAGCTGGAATAATACGGCTAATGAAAATGCCCATATTCCTAAATCAATAATCATCTGCGATGAATTGCCGCCTATAAACAATCCTGCGATTATTAATATCCATGAAAGTCTTGAGCCCCAATTTGCAAATGGGACTAATGCGCTTCTAATTGAAATAGGTGCATATCCTTTTGCATGCTGTATTGCATGTCCACATTCATGTGCTGCTACTCCGACTGCTGCAACGCTGTCACTTGCATAGGTTGCATCTGACAAACTTAAAACTTTATTTGCCGGATTATAATTATCTGTCAGATTGCCTCTTATATGACGAATCTGAACATCTGTAATTCCCTGAGATCTTAATATTCTTTCTGCAGCCTGAGCTCCTGTAAGTCCTGACATACTTCTATAATTAGAGTATTTATTATATGTTGAATTTACTCTTGCTGAAGCTATCATACATATAGCTGCACCAATAATTAAGAAAATATAAGTTGGATCAAAATAATAATATCCATATCCATAATATGCTAAAATCATATTTATCCCTCCATTCTATCAGGAATTTTAGCTCCATTTAGGAAATCTCTTGTTTTCATTCTCTTTTTGCCCTCTAACTGTAGTTCTAAAATTTTAAGGCTTCCCTTTCCCGTTGCAACACGGATAAAGTCTTTACCTACTTCAGTAATTGTTCCTGGTGCAGAATCATTTTCAGAATCGTCCACATCTGCATCCCATATTTTTAAAGTCTTACCATCCATTTTTGTATATGCACTTGGCCATGGATTCAACCCTCTTATAAGTCTCTCAATTTCATTTGCAGATTTATTAAAGTCAATTTTTCCTAACTGTTTATTAATCATACCTGCATAATTTGACTTACTGTCATCCTGCGGAGTTCTTACTGCTGTTCCATTTTCAAGTTCAATTAATGTTTTTAAGATTAATTTTCCACCCTCTATTGCTAATTTATCAAATAAGCTTCCGCCGGTTTCTTTCTTATCAATCGGGACAACTACTTTGTCTATAATATCCCCTGTATCTAATCCTTCATTCATATACATTGTTGTAACACCTGTTTCTTTTTCGCCGTCAATAACTGACCACTGGATAGGTGCTGCTCCTCTGTATTTAGGAAGTAATGATGCATGTACGTTTATACATCCATACTTAGGCATATCTAAAATTGCTTTTGGTAAAATTTGTCCAAATGCAATTACCACAATTGCATCAGGATTCATTTCTTTTAACTTTTCAATAAATTCAGTTTCTTTAACTCTTTGTGGCTGATATACATCAAGTCCTAATTCCAATGCTTTTTCTTTTACCGGTGTGTATTGCATTTTTCCACCACGTCCCTTTGGTTTATCAGGTTGTGTAATTACACCAACCACATCATGACCTGCTTTTACAATATTTTCTAAAGCATTAACTGAAAAATCGGGAGTACCCATAAATACTATTTTCATCTTATTTCTCCTCTAATAATATGTATTGCCACTCCCTTAGGTCGGTGGCTTGTCGTCGGAAAGATTTATTAAAATGAATTTTTCTTTATTCATCTTCTAATTCTTCATTGTCATATATTCTTCCTTCAACCTTGTCTACATACATTATTCCGTCTAAATGGTCACATTCATGCTGTATTGCTCTTGCTAGTAATTCTGTTCCCTCTAATTCATATAATTCCATATTTTCATCATATGCTCTTACAACGACATGGTTGCTTCTTGTGACTACCCCTGATTTTCCTGGAAGGCTTAAACATCCTTCATACCCTGTCTGTTCTCCATCTTTTTCTATAATTTCAGGATTAATCATGATAATCGGGCCATCTCCTATATCTATTACGACAATTCTTTTAAGAACACCAACCTGAGGTGCTGCAAGTCCGACACCATTTGCCTCATACATAGTATCAAGCATATCATCTATAAGAATCTTTGTTCTAGCATTAATATTTTTAACTTCTTTACAAACTTTTCTTAAACATGGATCTCCTAATTCTCTAACATTTCTAAGCGCCATCTCATTTCTCCTTTTATCACTCTCTCACATTAAATTGTAAGGTTATACCTTTAACTTTTTGTGAAGTATTTATTAATTCTTGTATATAGTCTGACATTCTAATAAGTTTTTCTTTATCAAGACTTTTTAAATATATCATTCTTCTATATACATCATTTATCTTTGCCACCGGAGGTTTCGCCGGTCCAATTATCATTAACTGTTTAAATTTTGCTTCTTTTAATTTGTTTATATATTTAGTAAGGGCATCTGTAAATCTGTCTAACAACTCCTCATCTTCAGATTGAATTAAGATTTCAGTCATTGCCGCTACAGGTGGATATTGCATTAATTGTCTATATGCTAATTCTTCCTGATAAAATTCTTCATAATCCTGCTTTGCTGCTGATTCAATACTATAATTATCCGGTGAGTATGTCTGAATTACGACCTGTCCTTTTTCTTTTCCTCTTCCTGCTCTTCCTGCTGCCTGCGTTAGTAATTGAAATGTCTTTTCAGCCGCCGTATAATCACTAGCATATAATGACATATCCGCTGCTAAAATTCCAACTAATGTTACATCAGGAAAGTCATGTCCTTTTACAATCATCTGAGTTCCAACGAGGATATCTGCCTGATGATTTGCGAAAGCTGACAGTATTTCTTCATGACCACCTTTCCTTGATGTTGTGTCAAAATCCATTCGCAATACTTTGGCCTGTGGAAATTCTTTTTTTATCATTGTTTCAACTTTTTGTGTTCCTATACCAAATCCGGCTATATATTTAGAACCACATTTTGGGCATAACCTTGGAATCGGTTCTTCGTAACCGCAATAATGGCACACCATTTTTCCATTATTATGGGCTTTTAATGTCACATCACAATGTGGGCATTTGACTGCCTCTCCACACTCCCGACACGACACAAATCCTGCATATCCTCTTCTATTTATAAACAACATAGTCTGCTGTTTTTTTTCTAATCTGTCATTAATCAGCTGCTTTAATTCCATACTAAACATTGACTTATTGTCATTCTTTAGCTCTTTCCTCATATCAACTACTGACACCTGTGCCAATTTGCCTTTTTCTCTGCTTGTAAGTCTGTGTAACTTATATTTCCCTGTCTGCGCATTAAAATATGATTCTAAAGAAGGTGTTGCTGAGCCTAAAACTAATGTTGCTCCTGTAATATTGCATAATTTTGCAGCCACCTCTCTTGCATGATATTTAGGAACATTTTCACTTTTATATGCTCCCTCATGCTCTTCATCAATTACTATAAGTCCTAAATTTTCAAATGGGGTAAAAAGCGCAGATCTTGGACCTATGATTATACTTATTTCTCCTCTTTTTGCCCTTTCAAACTGATCATACTTTTCTCCTGCTGACAGTTTTGAATTAATTATTGACACCTTATCTTTAAATCTTCTCGTAAATCTCTTTACTGTCTGATATGTTAAAGCGATTTCAGGAATTAAAACAATCGCCTGTTTTCCATCGTGGATAGTCTTGTCTATAATATCCATATAAACTTCTGTTTTACCGCTTCCGGTTATCCCATAAATCAAATGAACATTTGCTTTTTCACTTTTTTTATAATCCATTGTCTTTTTAATACCGTCTGCGACAGCTTTTTGCTGTTCATTTAATATTATATCATAACGCTCAAGATTATTAAAATTAACAGGATTTCTATAACTGTTTTCAATTTCTATCAAAATATCTCCTGTAGATTCAAGTGCCTTCAGAGTACTTGGCGATATATTTAATTTGTCTACTACAAGCTCCTTTGACATATGTTTTATATCTTTTAGTTCCTGTAGCAATCTGACCTTTGCCTTTGCATTGGACTTTTTATATTTTAATATCTTTTCTTCTGCTTCTTCTTCACTTATATTAAGCGTTATTGTCTTCTTTTGTATATTTTTTATTTTCTTTTTTAACATTTAAACCGAATGCAATATTGTCATATACCGTCATATAGCGGAACAGCGCGTAGTTCTGAAATACGAAGCCGATACCGCGCTCACTTGCCGGAATGTTGTTGACTACCTTGCCGTCAATGACGATTTCGCCGCTGTCCGGTGTTTCCAGCCCCGCAATCATTCTTAAAATGGTCGTCTTACCACTGCCGCTCGGTCCTAACAGCGCAATCAGCCTGCCCTGTTCAATGCCGAAGCTGACATGATTGGAAGCCTGATAGCCGGCATACGTTTTATTAATATCTTTTAATTCAACATACATAATTTCCTGCTTTCTGCCGTGCTATAACGGCTTTTTCGTAGTCTTTCCCTTATGCTCCAGCACACTCCGCATGACCAGCAGAATAATTGCCAGAATCACGAGAATGGACGATACGGCAAATGCCGGTACATACTGGAACTCATTGAATAAAATTTCCACATGAAGCGGCAGGGTGTTGGTCAGTCCCCTTAAATGTCCCGATAAAACGGATACCGCACCGAACTCGCCCATTGCACGCGCCGTACATAAGACAATGCCGTACAGCAGTGCCCAGCGGATATGCGGCAGAGTAATTTTCCTGAAAATCGTAAATGCGCCTGCACCCATAAGGGCTGCGGCTTCTTCCTCGTCTGTGCCCTCCGTTTCAAGCACCGGAATCAGTTCTCTTGAAATAAACGGAAATGTTACAAAGACAGTTGCCAGGATAATACCCGGTACCGCAAATACGACTTTGATATGACACGCTTTGAGTATCGGATATAAAACACTCTGTCTTCCGAAGAGCAGAATGAAAATCAGACCCGCGATAACCGGGGATACCGTAACCGGAATATCAATGAGCGTTGTCAGTAATTTCTTGCCTTTAAATTTAAACTTTGTAACCGTCCATGCCGCAAAAAGTCCGAATATGGTATTTACAACCACAGCGGCGAGTGTCGCTTCGAGTGTCAGCAGTAAAGCGCGGACGGTATATTTATCCGTAACTGCTTTTAAGTAAGCGGCTACCCCGCTTTTAAATGCCTGTGTTATCACGACCAACAGCGGAAGCACCAGCATTACAAACAAAAACAAAACACTGATTGTTATCAGCAGCCACTTTACAAAGCCGGACTGTTTATTCTGATTCATTTTTTCCTCCCTTTCCGCTTCCTAACGGTTGCCGTTTAATATTTTTGTATTTCTTGCCTGTATCAGGTTGTTGATAAATAAAATAAGGAATGCCGCTATCAGCATTACCAGTGCAATCGCCGTTGCACTCGGATAATCGAATTCCTGTAATTCCGACATGATAATTAACGGTGTAATCTCTGTGTAGTACGGCTTGTTGCCCGCAATAAACACGATACTTCCGTATTCGCCGAGACATCTGCCGAATGCCAGTCCGAAGCCCGTACATAAGGACGGTAAAACTTCCGGGAAAATGACTTTCCAAAAGATTCTTGTGCGGCTCGCACCAAGCACGCTTGCCGCTTCCTCGTAAGACGGGTCTAACTTTTCAAGCACCGGCTGAATAGAACGCACCACAAACGGGATTCCCACGAAAATCAGTGCAAAGGTGATACCCAGTCTGGTATAGGCAATCTGTATGCCAAACTTTGCAAAAAAGCTGCCAATCCAGCCGCTGTCGGTTGTTAAATATGTAAGAGAAATACCCGCAACCGCTGTCGGCAGTGCAAAGGGCAGTTCAATCATTCCATCTAAAATGCGTTTGCCGGGAAACTCATATCTGACAAGCACCCATGCCAGTATCAGTCCCATAACGGCGTTGATTGCAGATGCCGCAAATGCGGTGATGAAGCTGACATAAAAGCTTGATAATACTCTGCCTCTTGTTATTGTTGCAATGATTTCCGGGAAACTCATCTGCGCCGTATAGATTACCAGTGTTGCCAATGGAATCAGCACGATAACGCTCACCATTGTAAGCGTAACACCCATTGAAATTCCAAAACCCGGAATCACTCTTTTATTTTTCTTTTTCATGACTCCTCCACTCTCAAACACATTTGCTTACTTTTCATAAATCTCATCAAAAATACCGCCGTTGGCAAAATGCTTTGCCGAAACACTGTCCCAGCCGCCAAAATCATGTACCGTCTTTAACTTCATATTCAAATCAAATACATCGCTGTATTCCTGCAAAATTTCTTCATTGACCGGGCGGAAATAATTGTCCGCCGCAATACGCTGTGCATCATCGGAATACAGATACGATAAATACTCCTCCGCAACGGCTCTTGTCCCGTGCTCATCAACAACCGAATCAACAACCGCAACGGACGGCTGTGCCAGAATACTGATACCCGGTGTAATGATTTCATAATCGTCCGGGCAGTCTAACATGGAAAGATATGCTTCATTTTCCCAAGCAATCAGTACATCGCCCTGATTATTTTCCACAAATGAAGTTGTTGCGCCTCTCGCACCGGAATCCAGCACCAGTACATTCTGATACAGCTTTTTGATAAACTCCTTCATCTGCGCTTCATCGCCGCTGTAACGTTCCTGCGCATAACCCCATGCTGCAAGGTAATTCCACCTTGCACCGCCTGAGGTCTTTGGGTTCGGTGTAATCACACCCACACCGTCTTTTACCAGATCGTCCCAGTCGTGAATGTTTTTCGGATTGCCCTTTCTTACAAGGAATACAATCGTTGAAGTGTACGGTGCGCTGTCATCATCATATTCATCAAACCAGCCGTCTTCTATCAGTCCGGCTTTTTCGATTGCATCAATGTCATATTCCAATGCCAGTGTCACAACATCAGCTTCCAGACCGTTAGAAACTTCCAGTGCCTGCTTTCCTGAACCGCCGTGGGACTGTATCACCTCAACGTCCTGTCCGGTCTGTTCTTTCCAATGCTGTGCAAATATCTCATTATAACTTTCAAATAATTCTCTTGTAGGGTCATAAGAAACGTTGATCATCCGTACACTGTTTTTATTGCTTCCACAGCCGGTCAGACACCCTGTCAGTAATACGGCAATCAGCCCAAGGCTTAATAATTTCTTTTTCACAAGCTTACCTCCATTTCTTATTTCCTACATTTCATATTAATCTAGTAGGTTTTATATGATAGTAAAACAGAATGAGGGTTTTGTCAAGAAGTATTTTCATGAAATGGGAGATTTTTCAAGAGCTTTATAATCAGCGTAAGTTCTTTTCGTTTTCTTTTTCCTAGATGTTGTATTACAATCCCGATAATGTGCGCATTACTAAATCTACATCTTTATTCTCCAGTTCCTGAATAATGTGTAAATAGGTCTTTTGCGTTGTTGTCATACTGGCATGTCCCAGCCTTCTTGCAACACTGGCAATCGACACGCCCGCAAACAACAGTAATGATGCATGGGTGTGGCGCAGTCCATGTATGGATATTTCAGAAATTCCGCATGCCCTACAATGCCTTGCAAGCACATCATTTACAGTAGAATTATACACCTTTGTTTCTCCGGCAAAAATAGGCTTATCCTCCGGCAGTCCCTTTACCAGTTCTGAAAATTTCACAACAATCTGCCAGTCAATCTGAATTTTTCGTACAGAGGATTTGTTTTTCGTTGGAAGGAATCCGCCATTTCCTTTGTAATCCCATGTTTTACTAATGGAAAGGGACTGTCTTGCAAAATCAAAATCTGCCGGTGTAATGGCAAGCGCCTCAGAAAATCGCATCCCCGTCTTTGCGACTAACAAAATAAACCAATCCCAGTTTACTTTTTCTTTAATGTCAAGATGGGCTATCAAAGTATGCAGCTCAAACTGGTTCAGGTATTTGATTTTCTTTGCTCCCGGTGTCTTTCCTTTAATAATTGCCTTTCTGGTCGGATCCCGCTCAATTATTCCCTCATCAACCGCATCCAAAACCGCCCCTTTTAACTGATGATGAAAATCCAGTGTGGTCTGCCTTTCATGTTCTTTTGCATAATCGTTTAAAATCTGCTGGTAGACGGTTCTGGTAAGTTCTGAAACCTTTAACTGCGGCGCGAGTTTTTCAACCCATTTTTGTGTCATCAAATATTTTGACATTGTGGCTTCCCTGATTGCGCCCCTCTTATATACCTCTATCCATTGTTTGTAGTACTCACAAAAAAGCATTGTCTTGTCTATATCATTTAACATAAGCAGCCTCCATTTCTTAAAAGGACTCACGCTGATAGAAACAATACTATACTATTAATGATTAAGAAGCGGTTTAACCTCTTCATCTAATGTCTTTTTAAGTTCCGCCATCAACTTCGCATAATACTTAAATTTAGGCAGTGCCTTTTCCTGCTGCTCTTTATATTGTGTATAATTAACATTTGTCTTAATGACACTTTCATTTGGAATTTCTCCGTTTTTATAATGTGTTGCCGCATACATAACATCTTCCTTTGCCGCATACCATTCCACACAAAAGTCCGTAACAACCTGTTCAATGCACTCCTGTTTCATATTTTCAACCGTATTTAAAATGGATTGTCCCTTATATTTGTTTTCATCCATCTCAATTTCATAAATTAAATCAGACATAATTGCCGCTACTTTCGGATTTTCTTTATGCAGTTCTTCAACATACTGCTTTGCTTCATCGATCTTTTTCTGACGTTCTTCCGGTGTAATTTCAACCGATTCATCTTCCGGTGTTACGATATTCTGAATCAGACTAATGATATATTCATAATCAATTTTGGTATTGCTGTATGCCATAAGTTCATAATTTTCATCGACCGGCTGTGTCCCTGACGGGTCATCTCCACTGTCTGTTTTGTCTTGTTTGAGTTCCTCCAGTACATTCAGATAATGTCCGGCGTAGTCAATATACTCCTCTTCTGTAATTCCATATCCTTTAAGCTTACTTTCCTCATATCGTGTAAATGATTTTAATTGTGCAAATAAACTGTCGAAATTCTGAAATATCCTTACAAAGTCTTTCTTCTCTTTTTTTGACAGCTTTGGGACATCTTCCGGCTTTTCAGCAGCAATACGAAGTGCCGCCAATGCCTTTTTAAATTGGGGTTCAATTTCTTCCCATTCAGACACTAATACTTCTTTACTGCTTCCGGCAGAATATAATTTAACCGCTTCGTCAACGCACTCTTTAAACAGATGCGGTGCCTGAAATGTAACAATCTGTCCATAGGTCTTATGCGTATCATAAATGCGGTTTGTTCTTGAAAATGCCTGTATTAAATCATGCGGTCCCATAGGCTGCCGGTCTATATAAATTGTAGACAGACACGGTGCATCAAAGCCTGTGAGCAGACGGTCTACAACAATTACCAAATCCAACTGTTCTTTCCGGCTCTTAAATTTTGCAGCTTTTCTTGCAAGTCTTTTATTTAGGTTGGCATTATATCCCTGAATCTGTGATAATTCATATTTTGTTCCGAACATTTCGTTGTAATCTTTTAATGATTGCTGCATTTTAAGCTGATTTACCTGTGAACCTTCATCATTTTCCGACACCGAATATGTAATAGCGAATTTCGGAAAATCCGGAAGTATCTGCTTTATCTTTTCATGAATTTCAAGCGGTGTTTCACCCTTTTTTACACGTGTCAGTAAATCATAATACTTTTGTGCCTGCTGGATAGAACTCGTTGTCAGCAATGCTTCATATGTTTGTCCCTTACCATTTTGAAACCCTAATTTATGGTACGATTTATTCAAAATGATATCTAGTACCTTCAACATATGTTTTTCATTATCATAAAGGCGGCTGTCGGTTTCATCTTCCATATTTTTCGGTCCATTATGCTCTACCTGAAATCCTAATACCGCATTGTCATGAATTGCATTTTGTATTGTGTATTTATGCAGGCATTTTCCATATAACTCCTCAGTCGTACGCGGTAAATCTCCCATTTGCGGATAAGGATTTTCTGCAAAACGCGGTGTTCCCGTAAATCCAAACCACAATGAATTGCCAAAAAACCGTTCCAGTTCTCTTTTTGTTCCCGGTGTGACTGCTCTGTGGCACTCATCTGCTACAAATGCAATTTTTAAATTTTTAATTTTGCTGTAATCCGTACTATCCTCATCTAATCTTTTTGTAACAAGCCTGTGCAGTTTTTGAATAGTTGTTACTATAACCTGTCTGTCATCTGATTTTAACTTTTTCTTTAAATCATTGATATTACTTGTTTCATCAACATCAATCAAGTCATTATTGGCATATGCCTGAAATGCCATTGTTGTCTGTGTATCCAAATCTTTTCTGTCAATCAGAAAGATTGCTTTGTCAATCGCCGGAATATCCATTAATAAATTTCTGGTTGCTTTGTAAGAGGTCAATGTCTTTCCTGAACCGGTTGTATGCCATACAAATCCGGACTTTCCTGTTTTTGAAGCTTCTCTTATGGATTCGATTGCATGAATCTGATACGGACGAAGCAGAATTAACTTTTTCGCATCTTCATCTAATACGGTATATCTTGCAATCATTTCATGTGCCTGCGGTATGCGCAAAACACTTTTTGCAAAATCAATGTAATCTGTTACCGGATTGTTGTCTTTGTCCAGCCAGCCGCTTATAAACTTTTCATTTAATTCCGTATCTGCTGAAAAGTATTTTGTATCCACACCATTGCTAATGACAAACATCTGCACTGCGGAAAATATTCCTGTAAATTTGCCCTCGCTGATATATTTTTTTATCTGTCTGAAACCGTCCATGTATGGATGCTGTTTATTCTTTAATTCAATATGTATCATCGGCAGTCCGTTAATCAGCAGTGTTACATCAAAACGCCTGTCCCTTGCCGGTGCATTTCTATTTTCATCTGTATTTAACGCACTATACTGATTAATAACCTCATAAACACTGCTTCCGCCTGCGATATGCTCGTGATTCATCACTACCAGATGCAGGCGCTCTGTATCCCGCTGAACATGCACCTGCACTTTTCCATTTTCACCAACAAGCCACTCCCCGGCTTTATAAAATGATGAAAACTGCAACTGGTTCTTTACCTGTTCAAATTCCGCATCTGAAAGCTTTTCTCCGTTTAACCTATCTTTATTGTTCTGCTCTAATATGTATTTAAAATTTGCCCATAAATCTTCTTCCGTCTTTAAATCTTTCCGGTATGTCCACTGTGAATCCCCATAAATTAACTGTTCTATCAGTTTTGTTTCAATCATTGATTCTAATTCTGCCATTTTTCTTCCCCTTTTTATCTGTATTTTGACCTTATGCTAAAATCGTTCCCGCTTCATACGAACATTTTATATAATCCGGATTACTACAATATAAACTTGAATTATAGTCGGAAATTTCATCACTTATAAAGGAATTGTATACTTTTCTTATGTCCTCAATCAAATTGATATCTTCTTTATGAACCGACAATATCAATCTCTGAAAAACCTTTCCAATAGATGTGACAGCAGGGACTTTATATTTGCACGATGATATATTATCAAAATTCCCCTCTTTAATATCAAACTGTTCAATCCATTCATCACATACCTGTTCAAATGAAAGACAATGATTTACGTTTGCAACCCTAAGCTGATGCATCAATTCCTCATCTGACATTCTGGCTACAACATCTCTGCTTCTATTATGTGTAGTTCTGGAAACATATTCAATCATTGTACATACAAAAAACAAATCATCTTTATTAACACTCATTACCATGCGCACTCCTTTCCCCACGAATATATTATATATCTATCATATAATTATTTAATTACAAGTCCTATATCATTATACTTTTACAAATCAATTATTTCAATTTAAATTCATTTTACTTACGCTGATGAAGAGTGATGAGGTGGTCGAGGTTCTGAAAATAATTACCAATTTTCTTCTGTTCATCAAATATTGGTGTTATTGTTTCAACATTATTTATTATAACCTTAGAAAGACTTGGTACACCTGTGGATTCATCCTTTTTTTTCCAATTAACATTTTGAAAAAGACAACTTGTAAAATCCAAATCGTAGTCTTCTTTTGGTATGCAATAAAATAGCGTATCTACGGTCCAAAATGGTGCTCTTAAAATGTATGGTTTATCAATCGTACCTTTTCGTCCAATGCCAATAGCGTCCTTATCATCCGAAAGAGCTTTATCCACACTAAGCATGTATCCACCTGTTCCATATACTGGAACATTGCCTTCTTCAAGATGTTTGTAGTCCATTCCACTCCCAATCTCTATCACATCTGAGAACTTATGCTTTTCCCAAGCGTTAGTAGATTTTTCTCTCCAAACTCAACTTGTATGCTACCATTTCAGCTTTTATAAACAATATGTATATTTTTAAAATTATAAAAATCGCATCGTTTTTTATTATACAAAATCTAATTAGCGACAATTTTATATTTTTAATATCATTTTTATGTTTTTTATATTTTTCATGCTTACGCTGGTGAAAAGTGATAATGTAATCAAGATGAGAAAAATACATTCCTACCTTTTCTTGCTCTGCTGTTCTTGGAAAACTCATTTTATAATCAAGCATATCATTTAATTTCAAGACTCTATTTCTCCCTGCCCCACCTGGAGAGGATAGTTCCAAATGATGTCTAAAACGTTCATCCAAAATAAGATACTTAAAAAATTCAGGAAGCTTTCCTTCATTAAAACTATATTGCGGAAACCTATGAGAAACAAGCTTTCCCGCATCATTTTCATCTGTAATTGCTACTGCATGTTCCCAACCAAAAGTAATATTTACAATAAAATTATTAGCCGCTACTCTAAACATTTTGGCGGTTTCAAGTTCTTTTCCTTTCTCAACATAACTATGAAATGTTCCTTTTGCATGGCTTCTAATTCCAAGTCGTGTATATCCTTCTGTTGGAGTATCTACTATATCCTCATATTTTTCTACTAGCTCACCAAACTTACGCTGTTCCCAAGCTTTCGCCTAAAGCTTTTCCCGCACCAGCATTAACGCATAACCCAATAAATTTTGCCCTTTCCACTTTGCTTTATCCAGTCTGTCCGCATCTTTCATAGACACCCCAATGCCCCATATCCTGTCTTTTACAGCACATTCAGCTAATATACTGTCACCTGTACTCAATAACAAATTCTTTAGTTTTTCATTTTGTGAAAATTTTGCCATTAGCCCTTGATATACAACAATCTGCCGAACACCATTCCAATAATTCTCATCATACCTCGAAACTGCTCGTCCCAACCGCTTAATCTCTGCAACATCTGATGTTTGAATTATCTTTGAAGCAATTTCCATGTCATGAAATAAAACTGCCTTTTTATACATCATGTACTGTTCCATTGACGTAAAATGAATTTCATCAATATAAAACTCTGACAAATACCAATTACTCAGATAGCCGTTTTCTTCTTCTGGATTGTGAAAACAGATTATTTTCATGAAGCTGCACCAACTTTCTTTACTGCTAAATCCAGTTCCAAGTCATGAAGTCCATAATACGCTTTTTCTAAGAACTTTAATGGCACTTTGGAAATCACTTCTGCGCTCGGTACATTGTAATACCACTGATAATACGCATAAAATTCCCCCAACCAGTCCGTCTGAAATCCCTGCAATCCCTTTCCGGGTTTTGCATTATATTTATCATTTTTTAAAAAGTATTCCCACAACGTCTGTACGTCCATTGTCATAACATACGCCTGTGAATCATCAATACTCTTGCGTGTTTTACTTCTCATGTATGTTTCTATAAAATCCTCTGTATCTTTATCAGGAAATTTTTGTGCAAAAAAATCAAATAATTTGCCCTGTACTTCAACCACATCATTCAAATACACATCTGCATATGCACCCATTTTTGTCACCTCACAATAATGTACTAAATACATTCGTTACCTTATTGGCATCTGAATCTATTAACTCTTTCATTTTCTTTCTAGCTGAAATATCCCGCTGATTATACTTTATATTAAAATCGTTAAATTCCACCGAAATCAACTCATCTTCCAATTCGCGCAAATGTGTATACGCCAGTTCAGATTTTATACAATACTGAATACCTAACCCGCCTAATGAAAGCAGTTCTTCCAATATTTCGACGTCTATTTCATCTCGAACAAACGACTTTGCAATATAAAAATATGACGCATTTGCCCTCCAGCCTTTGATAACATCATATCCTGTAGTATCAACACCATATTTTTCTATAAATTTTTGTGCTAACATTCTGTATCGCTTGGAATCAGCCGCCGCACGATGTTTCATCAGTTCTGCAAGCCAGCATAATATGCTTTCTTTCTGAAAATCAAATATTTTCAATCCGTTTGTATCCAATTCGTATTTATGAACCCAGCCATTAGACTCATCCGGTCTGCATACCGACCACTCTTTTGCCAGTTCAATATCTTCTGTGAGATAAAATCCCTTTCCATAATCATGCCGTGCTTCACCTAAACCGTATTTTGGTGTCACTTCTTTATTCGGACTGCCATGATATAATATAATTTTTTCCATTTTTATCACCTCAGCCCCTATATAAACATATTTTGCAACATAAATTTCTTGATATTTTGCAATTCATCACACTTACGCTGATGAAGAGTGATGAGGTGGTCGAGGTTGGCAAAATATCTGCCAATTTTCTCCTGCTCTGCTAAACAAACAGGTATTGGAATATTAATTGTAGAAAGATTTCCTCTACTAATTCTTTGCCTTGTACCACCCCCTAGAAAAGAATTCACTATTTTAAAATAACTAGGTGTTGAAAGATACTGAACCAAATACTTACTATTACAATCCTTAGATGTTCTAATAATCGTACAATCAACAGCAGTAATCATACGAGTGCCTAAATCAGGCATAATACAAGCCCTTCCCGCTGGCTCAGGTAATCTTGAAACAAGAATATCACCTTGAAATATTTCTTTACAATGAAGTTTCTCAAATTTTTCTTCTGAAATCCACTTTTTATTATTTTCTTTATCTAAATATTGAGTTATTCCTACATTCCCTGTTTGGACTAATCTTACCCCTAAATTACTTTGGTCTTTTGCTTCAATCCAATCTCCATCTGTAAATAAATCACATAAACTTTCCAACTTACGCTTTTCCCAAGCGTCAGTGAATCCTTCAAATCTAATTTCAGGAACTGTCTGTCCTTCCTTCGGAAACATTTTTTGTAACATGTATTTCTTTAACTTTTTAGTCTGTTCGCACTTACGCTGGTGAAAAGTGATGAGGTTATCTAAGTCATCAAAAAATGATGCTATTTTCTTTTGTTCTTCCTTTTTAGTTGTCACCAATACATCAAGTGTAATTAAATCCTCTGGATTAACAGATTGACGTTTTGTAACAGTACCTTCCTCGAATCTTAAAGCCCTTTGTTGAAAGTTATGTGATGTAACAATACGCTCAATAAATCCCGGAATTTCTTTTGTAGTAAAAGTCACATAAATTGGTGAAATCAATCCTCTCCCGTACTTATTTCTATCTATTGCACCATACTTTACATTTGCCGGATTATATACAATATCATCTAATTCTGTTACTAAATATTTCTTTGTAAATTCATCCTTTGTAAGCTGTTCCCGATTATTCGTTTTACGCTCACTAAGTGGAATTACTCCCTGACCCGATGCAAATGCTAATCGTGGATATTCATCAGATTGTTGTCTTTGTTCTATTCTTCTTTCAACCACTTCCCCCAACTTACGCTGTTCCCAATCATCAGTGAACCCTTTAAATCGAACTTTTGGTTTTTGCATCTTCATCACCCCTCAATCATCTGAATAAATTCGTTTAACGATGCCATAATATCCGCATCTGATGAAGTAAGTTCTTTTAAGAGGGATACAAACTCTCCTTCTGTCTTTTCTATTTCTTCATCTGTCTGCTTCATTTCTGACAATAATGCCTTTAAATCAATCGCTTCTTCTTCCTCGAAATTATCAACATATCTAGGAATATTCAGGTTAAAATCATTCTTTTCAATATCTTCAAAGCTTGCAAGAAATGCTTCTTTCTCTACCGTTTCTCTCTTATGGTATAAATCAATCACTGCATCAATATGTTCATCAGTCATTGTATTCTGCTTCTTGCCCTTTTCAAACTTCTGAGAAGCGTCAATAAATAACACGTCACGTCCCTCTCTGTGCTTTTTCAACACAATAATACAGGTTGGGATTGAAGTATTGTAAAATAAATTTGCCGGTAAACCAATAACTGCATAAATATTGCCTGAACGCAATAATTTTTCTCTTATTTTTCCTTCTGCCGCACCTCTGAATAAAACACCATGCGGAAGTACGATTGCCATTGTACCATTGCTTTTCAAATGATATAAACCGTGTAATAAAAATGCGTAATCTGCTTTGGATTTTGGTGCAAGGACTCCATAGTCACTGAATCTTTCGTCCTGTAAAAACCCTGCTGCCGCACTCCACTTTGCTGAATATGGCGGATTCATCAACACCATATTAAAATCTGTTTCTTCTCCTGTCGGCCAGTCCCCGTCAAGCGTATCACCATTGCGCAAAGTCTGATTTTCCGGTGCAATTCCGTGTAAGAACATATTCATTCTTGCAAGGTTATAGGTCGATGTCATTAATTCCTGTCCATAGTACTTAATATATGCCGGTTCTATAGAATATTTTTTTGCATTTAACAAAAGAGAACCCGACCCCATACATGGGTCATAAACGGATAATCCTCTTTTATCTTCCTGCCCTGCAATCGCAATTCGGGTTAAAATTTTAGATACTGCCTGCGGCGTATAAAATTCTCCTGCTTTTTTTCCGGTTTCTGATGCAAATTGTCCAATCAGATATTCATAAGCATTTCCAAGAACATCTGAATCCGAATTTAATAAATCGGCTTTATCAATTTCCTTTATCAGACTTGCGATTGTATCACTCTGCTTTTGGTCGCCCGTTCCCAAGCGATTGGAATACAAATCAATATCCGTAAATAAGTCTGCAAATAAATAATCACTCTGTTCAATATTATTAAATGCCTTTTGCAGTTGTTCACGATTAAATGAATTGTTTCTGGCGGCATCTGCAAAAGACGTATACGTCAGTTCAGGTTCTATCACATAATGACATTCTGACTGAATCTGCTCTTTCAATTCCTCTGCACTTTCATCCTGAAGAGCCTCTTTATAAGTCTGCAATGCTTCCTTTAAAGTTTGCGGCTTTTCATCATAAATTAAATCATAAACTTTTATCAAAAATGAATCCGATAAATATTTATAAAAAACAATTCCCAATAAATAATCTTTATATTCATTCGCGTCCATTTTTGAACGAAGAATGTCTGCCCCACTCCATAATACACTGATTAAATCCTTGCTGTTTTCCAATTCAGCCATTTTATATTTCCTCCAACACTTTCAGCCTGTCGCTTCATTTTATCGTTAGTCATAATTATATCATGCAGATATGAAAACCGCAACGCAAAAAGAACCACCTCTTACGAGATGGTTCTTTAGGTAAATACTATCTTTATCCGATATACCCCTTCTCGATATACCCTGCAATTTCCTTTGCAAAATATGTCAGGTAAACACAAGCGCCTGCGCGGTAAACGCCCGTTGCCATTTCGCAGACGATTTTTTCTTCGTCCACACAGCCAAGCTTTGCACCTGCCTTTACCATGGCATATTCGCCGCTGACACTGTATGCGGCAACCGGGACATTGACGGTATCTGCAACCTCACGCACAATATCCAGATAAGTCATTGCCGGTTTTACCATGATAATGTCTGCGCCCTCGGAAACGTCTAACTGTGCTTCCTTTAACGCTTCCTTTCGGTTGTGGAAATCCATCTGGTACGACTTTCTGTCACCAAAGGACGGTGCCGAACCTGCCGCATCGCGGAACGGCGCATAAAATGAAGATGCATATTTTACGGCATACGACATAATCGGTGTATTTTCATAGCCGTGGTCGTCCAACGCATTACGGATTGCAAGCACTCTGCCGTCCATCATATCGGACGGTGCTACCATATCCGCACCTGCCTGTACATGGGAAACCGCTGTCTTTGCAAGCAGCTCCAGCGTGCTGTCGTTGTCCACGTCATGTCCCTTTAACAGTCCGCAGTGACCGTGCGAGGTATATTCGCACATGCAGACATCTGTAATCAGATACATTTCCGGGAAATGCGCTCTCGCCTCACGCAGTGCACGCTGTACAATGCCATCTTCCGCATAAGCGCCGCTTCCGACTTCATCTTTTACATCGGGAATCCCAAAAAACATAACACTTCTGACACCCGCTTTTTCCAAATCCTCTAACGCATAAAGCATGGTGTCGGTGGTGTAGCGGTACTGTCCTTCCATTGCCGGAATTTCTTCTTTTATTCCGCTTCCCTCGCGTACAAACATCGGATAAATCAGTGATGATGCATCCATTCGTGTTTCACGCACCATTTTTCTTAAAACGGGATTTTGTCTTAATCTTCTTGGTCTTGTAATCATTTTTTCCTTCTTTCCGCCGTATCAGACTACGTATTTTCAACTTCTACTATTTTATTTAAAATTTTTGTAAATTGTACAAATTCGTCGGCATCACAGTTCTTTTTCGCCTGACAGACAAACTTATGTACCAGACTGTAGGCGCTCTCCTGCCCCAGTGCCTCCTGCGCCCTTTCTGACAATGCCGCAATCGCCGGAAGTGCCTCACCAAATGCCATATTTTTAACAAACTGTTCTTCATATTTGGACAGAATCGCCTTTGCCTTAGGCAGTGCCTCTAACTTTGCCGCATTATTCTGTCTTGCAAGCTCCTGCATATCCTCCATGGAATAGCAGACGGTTTCCGGCACCTGTGACATTTCCGGCTCAATGTCCGCCGGCACGGCAAGGTCAAAAAACACCCTCTTTTTCACCGGTGGATTCTGCGCCAAAAAATGTTCTTTCATCACCGTGTAATGCGGGCTTGCCGTTGCACTGATGACAATGTCCATGTCCGGCATATATTCATACCGCTTCTCATACGGAATGACTGTGTACCGCATATCCTGTCCGTGTAACGGGTGCGGCAGTTCGTGTCTTGCCGTGATAAAAATATTTAATCCCTGAAAATCCATCGCATCCTTTAAAACAATACTGCCGATTTTGCCGGAAGCACCGATAATCATAACATTTTTCACCGGTAAATCCTGCTGACATTCCATAGCTGTTTTCAGTGCCAGCCCCGCGGTCGATATGGAAGACTTTGACAGGATTGTATCGGTCTTCATGCGTTTTGCCGCCGTAATCGCCGACTGGAACAGACAATGGAAAGTCGTTTTTGTATAACCGCTCTCCATTGCAAGAAAATAAGCATTTCTTACCTGTCCTAAAATCTGGTCTTCTCCAAGCACCGCCGAGTCCAGTCCCGCCGCCACGCAGAACAGGTGATGTATGGCATTTTTATCCGAGAATCTGCGGAATGCGTCCAACGCCGCCATATGCGTTTCGCTGTTTTTTTCAATGCCCGCCGCCGCTAAAAGAACATGCTGCATTCTGATAAAATTCTGATTTTCCGGTGTTCCGCTACAATAAAGCTCCGTGCGGTTGCAGGTTGAAATCAGCACTGCTTCCTCGATTCCTGTATTCTCCTGCTGTCCGTCAGGCTCTGTCAGCTGTTTTAAAATATCTTTTGTCTGTTCGCTGTCAAATACGAATCTGCCGCGAAGCGATGCACGCGCCGTTTTGTGGCTGATACTCAATAACTGTATACTCATCTTTATGGTCTTTCTGAAATAATCCTGCACGTCTGCTCAATATCTTCCTGCGTATGTGCCGCAGATACAAACATCGCCTCAAACTGTGCCGGTGCCGTGTAAATGCCGTGGTCAAGCATATATCCGAAATACTCCGCATACGCGCTGGTGTCTGATGCCGTTGCCGTATCATAATCCACAACCGGCGTATCGGTATGAAACGCACACAACAGCGAACCAATCTGATTGACCTGCAACGGTCTTTTCTTTTCCCCCGCCCAATTTCTTAATGCCTGTGCAATCTGCTTTGCGCTCTCATCAATCTGTGTGTAATATTCCGGGTGTGCCTTTAAAATGCGCAGCGTTTCAATTCCGGCAGTCGTGGCAATCGGATTGCCCGATAAAGTTCCTGCCTGATAAACCGGTCCCTGCGGTGAAACCTTATCCATAATCTCCGCTTTTCCGCCATATGCGGCCAGCGGCATGCCGCCGCCGATAATCTTGCCGAGTGTCGTCATATCCGGCTCAATGCCAAACAGCGCCTGCGCGCCGCCGTAGCCCAGACGAAAGCCCGTGATAACCTCATCAAAAATCAGCACACTGCCATATTCCTTTGTAATATCTCTTAAAAACTGTAAAAATCCTTTTTTCGGCGGAACAACACCCATGTTTGCCGCAACCGGCTCTACGATAATTGCCGCAACCTGTCCCTTATATTCTTCCATTAACGCTCTGACGGAATCTTCATCATTGTAGAGCGCAACCAGTGTGTTTTTTGTATACGAAGCCGGAACACCACTGCTGTCCGGTACGGAAGTCGTCAGTGCCGCCGAACCGGCTTTTACCAAAAGTCCGTCCGAATGTCCGTGGTAATTGCCTTTAAATTTAATAATATAATCCCTGCCGGTATAGCCCCTTGCCGTGCGGATTGCACTCATTGTTGCTTCCGTGCCGGAATTAACAAGACGCACCTTTTTAATAGAAGGCATTGCCTCACAAATCAGCTCTGCCAGTTCATATTCCTTGCGGGTCGGCGCACCAAACGTCAGACCGTCCGCGCAGGCTTTCTGCACCGCTTCAATCACCTGCGGGTGGGCGTGTCCTAAAATGCCCGGTCCCCATGAACATACATAATCAATATAGGTGTTGCCGTCTTCGTCCGTAATATGGCTTCCCTTTGCATTTTTTATAAACAGCGGTGTCCGTCCGACTGCGCCAAAGGCACGCACGGGGCTGTTGACACCACCGGGAATTTTCTCCTGTGAAGCTTTAAATAACTGTTCTGACTGTTGTGTATTCATCTTTTTTCCTTTCTGAAAATCCGCCTGACTTCTATTCTGCACTATATTTTCACAGATGTGTCCGTTTTCAATTTTATCCGGCATTTGCATTTTTACAACGTTTACAACGGTTTCTCAACCTGTGTGCCGTCATTCATTGCCTGCCTGTATAATATCCTGCAACACCGCCTGCGCAATACCCTCGCTGTCCGCCTTTTTTGCCACTGTCGTCACCGAAAGCCCTGCTTTTTCACACGCTTTTGCCGTCTGCGGCCCGATTGCCACGATTTTCGGCAGCTTTAAACCGTCCGTGACTTCTTTAAAGGCTTCTGCCGCCGTGCCGCTTGCAATGACAACATAATCCATATCCGGGCAAATGCGTCTGCACTCCTCTATTCTGCGCATATCCTGCCGTGTTTCATACAGACAGATACTATCCGTTTCACACTCTTTTTCTTTTAATTGTTCTGAAAGTACAGGACTGCTCTGTCTGCCCTGCGCCAGCAGCACCTTATCTTTTCTGTTAAGCGTATCCGCCCAGATACTGCCGAGCGTTTCCGCGTTAGCCCGCTGTGGCACAACATCCGCGATATAACCGTAGTTTTCCAGCACCTCTGCCGTTGCCGCTCCGACTACGGCAAATTTTACGCCGCCAAGCTTTCTTCTGTCAACATGAACTTCCGATAATGCGGCAAAAAACTGATGTACACCCATGGCACTCGCAAATACAATCCATGAATAATCTGAAACCGCACTTAATTTTTGCTGTGTCTGTTCCGCTCTGCAAGGATACGTTTCTATCAGGCTGATGTCCACCGTTTCCGCACCGAGCTGTTTTAATGTGTCCTCCTGCTTTGCAATCAGACTGCGCGTTCCCGTCAGTAAAATCCTTTTGCCGGAAAGCGGCTTTTGTTTTGCAGACATCAGTTCTTCCGACAATGCCGCCACCTCACCGATAACAATGATTGCCGGTGTCTTTATTTTTTCTTTGCGCACCTTTGCGGCAATATTTTCAAGAGTTCCGGTCACGCTTTGCTGTCTTGCCGAAAGTCCGTTGGAAATGACTGCCGCCGGAGTTTTTACATCTTTTCCGTATTGGATAAGCTTCTGCGTAATTTCATCAATCCGTCCAAGTCCCATTAAAAAGACGAGCGTTCCTTCTTCCTTTGCCAGTACGGCATAATCGATGGCCTGCTTTTTTTCTTTTCCTTCATGTCCCGTGATAATATGCACCGATGCCGCACAGCCCCTGTGTGTTACCGGAATTCCTGCCGCGGCAGGTACACTGTAGGACGAAGAAATACCCGACACGATTTCAAACGGGATTTCTTCCTTTTTTAATGCCAGCGCTTCTTCACCGCCCCTGCCAAAGATAAACGGGTCGCCGCCCTTTAACCGCACGACATAACCGCCTTTTTTTGCTTCACCCACAATCAGGCGGTTAATCTCCTCCTGCTCCATAAAATGTGCATTGGCACGTTTGCCGACATACAGCAGTTTTGCTTCTGTCTTTGCCTCATTTAATATAGAAGGGGAAATTAAATTATCATAAATAATCACATCGGCTCTGCGCACACATTCCAACGCCCGCAGGCTCATCAAATCCTTTGCACCCGGACCTGCACCCACCAAAGATACCGTCTGCACCTTTAATGATGCCGCCACATTTTCCGCAAGTGCAACAGCATCGGCAGGCTGTTTGCTGTCTGTCTTTTTATCCACTCTTTGAAGATTTTTTCCGTCCTTTGCATACATGCCCGAAATCAAAAATCCGTCTTCTGATTTTTCACAGCATACACCGCAGGGTGCGTTACAGCTTCCGTCCAGCGCCGTTAAAAAGGCTCGCTCTGCCATAAGGACTGTCCCCGCATTTTCATCATTTAAACAGTCCATGACTTCTTTTAAGCTGTCTTTGCGGATTTCCACAGCTAAAATGCCCTGTCCTGCTGCCGGTAAAAAGTCTTCCTTTGAAAAATATTCGTAAAACAAGCCGTCTTCCTTCTCTAAATGCAGCCGCTTTAAGCCTGCCGCTGCCAGAATAATGCCATCATACTGCCCGTCTTTTAACTTTTGCAGTCTGGTCGGCACATTCCCCCTGAGCATACGGATTTCCACAAAAGGATTCATTGCTTTTATCTGTAATTCCCTGCGCAGGCTGCTTGTTCCGATTACACTGCCCACCGGAAGTTCTTTAGCGGAAATCCCTGTCCGTGTCACCAGTACATCGCGACAGTCTTCCCGCTCCAGCACCGCCCCGATACACAGACCGTCTGCAAGCTGCATCGGCACATCTTTGGCGCTATGCACAGCAATATCAATCGTTTTATCCAAAAGCTGCTGCTCGATTTCCTGTGTAAAAACACCTTTTCCGCCAAAAGAAGCCAGCGGCTGATGTAAAATGATATCGCCCTTTGTAATAATAGGAACAATTTCTATTTTTTCTTCTGGAAAATGTTCCTGTATTTTTTGTTTTACCAGCTCCGTCTGAATCATTGCGAGCTTACTTGTACGCGTTCCGATTCTAATCATGTTTCCTCCCGCTGTGTCTGTTTATTATCGTATCCAGTTCTTCCGCCGTCAGCGGACGTTCCTTTTTACATCCTGCTTCATAAATTTCAGTAAAACAGCTTTTGCGCTCCGCTTCGGTTTCAAACCGGCGCTGTACGCGCTCCCGCACCGCGCCAAGCTGTGCATTTAGCGCACCGTAATACGGCGGGAGCTCCTTTTCAACTGTTTCCCGGATTTTCTGTGTCAGAACCGGACTGTTGCCGCCGCTGCTGATGCCCACGACAACCTCGTCCTGCTTTATCAGGGACGGAAAGTAAAAACTGCACAATTCCTTATCGTCAACCGTATTAATCAGGATATTTTTTTCTTTACACAGTTGTGCGATTCTTCGGTTCAGCGCCCTGTCATCGGTTGCGGCGATGACAAACTGACAGCCCTCTAAATCTGCTTCTTCAAACGTACCGTATGCCAGCGTAAGCTGTATCTGTCCTTTCGTTGTATTTTTAAGTGAAGTCAATTTTTCGCAGTATGTCAGTGCTTTTATGTAAATATGTGCGCCAAACGGCAGCAGTGCCGCCGCCTTCCGGTATGCAACCTCACCACCGCCCATAATGAAACATTTTTTATCCTGCAAATCCACAAAAAAGGGGAAATATGCCATTGTGCCTTTTATCCTTTCCGTTTTTATCCTTTATTAAAAAAAGCTGCCGGACTAAGCCCTTTTACTTAGTGCGGCAACTTTTAAATTTATTCCATGAAAAGTGGTGTTGAATAATATCTGTCACCACTGTCCGGCAGCAGTGCAACAATCGTCTTACCCTTATTTTCAGGACGCTTTGCAAGCTGAATTGCCGCATATAATGCCGCTCCTGAAGAAATACCGACTAATACGCCTTCTTTTTTGGCAAGAAGCTTTGCCATATCAAATGCAACATCATTGTCAATCGGCATGACTTCGTCATAAATCTCCGTATTTAAAACCTCCGGCACGAAACCTGCACCGATTCCCTGTAATTTGTGTGCCCCTGCGCTTCCGCCTGAAAGCACCGGTGAACCTGCCGGTTCGACTGCAACCACCTGAACTTCCGGTTTTACGGATTTTAAATATTCGCCGACACCTGTTAATGTACCGCCTGTACCGACACCGGCAACAAAGATGTCAACTGCGCCGTCTGTATCTTTGTAAATTTCAGGACCGGTTGTCTTTCTGTGCATTGCCGCATTTGCCGGATTGACGAACTGTCCCGGAATAAAGCTGTCCGGAATTTCTTTTGCCAGCTCATCTGCTTTTTCAATCGCACCCTTCATGCCGCGTGCGCCCTCTGTCAGCACAATTTCTGCACCGTATGCCTTTAAGATGTTGCGGCGCTCAATACTCATTGTTTCCGGCATGGTCAGAATAATGCGATAACCCTTGACTGCCGCAATCGCCGCCAATCCGATTCCGGTATTGCCGGAAGTCGGTTCAATAATTACAGAGCCTTTCTTTAAAATGCCTTTTTCCTCAGCATCTTCAATCATTGCCTTTGCAATTCTGTCTTTTACACTGCCTGCCGGGTTTAAATATTCCAGCTTTACAAGCAGGGTGGCAGGAAGATTTAATTCCTTTTCGATATTTTCAACTTCTACCAACGGTGTGTTGCCAATCAGTCCTAAAGTTCCCTTATAAATATTTGCCATAACATCCTCCATTCCGCAGGCATACCAATGCCGGAGGAATCGCGAACTGAATTGATTCAGTTCTGCGATAAGGGCTGATTTATGATGCCTGCCTCATAAATCAGCCGTATGAAAAATAATTGCATCAGCATTATTTTTCATACTTGTCTCCAATTCCGCAACAACATATCATTCTTAATTCATTTAGCCCTATTATATCGCCTTAATTCCTACTAGTCAACTAGAAATTAAGGGAATTACTGTTTTTTATCTTCCAACGTGTCCTCAAACACCAGCAGATACACCGCCGCCCCGTAGTCTAAGCGGCTTCTTTTTTCATAGTCAAACGCTGTCCATATCCGCCGATTCTGGAAAGTATTCTGATTCTGTGTTTCATTTATCTGTACTTTCGGATTGCTCTGTGCCGTCTGTTTTTTCAAATTCCGTTCCGGTAAATCCACCGAAATTCCCGCTTTTTGAAGTGTCCTCTCCGAAAGCAGCTCAAAATGTGCGGTCTTTGGCATTGCGTATACCACCGCCATTTCACGGATAACGTTTTTGTACGGCTGTAAATCAGGTGCAAACGGCGGTCTTGTTTTTAAATTTTCGCGTTCATACAAATCAAAAATCAACAGTTCCGTAAAAAGTTCCAGCTGAGCTTCCATCTGCATATCTTTTGTTTTTTCACATCCCGATTCTGCCTGTGTGCCTGAAAAATCCGCACTGTCCGGTGCTTTCTGTACCTGCATAATCCGCAGTTTTGCCGCATCGTAAAAATGCTGATACCTTGTCATGCGGGAATGTTTTACCGCAAACAGCCCGTTCTTTTCATAATAATCCGCAAGATATGCAAACATCGCATACGGTGTATCAAAAAACTCCCGCAGATATGTCAGACTTTGCACATACTGGCGGCTATTATAGTACAGCTCCACCATTTCCTCCACCGCTTTTAACGTCAGGACATCGGCATATGAAATCCACTTTGTATACAGCACCTCATACGGCGCCGTATCGGTGTATACAATGCCATATTCTTTGGCGTTTTGATACATTTTCGAGCCTTTTAACACCTTTAAAAAGCCAAGCTGTAACTGGTCCGGCTGCATATTGTATACATCATTAAACGACTGCTCAAACCGCTCCAGATTTTCATACGGCAGTCCCGCAATCAAATCCAGATGCTGATGCACATTTCCCGCGCTGTGTACCGATGCCACAACCTTTTTTAATTTTTCCAGATTCATCGTGCGGTCGATTGCCTCAATCGTCTGCAGATTGGTGGACTGCACACCGATTTCAAGCTGCACCAGTCCTTCCCGCATGGCTGCAATTTCCGCCAGTTCCGCTTCATTGAGCAGATCCGCCGCAACTTCAAAGTGAAAATTTGTCACACCATTGTCATGCGTGCGCAGAAAATGAAGCAGTGCCAGTGTTCTTTCATGATTGCAGTTAAACGTTCTGTCTACGAATTTGACCTGCGGCACTTTGGCATCCAGAAAAATCTGCAATTCCGCAAAAACAAGCGGCAGGCTTCTGAAACGCACCGAACGCGACACGGATGACAGGCAATAACTGCACCCAAACGGACATCCACGGCTGCTCTCGTAATAGATAATTTTGTGTTCAAAGACACGCATATCCTGATATACAAAAGGCAGTTCGTCCATATTCATCAGTTCGCGGTACGGCGTTGCCACAATTTCTCCCGTCTGACTGCGAAAACAAATCTGCCGTACTTTTAGCAATTCTTTCTCGCAGTTTTTATCAAAATTTTCATAACAGGCGGCAAGTTCGCAAAATGTCTGCTCTCCCTCACCTATCATCACGCCTTTAATCTGCGGATGATTTTTAAGAACTTCCTTTGCATCGTAGCTCACTTCCGGTCCTCCGAGCCATATGTCCGTATCCGGCAGAATTTTTTTTAATTCGCAAATCATGCGGTGAATCATTTCAATATTCCAGATATAACATGAAAATGCAAGCACATCGGGCTGTTTTTTATAAATGTCTTTTATGATTTCTTCCTGTAGCTGGTTAATGGTATATTCTGCCAGTTCAACCGTGTCCTTCCTGTCGGAATGGACATCGTGATACGCTTTCAGGCTGTACACGGCAAGATTGGAATGAATGTATTTTGAATTAACCGCCGTTAATAATATTTTCATCTTATAAAATCCTCAGACTTCAAATTCTGTATTTACTGCGCTTCTGTCACAATATCGCCGAGCTGATAGCGGATTACCTTGCTGACCTCTTTTAACGGCAGTTCGACCTGATAGCCGATTTTTCCGGCACTAAACATAATTGTGTCATACTCTGCTGCCTCTTTTTGAAAAGTCGTCTTGAAAAATTTCTTCATGCCGATTGGCGAACAGCCGCCGTGGATGTAGCCTGTCAGCCCCAGCAGTTCTTTGGATTTTACCATGTCAATCGACTTTTCCCCGACTGCCTTTGCCGCCTTTTTCAAATCCAGTTCCTTTTCCACCGGAATAACAAAAACATAGTGATTCCCGGATTTTGCAACTGTAACGAGAGTCTTAAACACTCTTTTCGGGTCTTGTCCAAGCACCGCCGCAACTTCCGTTCCGCTGACTGCATCGGTCGTTACATAGCTGTGCGGCTGATAGGCAATTTTTTTCTGTTCCAGTATCCGCATAACATTCGTTTTTTCTTCCATTTCGATTTTCCTTTCTTATTTATTTCATTTATACAAGTCTTGTCGTCCACTTCGTACAGTCCCAGACCTCGCTTGCAAGTCCTTCATAAAATTCCGGCTCATGGCAGACCATAAGGATACTGCCCTTGTATTCCTTTAATGCGCGCTTTAATTCATCTTTGGCATCGACATCTAAATGATTGGTCGGTTCGTCCAGCACTAAAATGTTGCTTTCACGGTTAATCAGCTTACACAAGCGCACCTTTGCCTGCTCGCCACCGCTTAATACACGCACCTTGCTCTCAATATGCTTCGTGGTCAGTCCGCATTTTGCAAGGGCGGAACGCACCTCGTACTGGGTGTACGCCGGAAACTCCTGCCAGATTTCTTCCAGACAGGTCGTATCCACACCCGCCATTTCCTGCTCAAAATAGCCGATTTCCAGATAGTCACCCTGTTCCACTTCGCCTGAAATCGGCGGAATCAGTCCTAAAATGCTCTTTAAGAGCGTGGTCTTTCCGATACCGTTTGCACCGGTCAGCACAATTTTACTGCCGCGCTCCATTTCTAAATCCAGTGGCTTTGAAAGCGGTTCATCATAGCCGATAACAAGCTGTTTGGTTGTAAAAATGTACCGCCCCGGTGTTCTTGCTTCTTTAAAATGAAATTCCGGCTTTGGTTTTTCGGAAGCCAGCTCAATCATATCCATTTTATCAAGCTTTTTCTGGCGGGACATCGCCATATTTCTTGTGGCAACACGCGCCTTGTTTCGTGCAACAAAATCCTTTAACTGCGCAATTTCCTTCTGCTGTCTGTTGTAAGCTGCCTCTAACTGGGCTTTTTTCACCTCGTAAACCTCCATAAATTTGTCGTAGTCGCCGACATAGCGGTTTAACTGCTGATTATCCATGTGATAAATGAGGTTGACCACGCTGTTTAAAAACGGAATGTCATGCGAAATCAGAATAAACGCATTTTCGTATTCCTGAAGGTAACGCTTGAGCCACGCAATATGCTCTGCATCTAAGTAATTGGTCGGTTCGTCCAACAGTAAAATATCCGGCTTTTCAAGCAGAAGCTTTCCGAGTAAGACTTTTGTACGCTGTCCGCCGCTTAATTCACAGACGTCGCGGTCCAGCCCCAGATCGAGCAGCCCGAGCGCCCTTGCAACTTCCTCTACCTTTGCATCAATCATATAAAAATCGTGCATTGTCAGCATATCCTGAATCACACCGAGTTCTTCCATGTACTGTTCCATTTGTGCTTCGTCCGCATCGCCCATTTTGGCACAGATTTCATTCATGCGTTCTTCCTGCTGATATAAAAAGTCAAATGCCGAAGCCAGCACCGAGCCGATTGTCATTCCTTTTTCCAGTACGGCATGCTGGTCTAAATAGCCGACACGCACATTTTTCGCCCACTCTATTTTCCCTTCATCAGGCATCAGCGACCCTGTGATAATATTCATAAATGTTGATTTTCCCTCGCCGTTTGCACCGACAAGTCCGATATGCTCTCCCTTTAACAGGCGGAAAGATACATCTGTAAAAATCGCTCTGTCACCAAATCCGTGTGATAAATGCTCCACATTTAAAATACTCATAAAACCTCCATTGTCTGTTGTTATTGTGTAAATAAAAAGGCCTGCCACAATCTCTGCGGCAAGCCTGTTTTGTTATCCTTTATTACAGTTCTTTATAATCATCTGCCCGAAATCTTTTATAGTATACCACAAGTCTGTCTTTTTGCACGCGAATCTTTTTTAACTGGATTCCGCCTGCTAAAAATTCCTGCGGCATATTATTAATGAAATACTTTTGAAGCATTTTTCGCAGCTGTATATTTCTGGAACGCTGTGCTGCCGCCAGAATAAAAATGAAAAAGAACAGCACACCCTTTCCCGCCAGCGGTGTATCAAACCAAAAACGGATAAAAAGCGTATCCGAGATAAAATATATCACACCGCAGAGTACGACAGCATAAATTACTGCCGTAATATACGACCTCATCCATTCCCTAAGGGTCAACGCCTTTAATTTATAAAAAAAACTGTGATAATTCTTTGATTCTTCCGGGGTAATCGGTAACTCATAAACTTCCATAAATATCCCTGCCTTTCCGTTTACCTTCATTATAGTACAGTATACCACAACCGGATTGGTAAATCTATGAATATTATGCTAAATAATTATGAAAAGTGCGTGTACTTCCCACAGATTATTGTACAAAAATGAATCTGCCGATGTATTAGTCATCACTTAAGACTTCTTCTACATGCCGGATTGACACATCTAAAAAATTGGATATTTCATAAACCGGCACCCCATTGTCATATAAAATAAAAATCAATTCTTCTGTCGATGTGCCTTTTTTACGTTCTGCCTCGATAAAATAGCGTACTTTTTCTTCGTCCATACAAAAATCCCCATTTCTAAGTATTTTTCACCTTAAACATTTACAAAGCACTACAAGCCGCCATAAACACAGTCATTATTCTATTCTGTTATTCACGTTTTCATTACTTTTATTATAAAAAATCTTCCATAAACTTTCCATAGGACAAATGACTCAAAATGTTTCGAATCAATTTATTCTTCGTTTACAAAAATACACGGTTAATTTATAATTTGGACTTTTTTTAGACACATTTGTCCCGTATTATAATAATCGTTGAAAGGCAATAAGCTTTTTTCATACACTTTTTCATATTTTCATACAAGCGGAGGGAACGTCCTTTATATAGCTTCCCACTATGACCGATCCTTTGCTTGTAAACACTTTCCCCTATTAATAGCGGCGGGTGTGCCTT
>ERZ773110.666-NODE-666-length-33197-cov-4.506306_pt1 | contig 33197 bp, 28 predicted proteins | sample MGYA00580568_ERZ773110 | MGnify/ENA primary metagenome ERZ773110 (study PRJEB29015, sample SAMEA2737870) | human gut metagenome | biome: human gut; feature: human-associated habitat; material: faeces | place: China | collected 2012 ... | reverse complement strand
TATTGACTTTAAAGGATATAAAGGAGACTTCACTAATAAGAAAATGAATGAACAAATAAAAAGCTATATAGAAAAAATACTGGGAATATCGGTGCAGTTTCACCACTGGAAAGGTGAACTGGAACTGCCGTTTTATATTACAGAGCGCTACGATATGCGACTTGCGGAGCTTGATGATATTCGCTGTATTTTTCTCAGTCCGAAGAAAAAGCTGAATCAGATTGGTTCGCTTAAAAAGCAGATCCGGCGAATTCAGATGGAGGAATCACTGCCGGTTGTGTTTGTTTTTGATAAGATGGATTGTTATCACAGAGATGCTTTTATTCATGCACATCTTCCTTTTATTGTAGTAGGAATCCAGCTTTATCTGCCGTTTATGGGAATATATCTTCAGGAAAAATATATAAAGGAAATCAAGACTTCGGATACGTTTCAGCCCTTTACACAGCTACTGCTCTTCTACTGGTATTATCAGCAGGAAAATTGTCTTTACATGAATGATATGGTAAAAATACTTGGCTGTTCAGCGATGACTGTAACGCGTGCGTTTCGCCAGCTGGAGGAGACTGGTTTGTTTGAAACCGGCAAAACCGGTGTGCAGAAATATCTGAAAGGAACAGAAGAACGAAATGTGATCTTGCAGCAGCTGGAAGATGCTTTGAGTACTCCTGTAGCAGAAACTGTATTTATAAGTAAAAAGGAACTGGAAGAGGGAACAGATATTTCAGAGCGTTTCCTTTCGGGCAATTCGGCACTTATCCGTATCGGAAAAGACGCGGAAGAAGAAGTTCCGTGCTATGCAGTGAATAAAAAAACATTTCATCTATCGGGAAGTAAAGAACTTCTGAATGCAGAAACACAGGCAGAAGTGCAGCTGTGGAAATATGATCCTTCTATATTAGCGAAGAATGGTTTCATAGATGCTCTTTCCCTGGCATTGAGTTTTCAGAAACCAGCGGATACTTTTCTAAAAAATGATTGACAGCAATGATTTCCTGTGGTAAAGTATAAAACAACAAAACCGATGAGGAAGAAGAGTAAATAATTTCGTATCATTCCAGAGAGCAGGTGTTGGTGTAAGCCTGTATGAAACAGATTATTGAATGGCCTTCCGAGGGTAGCCCGAAATTTTAATCTGAAGAGTAGGCGCTGACGGGAACCGAACCCGTTATCAATCAGGAGTGTATGTTTGTACATGAGAAAGTGGACGATACGTCAATTTGAGTGGTACCGCGATAATAAGAAATTATTACCGTCTCAAGCATAGCTTGGGACGGTTCTTTTTTTCTCATGGAACATGAAATGTAGAAACACATAAAATGCAGAAAAGAGAGGAAAAAGACTATGAAAAAAAGAATGTTAGTAATCGCAGCAGCAGTAACAGCAACTATGATGATGACCTGTCCGGTAATGGCAGATGATTTTAAAGTAGGTATCTGTAATTATGTGGATGATGCTTCCTTAAATCAGATTGTAGATAATATTCAGTCCCGCCTGGAAGAAATCGGTGAAGAAAAAGGGGTTACATTTGACGTATCTTATGATAACTGTAATGCAGATGCCAGCGTTATGGAACAGATCATTTCTGATTTTCAGGCTGACAATGTAGATCTGATGGTAGGCGTGGCTACACCGGTGGCAATGCGTATGCAGTCTGCAACAGAAGGAACTGACACACCGGTTGTTTTCTCCGCAGTATCTGATCCGGTTGGTTCCGGACTTGTAGATTCTCTGGAAGCTCCTGGTGCAAACATCACAGGAACCAGTGATTATCTGGATACTTCTTCTATTATGAAACTGATCCAGGCGCAGAACCCGGATGTAAAAAAAATCGGTCTTCTGTATGATGTTGGACAGGATTCATCCACAACAGCGATCCAGGAAGCAAAAGATTACCTGGATGAACAGGGAATTGAATATGTAGAGCGTACCGGAACGACAACAGACGAAGTACAGCTTGCAGCAGAAGCACTGATTGCTGATGGTGTAGATGCCGTATTTACACCTACTGACAATACGATCATGACAGCAGAACTTTCTATTTATGAGAAATTCATCGAAGCCGGAATTCCGCACTATACAGGAGCTGACTCCTTTGCGCTGAACGGAGCATTTGTGGGATATGGTGTTGACTATGCGAATCTTGGACAGAAAACAGCTGATATGATCGCTGATATTCTGGTAGATGGAGCAAAATCATCAGAAACTGCAGTTGAAACATTTGACAATGGTACTGCAACAGTAAACACAGAAACATGTGAAGCTCTCGGTCTTGATTTTGATACTGTAAAGAAAGCATTTGAGCCTCTCTGCACACAGGTAAATGAAATCACAACTGCTGAAAGCTTTGATGATGTAGAAGCAAAATAAACATTAACTGGAGGAATTTACTGTGACGATTGCAACTATGCTCTCCCTTGGAGAGACTGCTCTGAAGCTTGGACTGATCTGTTCTTTGACAGTTCTTGCTCTGTTTCTTAGTTATTCTATGCTGAATGTCTGCGATCTTTCTACAGACGGCTGCTTTACTTTTGGCGCTGCTGTAGGAGCCGTAGTAGCTGTGAGCGGGCATCCTTTTCTGTCTATTATAGCTGCTATGGCGGCAGGTATTATATCAGGATTTGTAACGGCAATCCTGCAGACAAAGCTCGGTGTAGATAGTCTGCTTGCAGGTATTATCGTAAATACTGCACTGTATTCTGTGAATATTGCGGTTATGGGAGGATCATCTCTGATCAATATGAACCGGACAACAACAGTATTTACTATGATGAAAGATGCACTTTCAGGTACCCCACTGAAGGGAAGAGAGGATATTATAATTGCAGCGATCGCAGTGATCCTCGTGATCATATTTCTGGTATTTTTCCTGAAAACAAGACTTGGTCTTGCAATCAGGGCAACTGGAAATAATTCAGACATGGTAAAATCATCTTCGATCAATCCGGTGTTTACAACGGTAATTGGTCTTTGCGTAGCAAATGCATTTACAGCACTTTCCGGATGTCTTTTGTCCCAGTCACAGAAATCTGTAGATATCAATATTGGCCAGGGTATGGTAACGATTGCACTGGCATCTCTGCTGATCGGAGGTACGATTCTGGGACATGGTGGAATCTTTGTAAGAGCAGTGGGAATGGTTCTTGGTTCATTTATCTTCCGCCTTGTATATACGATTGCACTTCGGTTTAATATGCCGGCATTTATGTTGAAACTGGTATCCTCTGTCATTGTTGTTCTTGCAATATCTGGTCCATATCTTAAGAAACAGTGGCCACAGATTCGAAGAAGAATGACACATACAAAAGGAGGCAGATGATTCATGTTAAAAATCAGCCATATTTCCAAGACATTTAATCCGGGAACAGTAAACGAGAAAAAAGCAATTGAGGATTTATCTCTGGAACTGAAACAGGGAGATTTTGCAACGATCATTGGCTCCAATGGCGCTGGGAAGTCCACGTTATTCAATGCAATCTGCGGAGATTTCCTGACCGATACAGGCTCGATCGAACTGGATAACAAAGATATCACATTTATGCCGCAGCATGCACGGGCAAGAAGCATTGGACGGCTTTATCAGGATCCGATGCGTGGAACTGCACCGGGCATGACGATTGAAGAAAATCTTGCGCTTGCAGCAGGTAAGGGAGGATGGCTTTCACATACGACTCGTCAGGAAAAAGAACGCTTTCGTGAAGAATTGAAGAAACTGGATATTGGTCTTGAAGAACGGATGAGCCATCCGGTAGGGCTTCTTTCCGGTGGACAGAGACAGGCACTGACACTTCTGATGGCGACAATGAATCCGCCGAAACTTCTTCTTTTGGATGAACATACAGCAGCACTTGATCCTGGCACAGCAGAAAAAGTTCTGAATCTTACCAGACGGATCGTAGAAGAACATCAGCTTACCTGTCTGATGATCACACACAATATGCAGTCTGCGATTGAACTTGGTAACCGTATCCTGATGATGGACTCCGGTAATATTGTGCTTGATATCGGAGGCGAAGAAAAGAAAAATATGACAGTAGAGGGACTTCTGGAGAAATTCAGAAGTGGCGCTGGTAAAGCACTCGATAATGACCGTATCCTGCTGTCCGATTAAATGCTTTATGATTAAGCAGAATGTGAGAGAAAGACTTTTCGACTATTCGTTGGAAGGTCTTTTTTCTTGCAGTTTTTTGCAGATTTATGGCATGACGGCCCGCAGGCAGGTGTAAAATACTATTACTATGTAGTTGCATGCAAGAATGGCACAACATACAACTGGAAACCATCAGATAATAAATATGATGACGATGAATATGATATAATCACAAGTGGATGCAGCGCAGCAGCAACAGCATCTGTTTCCAACACAACGATTGGCAAGACTAAGATTACATCCGGCAAGAGCTCTAAAGGTAAAGTAAACCTGAAGTGGCAGAAAGTAAATGGTGCAGCAGGATATGTTGTTTATCGTTCTACAAAGAAAGGTTCCAGATATACTAAGATTGCTCAGATTACAAAAGGATCTACTGTAAAATATACAGATAAAACTGCTAAGAAAGGCAAAAAATACTACTACAAAGTTCGTGCCGTAAAAGCAAATGAAGCTGGTGTAGACGTATTCTCCGCTTATTCTGCAGCTAAAGCAGTCAAAGTGAAATAATGTTTTGGATTTAAGATAAAATCTGATTCTGTCAGAATAAAAGGACAGCTGGCCCTATAAAAGGACCAGCTGTTTTTGATATTCATGAACAAAAGGACGCCCTGTTTTCTGAGCCAGAATACTTTCGTAGATATTGGAAGCTCTCAGATTATCATTCCATATTTTCTGTCCGTCTGCTGAAAGAATTCCCGAGGCATCGGCAGCTTTCGTGATGACAGGGATAGTTGTATGCTGCTTGATTTCTTTAAGCAGAGGGGAAGAAGATTTTCTGAATCCCAGGACACGTGCATATGGAATTTCTTTTGGTTGTTCTCTTATCTTCAGGATGGTATGGAGCAAAGCGCGCTGAATTCTGGTATAAGTCAGTTCTTTGGTTTTCAGAAGTTCTGTGAACTGTGTGAAATTTTCAAAATGATTGATCTGATTGCAAATTCTGGCAGCAAGATCTTTTGACATATCAGCATAGCTGATAAGTGATTCAGGAGTTTCGTTTAACAGACAATACTGCAACAGAAGAGAAAAGTCATCTTCCAGCAGAAATTCATTTTTATTAACAGCAGTTTCCAGAACCAATGCGGCATTGTCCGGAAGTTCCCCTAGAATTTCATTGGTGCCAAAACCTGATTTTAAAGCATTTCGGATCGCGGAAGCAGAAGCAAAATTTAATGATGATGAAGCGGTCTGTTGATCCGGAAACGTTTCATGGTATCCCATTCCCTGGCGTTTCAAAGTGACCGGCCGGATGGAACTATCTAAACGGAGCAATGCTTTACAGTATTCGATGCCAAGGATGTTGTTTGGTAAATTTAAAATCTGTACGATTTGATTGAGAAGTGGCGTCAGAATACTATCAAAATCGTCTCCCTCAAAATGATGAGGATCTTTGAAATATTCGATCAGCGCCTGGCTTCTGGCAGCGGGGAAAGACAGCCCTTCGCTCAAAAAAATTTTCAGAAGTACACGGTATTCTTTGGGTTCTTTTACAAGGACAGCAGCAAGTTCCTGTAGTGCAGAAACTTCACCATATTCACTTCCAAAACAGAGCTGGTCAACGACATGCAGATTGTCCAGTATGGAAACACCGGCCATGGCAAATGTCTCTGCACTGGCAGTACTTACGGACACCGGCATTTCAAGTACAAGATCGGCACCGCATCGAAGTGCCATTTCTGCACGCAGATGTTTGGGCAGCAGAGCAGGAGTACCTCTTTGCACATAATCGCCACTCATGACTACGATCACATAATCTGCCTGCAGTTCTTTTTTGCAGTAATTTATCTGGTATTTATGACCTCTGTGAAATGGATTATACTCCGCAATGATTCCGGTTACATTCATATGAAATACCTGCCTTTGTACAAATTAAAATTATTTTTTATTGTATCATCTGACGGAAAATTTATAAAGAAAAACTGCAAAACATTTCAGAGCATATTTCCGGCATGGGAAAATGATAAAATTGCACGTTAAAAAATACCACTCTTTGGAAGAATCTCTCTGTCAACTACTTGAAATGCACAAATTCTGGGGGTATAATGAATTCAGCTGTGAGGTCATGTTTCAGACGCTCACACGGTCTGATGACCGAAATAACGAAAGGAGCCATTTAATCATGGGATTTGTTGATTTACTCAAAGAAAGAGCAAAAAAAAGCATCAAAACTATCGTACTGCCAGAGACAGAGGATATGAGAACTATCGAGGCAACAGATAAGATTCTGAAAGAGGGAGTTGCCAAGATTATCCTCATCGGTAACGAAGAAGAAATCAATAAGAAAGCTGCAGAAGGCGGATTCGATATCTCCGGAGCAACCATCGTTGATCCTGAGACATCTGACAGAACTCAGGCATACATTGATAAATTTGTAGAACTGAGAGCAAAAAAAGGTATGACACCTGAAAAAGCAAAAGAAATCCTTCATACTCAGTACCCATACTATGGTGTAATGATGGTAAAAATGGGTGATGCAGACGGTATGGTATCCGGTGCATGCCATTCTACAGCAGACACACTTCGTCCATGTCTGCAGATCCTGAAAACCAAACCGGGAACAAAACTTGTATCCGCATTCTTCCTGATCGTAGTCCCGGATTGCGAATATGGTGCAAACGGTGCATTTGTATTTGCTGACTCTGGTCTGAACCAGAATCCGACTCCGGAAGAACTTTCTGCAATCGCAGCATCTTCAGCAGAATCCTTCCAGCTTCTTGTTCAGGAAGAACCAGTCGTTGCAATGCTTTCACACTCTACAAAGGGAAGTGCAAAACATCCGGACGTAGATAAGATGGTAGAAGCTACAAGAATCGCAAAAGAAGAACATCCGGAACTCAAACTGGATGGAGAGTTCCAGCTTGACGCAGCAATCGTACCTAGCGTTGGTGCTTCTAAAGCTCCGGGAAGTGAAGTTGCAGGTAAAGCAAACGTTCTTGTATTCCCTGACCTTGATGCAGGAAACATCGGATATAAACTTGCTCAGCGTCTTGGAAAAGCAGAAGCTTACGGACCTGTTACACAGGGCATCGCAAAACCAGTCAATGACCTCTCCAGAGGATGCTCTGCAGATGATATCGTTGGTGTTGTTGCTATCACAGCTGTACAGTGCCAGGCTGAAGACAAATAAGAATTACATATTTTGAAACTTATTGAATAGGAGAATATTAAGATGAATGTATTGGTAATTAACTGCGGAAGTTCCTCCCTGAAATATCAGCTCATCAACTCTGATACAGAGGATGTTCTGGCAAAGGGTCTTTGCGAAAGAATCGGAATCGACGGAAGACTGGTTTATCAGAAAGCCGGACTTGATAAAGAAATCACAGAGTGTGCAATGCCTACACACAAAGAAGCTATCCAGTTTGTACTGGATGCTCTTACAAACGAAAAAACAGGCGCTATCAAGAGCCTGAAAGAAGTAGATGCAATCGGACATCGTGTCGTACATGGTGGAGAAAAATTTGCAGCTTCTGCAGTGATCACAGATGAAATGATCGCAGCAGTAAAAGAGTGTAACGATCTTGCACCACTTCATAACCCGGCAAACCTGATCGGTATTGATGTCTGCTCTGAGCTTATGCCAGGTGTACCGCAGGTTGGTGTATTTGATACAGCTTTCCATCAGACAATGCCTGCAAAAGCATATCTGTACGGACTTCCGATCGAATACTACAAAAAATACAAAGTAAGAAGATATGGTTTCCACGGAACCTCACACAGCTTTGTATCCAAACGTGCTGTAGAATTCCTTGGACTTGACAAAGACAACTCCAAAGTTATTGTTTGCCATCTTGGAAACGGATCTTCCATCAGTGCTGTTCAGAACGGCAAATGTGTAGATACAACTATGGGACTTACACCACTTGAGGGCGTTGTTATGGGAACTCGTTCCGGTAATATTGATCCGGCAATTGTTGAATTCATTGCAAAGAAAGAAAACCTTGACATCGCAGGTGTTATGAATGTGCTGAACAAGAAATCCGGTCTTCAGGGTATGTCCGGAGTCGGCAGTGATATGCGTGACATCAGAGCTGCTATCGCAGATGGAAACGAAGATGCTAAGAATGCTTATGATGTACTTTGCTATGGTATCGCTAAATTTGTTGGCGGCTATGTAGCAGCTATGAACGGTGTAGATGCAATTGTATTTACAGCTGGTATTGGTGAGAATGTAGGCCAGCTTCGTAAAGATGTCTGCAATTATTTCGGATATCTTGGCGTTGAAATCGATGACAAAGCAAATGATACATTTAGCGAAGAAATTGTTATCTCTACTCCAAATTCAAAAGTTAAAGTTGCAGTTATTCCTACAAACGAAGAACTTGCAATCTGCAGAGATACAGTAGCGCTGGTTAAATAATTTGTTATAAAACAACTTCGAAGGGGGCTTGCCGTTGGCAGGTCCTTTTCTTTTGCGCATTTTCATATTATGATTTCCTTTTGTTGTAGCTATTACACAAAAATATTGTGCAATATTTGCAGAAAAGTACTGAAAATAGATTTTCGATTATGCAATTTATAACGATTATATTGACATGCTTAAATTATGAATGTATAATTGCCATATTGAAACGTTTCAAATGTGGCCTTGTATAGAGGAAATGATGAATGGATAAATCTACGAAGAAAAGAGCCACAATTACACAGGTGGCAAAACATGCAGGTGTATCTGTTGGGACGGTTTCGAATTATTTAAACGGTACGGCAGGTGTGTCGCACGACAGGGCAGCGCGGATACAGCAGGCAATTGATGTGTTGGATTATATCCCGGATACTCTGGCGAGTTCCCTTCGAAGAAAGGACAGCACAGCGATACATGTTTTAACACCGCATCTGGATAGTGCTTTTTATACAAATACGATCAGTACACTGATGCACGATGCATATGAGGCTGGGTACACCGTTCATATCTCTGGTTATGAATATTCGGCAGAGATAGAAAGGCAGCAGCTGAGAGCACTGGAGAGCAGCAAACCAGGCACATCAATCATTATTTTTAATGGGTTTGATGATCTCACAGAGATTAAACGGCTAGCGAAGAAACAAATACATGTGATTATGGCAGACAGGCGAGAGATACCGGGTTATACATCAAGTGTTATATTTGATAATCGTCGGGTACCATTTGAAATAATACGTCTGTTAAAAAACAGAAATTACAAACGAATAGGACTTTTTACAGAACCTACAAAACTTCAAAATATCCGTGAAAGAGTAGAGGGATTTCTGGAAGCAATGAAATATTTTGAATATCCGGATCCGGAAAAAAATATTTATTCCCGCCCAGATCTTTCGCTGGATAAATTGAAAAACAGTTATCTTTATATGATGGAGATTCTTGAGTCATCAAAGCGCGAAGAACTTCCGGATGCCTGGCTGGCAACTTCGGATTATCTGGCATTTGGTATGATGAGGGCCATCAATGAGAAGGGATATTCCATACCGGAAGATTTTGCTATTGTCGGTTATGATAATATTGAAATATCGGGATATGTCAATCCGAGACTTACAACTGTGGAACAGGATCAGAAATTATTCGGAAGAACTTTATGGTCAGTAATTACAGAATACAATAAGACCGGAAAATATCAGAGTATAGAATTACCGCAGAAAATAAAGATGAGAGGATCTTGCTAAAATTAATAGTTGTATACTGAAATAAGTATACAATTATTTTTAGAAAATATTGAAACGTTTCAAACGGCATAAAAAGTATATTGGGGTACAAATATCTGAACGAGAGAAGGGAGGAGAAAGGTGTTCGGATCATATGGGTAAATAAAATATGAGATGCCGCGTAAATGTTTCACAAGCCAATTAAAAGGAGGAATTTAAAATGAAAAAAGCAATCGTTATGACTTTATGTGCAGCTATGGCAGTTGGGATGATCGGATCAGTTTCTACAGTATATGCTGCGGATGCAGATATTGCATCTGATGATGCTATTAAAAAAGCGGCTGACGAAGGTTGGGAAATTGCTGTTGTACCGAAGGATTCCACCAATCCATGGTTCGTTCGCATGGACACCGGCGTTAAGGAAGTAGCTGACGAAACAGGAGTTAACTGCTACCAGATTGATACAGGTACAATTGATGCTACAAAACAGGCTCAGCTGGTTGAGGACCTGATTGCTCAGGGCGTAGATGCAATCTGTGTAGTTCCAGTTGATATGGAATCCATGGACTCTACATTAAAGAAAGCAAAAGATGCAGGTATTGTAGTTATTACCCATGAAGGCGCAGATCTTAAAAATGTAGACTACGATATCGAAGCATTCTCTAATGAAGGCTATGGTGCTTTCATCATGCAGAACCTTGCTGAAGCAATGGGGGAAGAAGGCGTTTATACGACAATGGTAGCTTCCCTTACAAATGGTTCTCATAATGAATGGGCAGATGCAGCCGTTGAATACCAGAAAGAGCATTATCCGAACATGACACTTCTGGAAGATAATCCGCGTGTAGAGTCTGATGATAACGGTGATACCGCATATAATGTTGCAAAAGAACTGATCAAAACATATCCGGATCTGAAAGGTATCATGGGAACTTCTTCTTTCGATGCACCTGGTGTTGCACGTGCGATTCAGGAACTTGGCCTTGTTGACAAATTCTTTACATCCGGTACAGGAATGCCGGCAGACAATGCTGAACTGCTGAAATCCGGTGTTATCAAATCCCTTACTCTGTGGGATCCTGCAAAATCCGGTGAAGCAATGGTTGACCTTGCATGCAAAGTACTTGCAGGTGAGGAGATTGGTGCTCCTGTAAATCTTAACGTTGATGGTTATACAGAAATGAACTTCCGTGAAGGATCTGAAACAGTTCTTGAAGGACAGGGCTGGATTACAATCGATGCAGACAACGTTGATGATTTTGGATTCTAAACAACACAAAAATTTATAAGCTTTAATGATCAATCCGTCGGTTCTCCCGGCGGATTGATTTCCAAAAGACCTGAACAATCACAGGTGTCGTAAGGCGGAGAGGAGGAAGCTATGTCTCAGAGTTTATTGAAAGCAGAGCATATAAAGATTTCCTTTGGAAATGTACATGCCCTTAGAGATGTATCTTTGGAGATTTTACCTGGTGAGATACACTGTCTTGCCGGAGAGAATGGTTGCGGAAAATCAACTATTATCAAAATTATATCCGGTGTCTATCAGAGAGATGGCGGAACAATTGAATTTAACGGACAGAAAATCGATAAGATTTCCCCGATTGATGCGATCAATCTTGGAATTCAGGTTATTTATCAGGATTTTGCACTTTTCCCTAATCTGACAGTTGCAGAAAATCTGGCACTTAATACAGAACTTGCATCACGTAAGAAAACAGTAAGTTGGAAAAATGTAAGAAAGATTGCTGAAGAAGCAGTATCCAAAATTAATTTCCAGGTTGATCTGGATGAAAAAGTAGAAAAACTTACGGTAGCTCAGAAACAGATGGTCGCAATCAGCCGCGCATTGATGTCAAATGCAAAGCTGATTATCATGGATGAGCCGACAACAGCGCTGACCAAAAAAGAAGTAAGCGCATTGTTTAAAATTATTTTGAAATTAAAGGAACAGGGAATTGCAATCCTGTTTATCAGTCATAAATTGGATGAGGTATTTGAAATTTCTGATCGATTCACAATTTTCAGGGATGGTGAATTGGTTGCTACAGGCAGTACAAAAGAACTGGATGATAAGAAATTCACCTATTACATGACAGGAAGAGAGTTTTCCGACAATATATTTGTTCCGAAAAATGTATCCGACAAGCCGGTTTTTGAACTGAAACATCTTACTCTGAATGGCTCTTTTTCAGATATTAACCTCAGCCTTCGAAGAGGAGAGATTCTTGGAATTACAGGACTTTTGGATTCTGGTCGTACTGAATTGGGCCTGTCTATGTTTGGTCTGAAGCCTGCGGATTCCGGTCAGATCATAAAAGATGGAAAAGATATTAAGCTTACCAGCCCAAGAGAGGCTATTGCCAACAGTATTGGATATGTTCCTGAGGACCGACTGTCAGAAGGCCTTTTTCTTACCCAGTCGATTGGTGACAACATCATCATTTCTGAGATTGACAAACTGAAAAAGAAAAATGGACAGTTTGATCTGAAGAAGAGAGATGAAGAAATTGAAAAATGGGTTAAAGAACTGGAGATCAAGACAAAAAATCCAAACAATCCGGCAACAACTCTTTCAGGAGGTAACCAGCAGCGAATCGTACTTGCAAAATGGCTTGCATGTAATCTGGATGTGCTCATCTTGAATGGCCCGACAGTAGGTGTGGATATCGGTTCCAAACATGATATTCATATGGTTCTGCAGCGACTTGCCAACCAGGGGCTTGGTGTTATTATCATTTCAGATGATCTTCCGGAAGTTATACAGAACTGTTCCAGAGTTCTTGTTATCAAGAATGGAAAGATCAAATCCGAATATGATACCCAGAATGTCAGTGAACAGATGATCATTGACGATATGATGTAGGAGGCGGTCATATGAATAAAAAAGTAAAGAAAATATTTCAGTCAAATGAACCGTATATTTTTCTTATCATAATTCTTCTCGGAATTGTGGTACAGATCCGTTCCGGACAGTTTTTTACAGCAAATAATATCGTTGACCTTCTGAGTGCGATGATCGTACCGGGACTTTTTGCAATCGCAGAATTCATGGCACTGATCGCAGGTGGGATCGATGTTTCTTTCCCGGCACTGGCATCTCTTTCTGCCTATGCCACAACAAAGTTCCTTCTTGACAAGAATTACGAAGGAAATGTTCTTCTGGCATTTGTGATCGCAATCGCAATTGGTGCAGTACTTGGCGCATTCAATGGATATTTTATTGGCTATCTGAATCTGAATGCAATGATCGTGACTCTTGGTTCCGCAAGTATTTTCCAGGGCATCATGCAGGGTACTTTAAGAGCAAATCAGCTTTCTGTCATTCCGCCTGGAATGAAAAGCTTTGGTACCGCTGCATTCCTGACAGCAACTAATAAGGCGAATGGACTGACTTCCATTCTTCCTTATACCTTCATTATTCTGGTTCTTGTATGTGCAGTTATGCATTTTGTACTGCATTATACGATCTTTGGACGTGGTATTTACGCAATAGGCGGAAATCCACAGAGTGCACACACAGCTGGATTTAATGTAAAAAGAACAAAATTTATCATGTATATTATTATAGGTATGATTGCATCTGCGAGTGGTATCTGTCGTGTCTGCATGATGCAGCAGATGCATCCGACGAATATGCTTGGAATGGAAATGAACATCATCGCAGGTGTCGTTCTTGGCGGCGTTGCTCTTACCGGTGGTGCCGGTACACTGACAGGCTGTATTCTTGGTACTTTCCTGATCATCTTGGTACAGAACTCCATGATCCTTCTTGGAATTCCGACAACCTGGAGTGATGTATTCGTAGGACTTGTAATCGTGATTGGAGTATCCCTGACCGCATGGCAGTCAACCCGAACCTCTAAAAGCAAAAAGAAAGCAGTAAAGGAGGGCGCATGATGAACAAGATCAAAAGTATATATAAGAAAAATGAAGAAGTGACTCGCCTGTTGGTCATCATGGCAGTCTGGCTGATCTTCATGGCATTTACGCAGGCCAGAAAATTTTATACAGGAATGAACTTTCTTACCATGGCGGGACAGTTCCCGGAATACGGCCTTATGGCTCTGGGCGGTATGTTATGCATGATCACAGGAGGTATTGACCTTTCTGTAGTTGGTACAGCCAATATGGCTTCTATCCTTACGGTATTTACACTGACCAGATTGTTTGGAGCAGACGGAACTATGCCACTTGCTTTTTCTGTTGTGATCTTCCTGATTGCAATTGTAACAGGTATTGTTGTTGGAAGTCTGAACGCCTTTTTGATCTCAAAACTTGGGGTTCCGCCGATTCTTGCAACGCTTGGTGTAAATGAGCTCTTAACAGGTCTCTGTGTGGTTATGACAAACGGTTCTGCAATTTCCTCTTTCCCGAAGCAGTACTGTGATTTCTTTTCAGGAAATCTCTTTGGTTTTATCCCACGAAGACTTCTGGTATTTATCGTAGTCGCAATCATTATCTGGTTTATGCTGGAGCATTGTACTTACGGAACTAAACTTCGTCTTTACGGAACGAATGCACATGTCGCAAAATTTTCCGGAATCAATACAACAAGCCTGCTGTTCAGAACGCATATTATTTCATCCATTTGTGCTGCACTTGGCGGATTGATGATGCTTGCAACCTATTCATCTGCAAGAGCTGATTATGGAACAAACTATACCATGCAGTCTATCCTTCTCGTCGTTCTCGGCGGTGTCAGCCCGAATGGTGGTAAAGGAAAAATTTCCGGTGTTATCACAGCTATCGTACTTTTGAAGATGATTGAATCCGGCATTAACCGTTTCAGGAGTGTATCTACATATTATGTAACACTGATCTGGGGAGCTGTTCTGATCCTTGCACTCGTGATTGATTATGTCAGCCAGAAACCGAAACATGCAAAATAAACAAAAGGAGCCTGTATGAAAAAAGTACTTTTTGTTGGTGAATCCTGGAGTGCTACTCTAATGGAAGTAAAAGGATTCAACAGTTTTTTATCATCTAAATATGAAACAGGACTTGGCTGGATCGACAAAGCGATCGAAAAAGCCGGCTATGAATTTGTATATATGCCGAATCATATTGCAAATGATCATTTTCCATTTACTCTGGAAGAGCTGAATGAATATTCCTGTATCATTCTGTCAGATGTGGGAGCAGACACGCTGCTGATTCCATCAGCTACATTTGGAACAAGCAAAATTCTTCCCAATCGCTGCCAGCTACTCAAAGATTATGTACTTGGTGGCGGAGGCCTTCTGATGATTGGAGGCTATCTTACCTTTAATGGTGTTGGAGCTCAGGGAAAATGGTGGGCAACACCGGTACAGGATGTCCTTCCGGTAGAAATTCTTCCATACGATGACCGTATGGAACACTGTGAGGGTGTCCATGCAGAAGTGACACTCCCGGATCATCCGGCATTTGCGGGAATCGAAGGAGAGTGGCCGCCTGTACTTGGTTATAATAAGAGCACCATAAAACCGGAAGCAGAACTTGCCGCCACAGTCTGCGGAGATCCGTTTATTGCGTTTGGCAGTTACGGAGAGGGAAAATCTGCTGTTTTCTCCAGTGACTGTTCACCGCACTGGGCACCACCGGAATTCTGCAACTGGAAATATTATGATGTGTTATTTAAGAACATCCTGGATTATATTGCAAAATAATCAGAATCACAGGAAATGTGATTCAAAAGTTAAAAATACAAGGAGGTATTGACATGAAGACGATTAAAGACAAACAGATTCTTGTAGGTGCTGATTTTGCGGGATACCCGTTAAAAGAAGCAGTAGTGGCTCATCTGAAAGAATATGGATGGACAGTAACTGATGTTGGTGTCATATCACCGGAGGACACAGATACAGATCTGATGTTTCACAGAATCGGCCTTCGCGTGGGTTCTATGATCTCGGAAGGTGAATTTGAACGTGCTCTGATCTTTTGCGGAACCGGAATGGGTATCCATATTGCAGCAAGCAAATGCCCGGGTGTTTCTGCAGGCGTTGTAGAAAGCGTGCCGGCTGCTCTTCGTGCAATTACCGGAAATGGCGTCAACGTTTTGGCTATGGGTGCGTTTTATGTAGCTCCGAAAATGGGCTGTGATATAGCAGATGCTTATCTGAGCCATAATCTTGGAGATGGATATGAATACTGGCCAAACTTTTATGAATTCCATAAACTTGCCTGTGATGAATTAAATGCATTTAATTATGAAGAATATAAGGCAAATGGATTTAAAGTAAAACATCTTGGAGACTATCCGCTTGATCTTGTAGATGATCCGACTCTTTTTGGTGGTAAAAAATAAATAATAATTGCAAGAATCATCTAACTGCCATATAATTGATGAAAAATATTTTTTAGAGGTTTGAAACATGAAAGTATTAAATTTTGGTTCTCTCAATCTGGACTATGTGTACCAGGTGGAATCTATTTTGATTCCCGGAGAAACACAGGCATCAAAAAGCAGGCAGATCTTTTGTGGTGGTAAAGGCCTGAACCAGTCTATTGCACTGGCAAAGGCCGGGATTCCTGTATATCATGCCGGTCTGATCGGAGAGGGCGGGGAACCGCTTCTCGAAGTTTGTAAGGAAAATGGGGTGAATACAGAGTTCATCAGACAGATCCCGGGACCATGCGGACATACAGTTATTCAGGTGGATGAAAATGGACAGAACTGTATCCTTCTTTTTGGAGGCTCCAATAGAAGTATGACAAAGGAGTTTGTTGATACTGTGTTGGATTCTTTTGAAGAGGGAGACATCATTCTTTTGCAGAATGAGATCAATGAACTGGATTATATCATTGACCGTGCATACGAAAAACATATGATGATCATTTTGAATCCTTCTCCTTTTGACAATGCATTGGAAAACTGTGATCTGTCGAAAATCAGTCTCTTCCTGATGAATGAGATTGAAGGTTTTCAGATTACCGGCGAAAAAGAACCAGATAAAATTCTCACAAAAGTGAAAGCACTTTATCCAAAAGCAAAAGTAGTTCTGACACTCGGTGGAGATGGTTCTGTATATCAGGATGAAACGGGGATCTACCGCCAGGGAATCTTTAAAGTAAAGGCTGTTGATACAACCGCCGCAGGTGATACGTTTACAGGATATTTTATTTCTTCTATTATTGATGGGCTGCCTGTACAGGACGGACTGGAGCTTGCAGCAAAAGCATCCGCAATTGCAGTTTCCAGACCTGGCGCAACTGCATCCATTCCTCTTCGCAGCGAAGTAGTAAAAGAAAAAAGTAACGGAAAAATATAGAAATAAAAGTAAAAATGTCGTTGACAAACGGGTACCTCCTATGTATAATTGATAAAGTGTGAATAGGAGAGAACTATGCAGATTCATTTATCAGATATTACAGACAGTGAAGGAAAAATCATACAGTTCAGTTCTGAGGTGGAGTTAGATAAGATTTCATTTCAGATGGGAGAGTTTCCGATATTGGACAGATCTCCGGTAGAACTACGGATTGCAAATACAGGCAATAAAGTTCTTGAACTGACAGGAAAAGGCAGTTTAACTGTCGGCATTCCTTGTGACCGTTGTCTGGAGCAGGTGTCTGTTACTATCCCATACGATATCGATCGTAAGCTGGATATGAAACAGACTGATAAAGAGCGAGTTGAGAATCTGGATGAGAATGACTATCTCACTGGTATGGACCTGGATGTGGACCGGTTGGTCTATCTTGAGGTACTGATGAGTTGGCCTTTGAAAGTTCTTTGTAAAGAAGATTGCAAAGGAATATGCAGCCGGTGTGGGAAGAATCTGAATGAGGGACCCTGTGGATGTGCAGAGGAACCGAAGGATCCCCGTATGGCGGCCATCAGTGATATATTTAGTAAATTTAAGGAGGTGTAACCTATGTCCATATGTCCAAAAAACAAATCATCTAAAGCTAGACGTGATAAAAGACGTGCAAACTGGAAAATGAGTGCTCCGAATCTGGTAAAATGCAGCAAATGCGGCGCCCTGATGATGCCTCACAGAGTTTGTAAAGAATGCGGAAGCTACAATAAGAAAGAAATCGTGAAAGTTGAAGACTAATCACAACGAATGAAACAGAATCCTTTTTCGGGATTCTGTTTTTTTCAATCAAATTCTATGTCTTGGAGGGAAAGATGGAGCAGAAGAATCAGATTACGGAAGGGGTAATCTGGAAACAGCTTTTAATATTCTTTTTTCCGATTGTAATAGGCACTTTTTTTCAGCAGGTGTATAATACGGCCGACAGTATTGTTGTCGGTCGTTTTGTAGGTAAAGAAGCTTTGGCTGCGGTAAGTGGATCAGTGAATCAGATCGTTACACTGATTGTGGAAGTTTTTGTCGGACTGACTTCGGGTGCTTCCGTGATCATTGCACAGTTTTATGGGGCAAAAGATCATAAAAATCTAAACAGAACGTTGCATACAGCATATGCCTTTGCAATCGTTACAGGAGCCATAGTGGGACTGATTGGCTTTTGGATCACAGAAAAAGTTCTTATAGCGATGAAGACACCTTCAGAGTTGATGGCTGATTCTGTTATATATCTGCATATCTATTTCTGCGGTATGATCTTTAATATCGTTTATAATATGGGAGCTTCTATTCTTCGCGCAGTTGGGGATTCCAGAAGACCGTTGTATGTGCTGATCATGACCTGTGGCTTGAATATTTTTTTTGATATCATGCTTGTTGTATTCCTTAAAATGGGTGTAATGGGAGTTGCAATTGCGACTGTTTCCTGTCAGGGAATCAGTGCATGCATGGTAACGTGGATTTTAATAAAGGGAAATTCTTTATTCCGGTTAAAGATCAGGGAGATTCGTTTTTATATGGCATCCCTGCAGTCGGTACTTCGCATTGGAATTCCAGCAGCATTGGAAGCAACTATGTATACTATTGCAAATCTGATCATTCAGATATTTGTGAATGGCCTGGGAACAGATACCGTTGCTGCATGGGGAACATTTGCGAAAATTGATGCTATTTATTGGATGGTTGTCAATTCGTTTGGTATTGCTATCACAACATTTGTCGGCCAGAATTATGGTGCGGGGAAAATACAGAGAATGCGAAAAAGCGTCAAAGTATGTCTGCTTATGTCTTATGGAGCTGCAATTCTGGTAAGTGCAGCACTGTATGGTTTTGCAGAACCGTTATATAGATTGTTTACAACGGACAGCAATGTTGTCCGCATTGGCGCAGACATGATGCATTTTCTTCTTCCGTCATATTTTATGTATGTAGTGATCGGAATATTGTCCGGAGCGCTGAGAGGCGCGGGAAGAGTATTGGTACCAATGCTGTTGACCTGCGGTGGGGTATGCCTGATCAGAATTGCCTGGATGTTTGGGGTATTTCCTGTTTATTCAGGAATTAAGACGATCATGCTGAGTTACCCGGTATCCTGGGGAATTACAGCAGTTTTATTTATTATATATTACTTCAAAAAATTTCCTAAAACGGAAGAACAGATTTTACAGTAAGGAGCATATAGATGAATGTATTAAATCTGGAACATATCAGTAAAACTTATGGCGAAAAAGTGATTTTTGACGATATCTCCTGTGGCATCCATCAGGGTGACAAAATTGGAATCATCGGTATCAATGGAACAGGAAAGACCACGTTTCTTCGAATACTGGCAGGTTTCGAGGAAACCGATGAAGGACAGGTGGTTATGCAGAATGGCCTTCGTATCACATATCTGCCGCAGCATCCTGAATTTCCAGAGGGCGCAACCATTCTTTCTTACGTGATACAGGGACAGAAAGAACAGAGCTGGAATTCCGAGACAGAGGCTCATATGGTGCTTAATAAACTTGGTATTGAAGACCATGAAGAGGAAATCGCACATCTTTCCGGAGGACAGAAAAAACGCGTGGCACTTGCAGCCGTTCTCGTGAATCCGGCTGATGTTCTGATCCTGGATGAGCCGACCAACCATCTGGACAACGAAATGGCTTCCTGGCTGGAAGATTATCTGAATCGTTTTAAAGGCGTTGTTATTATGGTAACACATGATCGTTATTTCCTTGACCGTGTAACAAATAAGATTCTGGAGATCAGTCATGGTAAGATCTATACTTACGAAGCAAAATATTCTGATTTTCTGGAAATGAAAGCGCAGCGAGAAGAAATGGAAATGGCTTCAGAACGTAAAAAACAGAGTATTCTTCGTATGGAGGTCGAATGGGCAAAAAGAGGATGCCGGGCAAGAAGTACAAAGCAGAGAGCCCGTCTGGACCGTCTGGAGGCTATGAAGAATTCCGCAGCGCCTGTGCGGGACAAAAATGTAGAGATTGATTCTGTAGAGACCAGAATGGGCAAAAAGACGATTGAACTGCATCATATTTCCAAACGTTTTGGTGAGCGGGTATGTATTCGTGATTTTGACTATATTGTTCTGAAAAATCAGAGACTAGGAATCATAGGTCCAAATGGCTGCGGCAAATCTACGCTGCTTAAGATCATAGCAGGTATCCTTGAACCGGACAGCGGAAGTGTTGAAATTGGAGATACCATTAAGATTGGCTATTTTTCACAGGAAATCGAAGACATGAATTCCAGTCAGAGAGTGATCGACTATATTAAAGCTGTAGCAGAATTTATTCCGACAAAGGACGGACTCATCAGTGCATCCAAACTTCTCGAGCAGTTTTTATTTGAGCCGGCCATGCAGTATTCACCAATCGAAAAACTTTCCGGTGGTGAGAAAAAAAGATTATATCTTCTGAAAGTACTTGCTGCAGCACCAAATGTACTTTTGCTGGACGAGATTACGAATGATATTGATATTCCAACACTGACGATCCTGGAAGATTACCTGGATTCTTTTGCCGGAATAGTCATTGCTGTTTCTCACGACAGATATTTCCTGGACAATCTGGCAGACCGTATCTTTGAATTTGACAGAGAGGGAAATCTGACTCAATATGAAGGTGGCTATACTGACTATCTCGAAGCAAAAAAACGTCGGGAAGGTATGAATATTGATGAATCCGTAGAGATAAAAGCTTCTTCTGTCGGAAAGAACATGATAGAAGAACCTCAGGAAGAAAAATCTTCTGTAAAGACATGGAAACAGAATCGTTCTTCAAAACTGAAATTCAGTTATAAAGAACAACGGGAATACGAAACAATTGATGATGATATTGCTGGGTTGGAAGAAAAAATTGAAAAGCTGGATAATGATATCATGGCGAATGCTACAAATTCCGGTAAACTTAACGAACTTACAAAGGAAAAAGAGACTGCAGAAGCACTTCTGGAAGAAAAAATGGATCGCTGGGTTTATCTGAATGACCTGGCAGAACAGATCGAAGCTCAGAATAATAAATAGATGACGTGGGAACACTCTTGATTTTCTGATAATTCTTTAGTATGATAAAGTTTGAAGTTTTTTTGATAACAATATGGATTTAAAATAGATATACAGGAGGATTAATATGGCAGAATTGGTAAAAGTTGTTGTAGATGCCATGGGTGGTGATCTCGCACCGGTGGAACCTGTAAAAGCAGCTGTAGAAGCAGTAAAAGAAAGAAAAGATATCCTGGTCATTCTTACCGGTCAGGAAGAAGTGATTCATTCAGAGCTTAAGAAATATCAGGATTATCCGACAGACAGAATCCAGGTGGTAAATGCAACAGAAGTAATTGAGACTGCAGAACCTCCTGTTTTTGCAATTCGAAAGAAAAAAGATTCTTCAATCGTTGTAGGACTTAAAATGGTAAAAGAACAGAAGGCCGATGCATTTGTTTCTTCCGGAAGCACGGGTGCGGTCCTTGTCGGCGGTCAGGTTCTTGTTGGCAGAAGCAAAGGTGTGGAACGTCCGCCTCTGGCTCCGTTGATTCCAACAGCTAAAGGAGTTTCTCTTCTGATTGACTGTGGCGCAAATGTTGACGCCAGACCATCTCATCTGGTACAGTTTGCAAAAATGGGATCTATTTATATGGAACATGTAGTCGGCATCAAAAATCCGCGTGTTGCGATTGTAAATAACGGTGCAGAGGAAGAAAAGGGAAATGCTCTGGTTAAGGAAACTTTTCCGCTTCTCAAAGAAGCAGAAGGAATCAATTTTATCGGAAGCATTGAGGCACGAGATATTCCGGCAGGGTATGCGGATGTTATCGTATGCGAAGCTTTTGTCGGAAATGTTATTCTCAAACTTTATGAGGGAGTCAGTTCTGAACTGATTCACAAAATCAAAGACGGAATGATGAGTACTTTAAAAAGTAAGATAGGAGCACTTCTTGTCAAACCGGCGCTGAAACAGACACTCAAAAGTTTTGATGCGACAGAATATGGTGGAGCTCCGCTCCTTGGATTAAAAGGCCTTGTTGTCAAAACGCATGGAAGTGCCAAAGCTATCGAAATTAAGCATGCAATTTTCCAGTGCGTACAGTTCAAACAACAGAGAATCAACGAAAAAATTGCGGAAAAAATCCAGCCGGCGCAATTTCCGGCTCCAGATAAGGAATAACAGAAAAGAAGGCAGATAAAATGGAACAATTGGAACAGATCATAGGATATACATTTCAAAATAAAAAACTTCTGAAACAGGCATTGACACACAGTTCATATGCAAATGAAAAAAAGTTGGGAAAACTGGGCTGTAATGAACGTCTGGAGTTCCTTGGCGATGCAGTTCTTGAACTGATCAGCAGTGATTTCCTTTATGCAAAATTCACACAGGTTCCGGAGGGGGAACTGACCAAAAAACGTGCAAGCCTGGTCTGTGAACCTAGCCTTGCGTACTGCGCGCGGCAGTTTGGACTTCCACAGTATCTTCTCCTTGGCAAAGGCGAGAATATGACGGGTGGACGTAATAGGGATTCTATCGTTTCAGATGCAACAGAAGCTCTTCTTGGAGCCATTTATCTGGATGGCGGTTTTGAACCTGCAAAGGATTTTGTCCTGAAATTTATCTTAAACGATATTGAACATAAACAGCTTTTTTATGACAGCAAGACAATTCTGCAGGAAATAGTCCAGGAAAAAGGAATTCAGCCGGTAGAATATATTCTGACCGGAGAGAGCGGACCGGATCATGACAAGCAATTTACGGTAAGTGTTCAGGTGAATGGACAGGTTGTCGGAAATGGAACCGGTCATACAAAGAAAGCTGCCGAACAGGCAGCAGCATATCAGGCAATTCAGGAAAAGAAATTCTGATTTTATGCGTGATACATGAGGAAAAGAAAAACTGGCAGGTGAACTATGTATTTAAAGAATATTGAAGTATATGGCTTCAAATCCTTTGCACAGAAAATCAATTTTGAATTTCATAACGGAATTACCGGTATTGTCGGACCAAATGGAAGTGGAAAAAGTAATGTTGGAGATGCTGTCCGCTGGGTACTTGGTGAACAGAGCGCCAAACAGCTTCGAGGCGGTAACATGCAGGACGTTATTTTTTCAGGAACAGAGAATCGAAAGCCATTAAGTTTTGCTTCTGTATCTATTACGCTGGATAACAGTGATCATAAACTTCCGGTAGATTACAATGAAGTTACTGTAACGAGGCGGCTGTATCGTTCGGGAGAAAGTGAATATCTGATCAATGGCAGTGGATGCCGTCTGAAAGACATTCAGGAAATGTTTTATGATACCGGTATCGGTAAAGAAGGGTATTCCATCATTGGACAGGGGCAGATTGATAAAATCTTAAGTGGTAAACCTGAAGAACGGCGAGAGCTTTTCGATGAGGCGGCAGGAATCGTCAAATTTAAACGAAGAAAAGCTACCACTCTGAAAAAGCTGGATGAAGAGCGGCAGAATCTGGTCCGTGTAACGGATATTTTAAGCGAGCTGACCAAACAGCTTGGACCATTGGAAAAGCAGTCTGAAACAGCGCGTATATATCTGGCCAAAAGAGAGGAATTGAAAGAACTTGATGTGAATCTGTTTCTTCTTGATCATCAGAGAACCGGTGAACTTCTGAAAGAACTGGAAGAAAAACTTGAACAGGCGCAGAGAGAACTAAATGAAGCTCAGGCAGCATATGATCAGACCAAAATAGAGTATGACCGTCTGGAACAGGAACTGGAAGATTTAAATCACAGGCTCGATACGTTGAAAGAAGAGCAGCAGCAGAATGCGCTTCTGAAACAGCAGTATGAAGGCCAGGTGCAGGTTCTTGAAGAACAGATCTCTTCGGGAAAACAGAACAGTGAGCATTATCAGAACCGTCTGACAGCTTTAGGGGAAGATCTGGACCGGAGAACGCAGGAAAAAGAAAAACTGGCAGAAGACAAACTGGAACTGCAGAGCAGACTGAAAGAAATTCGGGCCAGTCTTTCAAAGGAAACAGAGGCTCTGGAAAACATCGTTTCAAACGTAGAAGAATGTACACAGGCTGTAGAAGACGGCAAAAACGAGATCATTGAGATCTTGAACAGCCGTGCAACGACCAAAGGAAAAGTACAACGTTTTGATGCGATGCTGGAGCAGCTGAATATCCGTAAAGCAGAGATCAGTCAGCGAATTCTTCGCCTGAAAAGCGAAGAAGAGGTTCTGGAGAAAGAACGTCTTAATGCACAGAAACAATATGATGCAGTAACGGCTGTGATCCATTCGACAAATGAAGAATGTGTACGTCTGGACGGAGAGGTGCAGAAGTTACAGGATGAATTGAAAAAACAGAATTCTCAGATGGAAATCGGTCAGACAGCATACCATCGTGAGGCTTCCCGCCTGGAATCTCTTAAAAACATTACAGAACGTTATGATGGATATGGAAACAGTATCCGTCGTGTAATGGAACAGAAAAACCGTGAACCCGGTATTAAAGGTGTTGTGGCTGATATCATTCATGTGCAGAAAGACTATGAGGTTGCGATTGAAACTGCACTGGGCGGAAGTATTCAGAATATCGTCACAGATAATGAACAGACAGCTAAACGTATGATTGGTTTTCTGAAGAAAAACCGCTTTGGCCGTGCTACATTTCTTCCTTTGTCTAATATCAGCGGAAGAGGTGGACTGAATCAGAGGGATGTGTTGAGTGAACCGGGAGTTGTGGGTACTGCCAATACTCTTGTAAATGCGGATAAAGAATACAGTGAACTGGTCATGTATCTTCTGGGCCGTGTCCTTGTTGTAGATAATATTGATCATGCAATTGCAATCGGAAAAAAATATCGTCACAGTCTGCGTATGGTTACGATTGAAGGAGAGTCTTTAAGTCCCGGTGGTTCCATGACCGGTGGTGCGTTTAAAAATAACAGCAATCTTCTCGGAAGACGCCGTGAAATTGAAGAACTGGAAAGAAGTGTAGGAATTCTCAGGAAAGAACTGGAAGAAACGCAGAAATCAATAGGTGAAAACCGTAGCAGGCGAAATGTGCTTCGCGATACGATCGCCGATTTTCAGCAGAAACTCCGTCAACAGTATGTTGAACAGAATACTGCAAAGATGAATCTTGAACAGCTCAAAGAAAAAGAAGGCGAAATTCAGAACAGCTATCGGCAGATTGATCGTGAACAGGAAGAACTCCGCCATCAGGCAGGTGAGATCAGACAGGATCATAGCAGCATTGCCAGAGAACTGGAGGATTCGCAGAAGGACGAAAAGGAACTGGAAACCTTTATTGAGACCAAACAGAAAGAACTAGAGGAATGGAAGGCAGAAGAAACAGAGAAGACACATGAACTGGAAAAAATCCGGCTGGAAGAATCTTCTCTTGAACAGCAGAATCAATTCCTGCAGGAAAACCTGAGTCGTCTGAATTCTGAGATTGCTGCATTTCAGAAGGAATCACAGGAAATTACAGAAAATCTTGTACAGAGTCGTGAAGAGATACATAAAAAAGAAGAAGGTATCCAGGAGCTGAAAAATGCGGCACAGGAATGCCTTTTAAAAGAAGAACAGTATGGCAGCCAGAGAGCACAGTGGCAGGAAGAAAAAGAAAAACGAAGTGCCAGCCACAAAACATTTTTTGAAAAAAGAGATCATCTTTCAGAAAAGACTTCTCTTCTGGATAAAGAATGCTTCCGTCTGAGAAGTCAGACAGAAAAAATTGAGGAGCAGAGGGAAGGTCAGATTTCCTATATGTGGGAAGAATATGAGATCACGCCAAACAATGCACTTCAGTATCGAAAAGAAGAACTTACCGACCGACAGGCAATCAAAGCGGATGTTACACGCATAAAGGATGAGATCCGTAAACTTGGTTCTGTTAATGTAAATGCGATTGAAGATTATAAAGAGCTTCTGGAACGTCATACATTCCTGTCCGGTCAATACGATGATATCGTTAAGGCTGAGGAAACGCTGGAAGGAATTATTCTGGAATTGGATGAAGGAATGCGAAAACAGTTTACCGAGAAATTTCGTGATATCCAGAGAGAATTTGATAAGGCATTTAAGGAACTGTTCGGCGGAGGAAAGGGAACTCTTGAACTTGCAGAAGATGAAGATATCCTTGAGGCCGGAATACGAATCATTTCTCAACCACCTGGCAAAAAACTCCAAAATATGATGCAGCTTTCTGGTGGAGAAAAAGCTTTGACTGCGATCGCTCTTCTTTTTGCAATCCAGAACCTGAAACCATCTCCATTCTGTCTTCTGGATGAGATAGAGGCTGCACTCGATGATTCAAATGTTGGACGTTTTGCATCGTATTTACAGAAGTTGACGAAAAATACACAGTTTATTATAATAACGCATAGACGTGGCACTATGAATGCTGCGGATCGCTTATATGGTATCACCATGCAGGAAAAGGGTGTTTCAACTCTTGTATCTGTTGATCTGGTAGAAAACCAGCTGAGCAAATAAGTTGCTGGTAACAGAGTGAACAGCAATGTAACTATCGAGGAGGACATAGTATGTCAGAAGAAAAAAAAGGCTTTTTTAAACGTCTGGTCAGTGGTTTGACCAAAACACGCGATAATATCGTGGCTGGCTTTGATTCTATTTTCAGTGGCTACTCCAGTATTGATGAAGATTTTTATGAAGAACTGGAAGAAATTCTGATCATGGGTGATATAGGTATTAATGCGACTTCTGCAATCATAGAACATCTGAAAGAACAGGTGGCAGAGAAACATATCAAAAATCCTATGGAATGCAAACAGCTTCTGATCAACAGTATTAAGGAACAGATGCGTGTAGACAGTACAGAATATGAATTTGAGAACCGTAAATCTGTAATTCTTGTAATCGGAGTAAATGGTGTAGGGAAGACGACTTCTGTCGGAAAACTTGCTGGAAAATTAAAGGATCAGGGTAAGAAGGTTATTCTTGCTGCAGCAGATACTTTTCGTGCAGCAGCGGGAGAACAGCTTGCACAGTGGGCAAATCGTGCAGGTGTGGATCTGATCGGTGGTCAGGAAGGCGCTGATCCGGCATCCATCGTATATGATGCAGTTGCAGCGGCCAAGGCAAGAAATGCAGATGTGCTGATCTGTGATACAGCTGGACGATTGCATAACAAAAAAAATCTTATGGAAGAACTTCGTAAGATCTACCGTATCCTGGAAAGAGAATATCCGGAAGCATATCTGGAAACACTGGTCGTTCTGGATGGTACTACAGGACAGAATGCCCTGGCACAGGCCAAACAATTTGCAGAAGTCGCAAATGTAAATGGCATCATTCTTACAAAACTGGATGGAACTGCAAAAGGTGGAATCGCTGTTGCGATTCAGTCGGAACTGGATATTCCGGTAAAATATATCGGTGTTGGTGAAACAATCGACGATCTGCAGAAATTTGATGCCGATGCTTTTGTTAATGCACTGTTTGACATTGACGAAAAAGACTTACACACAGAAGAATAAACAGGGGGATACAGTATGCTTACATTAGAGAGCTTTGAACAGGCAGCAGAAATCGTAAAACAGGTAACTCAGGAGACAAAACTGATCAAAAGCAGTTATTTTTCAGATCTCACGGGAAACAAAGTATATCTGAAGCCAGAAAACATGCAGCGTACAGGAGCCTATAAGGTTCGCGGTGCATACTATAAGATCAGCACGCTTACAGAAGAAGAGCGTGCAAAAGGTCTGATCGCAGCATCTGCTGGAAATCATGCACAGGGTGTTGCTTATGCTGCGCATAAATTTGGTGCAAAAGCAGTGATCGTTATGCCGACAACAACACCTCTGATCAAAGTAGAACGTACCAAGAGTTACGGTGCAGACGTAATTCTGAAAGGAGATGTATATGATGAGGCATGTGCTTATGCACTGGAACTTGCTGAGAAAGAAGGGTATACATTTATCCATCCGTTTGATGATCCGGCAGTAGCAACCGGCCAGGGTACGATTGCTATGGAAATCGTACAGGAGCTTCCTCTTGTAGATTATATTCTTGTTCCAATCGGAGGAGGCGGACTTGCAACAGGTGTATCCACACTTGCAAAACTTCTGAATCCGCATATTAAAGTCATTGGTGTAGAGCCGTCCGGTGCGGCATGTATGAAGGCATCTCTTGAACAAGGTGAAGTAGTTACTCTGCCACATGTAAATACAATCGCCGACGGTACTGCTGTACAGACTCCTGGTGAACATATCTTTCCATATCTGCAGGAAAACCTGGACGATGTGATTACCATCGACGATGATGAACTGATCGTTGCTTTTCTTGATATGGTAGAAAATCACAAAATGATCGTTGAAAATTCAGGCCTTCTGACAGTAGCAGCACTCCGTCATTTGAATTTCACCGGTAAGAAAGTGGTTTCTATCTTAAGTGGTGGTAATATGGACGTGATCACAATGTCTTCTGTGGTACAGCATGGACTGATTCAGAGAGATCGTATTTTCACGGTATCTGTGCTGATTCCGGACAAACCGGGTGAACTTGTTCGTGTAGCTTCTATCATTGCCGAGAATCAGGGAAATGTTATCAAGCTGGATCATAACCAGTTTATAAGTACCAATCGTTATGCTGCAGTAGAGCTTAAAGTTACACTGGAAGCATATGGTACAGATCATAAAAAGAAAATTGTAAAGGCACTGGAAGAGGCTGGATGTAAACCAAAGATCATTCGTGCGAATCTGTAACTTTTAAACCGTTATTTTCTGCTTCAGACAGAAAGTGAGGAAGAGGACCATGGCACCATATATAATGGAAGAATATATAAAAGCCTGCAAAGCTGGTAAGAGAGATTATCAGGCCAGAATGATGAAAGGGCAACTGCCTACACTTCAGGTTCTGGATGAGATACTGCCCCCAAAGGGGTCCTATTCGGAGGTCCCGCTCGGACTTGTACAGATACCGATCGACCAGATCGTCGGAACCAAAAGCGGTGGAAGAAGCAATGCATTCGCCGGGAACTTTATGCCTATTCTCAGAGAAAACACAGAATTTGCATATAAGTGGGCAACTTTAAGTCAGAGTCATATTAATGAAGGTATCCGCGATCCGATCAAAGCATATGAATATATGAACAAATTCTATGTAGAAGAGGGAAATAAGCGTGTCAGTGTACTGAAGTATTTTGATGCGGTTTCGGTTCCGGGATATGTGACCAGAATTCTGCCACAGCGTACGGAACAGAAAGAAAATAAAATCTATTATGAATATGTGGATTTTTACGCCCTGAGTCAGATCAACTATATCTGGTTTTCACGTCTTGGAAGCTTTGTCAGACTTCAGAAAGCAGTAGGAAAAGGGGCAAAGGATATCTGGTCAGATGATGATAAACTGACTTTCAGTTCTGTTTATTCAAGGTTTGCAGCAGAATATGAATCTTTAGGCGGAAAGAAACTTTCCATAACAACAGGGGATGCATTCCTTGCATTTCTTATGATTTATGATTATAAAGATATCTGCCAGAAAACAGTTAATGAATTAAAGGAACTGGTTGGTAAAAGCTGGGAAGAATTTAAACTTCTGGAACATGATCAGGAAATTGAACTGAAGATGAATCCTACGAGTGAAAAAAAATCTCTCCTAGATCGTCTGCTTCCGGTAAGTACACCAAAACTAAAGATTGCTTTTCTGTACGCAAAGACGCCGGCTACTTCTGCCTGGACGTATGCGCATGAGCTTGGTCGTCTTCACCTGGAACAGACGTTCCCTGAAGAAGTTACTACAGAATGCTATGAAAACCTTACGCGAGATCTTGCGGAAAAAGCAATTGCCGATGCGATTCAAAAAGGATGCAATATTATCTTTACAACAACACCGGAATTTGTGCAGGCAAGTGTACAGGCTGCTATTGCACATCCGGAGGTAAAGATTCTTAACTGTTCCTTGAATACATCTCACAGATATATTCGTACTTATTATGCCCGGATGTATGAAGCCAAATTTCTTATGGGGGCCATTGCCGGAGCTATGGCAGAAAACGGTCAGCTTGCATATATTGCTGACTACCCGATTTTTGGAACGATTGCCAATATCAATGCATTTGCTTTAGGTGCCAAAATGGTTAATCCGAGAGCACAGATATATCTGGAATGGTCTACGCTGAAAGATGTCGATCTTGGAATCGCTATGGACAATGTTATCAAAAAAGGTGTTACGGTTGTATCCGGACGGGATATGGTGATTCCGGAAGATGCATCGCGCTATTTTGGACTGTATCACATAGAAAAAGAAGGACCTCGTAATCTTGCTATGCCATTGTGGCACTGGGGAAAATTTTATGAACAGTTGATCAGGACGATCATGGATGGAACATGGAAATATGATGATAACAAAGATGAAACAAAGGCCATCAATTATTGGTGGGGACTGTCAGCGGAAGTGATCGATGTTATCTATTCGCAGAATCTTCCGATTGGCACACAGAAGCTGCTGACAATGCTCAAACGTGCGATTGCAACCGGGGAATATCATCCATTTTCAGGAATCCTTTATTCACAGAATGGAATGATTCAGTCGGATCCGGATAAAATTCTTTCTCCGGAAGAAATTATTACAATGGACTGGCTTGCAGATAATGTGATCGGAACAATTCCGAAATCACGTGAGCTTAAAGAACAGGCAAAACCGGTTACTTTACAGTCCGGTGTGGAAAGTCAGAAGGGATAATACAGTTTTATGAAAATACTTGCCATAGCAGATGTGGAATCAAAATATCTGTGGGATTATTTCGAGAAAAGTAAACTGGAGGGGATCGATCTTATCATATCATGTGGGGATCTTGATCCCCGCTATCTTTCTTTTCTGGCGACATTTACATCAGCGCCTGTTTTATATGTCCATGGAAACCATGATGATAAATATGAAAGGATTCCACCGGAAGGCTGCATCTGCATTGACGATAAAATATATGTGCATGAAGGAGTGCGCATCTTGGGACTTGGCGGTTCCATGCGATATAAACCGGGAGAACATCAATATACAGAGTGGGAAATGAGACGAAGAGTCTTTAAACTTTTTCCAAAACTTGTGTGGAGAAGAGGCTTTGATATACTTGTCACGCATGCCCCGGCATATCAGTTAAATGATGCCCGGGATCTTCCGCACCAGGGATTTAAAATTTTTCTGCAGCTGATTGAGAAATATCATCCTAAATTTTTCCTGCATGGTCATGTTCATATGTCGTATGGAAGACAACACAAACGATACGATAAATATATGGATACATATGTGATCAATGCTTTTGATCGATGTGTCTTTGAATTTGAAGCAGAAAATCCGGAAAAAGACGGACAATAAATAAAAATATATCTGTCAAGAAAAAACACTTGACACAATGATATAAATCATGTATGATAGCCAAGGTGGTTACAAATGGAAAAGTTTGTCGAACAGACATTGTTATATGATTTTTATGGGGAACTGCTTACAGAGAGACAGCAGCAGGTTTATGAAAGCGTTGTTCTGGAAGATTATTCCCTGAGTGAGGTAGCAGAAAATCTGGGAATCAGCCGTCAGGGCGTACATGACATGATCAAACGCTGTAATCATACACTGGAAGAATATGAATCCAGACTTCATCTGGTTGAGAAATTTCTCTATATCCGCAAACAGGTTCAGAAGATCAAGGAACTTGCAGTAGGATATAATGCCGGTGAGATTACAGAGATTTCCAATAAGATATTAGAGGAGTTATAACGCATGGCATTTGAAAGCTTGACTGATAAATTACAGAATGTGTTCAAAAAGCTGAGAGGCAAAGGACGCCTGACAGAAGAGGATGTTAAGATTGCTCTGAAAGAGGTCAAGATGGCTCTTCTTGAAGCAGATGTTAACTTCCGGGTTGTTAAACAGTTTACCAAGTCTGTGCAGGAACGTGCAGTAGGACAGGATGTCATGAATGGTCTGAATCCAGGACAGATGGTAATCAAGATCGTAAATGAAGAGCTGGTTAATCTGATGGGAAGTGAAACAACCGATCTTCCTTTGAAACCAGGCAATGATATCACAGTCCTGATGATGGCTGGACTTCAGGGTGCAGGTAAGACGACCACAGTTGCGAAACTTGCAGGTAAGCTGAAATCCAAAGGAAAAAGACCACTTCTCGTTGCCTGTGACGTATATCGTCCGGCTGCGATCACACAGCTGCAGGTAAACGGTGAGAAACAGGGAGTAGAAGTTTTCTCCATGGGAGATAAACAGAATCCTGTAGATATCGCCAAAGCTGCGATCGAACATGCAAAAGCAAACCAACAGAATGTTGTTCTTATTGATACGGCTGGCCGCCTTCATGTGGACGAAGATATGATGCAGGAACTTGCGGATATCAAAGCCAATGTGAATGTTGACTGTACGATTTTGACAGTTGACGCAATGACAGGTCAGGATGCAGTAAATGTTGCAAAGACTTTTGCCGAAAAAGTAGGCATTGATGGTGTCATCCTTACCAAAATGGATGGTGATACCCGAGGTGGTGCTGCACTTTCCATTAAAGCAGTTACCGGAAAACCAATTCTTTTTGTGGGAATGGGTGAGAAACTTTCAGATCTCGAACAGTTTTATCCGGAACGCATGGCTTCCAGAATTCTTGGAATGGGAGATGTAATGAGTCTTATTGAGAAGGCTGAGGCAGCTCTTGACGAGGATCAGGCAGCAGAGATGCAGAAAAAACTCAAAAAAATGGATTTCGATTTCAATGATTATCTGACCAGTATGGAACAGATGAATAAAATGGGTGGAATCGGAAGTATCCTGAATATGCTTCCAGGTGTTGGTGCAAAAGCGAAAGATCTGGAAGACATGATTGATGAAAAGGCTCTTGGCAGAACAAAGGCGATTATCCTTTCTATGACACAGAAGGAGCGAAGCAATCCGGGAATCCTGAATATTTCCCGCAAGAATCGTATCGCCAAAGGTGCCGGCGTGGATATCGCAGAAGTCAATCGTCTGGTCAAACAGTTTGAACAGAGCAAGAAATTAATGAAACAGATGCCTGGAATGATGGGCGGTAAAATGGGAAAAAGAGGCGGCTTCAAGCTTCCTTTTTAAATAAAAAACAATATTAATAAAAGATAGTATAATGGAGGAAAACAAAAATGGCAGTTAAAATCAGATTAAGAAGAATGGG
>ERZ773110.647-NODE-647-length-33890-cov-3.953983_pt1 | contig 33890 bp, 29 predicted proteins | sample MGYA00580568_ERZ773110 | MGnify/ENA primary metagenome ERZ773110 (study PRJEB29015, sample SAMEA2737870) | human gut metagenome | biome: human gut; feature: human-associated habitat; material: faeces | place: China | collected 2012 ... | reverse complement strand
AAAATATTTTTCTGGAATTCATAGAAGAAGATCAGTTGAACACAGAGCATCTGTTAGATCTGCAGGACAAATATCAGCCGGAGCAGGTTATGATCGAATACAATGGTATGTGGAAGCTGGACAAGATCTTTGATATCCGTGTGCCGAAGGGATGGACCGTTGTCCAGGTATTATCCTTTGTAAATGCTGAGACATATGATGTATATCAGCAGAATATGAAAGCAACAATGATGGATCAGGTTAACAGTGCGGATATGGTTGTATTTAACCGTTGTGATGAGAAGTCCAAGCGCGCAGAATGGCGCAGAGGAATCAAAGCAGTCAACCGACGGGCACAGATCATCTTTGAGATGAAGGATGGTTCGATCGCACCGGATGAGAATGACGAAGAAGATCTGCCATACGATGTAAAGGCTGACGTGATCGAGCTGAACGATGAGGATTTCGGTATCTGGTATGTGGATGCCTCCGATCAGCCGGATCGTTATGTCGGTAAGAAGATTCATTTCCGTGGCATGGTATTCAAGCCGAAACAGTATGGTAAGAATGCATTTGTACCGGGACGTTTTGCGATGACCTGTTGTGTAGAGGATATTACATTTGTAGGCTTCAAATGCTATTACGATGGCTCTAAGAATCTGATTGACAGACAGTGGGTAGATGTAACAGCAACGATCAAGAAAGAATACTATCCTGATTTTGAGGGAGATGGTCCGGTTCTCTATGCAGAGAAGGTTGTGCTGACCGGTCCGCCGGAAGAAGAGGTTGTATACTTCAGTTAATATAAAAATGCATTTGACTTTTTGTATGGATACAGGTAGTATAAATGCAGGCGTATAAAAAGCTGCCAGGTGGCAGCTTTTTGTTTTCGCTGATTCTGTTCAGGCATGCTCCATGGAGAGACGGCAGAAATGTCGAAAGGAGCAGATACAGATGTACAGTAAAGTAACAAGTGGAGGAGTCCTTGGAGTAGAGGGACTTCTGATTCAGGTGGAAACAGATATCAATGACGGACTGCCAATGTTTCATATGGTAGGCTTTTTGTCTGCATGCGTAAAGGAAGCCGGAGAGCGGGTGAGAACAGCGCTCAAAAACTCTGGATTTCAGATACCACCGAAAAAGATCACGATCAATTTATCACCGGCAGATATCCGGAAGGAAGGAACTGCCTACGATCTTCCCATTGCCATAGGAATTATGGTATCTATGGGGCTTATTCCAAACGATAAAATAGAAAATACCTTGATTATGGGTGAACTGGGGCTGGATGGCAGGATCAATGCTGTATCAGGAATACTCCCGGTTGTTCATCATGCAGTAAAACAAGGAATCACACGCTGTCTTGTTCCGGCGGAAAATGCAGAGGAGGCGGCACTGATCCGAAATATAGAAGTGATCCCGCTTCGAACGTTGTCAGAAGCAGAATCTTATCTGAATGAAAAAGCGGTGATCGAGCCTGCATTTGTAGATGTGGAGGCTCTGCTCGACCAGGAGGATATGGGGGAACTGGGAGATTTTGCAGATATTAAAGGGCAGGAAATATTGAAGCGCGGAATGGAGATCGCAGCAGCCGGAATGCACAATATTCTGATGACAGGAGCAGCAGGTTCAGGAAAGTCCATGATCGCAAAATGCCTGCCAACGATCCTTCCACGTCTGACATTTGAGGAGAGTATTGATATTACCAAGATATACAGTGTGGCAGGTCTGCTGAAAAAAGGACAGGCGATGATAACAAAGCGTCCGTTCCGGGCACCGCATCATACCGTATCTGCCATTGCTCTGACCGGTGGCGGAGCAATACCGAAGCCGGGAGAGATCAGTCTCAGTCATAATGGGGTGTTGTTTCTGGATGAGCTTCCGGAATTTGGCAGAAATGTTCTTGAAGTAATGCGGCAGCCGTTAGAAGATCGGGAAGTAACGATCGCAAGGATCCAGGGTAAATATATATATCCGGCAGGATTTATGCTGGTTGCGGCACGAAATCCCTGTCCCTGCGGCATGTATCCGGATCTGAATAAATGTACCTGTACCTGTAGGCAGATCCGACAATACAATGCAAGGCTTAGCAGACCGCTACTCGATCGTATTGATATCAACGTAAATGTCCGCAGGATTGACTGTTCTGACCTGTTAGAGGATAAACGGGCAGAAACTTCGGCTGAGATCCGGGAAAGGGTGCTTGCGGCGCAGAACATACAGAAGGAGCGTTACCGTTCAGAGTCGATAAATTTTAATTCCCAACTGGATGGAAAGAGAACAAAGCAATATATTTCCCTGGGAAGGGCAGAGCAGGAGCTGGTGCGGGAAGCGTTTGAACATACAGAACTTTCTGCCAGAGGCTATAACCGGGTACTTAAGATCGCAAGGACGATCGCTGATCTGGCAGGAAGTATCGGGATCCATGAGGAACATTTAAAAGAGGCATTGTTTTTCCGGTATCAGAATCTTACAGAAGAGACAGAGGGAAATATGCAGTACAAAGGAATGAAAGGGGGGGACAGATATGGAGTATGATCTTATAAGGCTGTGGCTGGGGATGATATCGGATATGGGGAATGCAGCACTTGGCAGGATCCTTGATTATTTTGGAGGACCTGAAGAACTGTGGAATGTTCCAGAACATGTGCTTCGGGAAACGTTGACAGAAAAACAGAGTGAACGGATCCTGTGCACACGGGATGAAAAGAAAATAATCGTCTATAAAAACAGACTAAAGGAGCGGAATATTACATATATATATCCAGGACATCCTTATTTCCCGGAAGTCCTGCGGGAAATTCCGGATTGTCCGTTTCTGCTGTATGCAAAGGGGTGTGTGGAGACGCTTAAAACAGACAGAACCGGTATAGCGATCGTAGGTGCAAGAAAGGCCTCCGCATATGGGAAAGAGATGGCGGAGCAGTTTGCTTCTGTGCTTGCAGGATATCGGACTGGTATTATCAGCGGACTTGCAGCAGGAATCGACGGCGCCGCCCAGCGTGCGGCAATCAATGTAGAAAATGGATTTACAGTTGCAGTACTAGGTTGTGGGATCAATATCTGTTATCCGAAGGAAAATTACAATTTGTTTGAACGGATTGGGCGTCAGGGTGTGATCCTGTCAGAATATGGGTTGGATATAGAGCCTGCGGCATGGAGATTTCCACTTAGGAACCGGATCATCAGTGGACTTGCAAAAGGGGTGCTGGTTGTAGAAGCACAGAAGAAAAGCGGATCTCTGATCACCGCCGATCAGGCGCTGGAACAGGGGCGTGAGGTGTATGCAGTTCCGGGACGGATTGGAGACAGAAACAGTGAGGGCTGCAATCATCTGATCCGGCAGGGGGCTATGCTTGTGACGGATCCTGAGGATATTGTGGAGGATTTAAAACTTGAACGGAGGATCCTTGCAGCAGGGAAAGCAGAATTTCGCGAGGACAGCCGGCTTACCGCTCTGGAACAGAAGATATGTGCCTGTATGGGGCGGGAAGTGCTGCATATAGAGGAAATCTGTGCCCGCGTGGATCAGCCTCCTGCAAGAATCCTGACAGCGTTATTTGATATGGAAAGAAAAGGAATAATTCGGCAGCCGGTACGGTATTATTTTGCTGTTACACAGGGATGAAAACAGAATCCGGGGCATTTTTTCAGAAAATTGTAATAAAATATTCACTTGCATGGCAGGAAAAAATGGTGTATAGTTTGTGTCGTTTAAACGAACAGGAAAGGAAAGAGTACATGGCTAAATATCTTGTTATTGTAGAGTCTCCGGCGAAAGCCAAGACGATTAAAAAGTTTTTGGGCAGTAATTATGAAGTGATTGCGTCGAATGGTCATGTGCGTGATCTGCCTAAAAGCCAGATGGGCATTGATGTTGATAATGATTTTGAACCGAAATATATAACGATCAGAGGAAAAGGAGATATACTTGCACAGCTTCGAAAAGAAGTAAAGAAAGCTGACAAAGTGTACCTCGCAACTGACCCCGACCGTGAGGGAGAAGCAATCTCCTATCATTTATCAAAAGCACTGAAACTGGATGATAAGAAGTACAAGCGAATTACCTTCAATGAAATTACGAAAAATGCAGTAAAGAATTCAATTAAGCAGGCACGCGATATCGATATGGCACTTGTGGATGCACAGCAAGCGAGACGTGTATTGGACAGACTGGTTGGTTATAAGATCAGTCCGCTTCTCTGGGCAAAGATTAAGAGAGGTTTAAGTGCCGGACGTGTACAGTCTGTAGCATTAAAGCTGATCTGTGACAGAGAAAAAGAGATCAATGAATTTATTCCAAAGGAATACTGGACACTTTCTGCTATGCTGGCACCGGAAAAGGCCAAGAAAAGCATTGAATTCAAATACATGGGAAATGGGAGCGATAAGGAAGAAATATCTTCCAGAGCGGAACTGGATCATATCATAGAAACAATCGGAAAGCAGTCTTTTAAGATCGCATCGATCAAGGACAGTGAGCGTCATAAGAAAGCGCCACTTCCATTTACAACCAGTACGTTGCAGCAGGAAGCTTCCTCCAAGCTGAACTTTGCGACATCCAAAACGATGCGTATCGCACAACAGTTATATGAAGGTGTGGAGATCAAGGGCAGAGGTTCCATCGGTCTGATCTCTTATCTGAGAACGGATTCTACCAGAATATCGGATGAAGCGGCAGCAGCAGCTAAGGATTATATCATAAAGAATTTTGGAGAAGATTATACAGCGGGAATACCTCGGGCAGACAAACCGGGTAAGAAGATCCAGGACGCGCATGAAGCAATCCGTCCGACGGATATCACACTGTCACCGGCAGCTATCAAGGATCAGTTAAGCAGAGAACAGTTCCGTCTGTATCAGCTGATCTATAACCGCTTCCTTGCAAGCCAGATGGCAGAGGCAGTATACAGCATTAAGACCGTAAAGGCAGAAGTAGCAGGCTATCGGTTCCAGACCTCAGTATCAAAGATTGCATTTGCAGGATTTACAACGGTTTATAATGTGGACAACGAGAAGAGTGAGCATATTGCGGGAATTAAGGATCTGAATGAAGGGGATCTGTTAAAATTAGAAGATTTTGACGAGAAGCAGCATTTTACACAGCCGCCGGCAAGATATACAGAAGCACTTCTGGTAAGAACCTTAGAGGAGCTTGGCATTGGAAGACCAAGTACTTATGCACCGACGATCTCAACAATATTGAATCGTCGTTATATCACAAAAGAGAATAAGAAATTATACGTAACAGAACTGGGAGAAGCCGTGAATCAGATTATGGAACAGGCATTTCCGGTTATTATCGACGTGAATTTTACAGCGAATCTGGAGTCCCTTCTCGATAAGATCGGTGAGGGTGCTATCGAATGGAAAGTTGTAGTAAGAAACTTCTATCCAGATCTCGATGCGGCGGTTAAGAAAGCCGAGAGTGAGTTGCAGTCCATTAAGATTGAGGATGAAGTAACGGATGAGGTGTGTGACGAGTGCGGACGCAATATGGTCGTAAAGTATGGTCCACACGGTAAATTCCTTGCATGTCCGGGCTTCCCTGACTGTAAATTTACGAAGCCGTTCTTTGAAAAGACAGGAGTTCCTTGTCCAAAGTGTGGAGGTGACATAGTAATAAAGAAGACCAGAAAGGGCAGAAGATACTATGGATGTATCAATGCTCCTGAATGTGATTTTATGTCATGGGCGAAACCATCAAGGGAAAAATGTCCGGTATGTGGCAGTTATATGGTTGAAAAGGGTAATAAGTTACTTTGTTCAGCAGAAAACTGTGGATATTCCAGAGATAATACCGAAAAGGAAAAACAGGCATAAGTGATCGGATGAAGTTGTCCGGCCTGCCATATAAAAAAAGTTGTTTTTAAATATTAAATCTCTCGTTTGACAGGAAAGGCTATTGTTATCTCATGACCATTGTGATAGAATGTCAAATAGTGTAGATTTTTTATGCAAAAACAACTTTTTTGTATTTTACATACGGAGGAACAGAAATGAGTGTTCAATTATTAGATAAAACACGAAAAATCAACAAATTATTGCACAATAACAACTCGCATAAGGTTGTTTTTAATGATATTTGTGATGTTTTGAGTGATATTTTAAAATCAAATGTACTGGTTATCAGTAAAAAAGGTAAGGTTCTGGGAATTAAGAACCGTGAAGATATACCTGAGATCCATGAACTGATCGAGGATAAGGTCGGTCTGCTGATCGACAGTATGCTGAATGAGAGACTTCTCCTTGTATTGTCAACAAAGGAAAATGTAAATCTGACTACGCTCGGATTTGACAGTGATAACATAGAGAAATATCAGGGACTTCTACTTCCAATTGATATAGCAGGAGAACGGCTTGGAACGTTATTTCTGTATAAGCTGGATGCACAGTATGATATTGATGATATTATTCTCGGGGAATACGGAACGACGGTTGTAGGACTTGAGATGATGCGGGCTTTAAATGAAGAAAATGCAGAAGAAGATCGTAAGATCGCAATCGTGCGTTCGGCAATCAGTACTTTATCATTTTCAGAATTACAGGCGATCAAGCACATTTTTTCGGAACTGGATGGAAATGAGGGAATCCTTGTTGCAAGTAAGGTTGCAGACCGGGTCGGAATTACCCGTTCCGTAATCGTGAATGCACTTCGAAAGTTTGAGAGTGCGGGTGTTATAGAAGCAAGATCCTCAGGCATGAAGGGAACTTATATTAAGGTTCTGAATGATGTTGTATTTGACGAATTAAAAGCCGTATAAAATTTTGCAAAGGAGAGTAAAGAAATGATATTACCAATCATAACATTATTAGTTGGCGTAGCAGTTGTAGGTGTAAGCTTTTTTATTCTGGATAGTCATGATTTTAAAGAGGAAGATGAGATATATAATGAAAGCTCAGAAGAATTAAAACGAAAGATTACGGAATTATGTGATTCTCTTCTTGAGCAGAGCAAGACATCGTTAGATGAATACAGCGAAGATGTCCGCAAGAAGACAGAAAAGGAACTGAAGGAACAGATTGAAAAATGGGCATCCAAGTTGTCTGAAAAGGCAAAGAAGGAGATGATCGATTATATCAATCAGAGCCTTGCAGAAGCCTATGAAGAATATAATCCGGATGCAGAGAAAAAACCGGAAGCGGTTACTTATGAAGAACTTCTTGAAATGGAAGTAAAGGAAACCGAAGAAGAGATCGCAAAAGAAAAAGAACAACAGGCTGAAGAAGCTGTTTCGGAAGAGAAGCAGACAGAAGAAGCTCCCAAAGAAAATGAGCAGACAGAAGAAATCGAAGAAGAGCCGGATGAGAATTCTCTCGGAGCATTAGAGGCAAGTGAGACGGAGACAGTTATTTCCGGTGATGCAGTTGCAAATGGTGATATAACCGAAACTGTACCGGAACAGGATGTTGAAGAGAACACGGCAGAAGATGATGCGGAGGAACCAAAGGAAGAAGTAGAGGAAGCTGTTGCAGAAGAAGCTGTTGCTGAGGAAGCCGAGAAAGAAGCGGCAGAAGAAAAATCCAATGTTGTTGCCTTTAAGAAAGCAGAAGAGCCTGCTGTTGAGTCAGAAGCAACCGAAATTACAGAAGAAACAACAGTCGCAGAAGCAACCGGTACTGAGCCTGTACAGAAGACAGAACAGCCGGCGGGAGGCAACCGTTCCAGAAAGAAGAATCGCAAGAAGAACAGAACAAACAGAAATCAGAATCGTGCACAGGAGGCAAAGAAAGAAGCTCCTGCACCGGAAGAAATCTGGGATGATGAGAAAAATATCGATGAAGAAGTGGCAGAGCTTTACAAGCAGGGATTTGGAATTATGGAGATCGCGAACCAGCTTGGAATCGGTGTTGGTGAAACCAAGGTGATCATTAAAAATATTGAGAATCAGAAGCAGTAAATTGAAATTGTTTTATACGATAGGAGAAACGGCAGTATGAAGAAAAAATATTTTTTCAGAGGATTAGGCTTTGGACTTATCATTGGTGCGCTCGTTATGATGGTTGGAATTAAGTCCGGAAGCTTTGCAGATACAAAGAAGAATGATCCGTCAAAAGGAGATGCGGTAGAAGTTGTTGCATCAGAAGAAACTACTGAATCAGCGAAAACGACAGAGACTGCAACGGAAACGACAAAAGAGGATGCAGCTAAGGCAACGACGGAAGCTACAACAGAGGCGACAAAGGAAACCACAACGGAAAATACAACCAAGGCAACCACGGAAGCCACAACCGAAAGTACAACCAAGGCAACCACGGAAGCTACAACAGAAGCAACTACGGAAGCTACGACAGAGACGACGACAGAAACAACTACGGAAGCTACGACAGAGACAACTACAGAAGAAAAGAAAAAGGGTGGTTCGATTACGATCAAGCCGGGTATGTATGCAGAGGCAATCTCTCAGGCATTATATGATATCGGAATGGTAGACAGTGTACAGGATTTCTATGATTACCTTGTAAGCTCCGGTAATTCCATGAAACTGATGTGTGGAACTTTCACATTCAAGGGTGATGAAACCTACGATGAGATGATCACCATTATGAGAGATGGACGATAGTTATAGCATGAATTAAAACAAAATATGAGATAATGAGCATTGCGCTGGAATGTGCTCGCACATACCAGCATAATGCGAAAAAGACATGGAACTGTTAAGTGACATGAGATTATAAAAAGAAAGTGCTTGCATGCACTTTCTTTTTGTGTTATTATCAATTTCGTGTGTGGGCTTGTATATAGCAGGCTCATAAAAATAATATACATGCTGGTTGATTCCTGAAGTGGTGCCTATAGCTCGGGTGACTCGGTGAAAGAGAGATCAGCAGAAGAATATAACCATGGAGGTAGAAAAAATGAGCGTTATTTCAATGAAACAGTTATTAGAAGCAGGTGTACATTTCGGACACCAGACAAGAAGATGGAACCCTAAGATGAAGCCATACATCTACACAGAGCGTAATGGTATCTACATCATCGACCTTCAGAAGTCAGTAGGAATGGTTGACGATGCTTACAATGCAATCGGTGACTGCGTAGCAAATGGTGGAAAGATTCTTTTCGTTGGTACAAAGAAGCAGGCTCAGGACTCAATCAAGAGTGAAGCAGAGCGTTGCGGTATGTACTATGTAAACGAGAGATGGTTAGGTGGTATGCTTACAAACTTCAGCACAATCCAGACAAGAATCGCTACTCTTAAGAAGTACGAAGCTATGGAAGCTGACGGAACATTTGATGTTCTTCCTAAGAAGGAAGTTATCCAGATCAAGAAGGAGATGGAGAAGCTTCAGAAGAACCTTGGCGGTATCAAGGAAATGAAGGAAATTCCTGACATGATCTTCGTTGTAGATCCTAAGAAGGAAAGAATCTGTATCCAGGAAGCTCATTCACTTGGAATCAAGCTTGTAGGTATTGCTGATACGAACTGTGATCCGGAAGAATTAGATTATGTTATTCCTGGTAACGATGATGCTATCAGAGCTGTAAAGCTTATTGTTTCAAAGATGGCAGATGCAGTTATCGAAGCTCAGCAGGGTGCTGATGCAACAGATGCTGAAGAAGTTGCAGATGAGGATGCAGCAGTAGAAGAGTAATATTTTAGAATATAAATACTAGAATTTTGGAGGTTATTACGATGGCTATTACAGCAAGCATGGTAAAAGAGTTAAGAGAACTCACAGGTGCTGGTATGATGGATTGTAAGAAAGCACTTACAGAGACAAACGGCGATATGGATGCCGCTGTGGAAGTACTCAAAAAGAGTGGTGCAGCTAAGGCTGAGAAGAAAGCAGCAAGAATTGCAGCAGAAGGTATCGCTAAGGTTGCAATTGATGGTAATACAGCAGTAGTTGTTGAAGTTAACTCAGAGACAGACTTCGTTGCAAAGAATGCAATTTTCCAGGAATTTGTACAGGCAGTTGCAGATAAGGCACTTACAGTAGATACAGAAAAGGCTGGAGATGGCGAAGACGTTGTTTCAATCCTTGATATGAAGGCTGATCTTGATGATAAGATTCTCAAGATTGGTGAGAAAATCTCCATCAGAAGATTTGAGAAGGTTACAGCAGATGTTGTTGCTTCTTATATCCATGGTGGCGGAAGAATCGGTGTTCTTGTAGCCGGTAACGGTGCTTCAGATGATGCAGCTAAGGAAGCACTTACAAACATTGCAATGCAGATCGCAGCTATGAACCCACAGTACATCTCAAGAGACGAGATTTCAGCAGATGAGCTTGCTAAGATGAAAGAGATCACAATTGACAGTGCATTAAATGATCCGTTCTCACTTCCAAAGCCGGTTCTTTTCAAGTTGATCGAGAAGGCTGTAGCCAGTGTATGGAGCGCAGAAGATGTAGCTATCTACGAAGAGAAGAAGTCAAATATGAACTTCTTACCTAACTTCCTTTCAAAGGAAGCTAAGGCTCAGTTAGCAGAGATCGCTTGTGCTGATAAGGAAGAGATCTCAGGCAACAAGATCTTCTCAGGACTTGTTGAAGGACGTATCTCCAAGCAGATGAAGGAAATCTGTCTTCTTGATCAGGTATATGTTAAGGCTGAAGATGGCAAGCAGACAGTTGCAGCATACCTGAAGTCTGTAAATCCTGCTCTTAAGATCGCTAAGTTCGTTCGTTTCGAAGTTGGTGAAGGTATGGAGAAGAAGAATGAAGACTTCGCAGCAGAAGTTGCTAAGCAGATGAATGTATAATTTTATTTGTTGAATGATAATAAAGTATTTCAAGCCCTTGAAAACATTATGTTTTCAAGGGCTGTTTTACAAATACGCGAAAAAGAAGCGGAGAAGATAACGATTATGAATGATACAGGGAATAAGCAGAAAATATTAAGATTACTGGAAATAACAGCCGGTGCATTTGGTCTGTTTGTTGCATTTGGTTGGTCTTTCTTTGATATGCTTGTTCGTTGCAAAGGGAAAAAACGACAGAAAAAAAGGAAATGGTTTCAACTGTCTCATATAAAGAAAAATCATCCAAGAGACAAATATGAAAAAGAATATGAAGAAGGAAAACTGTGGTGTGCTGAACAGCAGATGAAGGATTGCTTTATCAGAAGCAGAGATGGACTGTATCTGCATGCTTATTATCTTCCGACAAAAGAAGCGAAACGTTTTGTTTTGTTAAGTCATGGATATAAAGGTAGCGGCTTTGGCGATTTTGCATATACAGCACGTTTCCTTCATGAGAATGCGTGTAATTTATTGTTTATTGATCAGAGATGCTGCGGTTTGAGCGAGGGTGAATATATTACATTTGGTGCAAAAGAGCAATGGGATGTACAGCAATGGAGTTATTATATTGCTGCAAGAAACAGAGAGAAGCTCCCGATTTATCTTTATGGAGAATCCATGGGAGCTGCGGCAGTGCTTATGGCTTCCGGACATAAACTGCCGGAAGAAGTGAAAGGCTTGATTGCAGATTGTGGATTTTGCTCGATGAAACGGCAGCTTCAGGATATCGCAGCTAACTGGTTTCATTTGGGCTGGGTAGAGCTGCTTTTGTTCCGTGTAGATCTGTTTTGCAGGATGTTTGGAAGATTTCGTATGAGTGATGCTGACACGATAGAAGCAATGAAGAAAAATAAACGTCCGGTTTTGTTTTTTCATGGGGAAGCAGATACCTATGTAGTTCCGGAGAATTCTGTATATAATTATGCATTATGCAGTGCTCCCAAAGAACTGGTCATTATACCGGAAGCACGGCATCTATGCGCGCCATATGCAGCTCCAGAGCTTTATCGACAAAAGCTGCTTGATTTTTTTGAAAAATATGATAATTAAAATAGAATCATCAGAAGTAACAGGATCCCTCTTAAGCAGATAAGGTAAATGCCGAATCTGTTTAAGGGGGATTTTTATATTGTGATAATTCTAATCCATAGATTACTTTTAAAGTTTCGGTCAATTTCATGTAAAGTGTTTGTTAAGTTGTACAAGGGGTGGAATTCAAAAATGAAATGTGATAAGTTCACAAAAGAATAAAGAATACAGGAGGTTATCCATGATGATGAAACAATATCCCTTAACAGCAGCACAAAAAATGCATGATGACTGGATAAAAAAATATAAAACACAGCAGGTGTCCGGTGTCAGTGTTGTGGCATCTTTAAAAGCAGAACTGGATTTCGGACTTTTAAAAAAATGTATTCAGTTGGAATATGAGAGATATGGATGTATGCGTATTCGTTTTACGAAACGTGATAAAAATGGTGATGTGAAGCAATATCTTACTGAAAAAGAAACCCGTGATATTCCTTTAAAAGACTTATCAGGAATGCATATGGAAGAAGCAGACAATCTAATGCAGCAGTGGGCATATGAGACATTTGACGGAGATGATATTCCGCTTTGCGATATAGTGATGGTAAAACTGCCGGATGGATATAATGGTTTCTTCATCCATATGGATCATAGATTGATTGATTCCTGTGGACTGGTTGTGATGATCAATGATCTGATGCAGCTATATACGCATTATAAATTCAATACACCATATCCGCAGAAGTTAGCTGATTTTGAGGAAGTGCTGGTTAAAGATCTGAATCGTGCAAATAATGAAAAACGTTTTGCCAAAGATAAAAAGTTCTGGGATGATCAGCTGGATGCATGGGGGGAACCCCTTTATTCTGATATCCAGGGTTTAGATGTACTGGAAGCATCAAGAAAGTTACATAGGAATAAAACACTCAGGGCTGCCGATATAGAATTAGATCAGTTGTTTGTGGCAGTAAAGGATTATCAACTGGAGCCGGAGCCAACGAAAAACCTGATAGATTTTTGTATGAACCATCAGCTTTCAATGACAAATCTGTTGTTACTTGGTATTCGTACATATCTGTCAAAGATGAATCATGGACAGGAAGATATTACGATAGAAAACTTCATTTCAAGACGGTCTACTCATGATGAATGGACCTCCGGTGGTAGTCGAACTATTATGTTTCCATGTAGAACTGTGATTTCGGCAGATACTGATTTCCTGTCGGCAGCATATGAGATCCAGAATATGCAGAATCGGATCTATATGCACAGTAACTATGATCCGGCGTTGATCAGAGAGGAGATGCAGAAACGATATCATACACCGAAGAATACAGCCTATGAAAGCTGTTACCTTACTTATCAGCCGATGCCGGTAAAATTGGATAATCCTCATCTGGTACAAATTCCACAGCATGCAAAATGGTTTGCAAATGGTGCAGCTACAAAGAAAATGTATCTGACAGTATCTCATACAGATAATGGAGGTATGAATTTTTCATATCATTACCAGACCGCACATTTGGCAGAACATGATATGGAATTGTTATATTACTATATGATGCGGATATTATTTAAAGGAATCGCGGAACCTGATATGAGTATCGGAGAAATCATGGAACAGGTATAAAATAAAACATATAAAGGAGAAATTATTATGACACAGGAAATGCAATTTAAGAAAATCATAGCACAGTATTGTGATGTTAAGCCGGAGGAGATGACAAACGATATGAAGTTCAGAGAAGATCTGGGCTTTAGTTCGCTTGATTTTATGTCTTTCTTGGGAGAAATCGAAGACACATTTGACATTGAACTGGAGGAAGACGATGCACTGCATGTATTCACAATTGTAGAAGCACTTGATCTGTTAGAGCGATTACAGCAGGAAACTGTATAATCAGAGAATATAAGTATATGATCGCAGCAAGTATGTGCGGAGGTATAATAAGATATGTTAATTCGTGATATTTTGGAAGAAAGCGAAAAAAAGTTTTCAGAAATAAAGGCAGTGCAATGGTTGAAGAAAAAGGAAATCTGTGATAGAAGCTACCGGGAGCTGATGGAGAATGCCAAGTCTGTCAGAAAAGGATTGTGTGAGGAAAGCTTTCAGGGAAAGCATATAGCATTGATCGGTAGTAGTTCTGTGGAATGGATAGAAGCTTATCTGGGAATTATAACAGGTCAGGCAGTAGCCGTTCCTCTTGATGCAGGACTTCCGGTAGAGGATTTGATAGATCTTCTGAATCGTTCAGATGCGGAAGCACTCTTTTTAAGTCCTAAAATTCAGACCTTGTCGGAACGGATACTGGAGGAATGTCCAAAACTGAAAAAAATCTGGATATTACAGGAAGAAAAAATCGAAACAAATCAGAAAAAAGTTGCATCTGTAGCAGAATTAATGACGTCAGGTATAAACGGTACAGATGATTTTGCAGCACCGGATCCGGAAGATATTGCTACGATCATTTTCACCTCCGGAACTACAGGAAAGAGTAAAGGTGTTATGCTGACACAGAGAAATCTGGCAGAAAATGTAAAATCTGTTAATTATACTGCAGAGCCCGGAACCATAGTATTAAGTGTTTTACCGATTCATCATGCATTTTGCCTTGTTATGGATTGGCTCAAAGGTTTTTCCTTTGGAGCAACGGTATGTATTAATGATTCTCTGTTGCATATGGTAAAAAATATGGGCGTCTTTCATCCTGATATTATGCTGATGGTACCTTTGATGGTAGAAACAATCTACAAACGTCTTTCGGCAATGAACCCGTTGATCCCAAAGAAAATAGTTGCAGCCAAGGCATTTGGGGGAAAGCTGAAAACAATATTTACAGGTGGAGCACATCTGGATCCGTTTTATATTGAGAAATTTGCAGAATATGGTGTAAATATTTATGAGGGATATGGAATGTCGGAATGTTCTCCTGTTATCAGTAGCAATGTACCGGAAGATCATAAGACCGGTTCTATAGGACGACCGCTTTCCAATGTTGAGATTTCTTTTGAGGATGGCGAGATTCTGGTACGGGGCAGCAGCGTTATGAAGGGTTATTATCAGATGCCGGAAGAGACTGCAGAAGCCTTAAGAGGTGGATGGCTGCATACAGGAGATAAAGGATATCTGGATAAAGATGGATTCTTATTTATAAATGGAAGAATAAAGAATCTGATCATTCTTTCAAACGGAGAAAATATATCACCGGAGGAAATAGAAAATAAGCTGGCTCTTGGAAAGTTGGTGGGGGAGGTGATTGTGACAGGAGAGAACAATGGTCTTATTGCAAGGATCTATCCGGATCAGGATGCTGTCTCGGCAAAACGGATGAATGAGGAAACAATCAGATCAGAGCTTCAGGCATTTATCGACAGTTATAATAATACGCAGCCGACCTATCGTCGGATTACGGGGTTGGTTATTCGTAAATATCCATTTATCAAGAGTGCGACTAAGAAGATAAAAAGGCAGGAAGTTCTGATTGATGAAGCACTTTAAGACAGATAAGGAAGTATACCTGTGAGAAATGACTGTGTCAGTATTCCGGCAATGATTTCTTCGGAACTCTCAAAATTTTCTCTTGTCCATTTATGGAGAACACCCAAGGTACTGCCAATGCTGCATGCGATCATATATGAGACCTCTTCTTTGGAGTGCATGGAAGGCGTTGTTTTCAGGGTGGCATCTGTTACATAACGATGGAACATAGTTAAAGCCTTTTCAAAGAATTCATCGCCTCTTGGACTCCGGAGAATATTTGCCAGAAACGGATTCGTTTTGGTATAATTACAAATTGTCAGAAAGAAAGATTTGCATATATCCTGATTGTTTTCAGGATGAAAGTCTTCCATGAGGGTGAAAATATCCTGGATAGTTTTATCTTCAACAGCAGTTATAAGAGCTGGAATATTTTCGTAGTGGTTATAGAATGTACTGCGAACAATTCCGGCTCTTTTTATGATGTCGGTCACGGTTATTTTTTCTATTCCTTTTTCTTTCAATACCAATAAAAATGCATCACAAATGGTATCTTCAATAAAGCAGTAGCGTTCATCGGATATTTCATGCAACATAGTGGTCTCCTTTCTGATGTGTATTTATTTTATCACAGTTTTTATACAACCGGGTAAAAATGTAATGAAAATAGCCCCTTTTTCTGTATTTATGTAAAAAAAGTTTATAATATCTTTATTTCCCTTACGAAATATGGTAACATATGAAAGTAAATTCGAAAACAGAGGAAAAGCAGATGAAGTACAGATGCGTGGTTTCAGATTTGGACAGAACGATTTTAAGACGGGATGGGATTTCCCATAGAACAAAGGAAGTTCTTGAAAAACTGGCAGACAGCCACGTTATTTTTATTCCGGCAAGTGGAAGATCTGTTTATTCCATTCCAGAATGCATCCGGGAGATTCGGGGTGTCCGGTATGCGATCACATCCAATGGGGCAGCAATCTATGATTTATCAGATGATCATTCAGTATATAATTTAAAATTACGACCGGAAGTACCGGAGCAGATATTTGATCTGGTTACGGATAAAGATGTATTCTTTGAATGTTTTATAGACGGTAGAGGATATACATCTGAGATATATTATGAGAATCCAATGAATTTTGGAGAGTCAGAGGATATCAGTGCTTATGTAAGAAGCACCAGAACGCCGGTGCCTGATATAAGGCAGTTTATTTTACAGCATAATACGGAGTTGAATTCGATTTCGATTGTAGGACCGACAGAGAAAAAATACCGTATCATGCATGAATTAACACAAAATATCCATACTGTTTATGTAACATCCGGAGCGCCGCGATTGATCGAGATATCTGATCGTCATTCCGGCAAACATAATGGGTTAAAGGAAATTTTACGATTCCTTGGAATATCAATGGAAGAAACAATTGCTTTCGGCGATGGAGATAATGACAGTGAGATGTTAGCAGAAGCCGGACTTGGTGTTGCGGTTTTAAATGCGACAGAGTGTTGCAAGGAAGCGGCGGATCTTGTGATCGGTGATTATCTGGATGACAGTGTAGCCGAATTTCTGGAAGAAACAGTGCGGTAACGGCACACAGAATTTTGATTATAAAGCATGGCATATATCTGTAGTGAGGGACAGGTAGACAACCAATGCTTTTAATAAGAATAAACAAAAGAAAGGAAGGGAAATATGGATAAATTTTTCCACATTTCAGAGCGCGGTTCTAATGTTCGTACAGAGATTATGGCCGGACTCACAACATTTTTTGCCATGGCATACATTGTCCTGGTAAATCCAAATCAGGTAGCAGCAGATGGTAAGGCTGGATGGCTTGTTGCAGAAGGCGCAAGCGCAGCAGAAGTAGGCAGGGTTTGGAATGCAGTATTTATCGCATCCGTTCTTGTGGCTGTTATCGGTACACTTCTTATGGCATTCCTTGCCAGAATGCCGTATGCACAGGCATGTGGTATGGGACTGAATTCATTCTTCTGTACCTCATTTGTATCCGGTGCATTCTTTGCAGGCTGCAGCGTGATTGAAGGTTATCAGTCAGGTCTTGTTATCATCCTGTTATCAGGTATCGTATTTCTGATCCTGTCCGTAACCGGACTTCGTAAGTACATTGCGACAGCCATGCCGGAATGTCTGAAGAAATCAATACCGGCCGGTATCGGTTTGTTCATCGCATTGGTTGGTTTAAAGGGTTCAGGTCTTGTACAGGCGAATAAGTATACACTGGTACAGATCTTTGATTTCCATGGAGCGATCTCAGGCGCAGAGACACCGGCAGCTGCATGGAAAGCAGTTATTCCACCGGTTGTAACTATCATCGGTATTATCCTGATCGCAGTTCTTGCAAAGTTAAATGTAAAGGGAAATATCGTAATCGGTATCATTGTTTCCACAGTTCTTTATTATGTATTTAATCTGGAGACACCATCTTTTGATGTATCCAGCATCGGTCAGTCTTTCAAAGACTTTGGCGAGATCGGTTTCCTTGGATGCTTCAAGGCGGATGCATGGAGAAATGCATTTGAAAGCCCATATGTTGGTGGCGTGTTCTCAGGTATCATGCTGATCGTTGCATTCTGTCTGGTAGATATGTTTGATACGATCGGAACCTTATATGGAACCGCATCACAGGCAAATATGTTAGATGAGAATGGTGACCCGATCAACTTAGATAAGAGTATGATGTGCGACTCTATCGGTACAGCAGCAGGTGCTATTCTTGGTACATCGACATGTACAACCTTCGTTGAGTCAGCATCCGGTATCGCAGCAGGTGGTAGAACAGGTCTTGCAAGTTTAGTTACAGCAGCCTGCTTCGCAGTATGTCTGTTCTTAAGCCCAATCGCAGGTGTGATCCCAACATGTGCAACAGCTCCGGCACTGATCTTTGTAGGTGTATTAATGGCTAAGAACTTTGCCAAGATCGATATGGATGATATGCGTTCAGCAGTTCCTGCGTTCCTTACCTTCCTTATGATCCCATTAACCTATTCTATCTCAAATGGTATCGGTGTAGGATCAATTTCATACGTTCTGATTACCTTATTCACAGGTAACTACAAGAAGAAAGATATCGTTGTAACGATCATCGCAGCGTTATTCGTTGTAAAGTTTATCTTTGTTACAATGTAGGAAGGTATCTTATTTCTAATGAAATGGATTCTTATATTATCATGTAAAAGATACATTTCGTTTTCTGTTCGGTTTGCACGCTCATTAGCCAGCAGTCGCCCAGACTCGTCCTTCGGACTCAGACATGGGCTTGATGCTGGCAGCTAGTGCAAAGCCTCACAACGAAAACTGCATGAACATCTTTGTACATGATAATATAAGTAATCATTTCATAAAGAAATAAGGTATTTTATTTTTGAAACAGGCAATAATTTTTTTGTTGTTGTGCTGCCAAAGACAGAAAACGTCTGCCCTGAAAACTATGTTCTATAAGCAAACCTGTTCGAACGTCGGTCCTTAACGAGTCACCACAGGTGAGGAGTTTAGTACCGTTACGTGAGAATAGAACGCAAGTGTTTTGCGATAGAACATAGTTTTCAGGGCAGACGTTTTCGTCCGTTTAACCATAAAAAATATGCACCAGAGTGGAATCGAACCACCGCACACGGCTCCGGAGGCCGTTGCTCTATCCACTGAGCTACTGGTGCATGACTTATACATAATACAATATTTCGCTGAAATAATCAAATATTTTCTTATAATTCTTCTCTGAATTATGAATACTTCCTGGATGAACTTGCAAAATACAGAACAGAATGGTAGAATTTTGTCGATATAAAATATGAAAAGGAGCATAGGAAAATTGAATCATAAAAAAAGCAGTTTTCTTGGTGATACATATATAAAGACAAAAGAAGGAGAGATCGTGATCCGGGCTGGAATGAAGCTTGCGATCGGCTGGGTGATATTTGCATTATTGTGTTCCTGTTATGTGTACGCATTTTTTATCAGAAAATCCAAAATTGTGCCTGGAGAAAATAATACGGTTGAGCTGACGATTCCGGAGAATGCATCATATAAGAAAAGTGATGTTTCAGAGATCAATGATCTGGTTAGTAAGTATCTTACGGCAAAAGCAGCCTGTGATCAGGCAACGTTACAGTCACTGGTGACGGATCCAACCGAGTTTGATGATATGTCAGTATTGGAAAACTCTGCAAAATACCTGAAAGGTTTTGAAGATACGACCTGTTATCTGGCAGATGGTTATGCAGAAGGAGAATATGTTGTGGTTGAATTGTCCTATATGGACATTGCGGACGTAGAATCAAAGCCGCTTGATATCGTGACCTTCTATATTATAACAGACAAGGATGGTTCCTATAAGATCGCTAATGGGGAGTTGTCAAATGCACAGCTTTCTTATCTGAACAGCTTTAAGGCATCAAAGGATATTCAGGATATCTATGTTCATGTAAAAGAGAATACAGAATATCTTCTGGATACAGATAAAACATTCCGGGCATTTTATGATCTGATCAGCAAACCGGCTACAACAGAGAATACTGCAGCTACACCGGAAGATGCAAAGTAGGATAAAGATTTTATCTGGTTTTGTAAATAAGTAAACAGGTTAGCAGTTAGTTTAGTGACAGATATGAAGTAATAAAAAAGTTCCATAAAAGAATTCTTCAATTATGATAAGATTCTGATATGGAACTTTTTTCTTTTATTATGTCCCTTTTCGTAATTGTGTTCCCCTTCCCATTCAATGAATAAATATAAATTGCACGAATATTATAAACAACGCACACAATAAATGAAAGAAAGTGTCTTATCCAAGATGCTTCCTATTTTTGTGTAGAGAAATGGGTTTATAAAGTTTGTACCAATTTCAGAGCACTCCAATTATTAAGAAGAAAAAAGAATTTTTGGAAGTAAACTAACATGGATGCTATATTTGGATTTGAACCAGAAATACCAGCAACTAATAAGAATAATACAGATAAAAATAAGAATATTATTGCAGATAATATTAGAGTCATTGATGATGAAGGGAAAATAATAGAAGCTAATACTATATGTGGTGATGAGATACTAGATATTGTGGAACAATATCTTAATGAATTGGATGTAAGCTCAATAGAAGCAGTCAGCTATAAAGATATAATACCAAAGCTAGGAGTTAGTAGTGAGAGCCTATTTATGACCACAAGTAGTAGTATAAGGTTTGAGCTAATCTCATTAGAAGAATTTGTAAGATATATAAGAAGTGAGGGAATTTCAAAAGTATTTATAACTAATACTGACACATCCGAAGATTATACATATGAGATTGATTACTACACTGAGAAAAAACTTGCTAAATATGATTGTGATTTATCTGACATAGAGTTATTGATAAATGATTTTATAAGACAAAGTAATATACAGATTAACACTTTTATCTAAAAATGTTTTGGTGGATACAAAAGAACAAAGACCTTTCAAGCAATGATTTAACAAGCATTTTGTTTAAACAGGTCACAGGCTATGTAGATAACACCGACAGAGCCAAAATGACCAGAACCACAATAAAAGATTTAGTAACAAGGGAATTACCAATAGACACCAAAGGTTTTTATTAAATCAGTAAGTAATACATCAAAATATAACCCAATAAATTTTAAGTTTATTGGAGGATTTAAAATGTCACATACAGAAAACATCCTAGGAATGCTATCCGACAGAGCCGGAACAGGAAGAGACAGTCAGATATATACACCGATACCGATTGCAAAAGATATGGTCAATATATTGCCAGAAGAAGTATGGAACAGTCACACCACTTTCTTAGACCCATGTTGCAAAAGTGGTGTGTTCTTGCATGAGATATACTTAAAATTCATGGAAACTTCATCAATGATACAAGCATTTCCAGACCAAGCAGAGCGTAGAAAACACATACTTTAAAACCAGCTATATGGCATATCTCCGAATGGTATGTGTCAGCTAATGTCAACAAGAACGGTTTATGGTACGATTCAAGACGAAAATAATATCATCAGCTTTGAAAGCAATTACTTAACAGTAATGCAAAATACAGATAAAACATTCTTATATGAGCGATTAAAGAAGGAGTTTAACACAATGAAATTTGATGTAGTCATTGGCAACCCACCATACAACAAAGGAATGGACTTGGACTTTGTAGACCTAGGTTATAAAATATCTAACAAATATACAGTGATGATAACACCAGCAAAATGGCAGACAACCGCAGATGACTATAGTGGTTGTGCAAGTAAGAATATCAATTACAAGCAATTTAGGGAATTATACGTACCACACATGAGTTACGTTTGCTTCTATCCAAATTGTTCAGACATATTTGATATACAGGAACGTTCTGAAATTACATATTTTTTGATGAATAGACAAGTTAATAATGAAGATTGTACAGTTGAAAATAAGAGCAAATATCAACCATTACTAAATTCAATCTACAATAGAAAAATAACAAATGGAGAATCTTTATTAAATATTGTAAATGAAATAAGACAATGTATAGGGGAATATGAATCATTTAGATTTATAAATACATAAGGAAAATATGCTGTAAATATTGGTAAATGTATAAGAAATGAACGTGGCAAGAAGGACATGTACCAAGCTCTTGGAATAATATCATATAGTACAGGCAAGGCAAGCGTGTTAGAAAACACAGAAATTATTGAAAAAATAAATAACAACTTTGTGACTACTGTTGTAAATTCTGAAATTATATTTCAAAGCAATGATATTAACGAGTGCAAAAGTTTTGAAAGCTGGATAACATCCAAATTTGTGAGATTTTTTCTGCTTGGCAACATATCAACCCGAAGCAATATTTTTAACAGCAATTATTTCCGTTTTGTCCCAGCTCCTCCAACAGGCAAGTTTGACCACATCTATAGCGATGATGAACTATACAAAGCATTCAATCTATCACAGAAATATATAGAAGTCATAGAATCAGTCATTAAAGAACGAAAATAACCTACCAATCCCCCTTGTCATGTGGTAAAATGTAACTATCAAATTAACCAATGACAAGGGGGATTTTATTATGAACATAAATTTATATAAAGAATACCATTTCTCTCATGGTATATTAACAGCCACTGATACTGAAAAGGAGTACTCATTTTCCATAAGTAAAAATGACCGATTTTATCATTACATGAAAAAACATATTACAAAAGAAAAAGTTGAAGGATTATCATACGAAAAGATAGATGACATTTATATTGAAGATAAAGATAAAACATTTTTTGATGAGAAATCATTTACATTAAAGGCTGCTATGCTTGTAACTGACAAGAACGATTATGTTCAATCATATGTACTTACAATTAAAAATGTAAAATTCATAGCCGATAATGTTTCGACGAAATCATACAAGAATGGAGCTTGGAAACTAGACTTATATAGCTTAGAACTTCCATGGCAAACAGATATTGATATTGTAGAAATAACAGACTAATACTGGGAGGTTTATATTATGGCTCTTATTAAATGTCCAGAATGTGGCAAAGAAATATCCGACACAGCAAAAAGCTGTCCTAACTGCGGTTATATGATTCATAATAAAAAATCTTTTTTACAGTTTCTGAGTGAAGGCACTAATTGTATTATAAGTATTGTCTTCAATATTGTTTTATCAATTATCGGAATTGTAATGTTCAGCAAGGGAAAGTCAGAAATGCTTTTTTGGGTAAAAATGAAATCTGAACTAGGGGTTGAAGATGCAATGCACTGTATTAGAAATATCCAGAAATATACCATTATGAAAAATGTTGGAATAGCATTTATATGTGTGGGGATAGTATTAACAATTTTTGTGATAGCTTACAAGGTAATGAATACTGCTGAAAATAAAAATATTATGAAATAAGTGAATGTTAACATATTACTTAGTATTCGGGAGGAATATACATGTCTAAATATTGTCCAAAATGTAAGCAAAATTTTTCAGACTCATTTGAAGAATGTGTGTATTGCAATACTCCACTTGTTAATGGACTGATTGAAATAGACGATGTATCTACACCAGAACCACATACAATGTCAGATTCAGAAATATTAGAACAGTACAAAGATTACAGAAAAAACATAGAAAGCCAAATTGGTCATGAATTATCAGATGCAGAGTTCCTAAATGTCCAACCTGTCAAAGCACAAACATTAAGAAAATCTCAACTGCATCAAAGGCTGGTTCAGTATTCATGTGGGGTTTACTATCACAAAAGGTAAAAAGGCAGTGGCACTGTAATAATTGTGGCTATGAATGGTAGAAGGCTATGAAGAAACATCATATTATTGTATTAATTATAACAACAGTAGTATTGTCTGTCATTGTTCCAGTCATTATCAATGAATGCTATAAGCCTAATGTTGGCTATATAACATTATGGGGAGCTCAGGATGTACTGGCATATTTTGGTGAAATATTAGGCGCTCTTGGTTCAATATTCATAGGAGTCATTGCATTAGCACAGAGTGAACAAGCAAATAAAATCAGTGACCGATTACTACAATTAGAAGAAAAGAAGAATACTCCATACTTATTTATTGATATAACAAAAAGCAGTGTTGAAGCATTTAATAATCATGAAATAGACATATCAATATACCTAAAAAACACAACTGATAATGTTATTAGCATACTGGGTATTAATGATTTGAAAATGTCTCCATTTCTATTAGAAAAGAGTGCATTTTATGTTCCATTCAGCACTGAATGGACAAAACATTATTCTGTTTTGCCAAGCCAGAGTAGACAAATAAATTTTTTTGTTGAGGCTTCAAAGAAAGATGAACCTTTAAACAACTTTGAAGAACATTATATTAATGACACTTTTCTTCAAATGACTTGTGAGCTTACATTAAGATTGGGGTATGTTAATTCCAGTGATGAGTTTGAGCAAACATATGAGTTTTTCTTAATGATTCCAAAACATATTGATAAACATACAGTTGCACACTTTGAAAGTATTGAAAGTAGTATCATAAAAATAGATACTATTGAAAATGTGTGATTAAAAGGCTACCTCACCATCCAAGTGAAGTAGCCTTTCAAAAATTTCATTCTAATAAATCGCATGACAACTTATCAAAAAATAAGTTCACCATTATGGAAAAATGAATAAAAATGGTGGAAAACGTATAAAAATGAGTTTGTATACAGTAGGAACACTTTTCCGAAAAGGGAGTTTATTATTTGCCTTATATACTATAGATGTTACAGATGACAACAGCTATATTAGATAGCATTTTCTTCATTTACAGGAGATACAATACCGATGTCGATTCCACGAGTTTGAACAGGAGTGGAGAATACGATCTGTGTTTCTGTATTTCCGAATCGCTGTAGCTGGCCAATGAAAGAATCCAGTTCCATTGTGCTTGGGAAACAGACTTTCATCAACATAGAGTAGGCACCGGTCACACAATTACATTCCAGTACATTGGGGCAGGCATCGATAAAGGGATAAAAGGTTGGTTTCTGTTTTGGATCGAGTGCCATGTGTATAAATGCGGTAATGTGATACCCCAGAGCTTCCGGGTTGATGCCTGCATGGTATCCGGTGATCACACCTGCCTTTTCCAGCCGGTCGATTCTTGCGGATACCGCAGGAGAGGAGAGAAATACTTTATTTGCCAGATACTTTAAAGGGGTTCTGGCATTGTGCTGTAATAAATGTAATATTTTCTTATCGATATTATCCATATATTCACGTCCTTTATAAAATGTTATAACTTCAGCTTCTAAATTTAAATATAAAAAAAGGTGCGTTTCCGTAGAAACACACCTTTGCGTTTGCCTTATTATACGTCGGAAAAAGAGAAAAAACAAGCCCCGAAATTGAAAAGTTGTAATTGTTTACTTTTAATGATCAGAATGGTATGATTAAAAAGATATGGTTATAAAGAAAACAGATAAAAAGAGCGGCAAAACAGTCGCAGCAGAGAGACAGAACAGGAAGGGTCATGATATGGCAGAAGGCATTCGAATTAATAAATATCTGAGCGAAGCTGGCATTTGTTCCAGACGTGCGGCAGATGAATATATATTAAAAGGCAGGATCACAATAAATGGGAAGCCTGCGGAAATGGGACAGAAGATAGAGGCAAATGACAGGGTAATGGTCGATGGAAAGCCTGTAAGAAAGCGTGAAGAGACAGTTATTCTTGCATACAATAAACCACTGGGACTGACCTGCACGGCAAGTCATGATGATCCGGATAACATCTTTGATCATATTAAGTATCCGATCCGATTGCAGTATGTAGGAAGATTAGATAAGGATTCACAGGGATTACTGCTTTTGACAAACGATGGAGACCTGTCAAACAGTATCCAGAAGTCAGTCAATAATCATGAGAAGGAATATCGTGTCCGTGTGAATAAGCCGATCACGGACGAATTTTTAACACAGATGGCGGCAGGTGTTCCGATTCTTGATACGGTGACAAAAAAATGTCGTCTGTATAAGATCGATAATTATTCCTTTAAGATCATAATTACACAGGGGCTGAATCGCCAGATCCGCCGAATGTGCGAATATTTTGGATATAAGGTCGTAAATCTGAAACGGCTTCGAGTGATCAATATTCGTCTGGGGAATCTGAGACCGGGTGAGTACCGCCATTTGACAAAGGAAGAAGAAACAGAACTCAGACGTTTAGTGGAACGAAAAGAAGAAGTGAAAACAAAGCGGGAAGAAGCACAGCCGGATAATAAAAATGAACAGAATGTTGTTGGAAATAAGAGGTATGTCAGTTGGAAAAGAGAGACAGAATCAAAGAATTAGTTGAAAAACTGAATGAGGCATCAAAGAAATATTATCAGGAAGATACCGAGATCATGAGCAATCTGGAATATGATGCCTTGTATGATGAACTGGTAGAACTTGAAAAAGAGACAGGAATTGTAATGTCGAACAGTCCGACAGTTCATGTCGGATATGAGATTGTAAGTGAGCTTCCGAAAGAGGCTCATGAGCATCCAATGCTTTCTCTGGATAAGACCAAGAGTGTGGAAGCACTGGCAGCATGGCTTGGCACACATCAGGGTGTGATCTCATGGAAGTTAGATGGTCTTACCGTTGTCCTTACCTATGAGAATGGCACGCTTGTAAAAGCAGTAACCAGAGGAAATGGCCTAGAGGGCGAGGTTATAACGAACAACGCAAGAGTATTTGCAAATATTCCGAAAGAGATTCCATATAAGGGTAAGCTGACGATCCGTGGAGAGGCAGTTATCAAGTATTCAGATTTTGAGAAGATAAATGAGCAGATCGCAGATGCAGATGCAAAATATAAAAACCCGAGGAACTTATGCAGCGGCTCTGTCAGACAGTTGAATAACCGCATTACAAAAGAGAGAAACGTACATTTCTTTGCCTTTAATCTGGTGGATGGAGAAGATGTGGACTTTAAGAATTCCTTTTCCTATGAATTAGACTGGCTGGAGCAGCAGGGCTTTGATGTCGTAGAGCATTATCTGATCGATGCTGATAAGCTGCCGGAGCGTGTAGCAAAGTTTGCAGAACAGATTGAGCAGAACGATTTTCCTTCGGATGGTCTGGTACTGGTGTTAGAAGATCTTGCATATGGAAAGAGTCTCGGTAGAACAGCGAAGTTCCCAAGAGACAGTATGGCATTCAAATGGGCGGATGAACAGGCAGTGACCCATCTGCAGTATGTGGAGTGGAGCCCTTCCAGAACGGGACTTATCAATCCGGTTGCAGTATTTGATCCGGTGTCCCTTGAAGGAACAACAGTCAGCCGTGCAAGTATCCATAATGTCAGTATCCTTCGGTCGTTGCAGCTTGGGATCGGAGATGAGATCTCGGTCTATAAGGCAAATATGATCATTCCGCAGATTGCCGAAAATCATACCAGAAGTGGAAATGTATCGATTCCGGAATCCTGTCCTGCTTGTGGTGGTCTGACAAAGATCGTGACGGAGGGAGAGGGTGTAGATCAGGTAGAGACCCTTTATTGTACCAATGAATTCTGCCCTGCAAAGAAGTTAAAATCATTTGCTCATTTTGTATCCAGAAATGCTATGAATATTGACGGCCTATCAGAAGCCACGATAGACAAATTTATTGAACAGGGATATCTGGATCATCTGGATGATCTCTATCACCTGAATCGTCATGAAGAAGAGATCGTTGAGTTGGAAGGCTTTGGAGAGAAGTCTTATGCGAAGCTGATTCAGGCTGTTGATACATCCAGACACACAACGATGAACCGTTTTGTATATGGCCTTGGAATTCCTGGGGTCGGAGATGCAACAGCGAAGCTGATCTGCAAACATTTTAAAAATAACCTGGATCAGATCATGCATGCGGATGTAGAAGCATATACAGAGATTGATGGAATTGGAACAGTGATCGCAGAGGAAATTGTAAGATATTTTAAAAATCCGTCGAATTGTGCTATTATAGATAGGTTGTTTCGTGAATTAGAGTTTGAAGCAGAGACTGAAACGGTACCACAGACGCTTGCAGGTATTACCTTTGTAATAACCGGAAGTCTGGTACAATTTGCAAACCGGGATGAGATGAAGCAGTATATCGAAGACCGGGGCGGAAAGGTAGCAGGTTCTGTATCATCAAAGACCGGGTATCTGGTCAATAACGATGTGACATCCACATCTTCAAAGAATAAAAAGGCACAGAGCCTGGGAATACCGATTATTTCAGAGACACAGTTTCTGGAACAGTTTTCCTGAGAATATAGAAACAGATAAATGGCAGTTGAAACAGAAAGGACTTGATAGAAAATGCCAATTAGAGTAGACGATGATTTACCCGTAAAGAAAATACTGGAGGATGAGAATATCTTCGTGATGGGTTCAGACAGAGCCATCCGTCAGGATATTCGTCCGCTTGATATATTGATATTGAACCTGATGCCTTTAAAGCAGGATGCAGAATTACAGCTTATGAGAAGTCTGTCAAATACGCCGCTTCAAGTGAATATTTCTCTGATCCGTACGATGACATATGAATCCAAGCATGCACCCAAAGGCCATCTGGAACGGTTCTACACCGATTTTTCCAGCATCAAAGATCGGAAATGGGATGGATTCATTATCACAGGAGCACCGATCGAGAAGATGGAATTTGAAGATGTAGAATACTGGGATGAATTAAAAGAAATCATGGACTGGTCGGAGAAAAATGTAACCTCCACGATCCATATCTGCTGGGGCGCACAGGCAGGTCTGTATTATCGGTATGGGGTGCAGAAGTATGAGCTGGATAAGAAATTATCAGGAATCTATATGCATCATACCTTCCACAGAAAGACACCGCTTGTTCGTGGGTTTGATGATATCTTTTATGTACCGCATTCCAGATATACAGGTGTAGACAAAGATGAGATCGTAAAAAATCCGCATCTGGAGATCGTAGCGGAGTCCGATGAGGCAGGTCCTTATCTGATCATTGGCGATGAAGGAAAGAATATATTCGTAACCGGACATCCGGAATATGATATTCTGACGCTTGATAAAGAATATAAGCGTGATCTTGCAAAGGGACTGAATCCGGATATTCCGGTAAATTATTATCCGGACAACGATCCAAGCAAGACACCGATCAAATCTTGGCGCTGCCATGCTAATACATTATATGCCAATTGGCTGAATTATTACGTATACCAGATAACCCCATATTTATGGACAGAAAAGGCGGATAAAAAGAAAGATGAAACAGCAGAATAAACGATTAATACTTCTATGTATAGCAGCTTTGTTGATATTGTTTATGGGAGCCGGGAAAAATACCGGAAATGTGCAGGCTGCGGAATCAGTAAAGAAACAGGAATTATCACAGGACGAGAACACACATACATTTTCAAATGCCAGTGACGGTTCCTTCCAATATGATTATGCAGTAAAGTCAGATTACTATAAAGGTATGGGTGTAGATGAGAGCACCGGACTGAAATATGCACTTGTAAGCTATGATGAGAAGCTGTGGGCGGTTGTAGTAACTAAGAAAAGTGAGTTTAATGGTTCCTATGATACCAGCTCTTATACAGGCAAGATGTCATTGAAATTTAAGCCGGCAACGACAAAGACCGTGCTTCGGTTTTCAAAAAATAAAACCGGAAACACAGCTCTTGAAAAATGCTTTTACTATAGTGACGATTATTCCATTCTGACAACCGGTTTTTCAAAGGATATATATTACATTGACGGAACACCGGTAAAAGGAATCAAGAAGGTAGCAGGAACGTATTATTTCTTCCGGAAAGGAAAGCGGGTGGATGAAACCGGCTGGTATCCATATGGAAGATCACAGGTATATGTAAAGGATGGAAAGGCAATATTCCGCTTTTCAGGAGATGCCTGTTATTCATTTACAAATGGCAAGAAACAGCGTGTAACGGATCGTTACATCAGCGTTAAAGGCACAGTGTACTGGTTTGATGCAGCGGGTGCACTGGCACAGGGAATGAAACAGGCCGGCGGAGAATATTATTATCTGCGGGATGGTGTAAGCCGTCGGAACTATTATAAAAAGGTTGATCGTTATGGCTATTATTTTGGCGAAGATGGCAAAGCAGTAAGAGATACATGGATAAATGTAAAAAATGCCATGATGTATTTTAATGCAAATGCACGTAATACAAAGACCTATTATCTGGATGGATATAAGGACAGCGAGCGGATCGGAATGTATAAGATCTACAGTAAAAACAAATGGAATTTTGTAACAGATGGCATTTATAAGATCGATGGCTCATTTGTATATTTTAAAAATGGAAGACATTATACATCAACCAGATGGTACAGCTCAAATGATACGACCATGTATTATATCCGAAAGGGAGAAGTGCTCTATAAACGAAAACAGTCCGGAAACGGATATGTGCTGTATCAGGCAAATGGAGTCAGATGGAAGAAAGTTTCCAGTATGTGGGCACCATATAATAAAGGAAAAACCTTTTACTATGATAAAAATGGAACAAGTCTGTACCGGTATTTTAATGCCAGCTATTCAAAGAGCAAATACAGGAACACAGTATGGATCTATGATGCAGGAAGTTCCGGATGGCAGCAGGTAACAGATAAATTATTAAATATTCATTCGGATTATTATTATATACCGGAAGATGGCGTGATAAAGGCAGAAGAGGGCTGGCAGACCATTGACAAAAAAACTGCAGTCTATACGGATGCTTCCGGAAAAGTATCAAAATACATATATTATGACAAGACCGGAAAATATTCCATATACAGAGAAGGACAGAAGCTGGATCAGATCGTTCCGGGGATTGTTACTGTCCAGATCAATGGCAAGACGGTATATTACCTGATGAATGAACAGGGACAGAGTGTATCTGGAAGTCAGTCCGTGGATGGATATCTATATGACTTTGATAAATATGGACGTGCATATAGCAGACGACTGGAAGGTTCTGTTTACTGGGATACGGATGCATGGATGAAGCGCGTGATCCTGGCATATCTGGGTAAGACAAATATATATTGCAATGTATTTGTCGATCAGGCATTTGCACTTGCTGGTGGAGATGATCCATCGCAGAAACTTGCGGTTCAGTATACAAGTCCGGAAAAAGGCGGTATCCTGTTAGATCGGATGTATACCGGAACGGAATGGGGCGGTGCCGGAACTGTGACCGGAAAAGTTGTTCTGTCAGATGGGAAAAGCTGGATGAAACAGGATTCGATTCAGTTGAATTCAGATATTGTAGATTTCTCATATGATGCATTAACTCCGGGAGACGTGATCGTATATTATAAAAACGGAGAGACAGAGGCAAGCCATGTTTCCCTGTTTCTTGGTAAGTTTAAAAATGCGGCAGCGGTTAAGAAATATCTGATCCGGATGGGTGTTTCCAAACAGTTGGCGGAAGCCTGTGTCAAGGACTGGGGCGCTTATTATGATAATGATGGAACTTACTGGTGTATTCACGGTGGAATGGGAAGCAGTAGTCAGGTCTATATCAGTAACAGTACTTATTGTATTCCGGCATCCGGCAATACATATACATATGGAAGAAAGATCATAAATGTGATCGACTGATAATACAAAAGCATTAGAATGCGGATATTGCATGGTTGTATGTAACTTACAACAGCAAATTGTCCGTATCTAATGCTTTTTTAGATGTTTATTCCTCAGAAGATAATTCTTCCCACTGTTCATACATCGTATTCAATTCTTCTTCTACAGAATTTCGTTCTTTTGTCAGATCATTTAACAGTGCAACATTTGTTGCATTTTCAGGAACCAGAAATTCTTCATCAATTTCAGCCAGACGGTTTTCAAGCTGTTCGATCTTGTCTTCCAGCTTTTTCAGATCATTTGCTTTTTTCCGAAGTCTTGCCTGTTCGGCTTTGTTTTCCTTCCAAGAGAGCTTTGCCTGGGATTCTGTCTGTTTTTCCTGAGAGACAGTATCAGATACTGGTGCAAATGCCTGCTTTCCGGTGGAAGCCGGCTGGGCTCTGTGGCTTTCGTAGTAATCATAGTTTCCAATATAATTGGTTAACTGCTTATCCTTTAATTCGATGATCCTTGTTGCTGTCTGATTGATAAAATATCGATCATGGGATACATAAAGGACTGTTCCGGTATAGTTCCGTATCGCTTCTTCAAGGATCTCCTTGGATGTGATATCCAGATGGTTGGTCGGCTCATCGAGAATCAGGAAGTTTGCAGATGAGAGCATCATTTTGGCAAGGGATACACGCCCTTTTTCGCCACCGCTCAAGTCTGCGATCCGTTTGAACACATCCTCTCCGGTAAACAGAAAGGCGGCAAGAACGTTTCGGATCCTGGTATTGGTCAGGTCGGGATAGGCGTTGCTGATCTCGTCAAATACCGTATTGTTCATATTCAGGACCTGATGCTCCTGATCGTAGTAACCGATCTTGACACGGGAGCCTAAGATGACAGTTCCGGCATCCTTTGGAACAAGCTTGTTGATGATCTTTAAGATCGTAGTCTTACCGGTTCCGTTTCCGCCGATCAGGGCGACATGTTCGCCACGTTTGATCTCCATATTCAGATCGGAAAACAGATTATACTGTTCAAAGGCTTTTGACAGACCTTCGATCGTAAGTACATCTTCACCGCTGATAACGGATGGTTCCAGCGTCAGCCGCATTTCACTGTTTAATTCGGTTGGCTTGTCCAGACGTTCCACACGGTCTAACATCTTTTCCCGGCTTTCTGCCCGTTTGATCGATTTTTCACGATTGAACTGCTTTAATTTTGTGATAACTTCTTCCTGATGCTTGATATCTGCCTGCTGGTTTAAGTAGGCTTTCATCATATTTGACCGGATCTCGGCGCGCTTTTGAGAGAAGTAGGTGTAGTTTCCGTTATATACGGTGCTGTGACCACGATCAAGCTCTACGACCTTTGTTACGATCTTATCCAGAAAGTAACGGTCATGGGAGACAAGGATCACACTTCCCTGATAGCCGGTCAGGAAGGTTTCAAGCCAACTGATCGAATCCATATCCAGATGGTTGGTCGGCTCATCCAAGATGATGATATCCGGTTTTGTAAGAAGAAGTCTGCCGAGTGAAAGACGGGTTTTTTGTCCGCCCGATAAGGTATCGGTATGACGGTCGAAATCTTCTTTGGAGAAGCCGAGACCTTTTAATACTCCGGTGATCTCACTTTCGTAGGCATATCCGTTTTTATATTCAAATTCATGTGTATAGCGGTTATAGGTCGAGAGGGCGGCTTTCAGTTCGTCGCCGGTCAGTGTTGTCATGTCCTGTTCCAGTTTGCGGATTTTATCCTGAAGCTCGATCACAGGCTTCATGGCATCCTCCATCACGCCGTATACCGTATCGTCATAGAAAATATCCTGATGCTGGGAGAGGTAGCCGATCGTACGGTCTTTTGATAAAACAATCTGTCCGGAATCTGCATCTTCTTCCTGCATCAAAGCCAGAAGATCAGCTTCGTCCACAAGGTTCATAAAGTGGACTGTCTGCGCCCCTTTGCTGTTCCTATCAATGACCAGATAGAACGTATTGCCCGACTTGCTGACCAACGTGATAAACTGCTGTCCGCTGCCATCGGAATAGTCGGTGTGGTAATCGTCCACCAGCGTCAGGTTGCCCTCCGGGGTCAGAGCACCAGAAGTTTCATCCGTGACGGTGACAACATCCTCCACCACCTCCGGCAGGATAGGCTGCTCCACCGGGGTGGCTTCGCCCTCAAAGGCAAAAGCGGGAGCTGCCATGCCAGCGCACAGCACCGCCGATACCAGCAGCGCACCCAGTTTCTTAATCTTCATCAGCATCGACCTCCTTCTCAAAAGTTGCACCCACGGCAGACAGCGCAGCCGGGTTCGGGGTGGCGGTTGCCGACTGCCGCAGCAGGGCGGCAAGCTGTTCCGGCGTGACCTTTGCAGTCCGTACCATCTCGTTGACCTCGGCGGAATCCTCCTCCTGAATGCGCCGCTCCAGAATCTCGATGCGGTTGTTCAATTTGATGCGGCGCTCCTTCTCTTTTTTCAGCATCGCCCGCAGCTTATCCGATTTTTCGCTCATAAAACTCCTCCAGTCATTTTGAAAGCCGTCCGAACCCAGCGAGATGCTTCTCCCAGTAGGACGAGTGAATGTTTGCGTACTTGATGGGGTCTCCGGCACTGA
>ERZ773110.642-NODE-642-length-34086-cov-4.618436_pt1 | contig 34086 bp, 18 predicted proteins | sample MGYA00580568_ERZ773110 | MGnify/ENA primary metagenome ERZ773110 (study PRJEB29015, sample SAMEA2737870) | human gut metagenome | biome: human gut; feature: human-associated habitat; material: faeces | place: China | collected 2012 ... | reverse complement strand
TACATAACCGCAATGTAATATTCCGTCGCAGTACGATGGATCAGGCACGTATTCTTCTGCATTTAAAAATGCGTCCCGATACTCCGCAGAAATACGAATATATCTTGGTGGAAGATATAAAAGGAAATGCCGGAGATTTTATCTATGTGGCGCCGTGGACTCAGTTCTATAATTTAGGAGACCGGAAAGATATCCCTATCTCATATTCTAATAATATTACTATGCGTAATATCGATCTGGATTGTACTACTTTCTTCAATGTGAAAAAGTCTGACCAATATCGGTTGTCCGATTTTTGTTTTGAGGATCTGGATATCCGGGCGAAGAAAGTCCAGTTTGATAAGGATATTGTTGACCGTTTTGTAGTTAAGAATGTAAAGGTCAATTCGCAAGAGGTACGCTAACGGGGTGGATGGAAATTCAAAAGTAAAACGCTGATTAACGCAAATTATCGCAGAAATAATGTTATAAGTCGTTGATTAATAACTGAAATAATACGATAATTTGCGTTAATCCTGCGTTTTTTTTTATCACCCTCCTTCTTGTTTATTTAAGATAAACTTTGATTGCTTCTCCGAAAGGATTAAAATCGAATATGAATTTATCGCCAATTTTATGAACTGCCAGTTTTTTCTTTCCTTGTCTGGCTGTCATCTTTCTGACACCTTCTTTTTGAATGACCATTGTAAGCGGTTCTGTGAAAATCTCTTTATCCAGATCCAGTTGCGGGGTTATGATGAGTCCTTTCTTTTGTTGGCGAATGTCCAGGCGCGTATGTTTCTGTTCTTTGGTATAAGCTGCCACTTCCCGGAAAGTACCTACCCAGATCTTATCTTCCATAGCTTTTACTTTGTCCCAATGATCCCATAAACGTTGTGGATTCGGGAAGGCATCGTAACCATACGTCAAACCATGTGTCATACCCACTCCCCAATCATTTGTGGCAATTAATGTCGCCACCCATTTTTCCAAGTCTCGTGGAGAGGATTTTCTTCCTATGGAACGTTGTTTGGTCCTTGTTCCTACCCGGTTCTGTACGGCAATTCGTTTGCCTTCTTCTTTTTTGTTATTATTGGGATAAAAGAAAGTACGGGGCATGACGCCGGTATTGGCTAATATGGCACTATCATTCTTTACTATATCTTCCCGGATTTCCTCTAAGGGAAAACGGGAGAAATTCTTATGTGCCCATCCGTGATTTGTGATTTCATGACCTTTGTCGGACATTTCTTTTAACTGTGTCCAGGTCACTCGTGTGGTATCTGTGATGTGTTTGTTGTCTTTGTTGACTTTGGCGCCATTCACACAGAAAGTTCCCCGAAATCCCCGTTTCTCCAGTTGGGGAGCAGCCAATGTATATTGTTCTGCTAATCCGTCATCAAAGGTATAACTGATGGCACAAGCTTTGTCTCCTTTATATCGGGCGACGTAAATGCTATCTGAACTGAAAGCATAGTTTGAAAAGAGTCCTAAAGTAAAAAGGTAAAAAAGAAATTTCTTCATGATATTTGAGTTTATTATATTAACTATGCAAAAGTAGGGAATATGATTTAGCATTTCTATGGATATATGTGCGGATTTCATGAAAAATAGTACATGAGGAAGTTGTAAGTGTATTATTTTATATGTATTCGGTAGAATTTATATAGGGATAGATGATTTTCCGGTTTATCTTTGTTGGGTGAATGATAATTATATGGATCATCCGTACAATTATTTAAGAATAATACTAAGAAAACAATCTAAGATGAAAAATTTTATTCTATTATCCTTTTTAGTACTGCAATCAGTGTTAGTCTTTGCGCAAGAACAGCCGCGTGTATCGCAATTATTTAATTTTGACTGGAAGTTTCGGGCCGGTGATTTGAAAGAAGCTCAATTGGTAACTTATGATGATGATGATTGGCGTGTGCTGGATTTGCCTCATGATTTCCAGATAGAGCAAACGTGGGATGAGTCCGCCGGAGGGGCACGTGGCTTTAAAGCTATGGGGACAGGTTGGTATCGTAAACATTTTAAGGCAAATCCTGCATGGAAGGGTAAACGTGTCTTGCTTGACTTTGAAGGCATTATGCTTGTTGGAGATGTTTGGGTAAATGGCAGGAAGGTAGGGAGTACCGATTATGGTTATCTTGGTTTTGAAACGGATATTACTGATTTGCTTAAATATGATGAGGATAATGTAGTGGCTGTCTGGGCCTCAACGGGCAAAAAAGACGGATCGCGTTGGTATACGGGCGGTGGTTTGTTTCGGGATGTTCATTTGGTCATCAAGAATCCCATTGCCATTGCAAGACATGGCGTATTTGTCTCAACTCCTAAAATCACGGAGCAAAGGGCGGAAGTCAGTGTACAAGTAGAGTTGGAAGGAATTCGCAATAAAAGTCTGGATATTGAAATCAATGCCCGAATATTGGCTCCTGACGGAAAAACGGTTGCCGGTACGAAAGGGAAGGCTCCTCAAAAATCGAAATTACAAACAGTTGAGGTTTCTCTTCCGATAGTAACGGTAGACAGTCCCGGGTTATGGTCTTGTGAGACCCCTAATCTTTATACTGCTGAAGTTTCTTTGGTGCAGGATGGTAAAGTTATTGATTGTGTGACGGAGACATTCGGCATTCGTACGTTAGAGTTCTCTCCTGATTTCGGATTTAAACTGAACGGCAAAAAATTGTTCCTAAAAGGTATTTCCAACCATCATGATTTGGGAGCTGTAGGAGTTGCCGCTTTTGACAGAGCTATCGAGCGGCAGTTTCAGCTAATGAAGCGGTTCGGTTATAATCACATTCGTTCGTCTCACAACCCTTATTCCGAGTCGTTCTTGAAACTGGCTGATAAATATGGTATTTTGGTAGTGGATGAGCTGATTGATAAATGGAGCGACAATAGCTATTGGGGTGGTAGAGTTCCTTTCACACAACTATGGTATCAGATGATTCCCGAATGGATCAAACGCGACCGCAATCATCCGTCTGTTATATTATGGAGTTTGGGAAATGAATTGCAGATGCGGGAAGACTTAGCCGGATTTCCTACCGGTGATTGGGGTGTCACCACTTACCGTATCTTCGATGTGCTTGTCAAACGTTATGATAAGACTCGTAAAACGACTGTGGCTATGTTTCCGGCACGTGCCGGAGCTATCGGAAAGAATGAACCGGAATTTAACACCAAAGTATATCCTCCCGAGCTGGCAACTGTAACAGAAGTGTCAAGTTTCAATTATCGTTATCTGAACTATGCCCAATATCTGGAAAAGTGTCCGCACATGACCGTATATCAGAGCGAAGCTACAACGAATGAGCTTGCTGCTCCTTTCTTTGGCATGGATCATGATAAGATGGTGGGACTCGCCTATTGGGGAGCTATCGAGTATTGGGGGGAATCGAACGGATGGTCGAAGAAAGGCTGGAACTTTTCTTTCTTCAATCATTGTCTGGAACCTTATCCGCAAGCCTATCTGATAAAGAGTGCTTTCTGCGAAGAGCCTTTGGTGCATATCGGAGTGATGGATAATGGCAAGGAAGCCATTGAATGGAATGATATTATGGTGGGAAGTTTATCTTTGGCTTCTCATTGGAACTGGGCAACGGGCAGTATGCAGAACTTATATACATATACCAACACCGATGAAGTGGAATTGCTGGTTAATGGCAAATCTATGGGGATACGTAAGAATGACCGGACGGATATCACCCGGCGCAATATCATTTATTGGGAAAACATACCATACGGTAAAGGAGGAAATATCATAGCAGTTGCCCGGAATAACGGAAAAGAGGTGGCACGTCATAGGTTGGAAACGACCGGTAAGGCGACTGCTTTGAAAATGGTGGTAGAGAATCCGGAGGATTGGAAAGCGGATGGGATGGACTTACAATATGTAAAGGTATATGCGGTGGATAATAAAGGAAGGGTAGTACCTGATACTAAAGACGAGGTTACTTTTAAGGTTTCGGGGGCTGCAAGGCTGATTGCTGTGGACAATGGGGATCATTTTACAGATGAGTTATTTACCGGAAATACGAAGAAGTTGCATAAAGGATTCATCATGGCGATCTTACGTTCGGACCGTTCCGGTGGCGAGGTAGTAATAACTGCATCCTCCAAAGGATTGAAGGATGCAGTAAAGAAGTTGGTTACAAAGTAGTTATCGGAATCAGTTTCACACCTCCATTGAGGCCTGAAGGAAGGACTTCCCAACTGTCGTATTTATTCTTTTTGTAGTTGAGTCCTACAAAGTTGATTTCTTTAAACTTGCGCCAGGGAACGTTTTGTCTGTCCAATTCTGCAATACGGTTAGCGGGAAGATTGGTCACCTCAATCTCAATCAGATTCTTGCCCGGTTGCAGATATTTGCCGACCTTTAACCGGAAAGGTGCGGCCCAGACAGTTCCCGCTTCTTTACCGTTAATGCGTATGCGGGCGCTTTCCCGCAAATCTCCCAGATCGAGAATCCAATCATCAGCGTTCAGCGCAGGCAGAACTGTCTCAAGACTGTATAACCCTGTGCCCATATTGATTTTTGCGTTCGGATGGTTGATTTCCGTCCATGAAGTCGGGCTATCGATAGCGAAAGTTCCTTCGATAGCGGGGGTACTTTGTACAAAACGCAACGTCCAGTCATGGTCGAGGCTGAGGCTGACAGGTTGCTCTTGGATATATTTCCATGCTTGAGTCTCAACCGGATGATCGAATGTTTGAATAATCACACTTTCGCCGGACTGTAATTGCAGATATACTTGTAACTTTCCGTCCTTTATCCGGGTTTGCGCTTTTCCTTTTTCTCCGGTCATCGGATCAAACAGCATGGCTGTTGGTTCATTAACACTGAGAGTAATCCAATTATCTACTCCTTTGTCTTGCAAAGAAGAGATGAAATAATGGTGTCCGGTGCTGTGTTGGCGGCGGATATATTGCAGACCAAAGTTTGTCTTCATCTCTTCAGGCATTACCTTACATTTACCTAATGTCGCAGCATAATCCGTACCGGTTATGATATGTCCTTTTCCGAATGAACTGCTAATGCTTTGGTTAAAATCGCTGATGTCGGGAAGTTGTTTTTGAACTTTTGTGAAAGCATTTCTGCGACTTTCCAGATTACCGAATCCGGGAACATCTTTAGGATAATTCTCCATGAATACAATTGTTGCTCCTTGTTTTGCCAATGAGACTAGATGTGCCAATACTTTCTCCGGCATATATTTTACAGCGGGCACGATAATTGCTTTATAGTTACTGCCTCCTTCTGTACGGAGATTTCCTCCCTCGTAGCGGGTATTCTGGAGGTACTTGTCCGAAATATAGTCTACATCGTAACCATTGGAGGTTATCTGGTGGATGGTTTTTATAAACTTCGGAGCACGCTTGGCCATTTGGTGGATGTCGAATAAGAGAAGCCGTCCCGGTTGTTCTTCCCACATATCATATACCGGAAGATAAACAAGGAAGTCATTATCAGGCTTACCCATTTGCAGGAAACTCTGGCAACGGGTGATGTATTGGAAAAAAGCCGGGGCGTCACGCCAGATGCTATTGGTCGGTGACATATTGATAGTGGCGTAAAATAACCAGCCCGGCCATTCCGCCTCTTTGGGAGAATAGGGGGTGCCGTGAAAAAACATATGGTTCACTCCGGAGACAAACATCAGATCCATATCCGGTTTACATTGAGACAGTGAAGTCCGGAAATGTTCCGTCAACCAGGTAAACGTCTCACTGGATGTATATGGCTTTCCTGTGATATGGGCAGCGGAAGAGGCATATTTCAGCATTGAAATGTCCGAATCGTTCTTGCGGGTAAGTGAATCCTGGCGTAATCCTTTGATATGGAATTGGGAAAGTCCGAAACCTTCACATTCCGGAATATCTACGGAGGCATATACATCAATCAGATTGGCGGGTGAACCATGCCCTTGATTACGCGTGATACTTCCATGCTTATGTGCCCATGCAGTCCATTGCCGGGTAAAGTTCTCAATCAGTAAGTCGGAGATCGTCTCCCGGTAATCCGTTATGATGCGTGTAGTTATTTCCGATCGTTTTTCATCCAGAAACTCGGGGAAGTAGTTTTCTAATTTGTATCCTCTTCGGCGGGCGAACTCTTCCAATAGGGTAGGTGTCCAATCGGCTTGGTACACTTCATACGAATCATTGAAGAATGTTTTGGGGTAAGTGACCTTATCTCTTTGAAAAGCCCTGTCGAATTTGTCAAGATAACGTTTAACGCTTCCCTTATCCAAGTGGTTCATTACATAACCTTCTCCTCCGGGAGCGGCACGCTTTACTTTTTGCTGTGTCTTTCCTATATATAATGCAATGATTCGCCATTCTCCTTTGGGAGCTTTCCATGTGAGCCGGTAATCTTTTACTTTTGAGGTAATATCCAGTTTCTGTCCCTGTGCATTGTAGGCCATAACTTTATTCAACTTTGCAACCTTTGCTTGCTTAGGGGCTTTTACCTCCAGATTGAGAATGTTTTCTTCCCCTCCTTCTATCTTGTATTCCTGAAATATGGCTTTGGTGGCAGCGTCCTCCAACGTAACTTCCGGTCCTCCGAAAGGCCAGCCGGTTCCGGTATTCATATCAATCTGCATACCGTTTCTGTTTGCTTCTGCCTGGGTATGCTTTAACATAGCCGTCCATTCGGGTGACAGGAATTTCAGTTCTTTGTCGTCCATTCCTTGTACTCCGTAGATTGGAGTCACTTCCAATGTTCCCAACCCGGCTTTAGCATATTCATCGATGTTGTAAGTCAGATTGGGAATATCGACTGTGTTTCCCATCCACCACCATCTGCTGCCGGGACGCGCTTCTGTTTGGACTGCCGGCCAATCTTGTGCCGCTAAGGTTCCGCTGACAAGCAGGAGACCTATCAATAGTGTATTTTTCTTCATGTTTTTATATATGTATCATTAGCTTTGTGAGGCTGTTTCTTTTCACGTTGCTAAATTACGGCATTCTTTCCTTAAAAAAATGCATATTTGTACTAATACATAGAATTATGTACAAATGTACATTGTTTCGTACGATTAATCCATCTACTTTTGCGGCATGAAGTTTAATTAATCATTTTGAATACACATGAAAAATAATTTAGTGCTCTTATTCTTTCTTGCGTTGACGGTTTCTGTCAGTGCCCAATCTTTGCCCGACCGGAAGGAAACGCTGGAAGTCATGAAAAAAGTGAACGGTTACTTTATGAAAAAGTATGCCGATTACACGATTCCCAGTTTTTACGGCCGTGTACGTCCGAGCAATATCTGGACACGAGGTGTTTATTATGAAGGACTGATGTCGCTCCATTCTATCTATCCGCGCGAGGATTATTATGAATATGCTTATGATTGGGCAGCTTTCCATAAATGGGGAATGCGTAATGGCAACACTACCCGCAATGCCGATGACCATTGCTGCGGACAAACCTATATCGATTTATATAATATCTGTCCCCAACCGGAGATGATTAAGAATATCAAACTATCCATTGATATGATGGTAAATACTCCGCAAGTCAATGACTGGTGGTGGATTGACGCCGTACAGATGGCAATGCCTATTTTTGCCAAATTCGGAAAAATGACCGGAGAGCAGAAATATTATGATAAGATGTGGGATATGTATTACTATACACGCAGCCAGCATGACGAAACAGGTATGTTCAATCAGAAGGATGGCTTGTGGTGGCGCGATCAGGATTTTAACCCTCCTTATAAGGAACCGAACGGTGAAGACTGCTATTGGAGTCGTGGCAACGGATGGGTATATGCCGCTTTGGTACGTGTGCTGAACGAAATCCCGTCAGACGAGCTGCATCGTCAGGATTATATAAATGATTTCCTTACCATGAGTAAGGCATTGAAGAAATGCCAGCGTGAAGATGGTTTCTGGAATGTCAGCCTGCATGATCCTACCAACTTCGGTGGAAAAGAAACTTCCGGAACGGCTCTTTTTGTATATGGAATGGCTTGGGGAGTGCGTAATGGCTTGTTGGACCGTAGTGAATACCTGCCCATTCTCTTGAAAGCATGGAATGCTATGGTAAAAGACGCTGTTCATCCGAACGGATTCTTGGGTTATGTTCAAGGGACGGGTAAAGAGCCGAAAGACGGACAACCGGTGACTTATAAGAGTGTGCCTGATTTTGAAGATTACGGTGTAGGTTGTTTCCTGCTTGCCGGAACTGAAGTGTATAAACTGAAATAAGCATTCTTTAAGTAATAAAGAAACCAACTGTATTTTATTGAAACGGTTGAAAACAATTCATCGGAAAAGATGCATTGGCTTTCAACCGTTTTTGTATATATGTAGAAGAACCAGGCTTTTGGGGGACAGGAAAAGCCGTGAATGGATAATCCTCCCTGCATTAACGTATAATTTTCCATTATCCGATTACTTGATTCCCGCTATCTTTGCGATAATTGAGAGAACGCGATGAAATGTTCAACTTTAAATAATTCAGATATAATGAAAAAGATTGCATTATTGCTAAATGTTTTACTGGTTGCAACGATATGTGTTGCCCAAAAGCAGACCTATAAGTTCGATTTTAGTTCGGATAAGAAAGTAAAGGAGGGGTATTTGAAGGTTACGCCTCAGACTTTGTTTAACAATGAACAAGGCTATGGGTATGATTTGCAACCCGCATGGGATGGCAAAAGTAACAAACCTTTCTTCTTCTCGGTGAATGTTCCTGATGGAAATTATAAAGTGACAGTGGTCATAGGCAGTAAGAATGAACCCTCCAGCACTACGGTACGTGGTGAGTCGCGCCGTTTGTTTATAGAGAACCTGTCTACCAAGAAAGGGGAATTGAAAACAGAGACGTTTACAATTAATAAGCGTAATATTAAAATATCCGGGAAAGAGAGAGTACGTATCAAATCCCGTGAGAAGAATAAACTTAATTGGGATGATAAACTGACACTGGAATTTAACGGAGAATCTCCCCGTTTGAACTCTTTAATAATAGAACCTGTGGAGAATGTTCCGACCGTTTATCTTTGTGGCAATTCAACGGTTGTAGACTACGACAATGAACCTTGGGGAGCTTGGGGACAAATGATTCCCCGTTTCTTCACGGATAAAGTGTGTATAGCCAATCATGCCGAATCCGGTTTGTCCGCTAATACTTTTATCAGTGGCAACCGTTTGAAAAAAATCATGTCCCAGATTAAAAAAGGAGATTATCTTCTCGTTGAATTCGGTCATAATGATCAAAAGCAGAAGCAACCGGGAACAGGGGCTTACTTTTCTTTTGTCTATAATCTGAAAATATTTATTGATGAGGCCCGTGCTAAGGGAGCCAATCCGGTGCTGGTCACTCCTACTTGTCGCCGTCGTTTTGACAAAGAAGGAAAATCTGTAAATACACATGGGGAATATCCGGACGCTATTCGTTGGGTAGCACAAAAGGAGAATGTTCCTTTGATAGAGCTTAATGGGATGACAACCATGCTTTGTGATGCTTTAGGAGTTGACGGCTCCATGAAATTATATGTTCACTATCCGGCAGGAACTTTTCCCGGACAAACGAGAGAGTTCAAGGATAATTCTCATTTCAGCACGTATGGCGCTTATGAGACTGCGAAGTGTGTGGTGGAAGGAATGAAAAAGGCAAAATTGGATATTGTCAATTATTTGAGAGCAGATTATAAAGGATTCAACCCTGCCCAACCGGATAAATTTGAAACCTTCAAATGGAATTTATGTCCATTTACGGAGATAGAAAAACCGGACGGCAATTAAAGGGGAAGCAATGGATGATTACCAAGTCATTTGCGTACAATCGTCCATTGTGCACTTCGATAAGTAGGCTTACATTTGCAAAAAACAATCGGAAAATAATAACTTAAAAATGAAGACATCAATGAAAAACATGTATCTGGCTGCCGCTATGGCAGTATCATTGGCTTTTACAGCTTGTAGTGATGATGAATCGGGAAAAGCGGACCGTGCTTATAATCCAATCGAGATTTTGGGAACTATCAATGATGCGACTGATGTTCAGAATACCCGTGCTGTCGGCTCAAACTGGGGAGTTGACGACCGTATCGGAGTCACTGTGGACGGACCGACGAGTGGTAATGCAGTCGATACTTATATCAATATTCAGTATCGTAAAGACAATGGCAATGCATTCCGTGTTGTGAACGAAGGTTCTGTGGATAACAATATCCGTTTGAAGGGTGATGGCGCATACACATTGGCGGCGTATTATCCTTATCAGGGAGAGAACGGTACTTTGCCGGGAGAAGAAGGAGTGATAACAAAGAAAATAAGCGGAGCGGACCAGTCTGCCGATAAACAACCTCAGATTGACTTCCTTTTCGCAGAGGCTACCGAAGTATATGCGGATTCTCCCGTAACATTTAATTTTACACATCGGATGGCTAAAATCATTCTTCGTTTCGCAGCAAAGAATGGTGCTACATTGAATGATATGACTGTACATCTGAAAAGTCTGCAACTGGAAGGTACATTTGATGTGAATACCGGAGAGGCGGTTGCTAAAGAAGGAGCTACTCCTGATTCTGAGTTGACAGTGGATGTAGCCAAACCGTCGGAAGGGGAAATGAATGTTTCCATCATCCTGTTCCCGCAAGAAATGACTGAAAGTGTGTTGTTGGAAGTCAGAATGAACAATGAGACTTATACTGAATATGTTCCTGCACAAAATCTGTTGGCCGGTCATGCATATCCTTACAATGTGACATTTGAAAATCCTGCCATGACTATTAAGACTGCTGAAATTGCCGATTGGGTTGAGGAAGATGAAAAGGATGTGACAGCGTCAGTGACAGAGTGAATAAAGCATGATAAGGATTCAAAAAAAGAACGGTATGAAAAGAAATAAATTAGCCCTTTCTTGCTTATTGATGGTAACAGGTTTCTTCGGAGCGTGTACCGATATGGCAGAAGATGACTTTCAGAATAATAAGTATCCGGTAGAATTGATGGCGGAAAAGGCGGATATGACCTTTACCCGTGCTATTGGAGAAAAGACCTCTTGGAATGGTGGAGAGGAAATATCTCTTTATGATGGCGTTACGCAGAAATTATATGAGGTTTCGGCTTCCAAGGAAATGACAGCCAAGAATAACGATCCTCTTTATTGGTACACAACTACGGAGGAAGAGACTTTATTTGCCTGGTATCCGGCTTCGGAGACATTGCTGACCGGATGGACTGTACCGGAAGATCAGACTACTGAAGAGGCGTACAATCAGGCGGATTTCCTTTATGCGTATGAAAAGATGAAATTCCGTAGCGATCGGAAACTTACTTTCCGTCATGGAACGGTTAAGTTGATTATTAATGTAAAAGGAGATGACGATACGGTATCAGAGACAGATTTGGAAGGTGCGGTATTTACTGTAAGAACTGTGACAAAAGCAACTGTTTCCGAAGGGAAGATCAGCCCTGCAGAGGGTGTGGAGACTTCCGTGATGCATCCGTTTGTATCGGAGGTTAGAAAAGATTATGTCGCTTCTTATCAGATGTTGACGGTTCCTCAGGATATGTCAGGTAAATTGTTTTTTCAGGTAGAGTTGAAAGATGGGAGAAAGTTTGCTCATACACCGGGCAATGGTGAAGGAATTTTGGAAAGCGGACACCAGTATACATATAATGTAGGAGTAGGAAAACCGGGACTCGTGGTGGAAGTAGAGAAGAATTCAGCGTCATGGGATGGTGATGATGAATCAGTGGAAGGAACTGATGATGCAGAGTAATATTCAAAACTAAGAATCGGATATGAAACAATATAAATTTATACAAAAGCTGTTGTTGGCAGTGTTGGCATTGGGTTGTGCAAGCTGCTCACAGGATGAAGAAACACAAGTAAATCAGCAAAATCTGGTTGTATTGAATGTGGCTGATACAGGGTTGGTAAGTAGTGAATCGCAGACGCGCACGGTTGACGACGGATTTGTGACTACCTTCACGCAAGGTGATCAATTAGGACTGTTCGCAGTGAAGGATGGTGTGATTATGGATGAAATAAATAATATGCTGCTCACTTACAATGGTTCTAGTTGGTCGGGTAAGCCGATATTATATGATGAAAGCTTGGAAGGCGTAGTATTTTATGCGTATTATCCTTATCAAGCAGATATGACGGGTAAAACTGATTTGCAGGGAGAGGATTTCTTTGCTCCTCTTGTAGATAGTTGGAATTTGACTAATGCACAAAGTGACCAGAAAGAGTACGCAAAACAGGATTTAATGACTTCGGGTAAGACGGAGCTAATTGGTGAAAATGGAAATTATTCATTGAGTTTTCAATTATCGCATCGTATGAGTCTGGTTGTGGTGAAGTTGCCTTCTACACATTATCTATTTACGGATGCAGAGGGAACGGTACTTCCGGAAGAAACTCCTTATATTGCGAAACCGAATCCGGCGAGTATTTCGTTTGAGATAGGAGAAGAGAAAATATTGCCTTATTATGATGCAGCTAAGGATGAGTATCGCTTGTTGAGAAAACCGTCGTCTGCAGAAACGATTACAGGGTATTATAATGGAAAGAAATGTTCACTAGTGACAGAAGGTAAAATGGAACAAGGCAAATATAAACGCTTCGTTGTTGATGGTGGTCATCAGGAAAAGAAACATCATTTGCAGGTGGGTGATTTTTATTATGCAGATGGTAACATTGTCTCTGTGACAGATGAAAATCCTCCGGTCAAAGGATGTATTGGTGTGGTTTATTATGTGGGAAAAACTTTTCCTTCTGAATTATATGAGGGTGAATATGGAGATGTGACTAAAGATGCATTGAAACGTGACTATCCTGCATGTAATCATGCTTTTGTTGTTGCTTTGACTGATGGAGAAGATGAACGTATTTATTGGGAGACGGAAAAGAAAAGTATAGAGTTTGGTAAATGGTTTGAAACACTATCTTTGCAGAGTTCTTTTTTCAATGTGCAAATAGCAGATTATGGAATTCCAAGTAAGTTTGAAAAAATGCTTGGATATAATAACACAAAGGTAATAGAAACTATAGTAAAACAAGCACCTGGATCTGAATATATTAATATTGGAAGTTTACAGGGATATCGTGATAATTGTTTACTACCTGAAATGACGACAAACTGGTTTATCCCTTCTATTCAGGAATTGGCTATACTTTATAAAAATAAGGATATAGTGAATCAGAAGCTAGAAATAATGCAGCAAAAGGAAATGGATTTTGTACTTAATGATAAACAACTAGGTTATTGGTCAAGTACTGAATTTAACAACCAAATGATGTATGCATACAATAGTAAAGTAACAGAAAAAAGTATCAAGGAAGCTAGAGCCTATAAGTCTACTAGAACGGCATATCTTCGTTTTACTTTTGCTTTTTGAATGAATTAATATAAGAAAATGATGAAAAAAGTATTTGTATCAATAGCTTTAGCTGCTGTAGCATTAGGCAGTCAGGCTCAAATCGTTAAGAATGACCTATTGAAAGGTTATAAAGAAGGTGATGTTTTGGAGAAAACAGTTTATAATGATAAAAGAGCGCCTATCAACGTAGATACTTGGTGTGGTGGTTTTACTTCTAAACCGGTTGAAGGATCGGTAAGCCCTACGATAGGAAAGGCGTTGACTTATGAGGGATATAGTGAAGCGGGGCCATCTATCACTTTGGGTTTTCCGCAAGGTGTGAAAGGCTCTCGTGTCAGCGTATATTCATTGGTTGAATCCGGAAAAGTATATTCTAAAGGTACATATTATATTGCCTGTCTGGCGAATTTCTCTAAAGTCGGAACAAACTTGGCCGACTTCTTGGCTGCCAGTGCCAGTTATGTAGGTGGTGGAAATCGTGGTCAGGTATATGTGAGACGCGAAGGAAATGATAAAATCAAATTTGCAGTTGGATTGTTGAAAGAACGTGCTGAAGCTCCGATGGCTTATGATTATAATAAAACTCATTTATTGGTCTTGAAGGTAGACTATACGAAGAATGAAGTTTCATTATTTGTAGATCCGGAATTGGGACAGAGCGAGCCAAAAGCTGATATAGTAGTTACTGGTGAAGAAGGTGCTTTGAAAGCAGGTCTGAAGTCTGTCGCACTCAGAAACCGTAATGGGTTTAAAGGAAATATCGGTAATTTCCGCTTTGCCAAAGACTGGGCTGGTGCCATAGGAAAATAAAAGAAGATTCATTTCTTATAAGAATGGGGAAAGCTGTATGTAAGGACAGTTTTCCCCATTCTTATTTCTTCAGTGCAACAAAATTGTCTTTATTTTAAGTTTTATACGGGGAAAAACAAAAATGTCACATCGCTTATAATCAGATACTTAATGATGAAAATGTCCCTAAATTAAAGTAAGTTTACAGAAAACATAAGGTCGTTTTCGCTCTTTTGGGAAATAAAATTTCACTTTTTGGATAACAGTCTGTTCATCAGCCTGTTACTTCTATATTATTCTGCCTGTTTACGATTAGTCTGTGCGGGAGAAGTGCTTACCTCGTCTATATGTTTCCGATAAAGCATACGGTCTTTACGTTCCAAAGCTAAGGGGAATTGATACAAGTAAACCTTATATAATAAAGAAAAATATAATAATAAAGAAAAGTCCTCCGATCCGTAGAACCAGACCGGAGGACTTTTCTTATCAACCTTTTAATAAATGAATGCCGGTATTGTATCGTCTAATTATATCCTTTATTTTGTTCATATAGCCCTTCTTTTACCTTCATTTGCGAGTCGGGTATCGGATAGATATATGAGTCTTTTGTAACCAATTTATATAGTTCGTATGTTTCCGGTTTGCTAATCACGCCGTTCTCGTCCGAGCCATTAAACTTGAACATTTCCTGCAATACCTCTACATAACGGTTTTGGCGTACGAGGTCATGCCAGCGAATGCCTTCGGAAGCCAGTTCAAGACGGCGTTGCCAGTCTACAATTTCGGCAAATTCTTCGGGAGTAACATGATCGGGTACGGTTGGGACACCGGCACGTTCGCAAATATCATCGACCAATGATTTTGCTTTATCGGTAGGTCCTACAATTTCGGCATACATCAACATTACATCTTCAAGACGGATTATCGGATAATTGATAGGGAAATAGGTACGGTCTGCAATCTGTGCATCAATATCTTCGTAACCTAGCATCTTGCGTTTCATCTTATGTTCAAAGAACTTCTGGAAGAAAGGACCGCCCGTATAAGGCACACCGTCGTCATCCACGAAATCATCCGTGTAAATCGTGCTCGGACAACGTATATCCAAAGACACCCCTTCCGTATCCATTAATTTGAAACGTCCTGCCAGTCTGGCTTCACACCATATTCTATTACCGGACATTTCCAGTTTTGTATACGAATCATTCACTTGCGGAACCGAGTTGAACACCATCGGATTACCATAGTTTTTGGAAGCTATGTATTGAATTTCAAAAATATGGTATTTGTTATCATTGTCGCTGATCCACACTTTCTGCCATTCGTCACCCGTTTGTGCCCAATATTTATTATTGGCGCGGGCATAGTCTATCACCTCACTGAATAGCTGTTCCGCCAATGCTTTCTTGGATTCGTCTTGCACGGGATATCCTGCCATTGTCAGATAAACACGTCCCAGCAACGATTTGGCAGCGGCTAAGGTGGCGCGTCCGGCAGAAGCATTGTTTCCCTGATAATTCAAGGGAGTGTCTACCAGCTTTCTCACTGCATCTTCCAGATCGGGGACAATTGCGGTCTCGTAAACATCGACTTGTTTTGACTGTTTGATGGTCATTGCTTCATTCACCGATACAGGTTCCAATACGATGGGGATATGTCCGAAGTAACGAACCAGGTCGAAGTAAGCCAATGCCCGGAGGAATTTGGCTTCACCGATAAACTGATTCTTTATCTTTTCGTCGGAGAAAGTAACACCGTCCGTTTTGCTGAGGAACATATTGGCACGCGCTACGATTTCATACAAATCATTCCATGCAGACGAAAGGGTGCTGATGGTGGATATATTGGGATTAAACGTACCTATGTCGATATAGTCGCGCTGTTTGTCGGTGGTTTTATCTACCCAAGCATTGTCCGAACGAACTTCCGACAACATCCATGAATAATTGGCAATCGGCAGCAGACCGTTGTAGATACCGATCAATGCCTGCTCCATTTCGTTGGGAGTGATGTAGAAATAATCAGTGGTACGTGTATCGTTGGGTTCTACTTCCAACCAGCTTTCACAAGAGGACAGAGTCAATGTCAGCGCCAGTCCTCCGCAAATGATATATTTATATAGTTTCATAGTTTATTGCTTTTTTAGAATGTAACATTAACGCCCAAAGTGATGACTCTTGCCTGCGGGTACGAACCGTAGTCGTAGTCTCCGCTTGAACCGGCGTTGTTGGCTTCCGGCGAGAATCCGCCGTCGTACTTATCCCACATCAGCAGGTTTTCTCCCGACAGATAGACGCGTGCGTTCTGAATAAATTTCTTTTTGAACGGAAGACGATAGCCCAATGTAATATTCTTGATTTTGATGAAATCGGTGCTGTACAGCCAGCGGCTGTCGTAGAATTGTCCGGTGTTGGCATTGTCGATACCGGGAGTCTTGCCGTCACCGGGTTCTGCTTCCGATTTCCACATATTTTTCCAATGTGCAAGCACGTTGATATTGGCGCCCATACCCGGACGGTCCATTGCACGTCCCAATACTCCGTAAATATGTCCGCCTGTCTGTCCTGTGATCAGGATGGAAAGATCGAAGTTCTTGTATTTGAAAGTATTGGTCATACCGAAAGTATAATCCGGATCAGGTTTCCCCATCAATGTACGGTCACTGTCGCTGATCACTCCGTCACCGTTTGCATCCCGATAGCGTACATCACCGACTTTGGTGTTCTGCATGACAGGGTATTTCTGTAAGTCGGCTTGCGTCTGATACACACCGACCGCATCATACATATAGAATGATCTTAAAGGCTGGCCTACCATGAACACTTGTGTCGTCTTGTCGTATCCGGTGAATACGGTGCTGTTGTCATCTCCCAGACTGAGAACTTTATTCTTGTTGTAAGATACATTCAGAGAAGTCGTCCATTTCAGTTTTCCCGTCAGGTTCTGGGTAGTCAGCTCCAGTTCAAAACCTTTATTGCGGATCGAACCGATATTTCCCCAAGCTTGGGTGAAACCGAGCAAGGCGGGAACAGTAACTTGATACAGCAGGTCTTTGGTTGTTTTTACATAATAGTCGGCAGATAGAAAGATACGGTTGTTGAACATTCCCATATCGAATGCGATATTCCAGCTTTCCGTCTTTTCCCAGCCAAGATCCGGATTGGCAAGTGATGTCGGTGCAAAACCGTTAATGATGTTTCCGGATGAGTAATTGGCGCTGCTTAGTTTGGCAAGGGCGGTGTTGGTAGGGATTGAGTTGTTACCGTTGGCTCCCCAACTTCCGCGTATTTTAAGAGAGTTCATAAAGAAGTCTTTCGGCCAGAATTTCTCGTTTGAGATGCGGTAAGCGGCAGAAACGGCAGGGAAGACTCCCCAACGGTTTTCCTTACCGAAACGTGAAGAACCGTCGCGACGGATACTGGCTGTCAGCAGGTAACGGTCATCATATTCGTATTGCACACGTCCGAAGTAGGACATCAGTCGGGAAGGGGTGGACAAAGAAGCTGCGGCTGCTGTCAGCACTACATCTGCCATGTCGAACACTTCCAGAGAATTATCAGGGAACTGCGTAGCGCTTAATTTGCTGGAAGAGCCTCCGGAGCTTTCCATCGAATAACCTGCCATCGCTCCGACAGTATGCCTGCCGAACGTTTTGTTATAATGCAGAATCGTTTGGAGAAGGAATTTACTGCTGCGTGCTTCCGAACGGCTTGCAGTCGTTTTGTACCCTTCGCTGTCTGTTCTGTATTTGGTGACGCTGCTCGGAATGAATGAGCGGCTTTGCGTACTGCTGAAATTGTAGGAACCGGTAACTTCCGCTTTCAGCCCATCCCATATATCCGCTTTCACATAGGCAGCGGAATTAAAACGGACACTTTCACCATGATTGGTCACTTCCTCCATATATGCGATGGGACTTACCTTGCTTGAACTGGTCCAGCGATAATAACCTTTGGAGCCTGAACCGGTATATATACCGTCTTCCGGTTCCGCAACGGGCACCATAGTAAGAACGTTGGTTGCCTGGCGGTCCTTGCCGTCTACCCGTCCGCCGTCACTCCAGTTGGCAGAAGGCGCCAGATTCACTCCGACGGTAATCCGGTTGAATAGTTTAGACTCTACATTGGCACGGAAGTTCAGACGTTTGTAACTGCTTTCGATAGCGATACCTTTCTGGTCGGTATAGCCCAAAGATACACGGTATTTGGTATTGCCGCGACCGCTTGAAAGTGACAATTGGTAATTTTGTATCGGTGCCAGGCGGAAGAATTCATCTTGCCAGTCAATCAGCTGCAAGTTGCCGTAGCCGGGTTCTGTCCAGCGCGGGTCATTCAGGAAATAATAGCTTTCTTTGCCTCCTATCATTGCCAGACGGGTGGCGTAGTCGTCTTCAATAGTAGCTCCTTTACTTCCGTATTGGGAAATATACCGGTTATTATTGTATGCGGTGCGGAATTCAATCCACTCTTCCGGTGACAGGACATCCACTTTCCTTTCCAATGATTGGATACCGAAAGAAGCTTGAAACTGTACTTTTACTTTATCATCGGCGCTCGCTTGCTTGGTTGTGATCAAAACAACTCCGTTGGCACCGCGCGAACCGTAGATTGCCGATGAAGAAGCGTCTTTCAATACCTCGATAGATTGTATGTCACCCGGATTGAGACTGCCTAGATCGTCTACGGGAATGCCGTCCACCACATATAATGGGGTAGCATCCGCATTGATCGAAGCGGCTCCACGTACGCGAATCTGAAGTTCCGAACCCGGTTCTCCGGTAGTGCTGCGTACTTCCACACCGGCTAACTGTCCTTGCAGTGAAGAGGCAATGTTGGTTGTTGCCCGGTCTTCCAGTTTCTCAGCATTGACTTTAGCGATAGCGCCGGTCACATTTCCTTTCTTTGCGCTACCATAACCGATAGCAACAACCTCATCTAGTGCAATGGCAGATTCGGTCAACTTGATTTGGAGAGTTTTACTGGTGATTGTAACAGTCTGGGTGTTGTACCCGATAAAAGATACTTCCAGAAGTTTGGCATTCGTGGGAGCGGAAATCACAAATTTACCGTCCAAGTCTGTAATCGTTCCTTTGGAAGTACCTTTCACTGTGACGTTTGCACCGATAATTGGTTCATCTTTCTCATCTACTACCACTCCCGTCACGGTTCGGTTCTGTGCGAGCGACAGGGTAGATTGTAATACGAACAGAGTCATCAAAAAGAGAGATTGCATCTTCCTTCCCAGACTACCATTTCCATGCAGAATGTTTTTCATGTTGATATATCTAAGTGATTAAATTAGTAAATAACGGAAGAAACAAACAGAGCCTGACGGTCTGTCCGACTTCCGTTGCAAAGGAAGCGTATCGGAAGAAATTATGCGCAAGTATTCGTACGAAAAAGATGTAATATTATACTAATGGCTAAAAAATACTCCTGATATTTGTACGCAACCCCTTATAAAAGTACAAATATAGCCTTTTCATCGCAGTTTTTTTATCTGCTCGTACATCTGTTTGCCCAGATATTCGGCTGAATTCTGATTGAAATGAAGGCGGTCTCCCATCAATTCCGCATCCGACATATCTATCAGATAGGCATTCTTGTCTTCTTTCGCCAGGCGTTTCATCGCTTCTTCAACCTCACTGCTGTATTGCTTGTTCTTCTTGGCTACCGTACCGAAGATAAACGGAAGCTTGGAGTAGTCTTCTCCTGTCTTTTCACTCAGATGGTTGCGCACATAAGCGACGACTGCTTTCAGGTTCTCGTAGTATTTGTCGCCGTATGCACGGTCGCTTTCTCCTTGATGCCACAGGAATGCGTCAATCCGGTAACCGTTCTTTAATTTCGCTAAGGTGTTGTCGATGCAACCGTCTATGTCATTGATAAAAGAAAGCAATAAGGACCGTCCCTTTTGGCTGGTTGCCACGTTGCCGGATAGCCATTCGGGATTTGCCGACCAGTGAACCGATTTGTCCGAACTGGCGGACGGTTCGATAGAAGTGCCTCCGATAGCCCATTTGATAACGTAAAAAGGCTCTTGCCATAATTGCTCCAACCAATAGTAGGTGATGGCGTCATATCCCCATGTGTGGGGCTTGGCTCTTCTTTTGCTCTTCGGCCAGAAAGGACGGAACTTCCCGTCTGTGCGGTTCTGGGCTATTTTACAGTATTTGTAGGCTCCTGTGGTGAAGGCCGTGTCTGTGGACATAGCTTTGATGTAATCCGGCAGACGGTCGTTGGGCACGCGTCCGTCGGTGTTTGACTGTCCGGCAGTGATAATGACATGGGCAGGTTGGTTATTATCTGCCAGGCAATTGCAACAGAATGCAAGCATTAAAATGATAACTAAATTTTTCATGATGAAATGATGGTTTATGATTTTAAATACAAACTGAATAATAAAAAGTCCTCCCAAACGATAGAAACGTAAAAGAGGACTTTTTAATCAAACTAACAATCTTATGTGGGTTCTATATACCTGTTGAAAACAAATCTATTTGATTGTCTCGAGGAACTCTGCCTCGATGATTCGCAGCTGATTCTTACTGCTGCTCTTTTCCAGTTCCATTTTGTTGGCGGCTTTCGCTTCTACTTCTATCAACTGCCCGAAAGCGTCCTTGTCACTTGTATTGCCTTTCAGACGGATCGTAATGGTATTGGCACGTACCGGCTTTTCTATGTTCAGGTGGACATATCCCAGGCTCTTCTCTGTGTTGCCGCTCCATATCAGCTCTTTGCCTGCATATACTTCCAGCGGGTAGCTGCGCGAACGCCATCCGTGCAGTTTCAGACAAACGTCATCTATCATTGCTTCTTTTTCCAATGTATAAGTAATCCATGCAGTGCTGAGCTTGCCGTCGTTTTTCCATTCAGACAGTTCTATATCATCGTAGCTCTTGGCAACATCTCCGCTGTTGGCTCCGGCCTTTGCCGATACAACCCGGATTCCTCTTTTGGTATCTTTATAAGAAGGAGTGGAAGGAGTCTCACCTCTGTCTAATCTACCTTTCAAACTAGCTTGAGGCAGATAGGAACTTAATCCATTGTTTACTTTCACCGGAACCGTTTCCAATGTAAGAGTGGCTGCAGGTAACCCTTTGGCTTGTGCGGTCAGTGTTATTTTTCCAGCAGTTGTCGTACTGCGGATAAGTGCACGGTTGATACCACATTCTACCGGTAGATTGGTATCGAGGATATGGTTGTTTTCACCTTGTGCGATACCTCCGCGCCATTCGGCATTTCCCTTTAAAGTGAACTGGACGGTGCGGTTATCCAACGGACAACGTTTGCCGTCTTTATCTACTACCTCTACCTGTATCAGAGCCATGTCGGCACCGTCTGCGTGGAAGCCTTCCGGATTCTGAATGGCGGTAAGTTTCAGTTTGGCTGGCTCACCTACCGTGTTTACGGCGTAACGGCTGATTTCCTTTCCGCTCTTGTTGTAGCTGACAGCTTCCAGCTTGCCCGGTTTGAAAGTGACCTTGTCGAAAGAAAAGAGGAAGTTGTACTGCCGTTTACCTTTTCCTAACGATTTACCATTCAGGAAGAGTTCCACATCCTCGCCGGTGGATACTACATGTACCGGTTTTACTGTATTCTCCGGGTAGTTCCAATGACCGATGATGTAGGTCTGGTCTGCTTCCGTGTCTACCCAGCCGTTCCACATGACCTGATGAGCGTAGAATGCGTCTTTCTCAATGCGCATGGCATCCGTCACCCCGCTTCTGCGGTAGTTCTCTTCGCCGCGATAATGAGTATTGGTATCGGAGAAAATAATCTTGGTTCCACCGGCACTGACTCTGTTGCCTGTTCCGGGACGTTCACGCCAATAGTCATACCAACGGTTAATCATAGTAATGGCAAGTTGGTCTTGATTGTGGTTGTAATCGGTAGCCGGTTGTCCTTTGTGAAGAGGTCCGTCTCCTTCTTTATGGAAAGGGTAACTGTATTCATCCCAATATTTTCTTAAACCTTCGTCGCGGCAATATTCGGTTGCCCACATCGGATGATGTTCGCTTTTGTTGATATACAGCATTTCGCCGCCATATTCCGCTTCACGGATATCCAACATCTCGCGGGAACCGATGGCACGTCCGCCGAACGGATCATATTTATCACGAACAGCTTTCATCTCAATCATGTGAGGCCGGCTGATCGCTTTGTTTCCACATTCATAGAACAAGATACTGGGATTGTTGCGATTATAAATGATAGCGTCACGCATCAGCTCTACCCGTTGTTCCCATTGGCGTCCTTCACGGTCTTTTTCCGAATCACCGGCAGGCATTGCCTGTATCAAACCTACACGGTCGCAAGATTCCACATCCTGTTTCCAAGGAGTGACGTGCATCCAGCGAACCAGGTTGGCATTACTCTTCACCATCAGGTCGTTTGAATAATCACTCAGCCAAGCCGGAACGGAAAGTCCGACAGCAGGCCATTCATTGCTGGTACGTTGGGCGTATCCTTTCATCTGGATCACCCGGTCGTTCAGCCAAACTTTTCCTTCTGCAAAACGTGTCTTACGGAATCCGGTACGAGTGCTTACTTCGTCGAATATGCGGTTGTTACTGTCTTTCAGAGCTGTCTTTACCGTATACAGATAGCCATATCCCCAACTCCAGAAATGAAGACCACCGATAAGGGCAGAAGCTTTTACTGTTTTAGTTTCTCCTGCTTTCAAAGTCACTTTGTCGCCTTGAAAAGTCTTCACTTGTTTGCCGTCGGCATCTAATATAGTCACCTGATAGGTGAACTGGCGAGGCTCTTTACTGTCATTTCTGACTTCCGATTCTGCACAGATCGTAGCTTTTCTGCCTTTGATGTCGATGTCCTTAGCGTACGTATATACTCCCGTCGTTTTCAGATTACTATACAGGGGAAGTGTCTGATATACCTTGTCAGTAACGTAGAGGAATACGTTTTTGGGAATACCGCCATAATTGGCGTTGAAGTTACGGTCGTTCCATTGAAATTTGGATTTGGTTCCTTCTTCCCTGTACATCCAGTCGTTGTCCGTCCGCACGGCAATCACGTTTTCGCCTTGTTTGATATAAGGAGTCAGGTCGAAACCTACTGCCATCACCCCGTTTTCATGTCTTCCCAGATTGTGTCCGTTGAGGTAGAAGTCTCCACGCTGGCGTACTCCTTCAAATTCGATAAATACTTTCTGATTACTTTTTAAATCGGGAATGCGGAAACTTTTACGATACCACACCACCGTGTCTGTCAGTTGTTCGATAGAAACTTTGAATGCTTCATCTTCATTGAAGGCATGAGGCAAAGTGACTTGTTTCCACTTGCTGTCATCGAATGTTGCATCTTTGGCTTTAGGAAAATCTCCTGTTTGCAGTTTCCATTCGCTGTTGAAATTGTACTTTTTACGTTCACTTGCCTGTCCCTTGACGGCGGGCAATGCGACCAGCAAAAATACGAAAAGAAATAAGTTGTGTTTCATGATGATCAATTAAAATGTTTTGCTGCAAAGGAAGCGCATTAATGGAAAATACGCCTATACTCCCGTACGGAAAGGATGTAAATTTTATCTTTTGATGAAAAAACAGTAATGGAGATTTGTACGCAAATCCGTAAGATAGTACACTGGGGCTTCTTCTCACCACAGATTAACACAGATAATAGATCTTGATTATTAATGCATTAAATTAATCTGTGTTAATCTGTGGTGAACTCGAACCATGCTGTCCTTTATTCTTCTGATAAATCGAAGGAGCGATTCCAAATTGGTTCTTGAAACATTTACTGAAATAATAAGGATCATTGATACCCACTTTATAGGAAATCTCGGCAACGGTCAGGTCTTCGGTCAATAACAATTCCGCTGCTTTCTTCATACGGATAACACGTAAGTATTCATTCGGAGAGTATCCTGTCACTCCACGTACTTTCTTATAGAATACGGTACGTCCCAATCCCATAAGGTTGGCATAGTCGTCTACCGAGAATTCGGCTTCTACCATGTGCTCGTTCAGTATTTCGTTCAGCTTTGCCAGGAACTTGCTGTCTTTGTTGTTGGTGCAGATTGCTGAATGGACGATTCCCGGTTCATTGGAGAACTTCTCACGGAGTTTGTCCCGTTGCTCTATCAGTCTGGATACTCTGGCGAGCAGCAAAGATACACTGAATGGTTTGGTGATATAGGCATCCGCTCCGGCCTCTATACCTTCCAGGTATTTTTCATCCATATTAAGGGCAGTCAGCAGGATGATGGGGATATGACTTGTTGCGAACTCATTCTTTAGTTTCTTAGTCACTTCAAATCCGGTCATTCCCGGCATTAACACATCACAGATAATCAAATCGGCGTCATAGGTCTGTGCGCGTTCAAAGCCACTGATCCCGTCCGCTTCGGCCACCACTTCGAAGTATTGACCGATTTCCTCTTTTAAGAATTCACGGACATCGTTGTCGTCTTCTATGATTAATACTTTCCGTTTATTCAATGGAACGGAAGGTGCTGCCGGTTCTTCTGTCTTGTCACTCGCAATAAATTCTTTATGGCGTTGTTCTTCTTCCTCAATCAGTATTTGGTTAGGGATGAGGAAGTCTTTTTCCTCGTAAACGTCGGCATTTGCCGGTAGTTCTACGGTGAAGATAGAGCCGCCTCCTTCATTTTCCTTATAAGAAATCGTTCCTTTATGTATATTGACCAGACCATAGGTGAGGTGAAGCCCTACACCTACGCTGCTGTGTGAGAAGCTGCTTTGCATGAAGCGGTTGAACAATTCGTTTCTTTTTTCTTTCGGGATGCCTACTCCTGTGTCCGTCACTTGGATACAAAGTTGTTGCTTTTGTTCCGAAATGTCTACCTTGAATATGATTTTCCCATTGGACGGAGTGTATTTGAATGCATTTGAAAGTAGATTGTAAATCACCTTGTCGAGATTTCCTTTATCGACAGGCATTTTGTAAGAGGTATGTGATGGCTCGAAGCGGAAATCCATGTTTTTGGATTCGCTTACATCCTTGAAACTTAGGAATATCTCATAGCAGAAAGCGATAATGTCCGTTTCTTCTAATGAAAGGGCAAGTTTATTCTTCTGCATCTTCCGGAATTCCAGCAATTGGTTGATAAGCCGCAACATCCGCTTGGTACTCTTATCCATGATTTTTAGGGAATGTTGCATATCTCTGGAATGGTTTCCCATATTGACGATTCTTTCCAAAGCTCCTTGAATCAGGGTTAATGGAGTGCGGAACTCATGAGATATATTGGTGAAGAATTCCAGTTTGTATTCCGTCAACTGGTTTTCTACTGCGATGCGGTTGCGCAATGCGTTGAAATTCCGGATGATATGGAAACTGAAATAACCGGCTACTGCGATTAACAGGGCATATAACAGGTAAGCCCAAGTCGTTTTCCAGAACGGAGGGGCTATCACAATCTCCATCACATTCTCTTCTCCCCAGATACCTGCGGCGTTACAAGCTTTCACGTGGAGTTTGTACTTACCTGGAGGCAAGTTCCGGTAAGTGGCGAAGTTCAGGCTGGAAGGCGAACTCCATTCCGTGTCATAAGGGGGCAGGCAATAGGAATACTTGGATACCCCATTCAGATAGTTGAATGTAGAGAAGGAGATGACAAATGATTGTTGATAATATTTCAAGTTCAGCTCGTTGATGTATGGCATTGCTTCCTGCAAAGGAGAATCTTCTACACCGGGAAGCATATTGGCTCCGTTGATCTGAAGTCCGGTAAAGACTACGGAAGTCGGTTTGTCCAGATTCTCTATTTTGTCGGCATTCAATACAACTAAGCCATAGTTGGTACCGAACAGTAGTTTGCCGTCGTTGCTTACACAAGCAGTGTTCTCACTATATACATTTCCCAAAGTGTAGGAAGAGAAAAAATAATTCTCAATTTGCTTGGTTGCAGGAGTGAAGCGTGAAATGCCATATTCGGTAGCTATCCACATCTTATTATCCTTATCCTGAACAATGGACTGCACTACGGCATTGGACAACCCGTCTTTGATGTCGTAACAGTTGAAGGTCAGATGCTGATAATCGCCTTCCGGATGGCAGACGGCAAATCCGGCTCCGGCGGTTCCGATCCACATATTGCCTTCATGGTCATTCATCAGGCAACGTATCTCATTGTTGGGGAATGTGCCGTTGACATGATTGTATATGATATAATTCTCGGGCGAAGCGATGAGGGAATCCGGATGGAAGATATAAATACCGTTATTGGTGCCTACCCACATCCGTCCGTTCTTGTCTTCTTCGATGACACGGATACGTTTCTCTCCATAGTTGTCCTGCAAGAAGTGCCGGAATTGATAGCCGTCCTTCGTCTTTACGGCTAAGTTCAGTCCTCCGCCGAACGTTCCCAGCCACATTCGGCCTTTCCGGTCACGGTAGATGGAGAACACTTGGTCGTTGGAGAGCGAATTGGGATCTTTGCTGTTGTTCTTGTACCATTTGTCCGCTCCGATACGAAGACCGGTTCCTCTCATACCCAGCCATAGGTTACCTTCCGAGTCCTCGTTCATACTGTACACATTGTGGGTGAAATCCTCGCGGCGTATTGTCTTGGTCAGACCGGGGTCGTATTCGTACAGGCTGCCCATGCGGTTTGCCATATAGATATTTCCGTTTCGGTTTTGGAAAAGCATACGGATGGTATTGGAGCGGTCGGAACTGTTCTCGCCGCTGGGATGGAGACGTTGTGTGCCTTTGTTCAGAATCTCCAGATGAGATAAACCGGAAAATTCGGAGCTTACCCAGATACCGCCGGAACGGTCTTCCATTACATATTGGAGATAATTAGAGTTAATATGGCTGGATTGGCCGATGTCAAAGGTGAAATGCTGCAGGTCTCCCGTAGCCAGCTCGTATGCGTAAAGTCCGTTTCCGTAAGTTGTAATCCAGATGATATCCCGTGAATCGTGTACGATACTATATCGCTCCACATCTATATAGCCGATATGTTCGGAAGAAAGGAACTGAAAAGGTTTGATATTGCCCGTTGTAACGTTGACGTACCATAAATGTCCGGTATAGTTGTGCACCCATACATTCTTTTTATTGTCTTTGGTGACCGCACCGTTTTTGATATTCAGGTCGGAGTAGCGGGAAAGTTTTCCGGTAGGGATATCCAGCAGATAACTGCCGTTGGCGGTAAACAATACCCATTTGTCTGCCAGGAGGAAGTTGCCCGTGACACGACTGTTGTCGTCAAAGCTTGCGGCAAGTGAACCTACTTTTTCCAGTTTGCCGGTAGAGTAGGTGTGACGGTAGATTTCATTCTTGTCGGTGATGATGCAGGTATATTGCTCATAAGCGATGATATGTTCCCAACTTTGGCTCTGCGGGTCTAGATTGTCAGTTTGCCCGTTCCGGTATTTCAATAGCCCTTTACGGGTTCCGATCCAGACTTCTCCTTTGGCGCTTTCCAATACAAACTGCACTCTGTCGGAAGGTAGATTTCCCAACTCTTTCTTATAAGTCTGTGACGAGAACTTCCCATCCTGATAAACGATTCTCCTGCATCCGTTTTGATTATGCCATAGCCAGACGGAATTATCGGAGGTAATGAAGAATTTAGAATAGTTTTCTTTATATTCGTTGCATCCGGTGAAATCCACAAAACGGCCGTGACGCAGGTCATAACAACTGATAAAAGAGGACATCGTTGAAATCCATAGGAAGCCGTTCGGATCTTCTTCTATACTCCGGATGCGTGAATCGGCCAGTGAAAGCGGATTGTGGATGTCAGGGTAGATGTTGACAAAAGAATTGCCGTCATAATAACTTAATCCGTTGAGCGTACCCAGCCAGATAAACCCCTTACTGTCTTGCGACATATACCGGATGGAGTTATTGGCTAATCCGTCTCCGGTAGTCAGTTTATTGGAACGTACCTCTACGGAGGCGAATGCCGGGTACAAGTAGAATAACAGGAGGGAGAATATAAGTAACGTATTCTTCTTCATAGTGAATTTATGTGTTTTATCTAAGGGCAAAGATAGTTATTTCTTTGGATTCCGTATAAATTTGCCCTTAGTATAACATTTCACTTGAACTGATATCCTCTGAAAGTCCCTTTCTTCTTAGTAAGATCCGGACCGAAATAGAATCCCGGTTGCGTTGGTTGGTTGTAGCCTACATTCTGGGTTGCGATACTGATTCTGTATATAGGATCTTCCAGGAAGGTATGGAAGCGGTATTCAGTAGGAATAGTCGATACATACAGGCGCAGGGAACAGTTGTCTTCCGAGCGTAACAGCACTTCTTCACGCCAGTCACCCACGATGTCACCTTGCAGACAGGGTACGGCTTTCGTTCCGTTATTGGAGAGAGCCCCTTCGAATGTTACGATTCTGTTTACCTTTTGTGCTTTCCAATCATACTTGCTGATAATGTTCTTATCCAATAACTCGCGTAGCAAGTCACCATCCCACCACACAGCCATGTTGGTGGGCAATCCTTTTATCCTGCCTGCAATAGCTTCTCCTTTTGCATTGCGCATTCCTGCTTCCCACGACCACATTTCCACTCCGGGCTGGGTCGGGTCGATGTCGGCTGCCATACAGCGGCCTACATCCTTGTTGCTTTTCACTTGGAGAATGATCTCTCCCGTTGCCGCGTCGCGATAAGTACTGCCGTCACGTTTGTTCTCATGACAGTCCCACACTTGCAGTCCCTTGCGTGAAGGGTCAAAATGGGTAAGATGGATAGCGTCTCCGTGTCCCATCTTGGTAGAGTAGAGTCCTTTGCCATTATGGTCGATGGCGCAAGAACCGTAAATAATTTCATCGCAACCGTCACCGTCCACATCTCCTACACGCAGGTTGTGATTCCCTTGTCCGGCATAATCTTCGCAACCGGGGTCATTACTATCGAATACCCAGTGTTTTTTCAGCTCTTTCCCGTTCCAGCCGAAGGCAGCCAGGACGGTGCGGGTGTAATACCCCCGGCACATCACTACACTTGGATGAATTCCATCCAGATAGGCTACACAAGCCAGAAAACGGTCGCTGCGGTTGGCACGTTCATCTCCCCAATCGGAAGGATCACCGCGCTGAGGGATATAGTCAATCGTGTGCAATGCTTCTCCCGTCAGTCCGGAAAATACGGTTAAATACTCCTTGCCTTTCCATACCCGTCCTTGATTGACAATCGCGTTTCTTTTCTTGCTGAAAGTACCGGGTTCACGATAATCGGCTTGAGTGTTCCCTATGACATTCCCTTTTGCGTCAACACTTCCGTCTGCTGTGCGCGTCACGACTTCCGCTTTCCCGTCACCGTCCAGGTCATATACCATAAATTGTGTATAGTGTGCCCCTGCCCGTATATTTTTACCTAGATTAATGCGCCATAACTGTTCACCGTTCAGCCGGTAACAATCGATAAGCACTTCTCCGGTATATCCGTCATGCGAATTATCCCGTGAATTGCTTGGATCCCATTTCAAGATGATTTCATATTCTCCGTCACCGTCCACATCACCGATGGAAGCGTCGTTGGGACTATACGTATAGCTGTCTCCTGCGGGAGTTACTCCGCCTTCCGGTCTTTTCAATGGTATTTGCAGATAGCCGAGAGGAGAGTTCTCTGGTAAGGTATACTTGCCACCCGTATGGTGGGTCTCTTTGCCTTTTATCACAGGGCGTACTTCATAAACTGCCGCTGCCGGACTTCCGTTCTTGTCGCGAAACATCGTACCGGTGATAACGGGTTGGTCATTCAGTTTCTTGCCGTCCCGGTAAACATTGAATCCGGTTTTTATCGGGTCGGAAGATAAATATCTCCAGGAGACGACAACTTCCGAAGGGTTCTCACGGATAGCGATTACTCCGCGTCCGAGCTTCTCCCGTTGGAGTTTGGAATAGTTGTAATTGGGTTGTGCCATTACAGTCGGTATAGTAACCAATGTAAGCATACATAACAGTAACCAGCTTGTACTTCTTTTCATGTCACTCTATTATTTTGAGTATTAGATAATTCTTTTTATTTCATGTGGCAAATTTAGTCCTTTTTTGAATGCCTGTACATGGAAATATGTACAAAGACAATATAGAATTGTCCACCTGTGTATATAGGATTATCCATTCCATATAAATTTCTATCTTTTATGTACATTCGTCTATTTCGCCTTCTATGGAATGCGGTAATTTTGCAATGTGAATAAAAAGGAGTGAATATGAAGTATCTTTTATCTATTGTACTATTGACATTGATTGGCTTTACGAGTCCGGAAAGAACCATTACCGTTTCCGCGCATGACTGGGGGAATGTCCCTGTACAACCCGATTTGTCGTGGGCGGAACAGGTAGGTGCGCAACGGGTTCCTAAGTCCGACTGTATCCATGCAACGGACTTCGGACTGAAAAGTGATACTTCCGTTCTTAGTACCCGTTTTATTCAATCGGCTATTGACGCTTGCCATGAAAAGGGGGGAGGGACGGTTATCATTCCTTCGGGCGTTTACCGTATAGGCGCCTTATTCATTAAAAGCGGAGTGAACCTTCATCTGAGCAAAGGCACAACGTTGATAGCAAGTGAGGATATCCGTGACTATCCGGAATTTCCTTCGCGTATTGCCGACATTGAAATGACATGGCCTTCGGCCGTTGTCAATATCATGGATGCGGAGAATGCTGCGTTGACAGGCGAAGGATTCATTGATTGCCGTGGAAAGGTGTTTTGGGATAAATATTGGGAGATGCGCAAGGAATATGAGAAGAAGAAACTCCGTTGGATTGTGGATTACGACTGCAAACGGGTGCGGGGAATCCTTGTCTCAAACAGCAAACATATCACTTTAAAAGATTTCACCCTTGTACGTACCGGTTTTTGGGCTTGCCAGATTTTGTATTCCGATCATTGTTCGGTGGATGGCGTTACCATTAATAATAATGTGGGAGGACACGGACCGAGTACGGACGGAATTGATATAGACTCTTCGACCAATATTCTGGTTGAGAACTGTGAGGTGGATTGCAATGACGATAATATCTGTATCAAAGCGGGCCGCGATGCGGATGGGCTACGCGTGAACCGACCGACAGAGAATGTGGTAATCCGTAACTGTACCGCACGCAAAGGGGCGGGATTGGTGACGTGCGGCAGTGAGACTTCCGGTTCTATCCGTAATGTGCTTGCCTACGATCTGAAAGCTTACGGCACGGGAGCGGCGTTGCGTCTGAAATCATCCATGAATCGTGGAGGAACGGTGGAGAATATTTATATGACCCGTGTGAAGGCTGATAGCGTAAAGTATGTATTGGCTGTGGGGTTGAACTGGAATCCCAAATACAGTTACTCCGCTTTGCCCGAAGAATATAAGGGGAAAAAGATTCCGTCACACTGGGTTACCATGCTGACTCCCGTCGAACCGAAGGAGAAAGGATATCCTTATTTCCGTAATGTGTATTTCTCGAATATACAGGCCGACAGGGCAAAACGTTTTATCACAGCTTCCGGATGGAATGAGGAGCTCCGCATTGAAAACTTCTACCTGTCTAATATTAATGCGAGTGTGGAGTCTGCCGGAAAAATCGCTTATAGCAAGAACTTCCGGTTGAAGGATATTCATCTGACAGTGGAAGATAAGACTAAAGTGCAGGAAGAGGATAATATAGACAGTCGGATTGAGATAGATTATAAATGATTTTTCCTTTTGCAATAATACCTTATATATATTGATATGAATACCATGAAACGCTTTTACTTTTTTCTTTCTTTTATAGGGATGTGTCTTTGTCTTCCGGCAACAAATTATTTTGTGGCTACGAATGGTAGCGATACCAACAGTGGAACAATAGAGAAACCTTTTGCCACTTTGAGGAAAGCACAATCGAAAGTGGTTGCCGGAGATACTGTTTATATCCGCCGGGGAACATACAAGATAACGGAGTCTGAGGTGATGGAACACCATACGGCGGGGAGTACTACCTGGAGCCGTGTCTTTAAAATGGATAAAAGCGGGACGGGGAAGGATAAGCGGATCTGCTATTCCGGCTATAAGAACGAACGTCCGGTATTTGACCTTTCGGAAGTAAAGCCCGTCAATGAACGGGTTATTGTGTTTTATGTAAGCGGTTCGTATCTGCACTTCAGAAATATGGAAGTAGTGGGCACGCAAGTGACAATCACAGAACATACACAGTCCGAATGTTTCCGCAATGAAGGAGGCAGTAACAATATCTATGAGCATTTGTCTATGCACGATGGCATGGCTATCGGCTTTTATATAGTGACGGGCAAAGATAATCTGGTGCTGAATTGCGATGCATACAATAATTATGATCCTGTATCCGATAGCGGAAGCGGAGGAAATGTGGACGGCTTCGGAGGTCATCTGACTTCGGAAGCCTATACGGGTAATGTGTTTCGGGGATGTCGTGCCTGGTACAATAGCGACGATGGCTTCGATTTAATTAATTGCAAGGCGGCTTTTACCATTGATAATTGCTGGTCTTTTCTGAATGGATATACGAAGGAGGGGGATAAGGCCGGAGATGGAACCGGATTTAAATCGGGAGGTTATGGCATGAGTGATAATCCAAAGGTGCCGAAGGTGATTCCGATGCATATCGTTCAGTATTGTCTGGCTTATAAGAATAAAAACAAAGGGTTCTATGCCAATCATCATCTGGGAGGGATTGCCTGGTATAATAACACGGGCTACCGTAACCCGTCCAATTTCTGTATGTTGAACAGGAAAAGTGCATCCGAAAAAGTAGATGTGCCGGGTTATGGTCATATTATAAAGAATAACATATCTTATATGCCTCGAAGCGCGGGCAAACACTTGATAGACGTGGATGAAACACTGTGCGAGATTGTGAATAACTCTTTTGCTCCCGAAAGTTATGAACTGACTTCTGCCGACTTTATAAGTCTTGAAGATACGGAACTGATGAATCCGCGTCAGGCGGACGGAACTTTGCCGGATATTGGCTTTCTGAAAATAACGGCAAGCAGCATGCTTTATGGCAAAGGCATGGGATATGAGGCCGGAGGGCAAGTTCCTGTTCCCGATGAGGATCGATTCGGTTGGCTGGAGGCTGCCGCTATCGCAGTGGAAGATAATATGGCAAGTGTGGTAGGACCGGATGCAGAGTTGTTTACCAGTTTTTTTGTGAACAACAATCGCGTATCGTTTACAGAAAGAAAAGTTGACCTTTCTTCCTATCAGGGACTTGTAATGTTGGAAGCGAGGGCTGCCAACGGTACTATTGTCCGGTTAAAAGTAAACAAATAATAACCTTGAAGATATTATTGATATGAGAAAACATCACATAATAACAAGAATCTTTTTAGCTACGGGAGTACTGTTCTGTCTCTTTCTCACTGCTTGCGGTAATGATAATGGCATGGATGACATAAATCCTGATATGTCTTCGGAGCAAACGCCTCATTTCTTGTGGGACACGAAAATCCTTTTGGAAGAACCGAACGGTTGGGGTTTGCTGGTACAGCCAGGTTCCGTTGCAATAACCAATCTTACAGAGGGTAAACAATACAGATTGCTATGGCAGGGAGATTGGTCTACGGGAAAGAAGGCTACTCCTGTTTTGAGAATTGTGGAAAAAGGGAAACAGACTGAAATCATAGCTTTAAAACAATTGGAAGTGTCTGTGATAAAGGACGGACACTATTCTCTCACGTTCGGTAGTGATGATAGAGAGGGGGAGTTGGTGCTCGCTAAGTGAGAGGTTGCATTAGCCTTAATTTCTTTTATCATGGTTCTCGATCCATATACCAGAGCTTCCATGCTTAATCTGGATATTCGTCAAGAAGTGAAGATTGTGAAAGATCCGATAGTAGATTAGGTGGCGGATGCCTGTAGGTAATACGTAAAGGCTACGTGCCTGTTAGTAAGAACATACGTGCTTAGTATGTAAAACGTCTGAGAATCGTAAAGGCTCACATTACAGGGCAGACGCATTAAAAATTATTTTCCTGTAAAAGTTGTGATAAATATTTT